>Ga0209794_1000227_pt1 | contig 118211 bp, 109 predicted proteins | sample EBPBio232013_DNA_FD_185869 | JGI IMG/M metagenome (GOLD analysis project Ga0209794, IMG submission 185869) | Wastewater treatment Type I Accumulibacter community from EBPR Bioreactor in Madison, WI, USA - Reactor 1_5/23/2013_ DNA (SPAdes)... | ecosystem: Engineered > Bioreactor > EBPR >...
TTTATCAGCGTATTCAAAAACAAAAGATGGGTTCTCTAACAGACTTATCCACACCTGCGCAATTTCAATCGGAATTACCCGGTCAATTTAAATCGCAGAAGGCTGCTCACTTTCATCGGAATATTCACTATCCAATTTGTACGGAATTTGGTTGGTTTTCCACCAGCGATTTGACCTAACTGCTATACTCATTGATTTATTTGTTTAAAATGTAAAATTTCTAGGTTACTATGCTACTCCAATAACTCTCCAATATCTCGAATCAGCATCATAAATTAAGGTAGCACCATAGTGCCTCATAAAAACTGACCCTTATTTATTTTTCACCCAAACAACAACCCTACGATTGCTACTAAAACCGCCACGATCGACAGCACAATCACCAAGTACCATTTCCATCGTTGTTGTTTGGATTTCATATTTCAAAGGTCGGGATAATTGGAAGGCGGGACATCCCTTAATTAGGGTAAATCGAATACGTAGAAATACGTGTTTTTATCCCTTCACCTCATTTTAAAAAGGAATCTCTATGCTTATGGCTGTACCTCTACCCACCACCGACTTTATATCAAGCTTACCATTGAGCAATTGAGTACGGGTATGGAGATTAGATAACCCATTGCCAGTAGCAGAAATAAGAGATGTATCAAGTCCACGGCCGTCGTCGGTGTAACAAAGTGCCAAACTATGGGCATTTCGGCTCAATTTGAGTATTATTTGATTGGCTTGGGCGTGCTTGAGCGCATTTTGAAAGAGTTCCTGCACCATTCGGTACAAATTTACCTGCATTTCCTCGGGCAGGTTTTCAGGAAAATTGTCTGATTCTACAACTACCTGTACTTTACCTGTTTGATTGATGATGACCGCCAATTCTTGAACGGCTTTGAGCAAGCCCAACCGCTCCAAACTCCGTGGACTCATGGCATGAATCAACTGTCGCAGGTCATCAATTGATTCATTAAGAAGGTATTCGGTCTTCTCTTTGATAGGCAAGGATGCAGGGTCATTGAGAAGTCCAAGCACCATTTTCATCGCTGATAAATTGGCGCCCAAGCCATCGTGCAGGTCTTGCCCAAAACGCATCCGCTCTGCTTCCTGTGTCTGCACCATTACAGCCAGTTCCCTCCGCTGCCGCTGCACTATGCCATATAGCCGATAACGATAAAATCCATAAATTCCCACTAGTAGGAGTAAAAGCATTGTAGCTTTAAAACCAATGGTTTCCCATAACTGCGGCGCTATTTCAATCTGCAACGTCGTGGGCACAGGATTCCAAACCCCATCGCTGTTGGCGGCTTTCACTTCAAAAGTGTATTTTCCTGCGGGTACTTGTATGAACAGCGGATTGGTTTGACTATTGGCCTGTATCCAAGTGCTATCTAATCCAAGGAGGCGATATTGATACGTGTTTTGACCATTACTTACATAATCTATAGCACCATATTCAATTGAAAAGGTGTTATTGGCGGCACTCAACTGAATTTGAGATATTTCACCTATAGTCGCGGGCAGTTTGAAGGGTTTTTCTTTGACCTTAAAATCGGTCAAAATGGGAGTGGCAAGCTGGGTATTGATTTGAACCTCTTCTGGATAAAAATGATTAAAACCCCGAACACCACCAAAAAAGAATTCCCCATCGGGGGCAATGTGGGCGGTATTAGAGTTAAACTCATTACTCTGCAGCCCATCCGATAGTTTAAAATTATCAATCTTTTTGGTTTTCAAGTCCAGCCTTGAAATACCTCGATTGGTACTAAACCAAACTTTACCCTGCTTATCCACCAATACATCATAAATATAGGCATCATTTAAGCCATCTTTCTTATTCCAAAGCCGTACAGACCAATCGCGTAGGTTAATCATCTTGGCTCCGTTGGTCGTGCCCCCCCAAATTACATGGTGCAATGTATCTTCAAAACCATTTCTGAATCTGTGCGTTACAGGAAGAGTTTTTTCTGGAATCCAAGCCGTATCACGTAAACGCCCCACATGCAGATTATCATTAGAAATATAGAGCCTACCAGTAGCATCCGTGAAGGGGAAACGCCCCCGATTCAAACCAAAATAAGGGATTCGGTGATAGCTACGCCTTTTTTTTTGAAACACGAACAGCCCCGATTCACTCGATACCAATAGGGTGGTTGGAGATGTTTCAACCACCTTAAACAGTACGTTGGCAAATCTGTTTTCTGGTGTAAGCGTATCGGGATTGGGAAAGTAAACGATGGTATTTTTTTGGGGATTGTATAAGCCTAATCCTTTCAGTGAAGCCACCCAATATCCCTCTGAGGTTTTCAACAAACGACCCGCTATATGAGCAAAGGGGGCTTTAGCTGGTATTTTTGTGAAGGTTTGAGTTCGTCGGTTGTACCAATAATTACTGTTTCGCATACCGATTCGTACAATGCTATCATTCAACGATATTATAGACCGTACAGAAGCTTCATCGTTGAATGCTTGATGAGTAGCTTGGGTTACTTTTTGGAATTTAGGTAAAAGCGGACTGAGTTTATAAACCCCCTGCGACCTTCTTATCCACAAAATGCCATCGCCAAAATCTCGCGTAAAGTCAAAACGAGTATCGGATAAGGAAACGATGGAATTATTGGCCGCATTGAATTCTCCTACTTTTTTGGAGGGTCGATGTCTGTATGAGTCCCTGTGAAGAGCAATAGTACCTTGGGAATTTCCTACAATAAGGCTGTCTTTGTACGAAAAAAAATAAGAGAACAAATTCGGATTACCTACTTGATTTTGTGGGTGTTTGCTAAAGAAGTAGGTAGATTGATAGCTATTCAGGTCAAATCGTAAAACTCCTTCTGTCAGGTGCAACCAAAGGCTTGATTTTTGGTCATAAAAACTACCGTTAAAGAAATTGTTATTATCTATGAAGAAAGGAATTTGCGTCAAAAAGGTGACTTTTTGACGCGTTTGATAATCGTAATAAAATACTTCTTGCGTAACTGGAGAAATACACCAAACTTTTGTACCTCTGATGGCGATGGGCCAACCAAAAATATGTTGCCACCCCTCTGCCGTTTTAGACATAATGACCGTAAATTTCTCTTTCTTTCTATCAAAATGCACCAGCGTATTTTCTACAGATAGCCATAAATTGGAGGTGGTATCCTGCACAATCGCCCTCACCAAGCCTCCAAGTTTAACGATTCGGGCATTGAGGGTTGCATAGTTTTTAACCTTGCTCCCATCAAAACGACTTAAACTTTGGGCAGTGCCAAACCAGACAAAGCCTTTGTCATCTTTAGTCATGGCATAAACTGATGACTGCGCTAATCCTGTTTCGGCATCTATCAAGCTAACAAAATACTTTTTTTTGGCAGCAGTCTGAAAAACCAACAAGCCCAAAAAGGCAACAAAGAAGTATCGAAAAAGAAAGTTACCCATTAAGGCAATTAGATTAATCTATACTCTCTCACAAACGCCATCAACTCCCCTACACTGTGTAAGTTGAGTTTGGAATAAATACTTTTGCGATGACTCTCAACCGTATGCTTACTCAGGTTCATTTCTTGGGCAATCGTCGCTGCGTTTTTTCCTTTTGCCAATGCCTTCAACAGTACCTGTTCGCGGTCGGTAAGGGTTTTGATTGGACTCGGTTTCGATTTGGTCGCGACAAAACGACTACCATTGACTAAAACGGGCATCAATTCACCACTAATAAAAACGTCCCCCTTACTCACGCTGGCGAGTGCGGCGAGGAGTTCGTCTTTCCCCGCCGTTTTCAGGCAATAGCCAGTTACCCCCAACCCCAACATGGTTTTGACGGTGTCGTAGTCGTTGAGCATAGAGAGTGTCAGAATCTTAACGGATGGATACTGTTGCTTTACTTCAATGGCTACCTCTTTTCCCGATTTCCCTGGCAAATCAATATCCAAAAGCAATACATCTACGGGCTGTTTTTTGAGAAAAGGCATTACTTCATTGCCATTATGAACCACCCCTGCGAGTTTGTAATCGGTTGCATAATCAATAATAAAACGAAGCCCATCCACAAAAAGTCGGTGATCATCAGCGATAAAAATCATTGATAAGTTATGCTTTTGTAGTTTCATTCTTTTGAATAACCAAAATCATCCAGATAGGCAGCACTACACCTATGGCTACAATGCCCCATGCCTGAGCGTTATCTATGCCTTTCAAAATTGAAATTGCATGTGTAATAGCAAGAAGCACATTGGCTACAATAGCACCTATCATAAGCGATTTTATGGCATTAGAATAGGGTACGTTTCTTAGCAAAGAAAAGGCAATACCAAGACCAAAAATCAAACCTCCGTAGTGACGAATGATAGAATAAGTACCTTCGTTGAGAAGTACATCTCCCGAAGAGTATATTTCGCAAATAAACTGCGGGACAATGAGCATAGGAATCGAAAATAAAAAATTTACGATTGCATTGACGGTGAAGAGTGTTTTTAGATTCATTTTGATTTTTGTTCAAGGGTTAAAAAGTAAGTAAGTAGCTGCAAACTATCGCGCTATATCTGTTTGCTGCGAGCTTACAAACATCCACTTGCCATTGCGCCGCTGAAAAACGTAAGTAACCGTCACCTGCTTACTGCGCTCGATACCGTCTTTGTCTAAACGCACGGTTTTGTGAATACCCGTAGAAACGGCCAAGTCCCCCGATTGAAAAATCATAGGTTGGAGCATCTCAGTCGAAATAATGTTTTGCTTATCACTTTTCAAAACCATTTCTTTGGTCAGATAGCTGCCCTGCACGGTGCTATATCTGAAATCATCAGAAAGACGATTGGCATAAAAGGCTTTTGAATCGGTCTTGTATTCGTTCTCTATTTTTTGCTGCATTTGGGTCGTAAACGTGTTGTCTTCCCCTTCCGTCTGATAGTCAATCTTGGTATGATGTATATCGGTATGTACCCATTGATTGTTTTGCCACTCAAAAGTGTAAGTAAAAGCATCTTTCCAGCTCATTTTTAAGCCGTTCGCAAACACCAAGTCGTGCGTTCTGATCCCCGATACTACGCCCAATTTCCCCGATTGCTTCACGCGTACGTCAGAGAAAGAAGAGGAGGACTTGCCCGAAGCAGTTCGTTTTGCTAATTCGAGGGTTTGTTGTTTGTTGAAAACCTCCCCATTACCTCCAAAAAAGCGAACGTTTTCGGGGAGGCTCTGCACCCACTTAATGGGCTCTTTGTCAAAAGTTGTGCTGTTTTCATCAAATGCCTTTTTCAGGTCGGTTTGGGCGTACAAGCCCCCTAGCCCCCAAAGGGGGAATAAAATAGCAAGAGTAAGTAGTAACTTTTTCATTGTAGGAATCATTGGTTTATGGTTTAAGTAATTCAATTGTTTTTGCAAAAATTAGTCTATCAGTCCTTCTTTAAAAGCGAGTTTTATCAACCCCACCACCGACTTCGCTCCCGTCTTTTGCAGCATATTACGACGGTGGGTTTCGATGGTCGGAACACTCAATTTCAACTGACTGGCTATCTGCTCGGTAGTTAATTCTTGGCTAATGAGTTGCAATATTTCTATTTCGCGTTTGGTGAGCATGACATCCGTATTGTTTTGATACAAAGGTGTCGCATCTTTCCCAAACCGTTTCTAGTCAGTTACCCTGATTTTAACTCATGGTAAACCCTGATTTTGTTCTCATGGTTTACCATGATATTTGAGTGTTTTTGGGTAAAGTATTTTGAATTGAAGCGTCAAAAAGTGAATTTTAAGGATAAACCTTTGCCCAAAAAATGAAAAAACTTCTGGCGCTGATTGTACTCACAAGCATTCATTTGAGCATTTTAGCACAAAATGAGGTTTTTCGTATTGATAGTATTCCTTCCGAAGGTATTTTACTGGATAAAGGCTGGAAATGGCACGCTGGAGATAACCCCGATTTTGCCAAACCTGATTTTGATGACAGTAAATGGGAGCGCATTGACCCTAATAAAGATATTGATGAATTACCTCAAATTAAAAAAGCCAAAATCGGGTGGTTTAGAATTCATTTGAATATAGACACATCTTTAAAAAATACAATTTTAAGCCTACAAACACACCAAGCATTAGCAACTGAATTTTATCAAAATGGAGGTTTCATTGGTAATATGGGTTGGGTTAGTAAAAACCCTAAAGAGGTACAAGGCTTCTTTTCTTTCGATTATTATAAACCTGTAATTCATCTATATACAGGAGACAAAAAAAAGCAGGTATTAGCTGTTAGATTTGCATTTCAAAAGACTCTTATTTATCAAAAATCTAACATCCATAAATGCTTAGGTTTAGGCATAAAATTGAATAGAAGTGATCCAAAATATGGCACCAAACGTGACGCTTTTCACAACAACAACTATGAACAACGAGGCAGTTTTGATGTTACCTCATTAGATTTTTTTAAGGCAGGGCTTTTCTTCATATTAAGTATATTACACTTATGTTTTTATATTTCTTATCGTTCCCAAAAAGCAAACTTGTTTTTTGGCCTAGGTTGTTTATTTCTATTTCTTTTCTTTTTTTATCAAGCCGTTGCCAATAAATACCTTTATTATTTATCTGATTTAGAAGTTTTTTTTAGCATTTACTTTCCCCTACGGTATTCAGCTTATATTTTTCAACTTACAGCGATTTATTTATTTTTCTCAGTACGTAAACGGCTTATTTTTAAATTAATCATTTGTATTGTATTGTTTTCTATTTTAGCTCCGTACATAAATTTAAAATTCCATATTGTTACCAATGTTCAAATAAGTATGATATTTATTTCAGCAATCATTTTTTTAGATGTTGCAAGGGTTTCAATAATAGCATATACAAGGGAAAAAGATGGCGCATGGATAATCATAATTGGCTCGGTTGCCTATACAATATTTACAATAGCTGCAAGTTTACCCTATGAAAATGCTACTCCAAGACATATTTTCACTAACATTGGAACACTTAGTATTCCTATTAGTATCACTTTATTATTAGCCAGAGAATTTGCTCAAACAAGCAAATCATTGAAAAATAAATTAGTAGAAGTTCAACAACTTTCTCTCGAAAAGCAAGAATCTTTACTCAAACAAAACGCCGAGCTTCAAGCTGCCCTCCTCCAAGGCCAAACCATTGAGCGCAAGCGCGTAGCGGCGGATTTGCACGATAGCCTAGGCAGCACCATGTCTTCGCTAATCTATACTGTCAATGCCATTGATACCAATAAGCTCGACGAACAAGAAAAAAACGTTTACCGACATTTAAAACAAATGCTTGATACCGCCTACAACGAAATCAGGCTCCTCTCCCACAACCTCCTGCCCGAAGAGTTTGAAAAACAAGGACTTGCCGAAGCACTACGATACTTTATCCGAAAAATTAACCAAACCAAAACCATTCAATTTGACCTTTCCATTGACCCAAATTTGGGAAGACTTTCGCCCAAAATAGAATTTGAACTCTACAGCATCTGCCTCGAACTTATCAACAACATCCTGAAACATTCTAAAGCCACCGAAGCAAAAATCAACTTATCAAAAGTTACTCCCCCATTGGGGCGTTCCGCCGTTGCGGTTGGGGGGCTGAATCTAACCATTTCCGACAACGGGCGTGGTTTTTTCGACAATGAATCTGACGGAAAAGGTATCAAAAACGTAAAGGCACGCATTGAAAGTCTCAACGGAACTTGGCAACACGATTCAAAACCCAATCAAGGTACTTACTTCACCATTTCCATTCCTGTATGAACGATGAAAATACTCTTAACAATATCAGTATTCCTAAGCATTCATTTGAGCATTTTAGCCCAAAGTGAGGTTTTTCGTATTGATAGTATTCCTTCACAAGGTATTTTACTGGATAAAGGCTGGAAATGGCACGCTGGTGACAACCCCGATTTTGCCAAACCTGATTTTGATGATAGTAAATGGGAAGCAATCGATCCAACGAAGGATGTAATGGATTTGTCCCAAATCCCCCGTAATGGAAAGATTGGGTGGTTACGTTTGAAGCTTAAAATAGACACCTCGCTAACAAACTCGTTGATAGGAGCATCTATCAATCAACTTGGAGCTTCTGAAGTTTATATTGATGGTAAATTTCTAATAAAATTTGGTAGCATAAGTTTAAATCCAAATAAAATAGAGGCATATAACCCTTCAAGTGAGCCTACTAAGTACAATTTTATCAATTCACGATTTGGTAATAGTACTGAAGTAATCTTAGCAATTCGTTTTGTACTTCAACCTAATATTCTTTATTTAAAAATATTTGAAAGGCCCAATCCAGCTTTAAAAATTATTCTAAAAAGTGCTGAGCACCTTAATAATAATATTATTGACAGCAGAGGCTATGACTCTTCTTTTTCTGAATATTTTAGATCAGGAATATTATTCATTTTAGGGCTTTTACATTTTGTTGTATTTATTTTTTATCGAAAACAAAAAACAAACCTATACACTTCACTTTATTATATTTTTTCAACTTTATTTTTTTTTACAAATATCATTTTACATCAACATGTACATAGCGTCAAATCCCGAATGATTTTATCAACTTTAATATATTTACTTTCATTCGGAATGAGTTTGTCAATTATAACCACCGTCTATAGCTTATTTCAATTTAGACGAGGCGTTGTTTATTGGATAATAGTCCTTTTCCCCTTTCCTTTTTTTCTTTTCTTTATTTGGGACTATAAGTGGTCAAGTATTTTGGTTACTTTATTCCCAATTTTTATGAATATAGAAGCCATAAGAGTAACAATTGTAGCAATTATCAGAAAAAAAACGATGGCTTGGCTTATGATGTCAGGAGTATTCGGTTGGACTTTTTTTTATACACTTCTTATCTTAATCAGACTTTTTTCCAACCAAAACTTAGTTCATATATTGGTACTACAGGACACTTTATGGAGCTTATCCTTTCTAATCACTCCCATTTGTATAACAATCATCTTAGCTCGCGAGTTTGCTAATGCAAGCAATTCGTTAGCATCAAAACTAATTGAAGTTCAACAACTTTCTCTCGAAAAGCAAGAATCTTTACTCAAACAAAACGCCGAGCTTCAAGCTGCCCTCCTCCAAGGCCAAACCATTGAGCGCAAGCGCGTAGCGGCGGATTTGCACGATAGCCTAGGCAGCACCATGTCTTCGCTAATCTATACTGTCAATGCCATTGATACCAATAAGCTCGACGAACAAGAAAAAAACGTTTACCGACATTTAAAACAAATGCTTGATACCGCCTACAACGAAATCAGGCTCCTCTCCCACAACCTCCTGCCCGAAGAGTTTGAAAAACAAGGGCTTGCCGAAGCACTACGATACTTTATCCGAAAAATTAACCAAACCAAAACCATTCAATTTGAACTCTCCATTGACCCACACTTGGGAAGACTTTCGCCCAAAATAGAATTTGAACTCTACAGCATCTGCCTCGAACTTATCAACAACATCCTGAAACACTCAAAAGCCACCGAAGCAAAAATCAACTTATCAAAAGTTACTCCCCCATTGGGGCGTTCCGCCGTTGCGGGTGGGGGGCTGAATCTAACCATTTCCGACAACGGACGTGGTTTTTTTGACAATGAATCTGACGGAAAAGGTATCAAAAACGTAAAGGCACGCATTGAAAGTCTCAACGGAACTTGGCAACACGATTCAAAACCCAATCATGGCACTTACTTCACCATTTCCATTCCTGTATGAAATAGCTATTACCCTCTTCACTATGAAAATAATAATCACCCTTGCTTTATTTATAGTGTGTAGCTCAATTACACGGGCACAATCCGTACAAGATGACTTACAAAAAATCATTGAATTTCGTAAAATGCCTTCTTCTTTTCAAAAAGACACCCTTCTAATAGGTACGCAAATTAACCTTGCTACTACCTACAATCGTCTCCAAAAACTAGACTCTGTTCGCTATTGGCTATGGGAAAGTGAAAAAATGCTTACTAAAACCAAATGGCAGCGTGGATGGGGATTTTTCTATCGGGCACGCGGTCAATATTATGTTTTTACACTCAAAAAAGATTCTTCAGTCGCCGACTTCATTAAGTCGATAGCTATTTGGGAAAAAGACAAAAACTGGCGGCAAGCGGGCATCGCAAGTGCGCGCCTTGGAAATGCGCTTTTGATGGATTTGCAGTTTGATAAAAGCCTTTTTTACCTTAACCAAGCCCTCAAAACTTTTGAAGAACATAACGATTATTTTAGCCAAGCCAATACGCTCAATTACATGAGTAATGTATATCGTAGTATGAACAATTATGAAAAAGCATTGGAAATACACCGTAGAGTCATGCAGCTCGTGGCAAAATACAAACTAAACCCGCAACTTATTGAATATAAGCACGTAGCTACTTCTTATTTATTTAACAATATGCTAGATAGCGGGCGTTATTATTTTGCCAAAGCTGGCATTGACATTGACAAAAATCCCGAAAAAATCAATGACAATTTTACCTACAATCGCCTCTCCGAGTTTTTTGACGGGGCTGGAATGCCTGAAAAAGTTGTCAAAATGGCCAACTTGTCGCTACAACTTGCCGAAAAGAATAAATCGGTGGCTTATGCGCGAACTGCCCACGAAATGCTCCATAAAAGCTACCAGAATCTCAAAAATTACGAACAAGCATTGTACCATTATGGCAAGGCACAGCAAATCAACGACTCCCTCGAAAAAGCCGAGGTGAGTCTCAAGCTAACTCAGTTGGAGATGCAATACCAAACTCAGAAGAAAGAGACTCAAATAGAACGTCAACGAGCAGAATTGGCTATCAGTAAACAATCTCTTTTGCTCAATGAATCAAAAATGCGTTTTCTCAACAAAGACCTTTTGCTCCAACAAGCACTCGTAGCCCAACAAAACGCTGATAAAAAACGAAAAGAAGCTGAGTTTAAAATCGCCAATCAACAACAAAAAGCGACGATGGAACAATTCACTCAACAAAATGAGCTAACTTCCCAGCGCCAAACCCGTAATTTGCTATTGGCTAGTATTGCATTTTTGATGACACTTGCAGGCGTACTCTTTTATCATAACCAGAGTCTTAAAAGAAAAAACAAGGAAATATCAGCATCTGTTTTGAAAGGCCAAACCATCGAACGCAAACGCGTAGCGGCCGACCTGCACGATAGCCTCGGAAGTACCATGTCTTCTATCATCTATACCCTAAACGCCATTGATACAAATAATTTAGATCAAGATGAACAAAAAGTCTATCTCAGCTTAAAACAAATGCTTGATACCGCCTACAACGAAATCAGGCTTCTCTCCCACAACCTCCTGCCCGAAGAATTTGAAAAACAAGGACTTGCCGAAGCACTACGATACTTTATCCGAAAAATTAACCAAACCAAAACCATTCAATTTGAACTCTCCATTGACCCACACTTGGGAAGGCTTTCACCTAAAATAGAATTTGAACTCTACAGCATCTGCCTCGAACTTATCAACAACATCCTGAAACATTCTAAAGCCACCGAAGCAAAAATCAACTTATCAAAAGTTACTCCCCCATTGGGGCGTTCCGCCGTTGCGGTTGGGGGGCTGAATCTAACCATTTCCAACAACGGCCGTGGTTTTTTTGACAATGAATCTGACGGAAAAGGAATCAAAAACGTAAAGGCACGCATTGAAAGTCTCAACGGAACTTGGCACATTCAAAACCTACCTGATGGGGGTATGAGCAGCGAAATCGTCGTACCTATTACTTAATGAATCCTCAAAGCGAGCCTTTGGTAGTTTCTTATCAAAACGTTATTTTTGTTAAAAATCTTCGTCTCAAATGAAAACGCTTCAACAAACCACCCACCTGCCCCGTACGTGGTCGGAATTCCAGATTTGGGAGCCCAACGACGGCTTCAAATATGAGTGGAACGACGGAGAAATCATTAAGTTTACGGGCATGAACAAACATCAAGTTTACATTTATCAGGCTTTAAATAAACTTTTTAGCCAAAAAGAAATGTGGAAATCTGGAACGTTAGTAGCTGAATATGATACCATGCTGTCAGGCATTCAGATGAGAAGACCCGATATTGCGTATTTGAGTGACGAACAAATAGCTCGTACTAAAAGGGGCGAAGACGTTATCCCTGAATTTATGATTGAGATTATTTCGGGTAGTGATAATTTTTATAAAGTCGAAGAGAAAATTACCGAGTATTTCAAAGCAGGGGTAAAAGTGGTATGGAATATTGTCCCTGACGAAAAAATAGTGCAAGTCTATACCTCACGACGTAACGTTAAAATCTGCATTGAAGACGACATCTGCTCTGCCGCACCCGTGTTACCAGATTTTGAAATTGCCGTAAGCACTATTTTTGCCCAATAACCTACTCCACCAACCCGTGCTTCAAGGCATATTTAGTCAACCCAATGGCACTTTTGACATTGAGTTTGTGAAACAAATTTCGACGATGGGTTTCGACAGTCGAAAGGCTGATGTATAGTTTTTCGGCGATTTCGGGGCTTGAAAACTCCATCGCAATGAGCTTGAGCACCTCTATTTCGCGCTCGGTGAGGTTTTGAATGGTCGTAGGCTGGGCATTGTTCCAATCTTCGCCAGGCTGCGCCATAAGCTCATCAACAATCACAGGACTAAAATAACGCTTCCCTTCCATCACTTGTTTAATGGCCCGTTCTAGCTCCTCTGGGTCTGATTTTTTAAGAATATACCCATGTACTCCCGCCCTAATCGCTTCACGAATATGAATCGCCTCTTCGACCATCGTAAGCATTAAAATCCGAATACTAGGATAATGCTGTCTGATTTGAAGCGTCAAGTCCACGCCGCTTAAATAGGGCATGTTAAAATCCAAAACCACCAAGTCTATTGACTCGTTGGCCAACATTGACAGTACCTTGCGACTGTTGTCGGTGGTAGCAACAATTTCAACTTCTGGGATTCTTCTAAAAAGTAGTTTTAGACTTTCCAAAATCATTTGGTGATCGTCCACAAGGAGAACTTTTGTCATGCGTCTTACGGTAGGGTTAAGGAAGCACCAAGATAGTGTTTTCCTTCGATAAATATTTCGTTAAAAAATCAAGGACAAAATGTACCTCATGGTTTTCCATGATTTTATCCCAAAAACTCACCTTTCCCTAGGAATATCACCAAATTTTTTGGTAACTATGGACTTATTAGCTTTATCTGCCTTTGGTACACGACTTTACCCTATGAAACCTTTCATTTTCCTAGTTTTTTTGATGAACCTCTGGGGAACATTTATTACTGCTGCACTGAGTCAGTCGTCCGAAAACCTCTCCCCAAAAGAGTCGGCTACGGTGAAAGACTATTTTCAAAAAGTGGATGATTTTATGAACGATGACAACTACGATTCGGCCCAATACTGGCTCAATCGCGTCGATTTGTTACTCACCATCAAAAAACCTACTTACTTCACATACCTTTTTCACAGTCGGCAGTGCGAAATTTATTACTTCAATAACTTGGTCGAAATTGGCATCAAAGAAGCAAACAAAGGTTTAGTCGTGGCAAAATTACTGAACGACCGCAGCCTTTTGGCCGACTCCTACAATTTTTTGGGCCTCTTTTACATCAATTCAGAACAACTCAAAAATGCCGAAAATAGCCTATTAAAAGCCCTAAGCTATACCTTGGAAGACAACGACCAAGGCAAAGCCGATTACTACAACCTGACGCAGAAATACCACATTTACGGCAACTTAGCGGAGGTTTATATCAACCAACGGCAGTATGGAAAGGCCATTACGGCCATCGACAGTTCCATGAAACTCGCCCTTCAAAAAGGAAAGGTTCGGCCGTATGCGTTGGGGCAATTTACCAAGGCGGAGTTGTTGCTCAAACAGGGCAACGCCAAAGAAGCCATGCAGTATTACGAACAAGCTCAACGCACTTGCAAACAGGCCAAAGACTTTACCAACCTACGGGACGTGTATTTGGTCACGTTTTCGGGAATTGCCAAATGTCAGCTCCAACTCAATCGGTTGCAGAAAGAGTTGATTTCGACGGGGTTGGATTTTTACCAAAACCAAAAAGACATCAACCGCTATTATTCCTTACTGTTTATCAACGACGCTATTCAGATTTTTAAGCAAATAAAGGATTACAAACTATTAGCCGAATGCCTTGAAATCAAATCAGACATTGAGAACCAAAATGTCAAAGGAAGCCTCAAAAAGCTGGAAACGACTGTTAATGTGAGCCTTCGTAACGAAAAGAAAGTGTTGGAAATGGAGCTTCAAAAAGTAAAAGCTTACCAAGAAAATGAGCGAAATCGTGAACAAAACCTGACCATCATTTTGGGACTTGTGGCCCTCATTGTTGGGATTTTGATATGGACCAACCAAAAATTGATTGCCAAAAACCGTGAGTTGGTGCAGAAGAACCAAGCGATTTCGGCGGCACTTCTCCAAGGGCAAACCACCGAACGAAAACGCATCGCCGCCGATTTGCACGATAGCCTCGGCGGAACCATGTCGGCGCTCAACTGGAGCCTTGAAGCCATCGACATCAAAAAACTTAACCCGCAGGAGCAAGAGGTGTATAAGCACGTCAAAAGAACCATTGCCAATGCCCACGACCAAGTACGGCTTCTTTCGCACAATCTACTCCCAGATGAGTTTGAAAAACAAGGGCTTACGGAAGCGCTACGCTATTTAATTCGTAAAATCAACCAAAACACAACGACGCATTTCAGCCTCGACATTGCCCCACAAATCGGACGGTTTGATAAGCGCGTCGAATTTGAGTTGTACAGCATTTGTCTGGAATTGGTCAATAATATTCTCAAACACTCCAAAGCTACTCATGCCACGATTCAACTTAGTTTAGAAAATCAACAACTCTCGCTAGTCGTTACTGACAATGGGCTCGGTCTATTTGAAAATACCTCAGATGGAAAAGGGCTAAAAAATATCAAAGACCGCATCGAAAGCCTTAGAGGAACCTGGACGATGAAAAACAATGCCAATGGCGGTGTGTCTTCTCATTTAACCCTCCGCATTTAATATTTTTGCGCCCCACCTCATTTCACTAACCCGTGGCGCATGGCGTATTTCACTACACCTGCGACGCTCTTTACGCTCAATTTTTGCATCAAATTTCGGCGGTGCGTTTCTACCGTTGGTACGCTTATACACAGAATATCCGAAATTTCATTGGTTGAAAACTCGTTGGCAATCAACTTTATAATTTCTATTTCACGGCTTGTCAGGTGTAGAATCGTGTCGGGGCGAGCATCGTTTAGGTCTTCGGGAGCAGAGGAAGATAGTTCTTCAATCACGGCTTCGCTGTAATATTTCCTGCCCGACATCAAGGTATAAATCGCCTTTTCTAACTCCTCACGGCCTGATTTTTTTAAAATATAGCCATTTACTCCTGCTTTTATCGCTTCTCGGATGTGCGTGGCATCTTCCGCCATGGTCAAGAGAAGAACCTTTACCGTCGGAAACCGCTCTCGCAAAACAAGGGTCAAATCAATCCCGCTCAAATGGGGCATGTGTAAGTCCGACACAACGATATCGACTTCGTGTTCTTCGAGAAAACTCATCACATTGCGGCTGTCGGTAAACGTAACCGCAACCGTAATATTTTCAATCGTTCCGAAGAGCATTTTTAGGCTGTCCAAAACGATTTGGTGGTCATCGACAATAACAAGCCGTATAGATGGTTGCATTTTTTCTCAATTTTCTACAAAATAGCGGCCTTCTAACTTTAAAACTACTCATGGTTTTCCATGATTTTTCACAAAAAAACCATGAAAAAAGCCTCTACGGTGAAGCAGAGGCTAAAATTAAGAAAGGGTATGGAAAACTTAAAGTCTTATGCCGTGGGTTCTGCCTCGGCGGTTGGCGCCTGAGCTTTCTTCTCCACAGGTTTGATATTGCTCGATAAATACGAATAAATAGCGGGAATGATGTAGAGCGTCAAAATGGTGGAGAACAAAAGCCCCCCCACAACCGAAATCCCCATCGAGACGCGGCTTTCAGAACCTGCCCCTAAAGCCAAAGCGATGGGTAAAATCCCCAAAATGGCACACAAACTCGTCATTACAATCGGACGAAAACGGGCTACTGCCGCTTCTCTTACCGCTTGCAATTTGTTTATGCCCGACTCCTTCCGCTGGTTGGCAAATTCCACAATCAAAATCCCGTTTTTGGTCACAAGCCCCACCAACGTAATGATTCCAATTTGGCTAAAGATGTTAAGCGTTTGGCCAAAATCCCAGAGCGACAACAACGCGCCACAAACTGCCAAAGGCACCGTTAAAAGGATAATAATCGGGTCAACAAAACTTTCAAATTGCGCGGCCAAGATGAGGTAAATCAACACCAAGGCCAATCCAAAGGCAAACAAAAGGCTGGAAGAACTATCCTTAAACTCCCGCGACTGCCCATCTAAGGCCGTCGTGTACGATTCATCGAGTACACCTTTCGCGATACGATCCATCTCATCGAGTGCTTTTCCCAAAGTTACGCCTTTGGCAAGCCCCGCCGTGATGGTAGCCGCCGATGATCGGTTGAAACGGAACAACTGAGGCGGCGAACTTTGCTCGGTAAGTTTCACAAAATTATCAAGCTGAATCAACTCTCCTCGGTTACTTTTTACAAACAATGATTTCAAATCCATCAAATCATCACGGTCTGTGCGGTCAATTTGCCCAATGACTTGGTATTGTTTTCCATTCATCAAGAAATAACCAAATCGGCGACCAGAAAGCCCTAACTGCAAGGTTTGGGCAATATCTTGGATAGATACCCCCAAGTTTTGGGCTTTATCACGGTCAATTTCAAGGCGAATTTCAGGTTTGGTAAACTTCAAGTTTATATCCGTTCCGACAAACATTGGGCTTTCGTTCACCCGTTTCATCAATTCAGGAATCACTGCCCGCAATTTCTCGTAGCTCGTAGCTTGTACAACGTACGACACAGGGAAACTACTTCCTCCCCGTTGCCCCGTTTGAATGGTGGGATCTTGCAACACAAACGATTTTGCCCCCGACAGTTTCGCTACTTTTGATTGTACTGCATCAGCGATTTCCATTTGCGAACGCTGGCGCATCATAGGCTCACTTAATACCACCCGAACGAAACCCGTATTGGTCGCATTGGTTGAGAATCCTGGCGCTGTAATCGTGATTAAGGCATCTCGTTCGTTGTCTTTTACTTCATCTTCCACTACTTTACCAAACATTTTGAGGTAACGATCGGTAAAGTCAAAAGTAGCACCCTCTTGCATGGTCAACGACACCCTAAAACCACGGCGGTCTTCCATAGGAGCCAATTCGGAAGGAATTGCTTCATATTTGAACAAGGCATAAATGATGCCCACAAACGCTACCATCAGCACCCATGCCATCCAACGGATTGTCATAAAAGACGCCAATGACGACTCGTATGCGTTGTTCAACCACACAAAGAATGGTTCCGTCACGCGGTATAACCAAGGTTGTGAGTGGCTCGATTTTAGCAATTTTGAGCTCAACATCGGCGTCAGGGTCAGCGACACAAAAGCCGAAATAATGACCGAACCAGCTACCACAATCCCAAATTCGCGGAACAAGCGCCCCGTCACCCCTTGCAAAAAGATAATGGGCAAAAACACCGCTGCCAGCGTAACAGTTGTTGATATAATGGCAAAATAAATTTCTTTAGAACCCTCAATCGCAGCTTCTCGCGGTGAAAGCCCCTCTTCGATTTTGGTGTAAATGTTTTCCAATACCACAATGGCATCGTCCACCACCAGACCAATCGAAAGTACGATTCCAAGCAGGGTCAATACATTGATAGAAAAGCCCATGATGTACATCAAGAAGAACGTTCCGACCAATGATACGGGAATCGCCGTCAGGGGAATGATGGTACTACGCCAGTCGCGCAAGAAGATAAAGATAATCAAAGCCACCAGAATAAAGGCAGTGATGATGGTTTCTTCTACTTCCAAAATTGAAAGACGTACCGAGCGGGTATAGTCAAAACCAATTGCCGCCACAATATCAGGTGGTAGGTCTTTTTTGATTTGGTCAATGCGCTTATACACCTCATCCACAATCGCGATTTGGTTGGCACCAGGCTGAGGCACAACGGCCACACCCACCATCGGAACACCATCGCGGCGCATCAAGGTACGTTCGTTTTCGGGCGCTAATTCGGCCCGACCTACGTCCATGAACTTCACTACGCGGTCAGACTCTTCTTTGACAATGAGGTTATTAAATTCATCAACGGTCGTCAAACGTCCAAGTGTACGAACGGTCAATTCGGTAGTAGCCCCTTCAATCGAACCCGATGGAAGCTCAATGTTTTGGCGCGTCAAGGCGTTCAACACGTCGATGGCCGTCAAACGATACGAAGCCAATTTAAGCGGATCAATCCACAAACGCATGGCGTAGCGTTTTTCTCCCCATATTTGAATCGAACTTACCCCCGAAATGGTCTGTAAACGTTCCTTCACTTGGCGTTCTACAATGTCGTTCAAATCCAGCATCGAGCGCTTATCGCTCTTCACGTTCATGAAGAAAATAGGGTTTGAATCCGCATCGGCTTTGGAAACAATCGGCGGGTCAATATCGCGCGGCAATAACCCCAACGAACGAGACACGCGGTCGCGCACGTCGTTGGCTGCCGTCTCCAAGTCCACGCCCAAATCAAACTCCACGGTAATGTTACTTCGCCCGTCGCGGCTGGCCGACGTCAGGGTCTTAATCCCCGAAATTCCGTTGATAGATTCCTCCAACGGTTCGGTGATTTGGGACTCAATAATCTCGGCATTGGCCCCTGTATAATTGGTCATTACGTTGATGACGGGCGGGTCCACGCTCGGGTACTCACGCACGCCAAGGTACGAGAAGCCAATCAACCCGAAAATAATGATGATGAGCGACATCACCACTGCCAATACGGGTCGTTGAATGCTGGTTGTTGATAATGATGCCATGATCGTTTTGTTTTACTTCTTAATATCTACTTCTCCCCCTGCTTTCACTTGCAAGATACCCGAAGTAATGAGGGTATCGCCTGGCATCAAGCCCTTGGTAATTTCGATTGTTTTATCATTACGAATCCCAATTTCTACCGCAATTGTTTCGGCTTTGTTATTCTTCACAATAAAGACTCGGTGCCCACGAAGATCAGGAATAACGGCTTCGGTAGGAACGATGATGGCATTCGGTTTGGCATTTAGGATGATTTCTACGCGCGCAAATGCTCCAGGCACCAACTTACGCCCAGGATTCGGGCTGGTAGCGCGCAGGGTAAGTGTACGGGTACTTGGGTCAATCTTTGGCTCAACGGCATATACTGTCCCACGGTATTTTTCTTCTCCCCCTTCGGTCGAGAACGTAATACCTGTTCCCTTACGAACACTTGTAGCGTATTTGGCAGGCACCGAGAAATCGAGTTTGGCAGGGTTTACGTTGGTGAGGGTAGCAATGCGGGTGGCATTGTTTACGTAGCTTCCCGAACTGATGTAGCGCAGCCCGACCGTACCATCAAAAGGCGCTTTTATGACTGTTTTCGCAATTTGAGCTTTTAAGTTCTCAATGTCGGCGTTCATACTGTTCAAGTTGGTCAAGCTGATGTCATAATCACGCTGGCTAATGGCCTCTTTTTCCAACAATCGTTTCTGACGCTCTTCGTTTACTTCAGCCAATTTTTTCTGATATTCCAATTTTTGAAGTTGGGCTTGTAAATCAGCATCATTGATACGAATCAGCACTGTCCCTTTTTGTATGTAATCTCCTTCACGGAAGTTGATGGCAGTAATCCGCCCAGCAATTTCGCTGCGAATTTCCACTTCTTCGTTGGCGATGATGGTACCTGTTGAAAGAATTTTCTCTTCAATTCGCTGGTTTCCTACCACCAAAATCTCAACGGGGGCTGGCCCACCTGCTTTACCAGGAGCTCCACCTTTGGCGCCCGCACCCGCATTTTTTCCTGTTCCCGCTCCTTTTTCCTCTTTTTTGGAGGCATATTCTTTTAATCGAGGGTAAAAGGCTAAACCAGTAATAAGTAGAATAACTAAAATTGTGACAACGGTTTTTACGGGCTTGCTCATTGGTTAGTAAATAGTAATAAATATCTGCTTAGTAGAGGTTCAGATAAGGTAACACCATAATTAGGCAAAAAAGGTCGCTTTCGCGGCTGGCATCGACGAATTTGTTTTTTGTGTCGCTTAAAAGAAACAAAAAAGCGACGCTCTGAGAGCGTCGCTTTAATGCGTATAGCGTTATTTACAAAGGTTAACGTCGAATATTCAAAGTAAATGTCTTATAATTTTCGCTTGGTTTGATTTGGTCGTTTCCTGTCAATGTCAATACCAATGGATAGTTTTGAGTAGCGGCAACGGTCGAATGAACATTACTTTTATCCTTTAACTCCATATCCTGACTCCGCGAATTACGATCAAATACCAAAGTAAAACCGTCATTGGCACCAAGATTAAAAGAATCCACAAACTAGCTTTCTTAACAGCTGGAGGAGACGTTTTCCAATCTTTATACTCAAGAAAAATCCCTAAAACTAGCGTCACAATTCCATTCAGAAGAACTATATACCTTAATAGTAAATATTCAGACACCAAGCAAACATATATTGTCATGGCTCCCAACCAAATCAGGGCAAAATTATACGATAGTTTCATCTTCAGTTGTAGTTTTTGATAATCAAGAAAAATCTAGTACAATTTTAGACATTTTTCAAAACTTCACAAAGAATACAGGTTAAACGTACTAAAAACAAAGTAGCCTCAGCGAGGCCAAATATTCGTAGAAAAATAAATTTAGTTATATTAGCTTAAAAGAAACAAAAAAGCGACGCCCTGAAAGCGTCGCTTTAATGCGTATAGCGTTATTTACGAAGATTAACGTCGAATATTCAACGTAAACGTCTTATAATTCTCGCTTGGTTTGATTTGGTCGTTTCCTGTCAATGTCAACACCAATGGAAAGTTTTGGGTGGCGGCAACGGTCGTTGGGATGCCCTCCAAAATTTCAAACTTGATGTAAGCAGAGCTGCTGTTCGCAGGAATCGTCACCGAACCTTTGCTTTCCAAGATACGGTAGTTGATATTCTCAACCGCCGTGCTTTTCGCTGCGTCAATGACATAGCCAAGTGTGGTCGCTTCTGGACGTTGTGCGCCTACCAATTGCACCAAAATACTATCTCTTTTGAGGGCCTGACGAATAGTACGCTGGGCAGCGCCATTCGAGACGTTGTTGGTTGGCTGCGTTGCAAAGCCCGTACGAGGGTTTTTAAACTCCACCACGGGAGCCATGTCGTACGTCCAAGAAGGATTTTCAAAGCACGACGTGAGCGACAACGCCATTGCTCCTACTACTAAAAATTGGATGAATTTATTTTTCATGTTTTGTTCAATGTTTAAGTAACTGACCTGACAAATAATAGCTATTGAGTAGCAATTAGTAGCCACGGTTTTGCTTCAAGTTTGGATTAAGTTGTACTTGACCAATTGGAAGCGGTGCCAAAATGCGGAAATCATCGTAAGGAACCACCGCCGCAAGGCTCGCTTTGGTGATGGTTTGGCCACGGCGTTTCAAATCAAAGAAACGGTGTCCTTCCAAGTACAATTCCAAACGACGCTCCGTCATGATAGCATCAATCAAATCAGCTCCTTTTACAGTAGCAGCCACGGGCGTAGCACCCGAACGCGTACGAATACGGTTCAAATCGGCCAAAGCCAAATCGTCTTTACCAGTTGCAGCATACGCCTCAGCGCGAATAAGCAATACTTCTGAAAAACGAATCACAGGGATATTATCAGTAAATGGCCCTCTTGAACCTGGGAATTTACGGCTAAACACCACCGATTCTCCACCTTTTACGCCCGCAAACATCGCCTGCGTACGACGAACGTCAGTGGCTTCAAACAAACCTAAAAGTTCATTGGTAGGCACGACATCCGCCCAGTTTCCAGTCGTTAAGTTGGTAGTCAACGAGTGCATAGACTCGTTCGCACCCAATCCTTCTGTTGCTTGTACGTAGTTGATTTCAAAAAGTGACTCAGTATTTGGCGCCGTTGTAAAGGCAGCAGCATAGTTGGCACCAGTAGCTAGGGCCGCACCATTAGGCGCATCAAGAGCCGCAGTTGCGTACGTAATGGCATCCGCGTATTTTTCCCAATAAAGATACACCCGCGCCAAAAGGGCATTCGCTGCTGCTTTGTTGGCACGCAGGCGGTTACCTGTCGCAGGGAACAACGCGATGGCTTCTTTCAAATCTTTTTCAATCAACTGATACGTTTCCTCAATTGTCGAACGTGATTTGAAATCTGCTTTAGTAACGTCGTCCGTAGGTTCGGTACGCAAAATCATTCCCAAGTTTGCCCCGCCCACTACTTTGGTAGGCTCGTAACAAAATACCCGCGCCATGTCAAAATACAAAAGCGCACGCAAAAACAAAGCTTCAGCTTTGATTTGAGCTTTTTCGGCCTCTGTAGTGTTGGCGCCACTAATTCCTTTGATAATAAAGTTGGCCTCGTTGATGCCCGCGTAATTATCCCAAAACTGCTGCATGTGCGCACTTGGTGCGTTTACGCGTTCGTTAAAAAAACGGTTTGAGTTAGTATTGGTCAAACGAACGTTATCCGCCATAATCTCTGGTGCAATCATCAAACGTGCGCCGTAGTAGGTATTTGGTTGCAAACGGTCATAGACCGAAATTAAAAGGGCACGCACTCCAGTAATATCAGTCAAAGCTACTTCTGTACTTATCGACTGCTTTGGCTCTGTATTGAGCAAGTCGCTACACGAAGTAGCTACCATTGCCAATACTACCAACGATATATTTTTAAGTTGTTTTGTCAACATGTCTTTTACGATGGTTTGAAATTAAAACTCGATTTGGATACCGCCCGTTACTTGCTTACTCTGCGGATAACGTCCGATTTCCGTAAGCAAAATCTCTGGGTCTAAGCCCGTATAGGCCGTCCAAGTCAACAAGTTGATGGCTTGCGCAAAGAAACGGACTTGGTTGAGGTTAAGCCGCTTTGTAATACTTGATGGCAAATCGTATCCCACAGTTACTTGTTTCAAACGAATATAGCCTGCATTTTCAAGTTGCTTGGTCGAGAACGTCTGAATAGTGCTACTTCCTGGCTCAACACCTCCCTCATACGCGCGTGGTACGCGCGTAATTTGCCCAGGCGTAGTCCAGCGCGCAAGCTGGCTTTGCATGTTGTTCCATCCTGCTGATGCCGAACTTTCCATGAAGAAGCCGTTGTTGTTCAACACTTGGTTCCCCCACTGTCCTTGGAAGAAAAACTCCAACGAAATCCCTTTGTAAGTAAGACGGTTGGTTACCCCACCAAATCCTTTTGGAAGCGGCGTTCCTTGGATTCTTGAATCACGTGCTTGTACCGTATAAGTGATGTTTCCGAGCGAATCCAACCACATCGAACGACCATCGGCTGGGTTTACCCCTGCAAAAGTTGGATACCAGTTGACAAAAACTGGTTGTCCCACAAAATATTGAGTACCAATACTATTTTGTCCTGGCAACAATTGAAGAATTTTGTTACGTTGGAACGACACATTCCAGTTAGTTTCCCAACGGAATCCACCTTTGTTGACGTTTACGTGGCTAAATTCGACTTCCAACCCTTTGTTTTCAACTTTACCAAGGTTTTCATTGATTGAACCAAAACCACTATCGTTAGGCAAAGGACGAGACAACAACAATTTGTCGTTGATTTTACGATATGCTTGTACTTCCCCAAAAATACGTCCGTTGAAAAGCGAGTAGTTCACCCCTACGTTGATTGTTGAAGCAACTTCCCACGACAGGTTTGAATTTCCTAGCTGAGAAGGGCGGATACCTGGAAGGTCGATGTACTGACCACCCAAACCGAATAAGGCACGAGAGGCAAAGTCACTGATGTTGTTGTTACCAGCTTTACCGTAACCTGCAAATACTTTCAACTCAGACAACCACGAATATTTTTTCAAGAAACTTTCTTCTGACAAACGATAACCTACCGAAAGAGCAGGGAACAAACCGTAACGGTTGTTTGAACCAAAACGAGAAGAACCATCGTAACGCAACGTAGCCGTACCAATCAATTTATCTTTGTAGTCATAGTTTACCGAGCCAAATACACTGGCAATACGCCATGTAGTATAAGTACCCGTAGTGGTGATTGGACGAGCTGCTGCTGCCAACGTACGGAACAAACCATTCGGGAATCCTTGACCAGTAGCCGATACTACTTCTGAGATTTGTTCACGGTATTCGCCACCCACCAAAGCACCAATTGCGTGATCACCGATGGTTTTGTTGTAGTTCAACGTCTGAGCCGTGTTCCAGTTTAAACTATAACGGTTAGCTACCGTAGCACTACCACCCGTTGAAGCAAACTGCGGAACGATGGGGTCACGGTATGAGTCGTCACGGTTGTTGGCATAATCAAGACCATAGAAAGAACGGAACTTTAGTCCAGGGATAATTTCATAGTTCACCGCAAGGTTACTTACCGTCTGAATCGTCGTGTTCTTACGTGTTTCGTACTCTACGCTTTGCACTGGGTTGTAGCTAAATGCTCCTGTAAGCGGCGCGTTGTACGAACCGTCGGCTTTGTAAACAGGCTGGTTTGGTAAAATCAACGCGGCAGCAAAGAAAGGGCTGTTGATAAAAGCACCGTCCGCAATAGCGCCATTCTGCGTAGTTGCTGCCAAACCGATAGAAGTCTCAATTTTCAACTTTTTGCTGGCTTGATGATCCACGTTCAAACGAACAGTTCCACGACCAAAGTCAGACTTGATTACTTGTCCTTCTTGGAAGTTGTAAGAGGTCGCCAAATAAAAATTTGTTTTACCATCACCGCCCGTAGCAGAGGCATCAATCATGCGAAGACGACCACGCTGATACACATAATCTTGCCAATCGGTGTTTTGAACCGTTGCAGGGTCACCGTACTGCGCAATGGCATTGGCCCGTGCCGTTTCTACTGAAGCGTTGGTAGCTCTTGCACGGTTTTCAAAACCTTCAATTTTAAGGGTTGCAAACTCAGCCGCCGTCAACACATCTAGTTTTTTCAATACATCCGTAAAACCATCTTGGATAGACACCTTGAATTTGGTTTTACCTGCTTTACCACGTTTAGTTGTAATTAACACTACGCCGTTTGACCCTTGCGCACCGTAGATCGCCGAAGCAGCCGCATCTTTCAATACTTGGATTGACTCGATGTCGTTAGGGTTCAACGAAGAAAGTACGTTTGAGCTGGCTGTTGTTGACAAACCGCCACTCGCTACTTGTACCCCATCAATGATATAAAGGGGGTCGTTACCAGCGTTGATAGAACCCACCCCGCGAACGCGAACGTTAATACCACCGCCAGGCTGACCACTCGTAGCTGTTACCTGTACTCCCGCCGCACGTCCTTGAAGGGCGCGGTCAACAGTTTGCATAGGCAAACCTTCAATCGTTTTTCCACTTACTTGCGACACCGCCGCAGTGATGTCCTTCTTTGCCGTAGAACCACCGTAGGCTGTTACCACTACTTCGTTCAAGTTGTTGGCTTCTGGTGTAAGTACAACGTTAATGATTGTTTTGGAACCTATCTCAGCGGTTGTTTTTTCAAAACCTACGAAGCTAAATACAAGTTGGCCTCCGTTAGAAACCGCAATTTTGTACTTCCCATCGGCATCGGTATTCACACCGCGCGTTGTCCCTTTGACAACTACTGTCACCCCTGGCAGGGCTGTTCCATCTTCACTGCTTGTTACCGTTCCTGAAACGGTTCGCTCTTGTGCTCGAAGCTGCACACAAAAACTCATCAACAAGCAAAAGCTTGCGAGTAAAATTTTACGCATACGATTTAGTTGGTTTTTAGGTTGATTCTAATGTGTTTTGCAACACACAGCTATAAACCTATTACAGTTTATAATTGTTCCGTAAAATTAAGCAAGAACACAATAAGTTGCAAGCACATTATTTAGTTTGCCAACTATTTATTATCCCAAATGGATTATTTTGGGGTTATTTTAAACGCAAAAAGGAAAGCAAATGCTTTCCTTTTTGAAATAAATACCAATAAAATATACCTAAGCGATTAGTAGCCTGGATTTTGTTCGATGATTGGGTTCTGCGTTTTCTCAGTATCTGGGATTGGCCAAATAAAACGGAAATCAGCGTAAGGGATAGCCGCTTGAGTTGGATTAATCGCTCCACCTACTTTGTACAAAGCCGCTCCTTGTGCAGCATTCGCATACTTGGCAGGAATACCACCTGTGTTGAAATCTGGATCAACGGCATTGCGGTGAATATCCGACCAACGTTTTCCTTCTGCTAAGAACTCAACTCTTCTTTCCAACAAAATTGCCGCGATAAGCGCTTTTTTGTCAGCAAAGCTAGCAGCTGTGTATGCTTCTGTAGCTGGTGCAGCAAGGGCACGGTTACGTACGGCGTTCAACAAAGCGATTGCTCTGTCAGACACACCCGTTGCTTGGCGAGCTTCGGCTTCAGCTGAGTTCAACAATACTTCAGCGTAGCGAATCTGCGGTGCAAAGTCAGCTCTTTCAGTATAAGATGTGTATTTTTTAGTAAATACGTTCACAGTTGATGCTCCGTTGGCATTGGCACCAGTAAGGTACAATTGCGTACGACGCTTATCTGTTTCCAACCATTTCGCATTGTTCCAGATGATTGGCGAAATTGCCAACAAACCACGCGCACCTAAGTTAGCCGCACCATACATACTTGGCAAGGCTCCGTTGGTACCAGTGTTATCCAAAGCATCGTTACGAATAGAGAAGATGCTCTCTGTAGAACTGTTGTTAGTGAACGGCCCACTTGGCTCATCTGTCAGTTTCCAAGCACCAATTGGGCTTACGAATGGCGCTGCCGCAGGTACCAATTTAGCACCTTCAGCAATCACACCTGCCCAGTCACCTTTGTGCAATTTCACGCGTTGTTTCAAGGCAATAGCCGCTGCTTTTGTCGCACGAACTGTTCCTGGTGAAAGTGTCGCTGGCAAGTTTGTTTCAGCAAAATCCAAATCAGCTAAGATTTTCTCGTAGTTCTCAGCTACCGTTGGACGAGGAATCGCTCTTACTTGATCTACTGCCGAACCTGAGTTAATGGCAAAATCGCGGTAAGGAACCCCTAATTTATTTCCGTTTCCATCCAAATATGGTCTTGCAAAAAGCGTTACGGCTTCGTGGTGCGCCAATGCTCTCAAGAAACGACATTCAGCTTCGTATTGAGCAGCAGCGGCTGCCGTAATGATATTCGACTTGGCCGCATTTTTAAAGCCATCAATCGAAATGTTCGCTTTGTTGATAAGCGCGTACAACGCTCCCCAGTGCCCTACGTTGTTGGCAGTGGTAGTGTTATAAGTAGCTTGATAGGTAATTTGGAAGAAAGCCGCTACGTTGATAACGTCTTCGCCGCGCGCATCACCTTGTTCGATGTTGGCCGCTCCAAAAGGATACCCACGAACAGTTCCATCGGTGTATGGGCTACTTTGTGCCGCATCATATACGCCATACAACGACAAGAGACAACGGTCAGCCGTGCTGAATGCACTTGCATCGGTAATGGCGTTGAAAGGGCTTTTGTCCAGGGCGGTTTCGCAACTGCTCATCATCGCCAGTGGAATCGCTCCTATTAATATTCTTTTTACTAATGTTTTCATAAATCAATCGTTTGTCGTAGTGTGAATTAAAAACCAACATTTAAACCAAAAGAAACGGTTCTAATTTGTGGACTAACTGCGTTGTCTAAGCCCAACGTACTGATGTTGTCAGGGTCAGCTCCGCTGTATTTTGTCCATACAGCCAAGTTTTGTCCTTGCGCAAACAAACGCAAACTCTGCACAAAACCTTTCGTTGCTTTTGTCAACGCTTTGCTTGGTACACTGTAAGTCAATACGATGTTTTGTAAACGGAGGTAATCGCCGCTCTCTAAGAAACGAGAGTTTGCCAATTGAGATTGGTTGATGTTGTTGCCTTGGCCATAGTACAACTTAGGTACGTTGGTAATATCGCCAGGTTTCTGCCATCTCTGAAGAATCTCACGACCGTTGTTTTGGAAACTTTGGTTCATCAACGCATCTTGACGAGTGATGTTGAAGATTTTGTTTCCACCTGAGTAACGCAACATTACTTCTAAGCTCAACCCTTTGTAGTTAAAGTTGTTGGTAAATGCACCAAACCACACTGGTGTAGGGTTTCCTAAACGCGCACGGTCATTGAAAGTCAACGACGTTTGAGCGCCCAATGTACCTTCGTTTTGTCCAGAAGCTACATAATACCCACCGATTGAGAAAGGTGCACCATTAGAAATGTTCAATTGAGCAAGTGTTCCGTCAGCTTTCACATACACTGGGTTACCGTTGGCAGAGTTTACACCTGAGAACTGGTATCCGTGAATCACGTTGATAGGTTGACCTACTTCGATCAAGTTATAGCCACCGTTTTGGATGTATGGAACCGCCGTACCACCGATTGAGTAAAGGGCAGTGATTTCGTTCTTGATATTTGAGTAGTTGAAGTTGGCATTCCAAGTGAAATCTTTTGTTTTCAAGATGTCACCCCCAATCGACAACTCAATACCCTTGTTGCGAAGCGAGCCAATGTTTTGAGAAATTGAGTTACCAGGAACCCCTGCGCTCAAAGGCGTTGGAACACCAAGTACCAAGTTATCAACGTCATTAACAAAGTAATCCGCTGTTAGGTTAAAACGGTTGTTTAGGATACCAATATCAACCCCTACGTCGTATTTGTTACTGGTTTCCCACTGCAAGTCAGAGTTACCGATAGCCGATACTGCAATACCGCTGATGTTTCCGTACGGACGAGCACCATACGTACTCAAGTAAGGGAAACCGCTCAAAGTGTTACCTACTCTTGCGTACGAAGCTTTTAATTTCACTTCGTTAAAGTATTGGCTCAAGCCACTGTTTACCCAAAAACCTTCTTGCGATACGCGCCAGCCTGCTGAGAAACCTGGGAATACCCCGTAACGTTTTTCAGGCGCCAAAGAGCTTTGTCCATCGCGACGAATCGACGCTTGTACAAAATATTTGTTGTTGAAATCGTAGTTGAAACGACCAAAAAATGATTCAAAACCAGACTGCGTCATTGATCCACCCGTTGTCTGAATGGCTGCACTACCCGTGATAAAGTTTTCTTTGATGAAGAACATATCCGAGATGTTTGAACCTGATGTCGAGTGCCACTTGTAGTTATCGCGTTGCACTTCGTGACCTGCTGTCAAGTAAATGTTGTGGTTTTTACCTAACGTCAAGTTGTAGTTCACGTAGTTTTGCCATGTATAACGCAAACGGTTTTGGTTTTCGTTGTAAACGTAACCGTTTGTTCCACCTGTTGATGTTCCGTAACCGTCACCGTGAAGGTTTGTCCAGCTTTGGAAGCTGTAATCACTTAACATATCTGCCGAGAATACCGAACGCAATTTCAAGCCTTGAATCGGAGAAATTTCGATAAAGCTGTTGTTGATGATACGGTATTTGTCTGAACGGTACTGGTTGTTACGTAACGTAAAGGCAGCATTCGTGAAGTTGTCATCCACTGAAGTCGTGTTAGCGCCTGGGTTCATTGAGTTACCGTTTGGCCAGTTGATGTTAAACCCTGTTGGGTGATTGGCGTTGTAAGGCGAAACGTTTGGCAACAAACGAAGCGTTGACGAAATCGCACCACTCAAGGCGTTAGTACCGTTGTTTTGGTCTCCGTCGTCTTGGCGGCTAATAGTGATGTTGTTACCCACTTTAAGGTACTTGTTTGCTTCGTGTTCTACGTTCAAACGCGCACGGTATGCTTTGTTAAAGTTGGTAATGATGATACCCTGTTGCTGCGAGTAGTTGAGCGACATGTAGTAGCTAGTCTTTTCAGTACCACCTTGCGCACTTAGGGTGTGGTTATGCACCGCTGCATTGTTTACCATCACTTGGTCTTGCCAGTTGGTGTTGGTTTGAGCTGCGTCCATGTTGGCACGCAAAGCTTGACCCGCATTGGCCAATTTTTCGTTGGCAATCATCACAAATTCTTGGGCATTCAAGACGTCAAAACGCTTGAGGGCGTTGTTGAAACCGATGGAAGCATCGTAGCTAACTTTTCCTCTTCCTTTTGTGCCTTTTTTGGTGGTGATTAAGATTACCCCCGCAGCCGCTCTAGAACCATAAATCGCCGTAGCCGATCCATCTTTCAACACTTCCATGTTTTCGATGTCGGCAGGGTTAATATCTCCCAAAGCGTTTGAGTTGGTTGTACTTGCCAAGTTACCCGAAATGATAGGTATTCCATCAACGACGATCAATGGATCATTGGCTTGGTTTACTGAGTTTGTACCACGAATACGGATACGTGCTGGCGTGTTAACACCACCACCCACGTTCGTTACCTGTACCCCTGTCGCACGACCAGCCAACTGCTTGTCAATCGAAGGAGTCATCAAGTTTGCAAATTGTTTGGCATCTACTTTTGAAGCAGACCCTGTAAAGGCTTTGCGCTGCTGCACACCGTATCCAACTACCACGACCTCACTCAGCTCATTGGCTAGGGTTTTAAGCGAAGGATTAATTACTGATTGGCTACCTACCAACACTTCAAGTTCTTCCATTCCTACGAATGAAAACACCAAGGTACTATTGCCATTAGGAACTCGGATTGAGTACTTCCCGTTACCATCCGTAACAGTTCCTACTAACGTACCTTTCACAACCACACTTACCCCAGGTAATGGAGAACTGTCATCGCTACTGGTGACTGCACCAGTAACGGTACGCTCTTGCGCTCTGAGTTGAGTGCAAAAGCCCAATAACAAGCATAAGCTTGCTAGTAAAAAATTACGCATACGATTTAGTTTGGTTTTTAGTTAAACAAATGGTGTTAACTCACTTACTTCGCACAAAGTTAGGTGCTTTCGTGCTAATGTAAGCGCGAAATTAAAACATGATTAAAATAATATCTCTAAAAATCAGTAAGTATTCTTAGTAACATCGGCTAAAACCCCACATTTTAGCGACGAAAAATACTTATTTTACCTACAAAACCTTGAACCTTAAACCAAAACATTAAATACAACGCTTGGCCATGATTGAATCCTTTTTAGAAAAAACAGCTCGGTATATTTTTTCAAAACATCCTGACACTCGGCAACTTGAGCAGTTATCCATCATTGTTCCTACCCGACGTTCGGGGTATTTTTTAAAGCGTGCTTTGGCCCAGTGTTCTACTCAGCCATTTTTGGCACCTGAAGTAGTCGCCATTGACGATTTTGTAGCTGACCGTTGTAAAATCGAAATTGCCGATAATGTGAGCCTACTCTTTGAATTGTACGATATTTTCAAACAAGTTGATAAAAATATCACCTTCGACCGCTACTTGCAGTGGGGTAGTATGCTACTGCGTGATTTTGACCAAATTGATCAGTATCTGATTGACGCCGATTACCTTTTTGACTATATCACCGAAGCCAAAGCCCTCGAACGGTGGCAAGTCGATTGGCCAAACAGCAATGTTTCTACCCAATCAGATCGCCTAAAAGCGTATTTTGAATTGTTCTCAAACTTAAAAAAGGTATATTTTTCATTCAAAAAAGACCTAAAAGACAGAAACAGGGCGTTTCGTGGTATGGCCTACCGCGATTTAGCTGAAAATGCAGTTGATGTCCTACTCACCGCTGACCATTCGATCAAACCGCGTTACTATTTTGTTGGCTTCAATACCCTCACTGCGGCCGAAGAGAAAATCATCAAAACCCTCGTTAATGCCAAACAAGCCGAAACGATTTGGGACTGTGATTACTACTATATGCGCGATAATCCACTCGCTGAAGGAGGAAAATTTTTGCGAAAATACCGTGACGCGGCTTGGTCAGGGGAATGGAAATGGAGTGAAAGCCATTTGTTAGGTACCCAAAAAGACATGCACGTCTATGCCGTCCCGAATGCTTCGATGCAGGCGAAAGTGGCGGGCGAACTCTATCAACAATGGTGCGCGGAAGGACAAGGCGGCTCGGAACAGCGCCCCGTGGGTATTGTTTTGGCCGACGAAAACCTGCTCGTTCCGATGCTAAATGGGCTTGATGAATCCATCACTGATTTGAACGTAACGATGGGTCTTACGCTTCGTAACTCGCTGTTATTTACGCTTATCGACTCCCTTTTTGAGTTACAATTTACCATTGCCGAATTTAGGTCAAAAGATGGACGAGCAATAAAAATTCCCAAATTCAACCACCGAACGGTACAAAAAGTCCTGAATCACCCCTTTATTCGTCGTTATGAGTTTTTGGCACTACAACAGCGTGATGTTTCGACCGAGACCATCATTCAGGTGACTATTCGGGAAATTCAGCAGCGCAATTTGGTCTATCTCGACCCTGCCCTACTCCTCGAATGGGGACAACAACACCCGCTTTTCAAAACACTTTTTAGCCGCTGGGACGACAACCCACACACCGTTATCAAGGTATTCTATGACCTGATTGATATTTTGCGTGAGGTATATAAAGACACCCAAAATGCGATTGAAACGGAGTACCTGTACTTGTTTTATACACTCCTCAAACAACTCGAAACGACGCTCAGTTCTGAGCACGTCGAAAAGCTCAATTTGCGTACGTTTAAAGCCTTTTTGTATGAACTTATCCGCCAAACACGCATACCGTTTAGTGGCGAACCCGTCAGTCCGCTCCAAATCATAGGGATGCTAGAAACCAGGGCATTAGACTTTGAACGAATCATTATTTTGTCGATGAACGAAGGGGTTTTCCCCATGACTAAACGTCAAAATTCGCTCATTCCGTTTGACATTGCCAAAGAAGCGGGTTTGCCCGTTTTTAGCGACCAAGACGCGGTAATGTCGTACCATTTTTATCGGCTTTTACAACGCGCCAACGACGTTCACCTGGTCTATGTAACCGACTCAAACACCTACAATGGCGGCGAAAAAAGTCGCTTTATTCTCCAAATAGAGCATGAACTTGTGCCCAAAGCCAACGGTAATATCAAGTTTACTGAACACGTGGTTAGGTTTCAGGAAAACCAGCAAGTAGCAGATGAGCAGGTGTTAGATACCTCCTTCGTCGATGAGCGGGTGTTAGATACCTCCTTCGTCGATGAGCAGACGTTAGATACCTCCTTCGTCGGTATGACAAAGAACGGTAAACCCAAAACAGCAAACCAAAAACAACCTCTCAACAACGATTGGACTGTGCCCAAAACCCCCGAAACGCTGGCATTTTTACGTCAAAACTTAACTAACGGTGGTCTATACGCAACTCACCTCAACCAGTACCTAAAATGCTCACTCCAATATTATTTTAGCCGCGTGGCTGGGGTTTCGGAAGACGAAGAAGTGGAAGAAAGAATGGGGGCTGCTGATTTTGGTTCGTGGATACACGCCGTGTTGGAACGCATTGACATCGAATTTTTGATGGACGGCAAGCCCATTAGCGATGCCGAAATCAAGGCCATTTTGCGCGAAGAATTTGCCAAATTGTTCCGAGGTTATGACCCAGAATCGGGTATCAATCGTCTTTTGTATCAAGTAGCCGAGCAAACCGTGTTGGATTTTCTGAAAGAACAACGCCAACGCGATGAAAACCTTACTGTGCTCGCTACCGAACAAAAATTGACCGCGACCTTTGACGTACCTTTGTCAGACGGCTCACTCGCTTTGAAAATTGCGGGTAAAATTGACCGAGTAGAACTCCTCGACAACGTCATTCGCGTGGCCGATTACAAAACGGGCAAAATCGAACAGCTCCCCAAAGTTACCCCCGACAAACTTGACCATATCATGAGCTCGGGTGACAACTCAAACCATGAAAAAATCAGGCAGTTATGGATTTATCAATACCTGATTTATAAACAAATGTTGCGTGAAAAAGGCTTGCGTTTGCGCGGACGTGAGTTTCACTTAGATGCCTACGAAGTGACTTCGGGCTTTTACTCGCTACGCAATATCAAACGTGGTTTTATTTTCAATCCTTTAAAATTTGGCGATAGCCAAGACGCAGAATCGTACGTAGAACAATCGGAAAACTACCTTCGCGCCTTTGTCGTAGATAAACTTCTCAATCCTGATGAGCCTTTCCGCAAAACCGACTACTTAACAGCTTGTCAGTTTTGTGATTTTAGGGAAATTTGTGGTCGATAAATCGCCTCTCAAGCAGCCTGTATGAGCAATGCAGGTTGCTTGGCCCTTCGTCGGGCTACGGGTGCAGTAAAGCCATCTTTTTGGCGAACAAACCCATCATTGCCGACGGAAGCATGATGCAAATTCACAATACATCCCCGCCGAATTCTTACAAATGAGTTAGATAATTCTGTTTCAAAAAGCCCTAACGTTTTGGCTACAAGCATCGGTGGATGGGCATTTATTACGATAAGGGTATAATTTCGACGCCCCTCCAAGCGAACAATTTCACTTAAAGGCACAAATACTTTTCCTCCAGTACATGGAAGACGTAAGCCAGCAACGCCTTTTTTGGTAAATGCAAGTTCATATACTTTCATGAGTAGCAGGGAGTTAGTGAATAGTTGTACAAAGGTGCATGATTTGCCTTTGGCCATTCAAGGGGAAAACTACCCTTCACTTCCCGCAATTTTCCCGTATTTTTACAGCTTAGTTTATATCTATATATATGTTTGCCATTGTTGACATTGAAACCACGGGCGGCACTTACGCCACAAGCCGCATCACTGAAATTGCAATTATCCGCCACGATGGCACCCAAATCATAGATTCTTACCAAAGCCTAGTCAATCCTGCATGTTGGATTCCTAGTTTTATTACCCAACTGACAGGCATCGACAACGAGATGGTCAAAGATGCCCCGACTTTTGAAGAAATAGCCGACGAAGTACGCCGAATGACCCTCAATGCTGCCTTCGTAGCCCACAATGCCTCGTTCGATTATGGGTTTGTGCAACGGGAGTTTAACCGTCTCGACGAATATTTCAAACGCGATACGCTGTGTACGGTGAAATTAAGTCGGAAAATTTTCCCTGGCTATAAGTCCTACAGTTTGGGCAACATTTGCCGCGACCTCCAAATCCGACACGTCAATCATCACCGCGCCATGGGCGACGCCTCCGCCACTACCCTATTATTTGAGCAGCTCCTCCAAAATGACCACGCTGGCATTCTAAAAGATTGGCGCCTGTAAACTAGCTCGTCCCGAACTCCGATTCGGGACGCAAACGGCCCAGCGTCTCTGACGCCACCCCACAGCAAAATATTTCTCCGTTCTTGAACCATTTTCTAAGTCAGCAAGTTTTGTAAGTGATTACTCACTTTTATTGAACAATGACTGAGAAACAAGAGCTTATTTTGGTAACCGCCCTTCGACTTTTTGCCGAAAAAGGGTTTGATACCACGCCCACAAGCCTTATTGCTAAAGAAGCGGGCGTATCGGAAGGGTTGATTTTTCGCCATTTTACCAACAAAGACGGACTCATGGACGCCATTGTCGCCATGAGCGAAGAGCGACTTAGTGCCAATGCCGAGCGTATTTTACAATTATCCAAACCCATTGACCAAATCCACGCGACGCTCGAACTCCTCGTTAAGCTTTTTCAGGAAGAACGTGAGTTTTGGATGCTACAGTTTTCGCTCAAGTGGCAGAAAAAATACAAGAACCAAACCTACACCCCAAGCCCTGCGCACCTAAAAGTGATGCAAGCCCTTACCGATGGTTTTCGGGCGCTCGGATACGCACAACCCGAACAAGAAGTAAAAATTTTGATGATGCTTTTGGACGGTTTTAGTCACCAACTTGCCCTTTCTCCGTCTCCAGATTACATCGAAACTACCCTCGCTTTTCTTAAAAGTAAGTACCCCAACTAACACCGACAAATGTCTCGCAAATTCAAAAAAAACATGATGACAACCCTTATCATTTTAGCCGCCCTCGCTTTGGGAGGTTATTTTTACATGCAACAGCCGCAATTTGGGCGAAATCCTGAGGGAGCGCACCTTGAGAAAATCAAAAAGTCGTCTCATTACAAAGAAAAAGGTTTCCAAAATCAACACCTTACCCCCGACCTTGCCGAAGGCACTACCTATTGGGACATTCTCAAAGCCTATTTTGTCAAAATCGAAAATAAAGAACCAAACCAACCCCTCCCGTCGGTTAAAACCGATTTAAAAAACCTTCCCAACGATGCCCCTTCGGTGGTTTGGTTTGGGCATTCATCGTATTTTTTGAAGGTTGGTGGAAAAACTATTTTGGTAGATCCCGTTTTTAGTGGAAATGCTTCACCAGTTTCTTTTTTTGGGAGCAATTACGCAGGTAGTAATGTCTATTCCTTGGATGATTTTCCACCCATCGACCTCCTCATTATTTCACACGACCACTACGACCACCTCGACTACCCAACCGTCAAAGCCCTTCAACCCAAAGTAAAACAAGTAGTTACATCGCTGGGTGTAGGGTCGCACTTACAACATTGGGGCTATTCTCCTTCACAAATCAATGAGTTAGACTGGTGGGAGAACACAACCGTTGCCGATTCCTTAGAAATCACCGCCGCGCCCGCCCGCCATTTTTCGGGCAGAGGGTTTAAACGTGCCCAAACGTTTTGGTCATCCTTTATTTTAAAAACACCCCAATACAACCTGTACCTTGGGGGAGATTCAGGATATGATACTCATTTTAAAGAAATTGGCGAGAAATACGGGCCGTTTGACTTAGCAATTTTGGAATGTGGTCAGTACAATCACATGTGGAAATACATTCACATGATGCCCGAAGAAGTAGCCCAAGCAGCCGTTGAACTAAAAGCAAAAACACTTTTACCCGTTCACTGGGCCAAGTTTACCTTAGGTCTCCATCCGTGGATGGAACCCATCGAGCGTGTTACCAAAAAAGCACAAGAGCTAAACGTTCCAGTAACAACCCCTATGATTGGCGAAGTAGTAGAAATCAATCGCCATTATCCTAACAAGGCTTGGTGGAAATAACTTTTGGTGAGATATTACCAAATAAAAAGCGCTTCTGAGTATCAAACTTAGAAGCGCTTTTTGCTTTGAATGAGTACGATGCTCACTCCGCTATGCTATCAAAACGAAGACTTTTTCCTTAAAATGCAGGCGTTAGGTTGAGGGCTTCTACTTTTTTGATTTCGGGTACCGATTTCAAAATAGCCTCTTCCAAGCCTGCCTTAAACGTCATTGAAGACATAGGACAAGCACTACAAGCACCCGTGAGCTCCAACATTACGGTCATGTCATCCGTAATTTCTTTCACTTTGACGTTGCCCCCATCCGCCTCCAAATACGGACGAATGCTATTGAGGGCATTTTCCACGCGTGATTTTAATTCTTCCATGAATGTTTGTATTAACCTGTGATTAAAACGCTAATATGTACATTTTTTCATTGCCAATCAAGGTTCGGACTTTTCTACACCCGAATCTCGACCTGTTTGGTTTTGGCCTGAGTCGCATTCCGAATGGCCACCTGCTGCGCCAAACTTTCGGCTGCTTCTTGGAAAGCAGCTTTTGTAATTTCATCTTCACTCAAAAACGCTGGGCGGCCTTCATCTCCTCCTTCACGAATCCCCTGTACCAAAGGAATTTGCCCAAGGACTGGAACATCAAACTTTGACGCAAGTTCTTTTCCTCCATCTTTTCCAAACAAGAAATACTTATTGTTTGGAAGTTCGGCAGGGGTAAAATAGGCCATATTTTCAACGACCCCAAGCACAGGAACATTGATTTGCGGCTGACGGAACATTGCCAAACCTTTGATGGCATCGGCCAAGGCAACCTTCTGAGGCGTTGTCACAATTACCGCTCCCGTAACGGGCAATGCTTGCACCAACGTCAAGTGAATGTCACTTGTGCCAGGCGGCAGGTCAATCAACAAATAATCTAATTCGCCCCATTCTACATCACCAATCAACTGTCGCAATGCCGTACTCGCCATCGGGCCACGCCAAACAGTGGCACTTTCGGCAGGCACTAAGAAGCCCATCGAAATTAATTTAATTCCCCATTGCTGAATCGGCATCATCAGGTTTCGCCCATCACGCGTCACAATGCGAGGCTGCATATCTTCGGCGCCAAACATCACAGGCATCGAAGGCCCGTAAATATCTGCATCCAAAATACCCACTTTTGCCCCCGCACGCAACAACGCCATGGCCAAATTGGCCGTCACCGTCGATTTTCCTACACCTCCTTTACCTGATGCTATGGCAATGATATTTTTTACTTGTGGCATCACAGGCCCGCCCGAACGAGTGGTCGTAATATCGGCCGTCATGTTCACATTGACCCGAATATGATCGCCAAAAAACTTATGAATGGCATCCGTACAGTCTTTGCGGATGAGTTCTTTCAACGGGCAAGCGGGAGTCGTTAGCACCACCGTAAAACTTACCAAGTCAAGCCCTGTTTCTACGTCTCGAATCATGCCGAGCGTTACAAGGTCTTTTTTAAGATCTGGCTCTTGTACAGTACTGAGCGCTTGAAGTATTTTTTCTTTGTTAATCGTTAGGTCACCCATTGTAATGACGGTATCCCTAGTTCGGGTACACTTTTGCTATGATAGGACTGGTCAATTTTTTTAACTAACCCCAAAAGTACAAGGAAAGTTTGCTAAACCCTTAACACCGTTCTTGAAAAGTAGATTTGGCTCAGATTACGAATAACCTGAGCCAAATTTTATCCCTACGCTATCCTGTTTTTTTCTCGGTATTTTGGGAAGACGGGCCTCTTTCAACCGTGCCATTCATGGTCAGCATTAATAAGATAAGTACCACAACGTGTACGGTAGGAATTAGGCTAATTTTGAACGCCAACGAATAGTTATCCCGATAAAAAGCAATCCACGAAATGATTTGGCAAACTACGATAACCACAGGCAAAGCCACCGCCGTCCAAAATACCCGCCACAAATGACTACTCTGCCCAGCATCAAAAATCATGGGTGAGGTCATTGCGGCAAGAATCGACGGGATGAGCCCTATCAGAAGAAGTACGTTCAGAATGATGGTTGCGATTTTCATTTATTATTTTTCACGGGCACTAAACGAAACACAAAACCTGGATCTTCCACTCCTACATAGATATAACCGTCGCGACCCATTTGTACGTTGCGCAAACGACCGAGGTTTTCGAGCAAAATTTCCTCTTTTACTACTTTTCCGTTTTCCATTTTACAACGGTTGAGGTACTTAAAACGAAGCGAACCTACCAACAAGTCGCCCTTCCAAGCAGGGTATTTATCGCCCGTCACAAACACCATCCCGCTCGGACCAATCGACGGAATCCAGTACAAATTAGGCTGCGCCATACCTTCTTTGGCCGTTAGTGGCGTCAACACCGTTCCGTCGTAATTGATACCGTACGAAATCGTAGGCCAACCGTAGTTGACATTTTTGCGAATCAAATTCAACTCATCGCCACCGCGTGGACCGTGTTCATGTTCCCACATTTCGCCCGTCGTAGGGTGCATGGCCAAACCTTGCGGATTGCGATGCCCAAACGAGTATATCGACGCAATCGCTTTGTCTTGTTTGACATAAGGATTATCGGCAGGAATGCTTCCATCGTCATTGATTCGGTGAATTTTTCCACAGGCATTTTCAACCGACTGCGGAAAGAGCGGCTGGTGCTGCCCACGATCACCCACGGATACAAACAAGAAGCCGTTGCGATCAAACTCCAAACGTGAACCATAATGGTGGCGCGTTTTTAAGTAAGGCAATGCCTCAAAAATTACTTTTTGGTCGGTTAGCATGTTTCCCATGAGTCGGGCACGCATGACGGCCGTGGTAGAAAGTTTTGCTCCATCAACCGTTTTAAAAGCCGAATAAGAAAAATAAATCAGTTGGTTTTGGGCAAATTTAGGGTGAAGTTCCACATCAAGTAGTCCCCCCTGACCTTCGGCCAAGACCTCAGGCCCACCCGTTACTTTTTCCTTCTGTTTATCTCTATCCACCCGATAAATACTGCCGTTACGGTCGGTAATGAGCATATCACCATCGGGCAAAAATGTCATTCCCCACGCGCTACTCAACCCACTGGCAATGGTGTCGAGTTTCACGGTCATATCTTCCGATGTAAAAATATTTGATTTAGGTTTTGACGCAAAGCTGTACTTGCTTGCTTTATCGAGCCCCTCCAAAATATAGTCGGCTAAGGCGTTGATATCCTCTTTTTTGAGCGATTTCCCCCACGCAGGCATCCCATTGTCGGGGTAGCCATTGGTGATACTTTTGATTAAATCATCCTTCGTTTTGCCATGTTTCCACTGGCGATCCACAAACATTTCTACTTTTTCGCCGTGACAACCTGAGCAAAAATTTTTGTAGTTGTTGGCAGCCGTTTCAAAAGCGGCAGGTGTAGCCACATACTCGGTGGTGGGCTGGGGTTGATGCGTCAGTTGGCTGGCCAAAATCACGGTTGCCGCCACTGAGCTAATCGCTGCGTATTTAAACATGTTTGAAATAGATAGGGGTTGGTTTTTTGATGTAAATTAAGTAGAAATACTGTTGTCTTTAACCAATTTCCCCAAAATTGGTTTTCCATCCTGCGTGCAGAGGGTTGCTCACAACCCGACTCGCTACCTCAAAAGCAATTTTAATATCAGGAAATTACTCGGGTTGTAAGCAACCCTCAGCACGATGAGCAACCCTCAACACGGTAACCCAACCCTTCCCACGTTAACGTAAAAGCAATATAGTGTCAGAAAAGGTAAACAAAGTCGTAGCGTCAATTGAGAAAGAGGCATTACTTTTGTAGCTTCAAAACAATCCAGCGGAGTTTCCTTCTTGAAAAGCTCCCTTTTTACGAAATGACAGAAATTGCAGTAATCTTTGACATGGACGGCGTTATTGCCGACACCAACCCCACTCACAACATCGCTTGGCGTAAATTTTTGGACCAATACGCCATCATTCCCACCGAAGAAGAGCTCCAAAACCACATGTATGGCAAGCACAACAGCTACATTTTGAGCTATTTTTTCAAAAAAAACGTAGAAGGAGCCGAACTTACCCAACTCCAATTTGAAAAAGAAGCGCTTTTCCGCGAGTTATATGCTTCCATCGCCGAGCCGATTTCGGGGCTCTTGCCTTTTTTGAAAGACCTCAAGCAAAATAACGTCAAAACGGGTATTGCCACTTCTGCCCCATTTGAAAACTTAGATATGATGGTGGAACGCATTCCATTGTTGGGGCAAATAATGGAATCAATGCTCTCAGAAAGGGACGTTACCCAGCACAAACCCAACCCTGAAGTTTACCTTAAAAGCGCCGAACGTTTGGGAATTTCTCCTGACCGCTGCGTGGTTTTTGAAGACTCAGTTTCGGGAGTAAAAGCAGGACTCGCCGCAGGCATGAAAGTTGTGGGCGTTACTACCTCGCATAGTCCGAATGAGCTTCCGCCCTGTAGTGCTTATATTGCCAATTACGATTCGTTGAACTTCGATTTCGTAAAACAATTGCTTTCTTAATTTGGTATGACAACTCACTTAAAAACGTACTTTACCAACCAGCGCAGCCTGGCCATTGGAGCTATCTTTGCTTCGGTGGGGTTTCTGTTTGGAAATTGGGTCACGTGGATTCCTTTTGTTAAACAAAAATATGGCTTAGACGATGCGCAGCTTGGCATGCTCTTGTTGAGTTTGCCCTTGGCTTCGACGCTTACCAATCCTCTTTCTACGCTGGTTATCAATCGTTTTGGCATGAGAACCACCACCCTTGGTGGACTCGCGGGGATGGCCTTGGTTTATCTACTGCCTGTCAATGTTCCTGCACTTTGGATGACCTCCATTGCACTGGGACTTTTAGGCATTGGCATTGCCTTTACCAACGTAGCCATGAATACCTGCGTTACGGCGATTGAAAAACAAGACGGGACGTTTATTATGTCCACATCACATGGCATGTTTAGCGGCGGCGGGATGATAGGTTCGGCTTTGGCCAGTGTCTTGATGGGCTTTAAAGTCCCTCCCGCGGTACACGTTTCCATCATCACCCTCACAATTCTAACCATCATTGTTTTGGCTCGACCCATCATCATGGGTATTCACGAAGAAAAGCTCAAAAGCGAAGGAGGTGCTAAGTTTGCTTGGCCCAACCGCGTATTGGTGGGGATGATTGCCATCTCACTTTGTACCAACATCACCGAAGGTACCATGTCTGATTGGACGGCTGTTTACATGCGTGAGGTGGTAGGAGCCAACGACTTTTTTATTGGTTGGGGTTTTGCTTGTTATGCTTTTTTTATGGCTTCTGGACGGTTTATTGGTGATGCGCTTATTCCGCAATACGGCAGCCGAAAAGTGCTTGTTACGGGTGGCATCATCGCCGCATCAGGCATTCTCATTGCCGTGTTTTTTCCCTATACCCTCACGGCTATTTTAGGCTTTGGGTTGGTTGGAGCAGGCGTATCGTGTGGAGCACCTATTTTATACGGAAGTGCAGCCCGCGTCCCAGGTATGGCCAAAGGCGCTGGACTAGCCACCATGAATACTTTTAGCTTGGCAGGTTTTTTAGCTGGCCCAGCCCTCATCGGCCTCATTTCCAACGCCGTTAGCCTTTCGTTTGCCATCGGTATTGTGGCCATCTTAGCCCTCATTTGGTCATTACTTTCCAACAAAGCCCAGTTGTATTAAGACCTCCCCAATGCTCCCCACCCACACTTTTACCTTTTCGCTACCCGTTTGGCGACTTATTTTTGACACAATTCCTGCGAAGACAACGTCTTCTTTATTGGCGGTTGAACTTCGGAGCAAGTCGGGGGTTGAATGGGCGGTAATTGACGTAGAAAATGATACTGTTCGTTGGCAAAAAACAATCGCTGATACCGATTGGTGGACCAGCCTAATTGGGTTTTATTCGGGGGTTTTGTTGTTTCATACGTATGCAGGTAGCGAACAACCCGCTCCCAAATCGCTATTGGCCATCGACGCCGAAACGGGCGCATTACTTTGGAAGCTAGACGGGTATTCCTTTGTAGCTACCGACGGGCAGTTGCTCCAAACTGCACAGACCCAAAGCGATTTGCAGCTAAACATCACGCACAGGCATTTACGAGACGGAAGCCTTTCGGCAGCTTCCGTCCTTGAGCAACCAGCTACGAATGCTTCTTGGCGCTTTCCTACCGAACACCCCGAAAGCAGCCCGTACTATTCGGTTATCGGTCAGTTTGTCCAAAAAATAATTGGCAAAACACCCCAAAAAGCCCTAAATTATGGGGAAATTGGTGGACATATTTTGTTTTTTCAGTATCTTTACCACGCTAACGCAACTGCTCTATCCCGCTCTATCTTGGTCGTAAATACATCAAAAACGGTGCTTCACCACGAAACCCTTGAAACCGACGTGACGAGTACTGCTTTTGGTGAGTCTTTTTACAATGAGCACCATTTAGTGTATTTGAAAAATTTACAAGAATTAGTAGTTATAAAATTGCCGAAACCATGATTACGCGAGTTGGATGTTGCCTTGTAGTAGTAGCGCTGTTGATGGGAGCAAAGGCCATGGCTTCTCCCTTTACATTCGACTCTACGGGCATCGAGAATAAAAATGGGAAAACGTACGTCATTCACAAAGTAGAACCTGGCCAAACCCTCTACGCAGTGATGCGTAAGTACCAAACCACCATTAAGGCATTGAAAGATGCTAACCCAGGAATGAAGGACAACCTTTCCGTTGGGCAAGTGGTGCGTGTCCCTGCCCGCTCGGGCGGTTCACCTGCAAAAACCGCCGCCAAAGAACCCGAAAAGACGGATAAAAAACCCGAAGGAAGTAAGCTCGTTCTTGATTACGAAATTCAATCGAAGACCTCTCCCGTTGTCAAAGTAGATGAAGACAAAAGCAAAGAGGCAGATACCAAGCCTACCGCCACCCCGACGGAAGAGCCCGAAAAAGAAGACGTAAAACCTGCCCCCATTTCGGCCCCTAAAACAGGCTTACACAAAGTAGAAGGCGGACAATCGCTGTACGGAATTGCGATCAAATACGGCGTGTTGATGGCTGATATCCGTCGTTGGAACGGACTTACTTCTGACCAACTTCGCTCGGGGCAAGAGTTGATTGTTTCGGAAAATACTTACCAAGATTATCTCAAGAAGAACAAATTGGATTCGGTGAAACTGACCGAGGCGAAAAAGCCAAGCGAAGAGAAACTGCCGCCTCCGCCCGTTCGTCCCGAAGACCCGACTAATGCCAATCTGCCCGAACCTAAAATTGCCAACACAGGCAAACGTATCATGGAAACGGGAGTAGCAGAGGTATTGGACGGCACCGACAACAACAGCAAATATTTAGCTCTCCACCGCACCGCGCCCGTGGGATCATTGATTCAGGTCAAAAATATGAACAATAGCCAAAGTGTTTGGGTCAAAGTGATTGGCAAACTTCCTGATATCAGCGCCAACAACCGCATTATTATCAAATTGTCGGCCCGTGCTCAAGAAAAACTTTCGCCAGGAGGCAAACAATTTATTGCCGAAATCAGCTACTTAGCGCAATAACAACACGGCTACTTTTTCGCCTTTACGACCAAAACAACTTTATGCTCACCCTAGGATGTTCTATTTTGTTAGGAATTTGTCATCCCCCACACTCGACATTCTGCACTCTGCATTCGACACTCACAATTGTCTTAAATAACTAATTTTCGCAATAAGATGGTCTTCCTGACTGCGCGTATCTAGGCGAGTGGTTGATTGAAACTCCCGTTTGTTGAATACGATGTAAATAAACGACAACGGTTGGTATTCCCACGAAAGGCGGATGTTGTAATTATTGGCTTGGGTGTCGGTATTTCTTTGGTAAAAACCAATCAATTGCAAACGCGGATTGGCGGCAAAACGCCCTTCTATCGACCACAAATCAATGTTTTTAGAAGTATGATTGGCGCCGACATTCTTGAAAGTATTCCGATTGTACCTTCCCGTGATTGAAACGTGCGGTATCGGCGCTACTAACATACTAAAGTTGGTCGTATTCAGTTTACCGTTGTAATACGTTCCGTATTCACCGTTCCAATTAAAGCTTACTTTTTTGGAACCATCACTTCCCCAATAGACAGCATGGCGCGTGTAATTATAGCTTCCTGCGTTGATTTTTACCCCCAACGGACTAAACGGCTCAGTCAAATACTGGTAAGTTGGTGTCATGATGTGACCCATAAAACCACCCGATTGCAGCATTATCCAAAAGGGACTTAACCCATACGAACGTTCAATCAAACGCCCTGTACTCGCTTGGTGGTAAAACTCAACCAACAAACTAGGTTCTACCGAACGGATGATTTTTTTGAAAGGCACGTGCTTGCCCCGATAAAACCAAAATATACCTGGGGTAGTCCCGATGACGTCAGAACGCGAAGTAAATCCAACGGCGGGGTTATATGATTTTGAAATGAGCGATTGCGTCCACCATATTTTCCATTGGTTGGTGGCGTAAAAATACTGTGCCGCACCCGCCGCACCCGTCACGTTGCCCTTCGTATCATGGCTGACGTTAAGCATCCAATTGAGGGAATGCGCCTCGTCAAAGCGAACAAAACCGTCCACGTTGCCCACAATGTTGGTATTTCCTGAATCATTTTTGACCGTTACCAATGCCCCCAAACGACTTTGTTTGCCCAGGTTTTCGGAATAACGTCCGACAAAATAATTGGTCAGCGGCGAGGAGGCCGACCCTCGCTGACGGATATACATGGCCCCGTAATTTGTTTTGGCCGAACGACTTACAAAGCGCGCACCTGCATCAATTGGGATCGGATTACCTGTTCCGTCTAACCCAATTTGACGACTAAAAAACGGTTGAATGCGCATCGTTCCTCCCGACATATCCGACGCAGGCCCGATTCCAATCCCAAACAGCGAGGCATTTTCTAAGAAAAACTGACGACGCTCGGGAAACAACACCGAAAAACGTGTAACGTTGTTGACTTGTCGGTCGGCGTCGGCCTGCGCAAAATCAGTATTGAACGTCAAATCCAAGACCGCCCGCGAATTTACCGCCCATTTTATCTCACCTCCTACTTTTACCGCCGCATCTTCGGGTTTTCGGCCTTCGATTTGTCGGTAACGGTCGTAGGAAGTCAAGAAGTAAGGCTGTATGCGGACGTTGGCCGTGGGCGGAGGCGGTTGAAGACCTTTGATAATACCCGCGTAGTCCATTCGCAAGACATTAAACGAACGTGGGAAAGGTGAAAACGCGTAGTTTTCATTGGTCATACGGCGCCCACGATTGACATTGAAGCCCCAACTTTGGGTTTCTGTATCTGATTTTGCGTAACGTAGTGTTTTCCAAGGAATGGCAAATTCGGCTACCCAACCTGAGTCCGAGCGCGTCGTCCGAACCCGCCAAAGCCCATCCCAATCCAAATCAATATACGTAGCATCAAAAGACAAGAAATCGCGCTGCACGCCGTGGGGATTGGTGGTAAAGACCATTGCGTTTCGGCGGTCGTTGAAACCATCGATACTCATTCCCACAAAATCAGAGGTTCGGGTGTTAAAATCGCGCTTGAAATCAATAACGCGTACGGATTTTTTGCCCAAAGTATCGCGATTAAAAACGCCCAAATACAGATAGTTTTGGTTGAATAAAGCCCGAATTTCGGTGTGGTGACGGGGTTTGTCTCCTTGGCGGGGGTCAACTTCAATAAAATCGCTTTTGGGCTTGGCCAACTGCCATTCTTTGTCGTTCAAATGACCATCTACTTTGAGGTTATTTGAAATCTTCACCGCCTCAAATTCTTTGCGAACCGAATCAGGCTTAAACAGTTGAACATCTTGCGAAAAACAGCAGAATGACAGCAGGCACAGTGCCAGCGTAAAGGTATAATTCATGGATGAAGCGGAATTGGACACGAAAGAAGTCGCAAGTTAGCACTTCTATTTCAATAACCTTTCACCCAAACGAGGGGATATACGTCAGTGTGCCGTCGGATGCTCACATCCGACGAAAATAAAAAGCCCTCGCACTTGAAAGTGAGAGGGCTTTTTGCAAAGAAGTTCTTAGAATTACTCTTCGTCTCCTTCGTCGTTACGAAACGAATAAAGCGTTGTATCGAGCTTGAGCGTGCCTTTGTTGAAGTTATTCACAAAATCAGTAATGACTTCTTCTGTTACTGCTTCTACGTTCAGGCAAGCATCTAGTCCTACGCCGTACTCAAATTCCGTGTCGATTTCCAAATGCTCTTTCACTTTCACTTCTTCTTCTTCTTCAATCGCCTCAATCAGCTCAGTGATAAGCTCTTCTGCTTCTTCTTCCTCTTCGGGCTTGATTTTGTAGCCTGGGCCACGTTCATCCAACGGCAAGTATTTTGGGAATACTTTTTGAGCTTGCGCTACGGCTTTCTCGTACACCAAACTGCTGTGGTGGAGGCGTAACGTATAAATAATGGCATCATAAATGACCTCTTGGCCTTTGTATTCGCCAACAAACTGAACGTGAGCCAGTTCGTCATTTTCTGCCATGCTTTCGTCTTCGTCGTCGCAATGAACAAAGTTCATTCCTTCTTCTTCGCATTCCTCCCGTAGTAATTTTATTTCTTCGGGATTGTAACCTTCGTTTGTCATTGATAAGTAATTTTAGCCGCGGCAAAATTAGCCGTTTTTAGGCAGCTATTTGTGTATGACCTCATCATTTTTTACTAACCAGCTAAAAATCGTAGAGTTAGCCAGTGTTTTGGCGGGGCCTGCGGTGGGTATGTTTTTCGCTGAACTAGGCGCAAACGTCATCAAAATTGAAAATAAAAAAACGGGGGGCGACATGACTCGCTCGTGGAAACTCCCTTCCGAAAATCCCGCTTTGGCTACTTCAGCCTACTATGCCAGCGTCAATTGGAACAAGCAGGTATATTTTCTGGATTTGGAAGATACCACCGACCGCCAGCAAGCCTACGAACTGCTCCAAGACGCCGACATTGTCATTAGCAATTACCGCACGGCAGTGGCACAAAAATTGGGCGTAGATTACGACACTTTATCACAACGACATACCAACCTGATTTTTGCCCAACTTAACGCCTTCGACGACACCAGCGAGCGCCCAGCATTCGACGTAGTGCTGCAAGCCGAGGCGGGTTTTATGTTTATGAACGGTGAAAAAGAAGGCCCTCCCGTCAAAATGCCCGTGGCTTTGATTGACGTTTTGGCCGCTCACCAGTTGAAGGAAGGAATATTGTTAGCCCTCCTGCGACGTTATCAAACAGGACAAGGGTCGTACGTTTCTACGTCGTTGTTTGAATCGGCAGTAGCTTCGCTCGTCAACCAAGCGACCAACTGGCTCATGGCGAATCACATTCCGCAACGCATGGGCACCCAACATCCCAACATCGCCCCCTACGGCGACTCCTACGTTTGCCTAGACGGAAAAGTTATCTTGTTGGCGGTGGGTACTGAAAAGCAATTTAGGAACCTATGTCTAGTGATACAACACGACGAGTTAGTAGTGCTTTATCCGACAAACGCTTCTCGTGTTCAAAACCGCACCGCCTTGAACGAGGCATTAGCACATGCCATCGGTCAACTGAATTCACAAGAACTTTTATCACAATTGGAAAAAGCGGGCGTTCCTGCGGCCTCCATCAGAAACATGCAAGAAGTGTTTGAACTCCCAGCGGCGCAAGCGATGATTTTGGAAGAAAAACAAGCCGATGGCAGCGTCAGCAAACGCGTCAAAACCGTCGCTTTTGAGCTAAAATAGTAGATTTTGCCGTAGGGCGTCCTTATACACCAAATCAATTAACCGAATGAAAAATACCATCGCAATTTTAGCCCTTGCCTTTTTACCGTTGGTAAGCCATGCGCAAGAGGAAGTGAATCAACTGATAGCACCAGGCGCAACCCTTCAGCAAATTTCTAAGCAATTTAAGTTTACCGAAGGCCCCGCCGTTGATAAAAAAGGCAATATTTTCTTTACCGATCAGCCCAACGACAAAATCTGGAAGTACGACACCGAAGGGAATTTGGGTGTGTACATGGAGAAAACGGGGCGTTCTAATGGCTTATTTTTTGACAAAAAGGGCAACATCATTTCTTGTGCCGACGAAAAAAATGAAATGTGGCAAATCTCTCCCAAAGGCGAAGTAACAGTTCTTTTTTCGGGCTATCAGGGTAAAAAACTCAACGGCCCCAACGACCTCTGGATTACGCCCAAAGGGGGAATTTACTTCACCGACCCTTTTTATCCGCGTGATTATTGGGAACATAAAAAGCCTGAACAAGAGAAACAAAGCGTGTATTTTTTGCCTAAAGGCGCAAAAACGCCCGTTTTGGTGGACGATAACTTGAAACAGCCCAACGGCATTGTGGGAACGCCCGACGGCAAACATCTTTTTGTGGCCGACATCCGTGACCAAAAAACCTACAAATACGACATCAACAAGGACGGAACGCTCACCAATCGCCAACTTTTTGTGGCGCAAGGCTCGGACGGAATTACGCTCGACAACCTAGGAAATTTGTACATCACAGGGCGCGGCGTAACCGTCTATGACCCTACGGGAAAAAAACTAGGCAACATTCCGATTCCGTCGGGCTGGGTGGGTAATGTTTGTTTTGGCGGCAAAAACCGCAATGTGTTGTTTGTCACCGCATCAGAATCTATTTATACGCTCAAAATGCAAGTCAAAGGAGTTGAATAACATGAAAAGGCTCATTTTTTCGGTCTTAATGCTGGGAATGGGCGTCGCTTGGGGGCAAAAAACACCCTCGCGTCCCAACTTCGTCATTATCATGGCCGACGACCTTGGTTTTAGTGACATTGGCTGCTACGGCGCCGAAATCAAGACCCCCAACCTCGACAAACTTGCTTCAAAAGGCGTAAAATTTACCCAGTTTTACAACGCCGCCCGCTGCTGCCCAAGCCGTGCGTCGTTACTGACGGGCATGTATCCGCACCAAGCAGGCATGGGAACGATGGTCGTGACCAAAGTCAAAGACCGCTCCAAAGAAACACCTACCCAAGGTTGGTTGAGCAAACAAACTGTAACGATGGCCGAATTACTCAAATCGGCAGGTTATCAAACCTACATGTCTGGCAAATGGCATGTGGGTGAAGAACGCCCAGATTGGCCTTTGCAGCGCGGTTTTAACCGCTATTTTGGACTTATTAGCGGAGCAACCAGTTACTACGAAGTACTCCCTGGGCGAATTTTGCTCGAAGACAACGAACCGTACAAAATCCCCGAAAAGTTTTATTTGACCGACGCCATTTCGGACAAAGCCATTGGCTACATTGACCAAAATCAAGGTTCCAACCAACCGTTTTTTCTCTACGTTGCCTACACCGCGCCTCATTGGCCGCTTCACGCCCCCGAAGAAGACATCGCCCAATACCGTGGTAGCTACCTCAAAGGCTGGGATGTACTCCGCACTAAACGCCTAAAGAAACAATATCAGTTGGGCGTATTTCCCAAAAAATATGCCCTTTCACCCAAAGAAGCCGACCTTCCCGATTGGTCTTCGGTGAGCAACAAAGACGAATGGGACTTAAAAATGGCGGCTTATGCTGCCATGGTCAGTCGCATGGATGCGGGTATTGGAAAAATCATGGACAAACTCAAAGCCACGGGGCAATGGGACAATACGGTCATTGTTTTTCTGTCCGACAACGGCGCTTGTGCTGAAGTACTCAACGACCGCGCCCAGCGCGACCTCGGCGAAAAAGCTTATGCCGAATCGTTGACCAAAAAAGCAGGTGAAAAAGGTTCTTACACTACGTACAGCAAAGAGTGGGCAGCTTTAGGCAATACGCCTTTTCGAATGTACAAACAATTTACGCACGAGGGCGGCATTGCTACTCCCATGATTGTGCATTATCCTGCGCTTGTCAAAAAGCCATTTCAGACGCAGCAAGTAGGTCATATTATGGACATTATGCCCACTTGTTTGGAATTAGCAAAAGCAACCTACCCAAGCCAATACCAGCAAAATTCGATCAAGCCTTTGGAAGGGAAGAGTTTAGTGCCTATTTTGGAAGGAAAAACCCGTACTCCCCACCCTTATTTGGCGTGGGAACACTTTGACTGTCGAGCCGTTCGGCAAGGAAAATGGAAATTGGTATGGTCCAAAGACACCAAAAAATGGGAACTTTACGATATGGAAAACGACCGTTCGGAGCTTTACGACCTTGCCACCTCTCATCCTGCCAAAGTACAAGAATTAAAAGTTTTGTATAGCGACTGGACGGCCAAAGTAGGTGCCACCAAAGGAGAATAATATCCCGTTAGCCTTCCAACCTTTATGCAACAGTTAGAACAATTTTTACGCGAAATAGGCCCCGTTTATTCTGCTTTGATTGCCACTACATTTACGTGGTCAGTTACGGCGCTTGGCGCCTCCTTGGTTTTTTTCTTCAAAACCATGCACCGAAGTGTACTCGATGCCATGTTAGGTTTTACGGGTGGCGTCATGGTCGCGGCCAGTTTTTGGTCACTATTAGCACCCAGCATTGAGCAATCTGAAAAACTATTCCCCAGCGTCCCTTGGATGCCCGCTGCCGTGGGTTTTCTACTTGGCTCACTGTTTATCTATTTTTTAGACAAATTTACCCCTCACTTACACATCAATTTTGGAGAAAACGAGAGCGAAGGAATGAAAACACAATGGCACAAAACCACGCTGTTGTTGTTGGCTATTACCCTTCATAACATTCCCGAAGGATTGGCCGTGGGGGTATTGTTTGGCGCAGCTACCATCAGCGGCGGCGACCATTTGCTATCGGCGGCTATCACGCTTGCGATTGGCATTGGGATTCAGAACTTCCCCGAAGGATTTGCCGTAGCCATGCCACTTCGTCGTCACGGGGTAAGTCGCTGGAAAAGCTTTTGGTATGGCCAACTATCCGCCATTGTTGAACCCGTAGCGGGTGTTTTGGGGGCTGTCGCGGTCATTTATCTCCAGCCAGTCCTCCCTTTTGCGTTGGCGTTTGCAGCAGGAGCCATGATTTATGTGGTGGTGGAAGAAGTAATTCCCGAAACCCAACGTGACAAATACACCGACATTTCTGTGCTTGGTTTCATCTGTGGCTTTGTGGTCATGATGATCCTGGACGTTGCCCTTGGTTAAACCATTTTGTATTCATACATACAAAAAGAAGGCCGTCGCTGCAATAGCGACGGCCTTCTTACTCAATGATTTATATGATTAAAATTAGATAACTTTAACGTTAACCGCATTTAGACCTTTTTTACCATTTTCCACATCAAAAGACACATTGTCATTTTCACGAATATCATCAGCAAGGCCTGATACGTGTACAAAAATGTCTGCGCCACCATTGGATGGAGTAATAAAACCAAATCCTTTGGTGTCATTAAAAAACTTAACTGTTCCTTCTTGCATTGTATTATCTTTAAAGTATTGATTCTCAAAGGTAAGAATATACATTGGATATACCTAATTTATTCCTTTTTCTTTTGGCAAGTATTTTTCAGCCCGTGTCCAAAATTATTTTGTTTACCTTTAAAAAAAATAAAACCACCATTATATATGAGAGCCTGCCTTTACCTTTTTATTAGTACTTTCTGCCTTATTTTTCTTAATAATCTTCACGCCCAAACCACGCATTCCTTTTCCGAAGGGTTGGTCGTTGGTCCTTGCCACCAATACGGTCGCGAAGCCATTTACACCGACCAACTTACCTACCAGCTCATCCAAAAAACCTTTGTCAAACCCGCCGAAGGTGCCGTTTTACTCACCAATGACAAAGGGCAGGAGTTAAAATGGCAAAAAATAACGGCTGACACTGCCAAACGTTTTCGCCACGTGGCCATGTCCAATGGTTACGTTTATTTGACTTACCAATCGCCCAAAGAAACGGTGGCACTCCTCAACGTGGCGGGTCATGCGGGGCTGTATTTTAACGGCATTCCGCGCGGAGGCGATGCCAACCGCTATGAGTATATGTATAGCCCAGTAAAAATAAAAAAAGGACTAAACGAGTTGATAGTGCGCGTCGGTATGGGCGGACGCTTCCAAGGCATTTCCGCCAGATTGGTTTTTCCAGAAAAGTTAATCTCCCTAAGCCTTCCCGACATCACCCTCCCCCACGTGGTTTTGGGAGAAGCCAACGAGCCGATTTGGGGAGGAATTGTTCTTTTTAATGCCACTGAAAAACCACTTACGGGACTAAAAATCAGGGCGTTGGTACAAGGCAAAGAAATAACTACTGACCTTCCAATCATTACTTCCCTCAATTCACGTAAAGTTGGTTTTAAAATAGATGCCAGTGCCGTTACGCAACGCGGTGACGTCACTTGTGAGGTCTCTGTACTCCAAAATGGCAAAGTAGTTGACACCAAAACCCTTACTTTACAAGCAGTTAACAACAAAGAGCATTACAGCCAAACCTTCGTTAGTGGCATTGACGGGAGTGTGCAATACTACGGAGTAGCGCCCCAAAAAGGAGAAAAAACGGATACCTCAGCCTTGTTCCTCTCGGTACACGGAGCGGGTGTAGAGGCCATTGGGCAAGCACGCGCCTATAAACCCAAAGAATGGGGAACGCTCGTAGCGCCTACCAACCGCCGCCCACGCGGATTCAACTGGGAAGACTGGGGGCGCTTAGACGCATTGGAAGTATTGGCCATTGCCGAGAAAAAATTTCAACCTCATCCACAAAAGATTTACCTGACAGGCCACTCCATGGGCGGCCACGGAACGTGGTATTTGGGAGCGACGTTCCCAGGAAAATGGGCAGGAATTGCCCCTTGTGCAGGCTATCCGACTTTGATGGGCTACGGCTCGGCCGATGGCAAAATTCCAGAAAACAGCACCAATCCAGTTGAGCAATTGTTGCTCCGTGCCAGTAATCCAAGCAACGTCATGGCCTTGGCTCAAAACTACAAAGCCAGCGGTATTTACATCCTCCACGGCGACGCCGACCGCACCGTTTCGGTAGAATACGCCCGCACCATGCGCAACACCTTGGGCGCTTTTCACAACGATTTTTCCTACTATGAATACCCCAATGGCTCGCACTGGTACGGCGACCACAGTGTGGATTGGGCACCGCTTTTTGATTATTTCAAATGGCACCGTTCAAAAAAAGCCGAAGATGCTGACGTCTTAGATTTTACCACAGCAAACCCTGCTATTTCTTCGCACTACCATTGGATTGGGGTGGAACAACAAATTCGTCCGTTGCAATACAGCCGCATTCAGGCAAAACGAATGCTGAACGAGAAGACGCTTGCCATTACCACCGACAATGTACAAACCCTTACGGTGCATCCTTCGGCGTTTTTGGCGAATCAGTCTTTTAAGCTAAAAATTGACAATCAGGAAATTACGGGTACTTTCCAGTTGAACAACCAACCTTTGTATTTTGCAAAAAAAGACAAATGGGAAGCCACCGAAAAACCGTCGATTCAGCAAAAAGGAGCGCACCGAAACGGAACTTTCAAAACCGCTTTCAACCATCGGATGGTCTTTGTGTATGGAACAACAGGTAGCAAGGAAGAAAACGAATGGGCTTATAACAAAGCACGCTACGACGCTGAGACGTGGTATTACCGTGGCAATGGCGCAGTAGATGTGATTTCGGACAAAGAGTTTTCGTTGGCGACCTATGCCGACCGTGGTGTGGTTGTTTTTGGCAATGCTACTACCAACAGTGCTTGGAATTTAGTATTGGGTCAATGTCCAATTCAGGTTCAAAAAGGCAGCATGAAAGTTGGCAACGAAACCCTTTCGGGCGACGATTTTGGTGGATATTTTATCTACCCTCGTCCCGACAGTCCCCTAGCCTCAGTAGCAGCCGTCACAGGTACGGGTTTGGCAGGGATGATGGCAACCGAATCGAATCAGTATTTTACGGGAGGAAGCGGCTTCCCTGATTATTTTATTTTCAGCTCTGCCATGCTCAAAGAAGGTACAAAAGGCGTAAAAATGGCTGGTTTTTTTGATAATCAATGGCAATTCTCTTCAAATGATGTGGTAAAAGTGCCGTAACGAAACCATAAAATTTGGCCACAAACAAGCAGCACATCATAGCCGCTACTTGTTTGTGGTCATTTTTTGGGTTATTGTCCCAACGCAATCTTGACATGCGCCAAATGGTGCTTAGCGTGCCACGCGCCCATGTCCAAAGCGTCAATCAACTTGATGTTTATTTGGCGAAGCGGATGGTAGTATCCCTTTTGGAAATCTTCCGCCGACATTTGTTCCATCAAATTCGTCCAGCGGGCGTGCGTTCCTTCAATCATTTGCAAAGAGAAACCAATAGGTGCCGTTTTGGCTTCTTGCATCGTTGCCCACGCATCAATTTTGGCCACGACGCCGTTGGGACTATCTTCGGTCAAGGCGTGCTTAAAACGGATGTAATGTAACAAATGCATGTCTGCCACGTGGTGAATCAACTGCTGAATGGTCCAACTTCCTTCGCGGTATTGTTTTTGTAAATCGTCGTGCGAAAGTTGTTCAGTCAACGCCCGATACTCCGCAGGAATGGTCTTCAGCGTTGTCAGACGTTCTTGTATTTCTTCAGCGGTGTAGTCTCCTTTGGGCGACCATTTTCCAATCGGAAATTGGAGTGATTGAATGTCCATAAGTGTGTATTATTTTAAATTTTCTTCAAACGGTATTCTTCGGATTGTGAGCAACCCTCTTCACGATTCAACAAAAAAAGGGAGCATTTTTGCTCCCTTTCTCGTCTTCAATTTTGAATTTTTGCTTCGGAGAAGCATAACAACGCAACAAGTTATGCTTCTCCGAAGCAAAAATTCAAAAAAAACTCCTGCTACTACAAATGTTGCGCCTCTACCGAGGCTACTTTGAATTCCTCAAAAACTTTTGATCAAATACTTAATGATGACCGTGTGCGTCGTTTCCTTTTTGGCAGCATTCAGGTAGTTTGTCGTGGGCAGTTTTGCTACACATTTGGCTGTCAGCATCGTAGCCCGTGTCCGTAATTACCTTACGAAGCGCGGCCTCATCCGTTTTTTTAGGGTTATACTTGATAGTCACCACTTTGTCATCCAGATTTAAAACCGCTTCGCTGACCCCTTTGCTCAAGGTCAAGTTTTTCTCAATGCGTTCTTTACACATGTCACACACGGCCGACGTCTTAATTTTTACTTCTTTTTCTTTGCCTGGTTTGCTGGCGGTGGTGCTGAATACTACTCCCAGTAGTAGCGCCAAAACGATTGTTAGTTGTTTCATTGGTTTAAAAGCCCCCAGCCCCGATGGGGAGTTTTTTAGTGATAAAACGTACAAGAGGGGTTGATATGTACGTTGGTGAACTATGATTTGGTTTAGTCTTTCACTTTTATTCGTATGCCCGCATATACCATTCGTCCTACGATTGGCCCCCACACTTGCCCCGCATCAAAGTATTTGCCAAACGGGTCTTGAGCGTTGATGATGGGATTGGGTTGTTTAAAATTGAGCAAATTTTCTCCGCCCAAATACACCTCAAACTTCCGAAATGCCCGAGATACTTGAGCGTTTACGTTGGTATAAGGTTGTGAATAAAGAATCGGCATTGATTTTTTATCCAAAGTTGCTTCCAACGATTGTAACGGGTCATTGATGCGGGCTTTCCCATTCCACTGAACCGTCAAGTCGGCTTTCCATTTATCATACGGTAAGGTATAACCGATATTGAACAGCACCCTGTCACGCGGTATCATCATACGGGCCATCAGGCGAACATCGTTGACAGGCTGCCCCATGGTTTGCCAAACATCAAACAAACGATAGGCCAATTTTATTTCGGTACGCTTTGATAATAAGCCGTTTAGCTCCGCTTGGAAGCTATTCGAGAACGATTTACCCTTAAGATTATAAAAATACAAATGCGCTGCCAAATCGTCGGCATGGTCGGTATCAGCCACCAACTGATTCTGAAAATCGGTTCGATAATAGTCCAGAATCACATCCCAATGCTTTTCAAAGAGATGGAAGGTTTGGGTCAAACTCGCGCCATAATTCCACGAAACTTCGGGACGTAGCTCATCCACAAAACGCACCCACCGTTGACTCACCAAATAGCCATAGTTTTCGGCCAACGCGTTTGGCGTACGCTGCCCTCGTCCCGCAGATACCCGAAGGGTCGTATGTTCAAACGGCTGCCAGCGAAGGTGCAAACGCGGTGTAACAAACGCCCCGAAAAGGTTATGCGCGTCAGCCCGAATGCCTGCCACAAGCGTCAGTTTATCAAGGTAATTATAGGTATATTCAAAAAACGCCCCAGGTACCGACTCCGTCCGCATACGGTGAATGTCTTTGTAGGTTTCGTTGTAGTCGTCCAACAAATAACTCAAGCCCGTCGTAAATTTATGATTGGTGTTATCAATAATCGACTGGTATATCAGATTGGCATACAGGGTTTGTTGGCGAGCATTATAATTAGAAAATCCAAAGTACGAATCACTCGTGTGGTTTAATCCGTTTACGATAAAACCCAATCCTTTGTACGGCTTGTCTTGGTACATTTTGGCTGTTTTGGAGAAAAACTCCACGCGGCGAGTTGTATTGCCAAAACCGTACGCTTGCGACGTTCCGCGCATATTTTCACGAAATCCTACTTGGCCTCCCAAACGGTTTTCGTAAAGGGCTTTTACCCCAAACTGCGCCATCATTTTATCGCTTTTATACTGCCAACGATTAACCGCATTAAGCTGCGTGTAAAGAGGCATGTCCAGAAACCCGTCTCCGTTGTTATCCACCCGCGTTTGAAGCGTACTTGCGTGCGAAAGAATGCCCGTTGACCAACGCTCATTGAGTTTTTTATTGACGTTGAAATTTACCTCTCCACGGCCAAAATTGTTGATGTACGCATTGAAATACAGTTTCTCACGAGCATCGGGCTTCACCAACTCCACATTAATCGCCCCCGTCAAGCTTTCATAGCCATTGACGACTGAGCCTGCACCTTTGCCAATGTCGATGCTTTGTATCCACGTTCCTGGGATATAGTTTAGCCCAAAGGTTGTGCCCAAACCACGGATATTCGGAATATTTTCGACGTTGGTTTGCACGTATTGCCCTCCCAATCCCAAAAACTGAATTTGTTTGGCCCCCGTTACACCGTCGCTCAAACTCACCGACACCGAAGCGTTGGTTTCAAAACTTTCAGACAAATTACAACAAGCGGCTTTGGCAAGGGCTTTGGTCGTAATGATTTCGGTTTGAATGGGGTTCAAACGGTCGATTTGCGACGAAGTTCCTCGTACTACTACTTCCCCCAACTGCCCTTCGGGCTTCATTATGATGTCGAAATTACTTTCCGCCGATACCTTTATCGTGTCGGTTTTGTAGCCGATGTAGCTGATGATTAAACGATTGGTTTTGGCAGAGCGGGCAATGTCAAATTTTCCCAAGCTATCGGTGATTGTTCCCAAGGATGTTCCTCCCCAAAAAACGTTTACTCCTACTAAGGCCGACTTTTTCCCCGTTTCGTTGCGTTCGTAAATCATCCCTGTGACGCGCTGAGCCTGCACTCTCCCCCCAAGCAAACAGCTTAGAAGGATTAGATATATGTTTAAATTACTTATTTTCATCTGTTTAATTTGCATTAACATGGTATCCAACAGCATCCAATGGTTGACGTCCCTTCGAATCAGCGTTTTTGAATTGACTAGGCGTCATGCCCGTGATTTTCTTAAATTGATTCGATAAATGACCCACGCTACTGTAATGAAGTTCGTCGGCTATTTGGCTGAGACTTAATTCATCATACGCCAATAACTCTTTCGCTCGCTCGATTTTCTGACGAATGAGGTATTGTTCGATTGTAATCCCTTCATGAGCGGAAAAAAGCGTGCTAAGACCGTTGTAGTCGCGATGAAGCTGCGCGGCTAAATAGTCAGAAACGTTTACTTTCAAGCCTTCCGAAGATGAACGAACGAGTTCCAATACCAACGTTTTGATTTTTTCGATGATTCGCAAGCGCTTATCTTCAAGGAGTTCAAAACCGTATTCTTTGAGCGTAGCAGCTACTGCATCCACTTGCGCTGGAGCGAATGGTTCGGACACAGTCACTTCGCCCAGTGTCACTTGCTGAACTTGAAAGGTAGCTTGAGAAAAGAGCTGATTTACAACCAGTTTACAACGGTCACAAACCATGTTTTTGACGTAAAATACCATTGGATTTTGACTTAAAATTTCCCAAAAATGCGTTGACATGAACGGCAGTCATGCCAAGGAAATTCTAAATCAAGAAGGATTGGACGAACGAAAGCATACTCCGTCCGTGAAACAAAGAAGTGAAAGAATAAACAGAAGAAGAACCCGCCGAAGTGGGTAAGAAAAACTCAAGTACAACTTTAAAGACGGCAACAAACGTCTCAACAACCCAGTCAGTCGTTGCTTTTAATAACTTAGCTACCCATTGTGTCACCGACGACGCTACTTCTACATTTTCGTAGCGTTGTTGATCTTCGCAGCAAGTTCTTTTTTTGATAATCGTTTGTCCATCAGGAGTTGTGGACTCTTTTGTAGTAGCACAGCTGCCGCATTTTTGTTTGCTAAGGGCAACCAAATGCAGCGATTTTCCTCTCAGAATACAATGATGTTCAACTACGCCAAAGCCCGTGCTTGCCGTAAGAACGACAAGAGCCATAAAAAAGGCAAGAAAGCGGCGGAACATTAATTTCATAAAAGCAGATAGCGCTGTAATTAAGGCTGGAACATTTCTTTGGGCTAAAAAGTTCGGACAAATATTCAAAATAAAAAAGGTGACGAAAATGAATTCGCCACCTTTCTCAAAAAAGAGGTACACTTAGCACCGCTTTTCCCAATTATTTTACTTTTTCTACTACTGCCTTGAACGCCTCAGGGTGATTCATTGCAAGGTCAGCAAGTACTTTACGGTTTAGCTCAACACCAGCCGCGTGAACTTTACCCATCAATGCAGAATAAGACAATCCTTCTTGACGAGCCGCAGCGTTGATACGCTGAATCCACAAGGCACGGAAATTTCTTTTCTTTTGTTTACGACCGACATAAGCGTAGTTAAGACCGCGCTCAACGGCGTTTTTGGCTACTGTCCATACGTTTTTACGACGGCCGTAGTAACCTTTGGCTAATTTTAATACTTTTTTGCGACGAGCCCGCGACGCAACGTGGTTTACCGAACGTGGCATAGTTTTGTTAGTTTTTTGACGGTTGGTGGCTTATTTTAAGCACTTTGTAAACCAACAATCGGGTGAAACAATGAACCTGTGCTTGCGCACTAATTAGAACTTAAGCATCAAACGGATGCGATCCATATTTGTGTCATCAACAACAGTGAAGCCTACAAGGCCACGCTTACGTTTTGTTGATTTCTTAGTCAAAATATGGCTATGGAAAGCGTGCTTACGCTTAATTTTACCAGTGCCAGTCATTTTAAAACGCTTCTTGGCACCTGAATTGGTTTTAACTTTTGGCATGATACCAGACTTTTAAAGTAGTTAAAAAAAGTAAAAAATTTGGGGTGCAAAGGTACGAACCTTTGTTGAATATTACAATCCGAGGGGCAGAACTTTATCTTCGTTTTTAAAGATATACGACTTCTTCTGGCCTTGGTAGTTGAAATTAACGAGATTAACTTGGTCGTCGAAGAAATCAAGCATGATGCTGTTTTGCAACGAAAAACCCGTAATAGCCTCAGAACAAGGGATTTCTACATAAATCCAAGTAGCGTCTGCCTCTTGTTCTTTTCCGATGTACGAATACGGTTTTTTTTGTTTGGCGGTAGTCACAATCGCAAAATGTTTCCGAATGTATTTTTCGACAAAGGGGTCATTCTTATCGTTGTTAACCACCGTGAATTTTTGACCGCCATTTTCTTTGGACAGCACACTCTCCAAATCATCCGTAAACACCCGAATACTCACCTCAAACGACTTTTCTTTGGCGTTATAGTCCATTCGGGTAATGCTGGTATGGAAATCGTGCTTTGAAAAACCAAAAGAGCTAAGGCACAAAAGGAGAATCACGCAAAGGCGCAAAGGTGCAAAGAACGTTTCCGTCTTTGCACCTTTGCGTGAGTTAGTTACTAAACTCATACTAACGGAAGAGTTTAAAAATATCGTTTCCAAAAGCGAAAACCATCAATCCAAGGAGAATCACCATTCCCACTTTTTGAGCGGCTTCTAAGAATCTATCTGATGGTTTGTGGCCTGTCACCATTTCATAAATCAACAAAACCGAGTGGCCACCATCAAGGGCTGGAATGGGCAAAATGTTCATAAATGCCAATACCATCGACAACAAGCCCGTGAGGAACCAAAAACGACCCCAATCCCAAATTCCACCGAACATTTGAGCGATACCAATCGGCCCGCTCAATGCCTTAGAAGCCGAAACCTCACCACGGAAGATTTTGCCAAACCCACGAATATTGTCAGTCACTACGCTGAATGCTTTTTGAGTTCCAATCGCAATTGACTCACCGAAAGAGTAGTCGATGTGGGTAGTTTTAAGTCCCAATTCTGGGGCAAAACCAATTTTGCCTTCTTCGGGTACGTCCACGTTAAGCGTTACGATTTTTCCTTTACGGTCAATTTCCAACACTGCTTTTTTATTTTTCAGATTGGACAGTGCGTCTCTGATTTCGTGGTAAAACTGGATAGGCTGGTTATTTACCTTTACAATTTTATCACCTGCTAATAATCCTGATTTAGACGCAGGCATCCCAGGCGTCACTTCTCTAATCGAGAAAGGATAAATGGGATCAATAAACTCACCCGCGTTTTTCTTGTCCGAAATCTTCTCGATGAAATTATTCGGCACATAAATATCCACTTTTTCCCCATTACGCTCTACCGTGTAGTAGCTGTTCGACTCCAAAAACACTTTACGAACTTCGGCAAAATCATCAAATGGTTTTCCGTTGATAGCCACGATTTTATCGCCCGTACGTAACCCGATTTCTTGGCCTAACTTGTGCGCAACGATTCCGTATTTTACATCTTTGGTCGCGATGTAGTCGTATCCTTCCGAATACGTAATGGCCACAAAAATGATAATTCCCGTAATGACATTGACGATGATTCCGCCCAGCATCACAATCAAACGCTGCCAAGCGGGTTTGGCGCGGAACTCCCACGGTTCGGGTTCTGCTGTCAGGTTTTTGGTATCCAATGACTCATCCACCATTCCCGAAATTTTCACAAAACCACCCAGTGGCACTGCACCAAAACCATATTCTGTTTCTCCGCGTTGGATAGACCATATTTTGGGCGGAAACCCAATGAAATACTTTTCAACTCGCATTCCGAACATCTTGGCTGTGATAAGATGCCCCCATTCGTGTAATCCTACTAAAATCGACAGTCCCAAAATCAACTGTCCCACCATTACTAAAATTTCCATTCTTTGAGTTTATGTGTGCTTGCACACGTTTAGTTAGTCATTAATCAATATCTTCAAAAACCGTTGTTAGGTCGATTTCTAACCCTTCTAAGACCGTTCCCCCGTTGATAACACCAAACGGTTGTTTTTCAGGATTGGTATTTTGAGGGTTAAAAATCATGTATGTTTTCTCGTTGGGGTCAATCAACCAACCCAATTGGCAACCGTTGGCGACCCACTCCTTCATTTTATCAACATGCTCCGACCAAGTGTCTGATTCTGAAATGACTTCTACCACAAAATCAGGGCAGATAGGGGCAAATTTTTTCCGTAAAGCCGAAGGAACTTGTTCCCATCGCTCGCGACGTATCCAAGCCACGTCAGGCGACTTGATGGATTTGTCAGGGAGGGTAAAACCTGTTGATGAAGGAAATACAAAACCTTGGTTAGTACCTCTATTCCAAAGCTTTATTTCAACAAAAATTTCGCCATCGTTGTGGCCTCCAACACTTCCAGTAGGTGACATAAAAATGATTCTTCCGTATTTATCCCGCTCAAAGTGCATTCCATTGCGACGATTTGCCTCGCAAAAAGCGAAGAACTCGTCGTCGTTCATGGTATCCATGGTGGGTATGTTCAGTACTTGGGACATAGTCGCTATTTTGACAGTAAACTTTCGGCTACACGGCGTGTTTCGGTGTCGGTTTCGATATAATCGTCGAGGGTTGGTTGTTGAATAAACGTTACGGTGTTCATACAAGTTTCGATAAGGTCTGACATTTGCAGAAAACCTACTTTATCTTGTAAAAACGCCGCTACTGCCACTTCATTGGCTGCATTCACAATGCAGGCCATGTTTCCACCACGTTCGAGGGCATCGAAAGCGAATTGCAAATTACGAAAAGTTTTTAAGTCGGGTTGCTCAAATGTGAGAGACGGATACTGAGAAAAGTTGAAGCGAGGAAAATCGGCCTTCAAGCGGTGCGGATAGGTGAGGGCAAACTGAATCGGGAGGCGCATATCAGGTAATCCCATTTGGGCTTTGATGCTACCATCTTCAAATTGCACCATCGAGTGGATAATGCTTTGGGGATGCACCACTACTTCGATTTGCGATGCCTCTAGTCCAAATAGCCATTTAGCTTCGATTACCTCTAATCCTTTGTTCATCAACGACGCCGAATCAATCGTAATCTTAGCCCCCATGCTCCAGTTAGGGTGTTTCAACGCTTGCGCTTTGGTGACGTGTAAAAGTTCATCGCGGGTTTTGCCTCGAAATGGCCCACCCGAAGCGGTCAGTAATATTTTTTCGATGGGGTTATGAAATTCTCCCACAATGCACTGAAAGATGGCCGAATGTTCGGAGTCAACGGGGTAAATATTAACCCCTTTTTCGCGCGCTAAAGCCGTCACCAATTCTCCCGCCACCACCAACGTTTCTTTATTGGCCAAGGCAATTTGTTTCCCTGCTTCAATCGCTTTTACAGTCGGAATCAGTCCCGAATAGCCCACCATAGAGGTTAAAACTGTGTCGATAGAGTCCATTTGGACAACATCAGCAATGGCCTTCGCCCCTGCATAGACTTGAATACCAAGCGGGTCAAGGGCGTCAAAGACTTTGTCGTATAACAATTCATTGGCAATGACAACCACATTGGGACGAAACGTTGCGGCTTGCTCAATCAGCAGTTCTGCGTTGTTTTGAGCGGTAAGGATTTCGACCGTAAACGACTCTGGATGAGCCGCTACTACGTCGAGTGCTTGGGTTCCAATCGAACCCGTTGAGCCAAGAATGGCTATGTGTTTTTGGGGAAACTTCATGTAATGGACAACTATTCACGGGCAAAATTACACATTCTTTTGGCTTTTAGGGCAAAGCTGCTTGAGCCTTCATAAACAGCAAAAGGCGTCGTTAGTTGTACTTTACCATTTAACCATGTATTGTTATATTTTTTTCTTTGTACTGTACAGGAGTGACCCCGACGACTTTTTTAAATAATCGGGTGAAATAAGATGGACTTTCAAAGCCTAATTGATAGGCTATTTCCGAAATATTGTCGCCTGTGCCTAGTAGCTGGTTTTTGGCTTCTGTAACAAGGTATAAATGTACGTGGTCTAAAGCCGCTTTGCCCGTTTCTTGTTTTAACACATCGCTCAAGTAACGGGTTGAGAGCGACAATTCACCTGCTAAGTAATGAACAGTAGGCAAGCCTTGTGTTTTTTGAAAGCCTTGCTCAAAATAGTGAGTCAATACATGTTGGAACTTCTTTACGGTAGTGCTGGATACATTATGACTGCGGTCAACAAACTGTCTTTTGTAAAACCTATCTGAGTATTTCAGCATCGCATCAATATGAGACAGGATGATTTCTTGGCTAAACTCATCCTGATTTTGGTCGTATTCTATTCTGATTTTATCATAAAGCTCCCACATGATCTTTTCTTCGGTAGGCGAAATATGCAAGGCTTCATTGATTTCGTATTCAAAATAGCCATACTTTTTGATTTGACTGTGCAGGTTATGGCCTGTTAAGTAATCCTCATGCACAAACATGACAAAGCCTTTTTCGGCAAATTGCACATTACTTACTTCTATAATCTGCCGTGGTTTCATAAAAACCATCGAGCCATTCTCGTGGTCGTACTTGGTTTTTCCGTACAAGACATAGCCTGATTTTATTTTTTTCAAGGCAATCATGTAGAAATCTCCTGTGAATCTTGATTGCCCCAGAGAATAGCTCATGAGCTCTTTACAAGTCATCAAGCTGATTAAAGGGTTGGCAGGAAGCGGATAGCCACTTTTTTGGTGTAACTCTGCAATGCTTTTATAATGTACTATTTTGTCCATGTCTGTTGGAATCAATAAATCAACACCACAAGGTACTAAATTATCGTTAAGCAGGGCTTTTTAAGCCATTCTTTCACCTTCGTATTTCTGTGCTATTCTTCCGCTGAAATGGGTTAGTTGTTCGCCAAGGGGCTGAAGTACCTTTGTCACATCAAAATAAACAAAAAACAAACGACATCATTTTTAAATTTTATCAACATGAAAACGATTCAAGTTCCTGCCACTGAGGCATTAAGCACCTTATCTCAATCAATTTTAGCACAGGTACAGAAAAAAATGGGCAAAGTTCCCAATTTATACGCCACCATCGGGTATTCGGGTCAAGCCCTCAAAGGAATGCTTGATTTTGAAGCTACACTTTCTCAGGAGTCCTCTTTTACGGGAAAAGAAAAAGAAGCCATTAACCTGATAGTTTCGCAAGTGAACAATTGTGATTACTGTTTGTCAGCACATACAATGCTGGCTCAGTTGAAAGGCTTTAGCAAAGAAGATACCCTTGCTATCAGAAAAGGTGCAGTAAGTGACTCAAAACTAAGTGCTATTATTTCTTTAGCTGCATCTATTGCCAATAACAAAGGAAACGCCAGCGAAGAAGCTTTGGAACAATTTTTTGAAGTAGGCTACGACGAAAAAGCCCTCATTGAGCTTATCGGATTGATTACTTTAAGAACATTTACTAATTACGTATATGCCAATACGAAAATTCCTGTGGATTTCCCTGCAATCGAATCAATTGCATAGTAATCCAACAGCCTTCATTCCCAAACTGTTATCAGTTCGTGGAGTGAAGGTTATTGGATTGAATGGATATTATTTTAGTTGGTGCAACACCATACGCTTTTTTAAAGGCAAAAGAGAAATGGGATAAGTCTTCAAAGCCTAAATCGAGATAAATGTCTGAGGCTATCTTGCCTTTTTCATGGATAAGATAGTAGGCTTCTTTAAGGCGTTTTTGTTGTAACCAATGTCTCGGAGAAACACCAAATATTTTCTCAAAATCTCTTTTAAAAGTCGCCAAACTTCTGCCTGTAAGATAGGCAAAACGTTCTAAGTGAACATTGAAATGATAGTTTTTATTCATGAATGACTCCAAATCAATTTTGTGTGGGTCATTAAAATCAAATAAAATATCCTTTAAGGCTGGATTGGTTTGTAATAGTAGCAAAATCCCTTCATATAGTTTTATATCAACCATTTGAGCATTCTCCAAAATGGTACTTTGGCGATAGGTCAGTAAAGAATTGACATAGTTTTCGAGTAGCGAATTGGTTTGTAGGGTGAATATAAACTGCTCGTGTGGCTTTTGTTCAGAGAGTACTTCGTAGGCTAAACTAAAACTTTTTAAAGTTTCTTGTGTAAACAAAATACTTAGTGATTGGTACTCGCCATTAGCAGGAGGATGTTTACTGAATTTTAGGAGTTGATTACGTCTGATAAAACGAAAAGTTCCTTCCCCCGATTCATATTGACTATTGCCGTCGCTGAGAATCGAAGTGCCTGTAATTTGATAATTTAATACATGGTCAGCCACAAATTGCTCACCTTCTCTGCTTTGTTTGTAGTAGCAAGAATAGGTAATATTCGCACGTTTTTTATTTTCAGCTTTCATATCAAGCTCAAATTAATCTATTTCCAGTATCAATACAATTTTCATAAGCCTTGAGTTTACAATTAACGAGCGAATTGATTCGCTCGTTAATTGTAATACAGGAAATTATACTTTTTCAATAATTCCTTTACTGCTCAAAAACTTTCTACCTTCTTCTGTTTCAAAGATATTTTCCGCTTCGTCGTGGTCGGTAGAGTTACTTACAGCAAGCCATTTTTCAAACTCTGCTTTTCGGTTTTCATCAGCACTTCTCAAAATAGCCGTTGCCTCGCTTCCCAATACCAAATGTACGGGTGGCTCTGGGTGTGATGCCAGTTCAAACATTACTTTAGCGGCTTTGGCTGGGTCTCCCACAGGTACATATTTTCCTGAGAAAATATACGCTTTCATACCACCAACAGTACTTTCATAACCCTCTATATCTTCGGCAAAGCTCATAGATGCACCAGCCCAATCGGTACGAAATCCGCCCGGTTCAATAGACGTTACTTTGATGCCCAAAGGTGCTACTTCTTTGCTTAGTGCTTCGGTAAAACCCGCTAAACCAAATTTGGCTGCTTGATACATGGTCAATCCTGGGTTTCCGACACGCCCACCAACAGAACTAATTTGAAGGATGCGTCCAGAGCGTTGTTTACGCATAATGGGTAAAACAACACGAGTGATTTCGATAGGAGCGTATAAGTTTACTTCTAACTGGCTACGAACTTGTTCATCAGTAAATGCCTCGGCTGCACCCGTAATACCAAATCCTGCATTATTGACCAAAACGTCAATTCTACCAAAATGCGATACTGCTTCGGCAACAGCAGTATCAATCTGAGCCTTACTGCTTACATCCAGCGGAAGTGCCAATACTTGATTCGGGAATTGCACTACCAAATCATTTAATTGTGAAACATTTCTTGCGGTGGCAACCACGTTATCACCGTTTGTTAGTGCTTCTAAAGCAAGGCTTTTGCCTAAACCTTTTGAGCTACCTGTAATAAACCAAACCTTTGTCATTTTTCTTGAATTTTGTTTCTGCAAAGTTCTCTCTAAAATCACGGGACTTCTTTGTTAGAAAGCTCAATGTAACTTTGTTGAAAAGCTCAGGTGTCAAGTTTTTTGTAGCACAAATCAACGGTTCTACCACAAATCTCCCTCTTTCGTATTTCTGTGCTATTCTTCCGCTGAAATGGGTTAGTCGTTCGCCAAGGGGCTGAAGTACCTTTGTCACATCAAAAAAAACAAAACACGAACGACATCATGAGCAAGACAATTTTTATCACAGGAGCATCAAGAGGATTTGGAAAACTTTGGGCAGAAGCATTTTTGAAACGTGGCGACAAAGTAGCCGCAACAGCCCGCAACATCGCTGCTTTAGGCGACCTTGTAAGTACCTATGGCGATAATATTTTACCCGTGCAATTAGATGTAAATAACCGTCAAGAAGTAATCAATACTGTTAATCAAGTAGTTAGTCATTTTGGAGGCATTGATATTTTAATTAACAATGCTGGTTATGGTCTTTTCGGAACGGTAGAGGAAACGACCGAGCAACAAGCCAGAGACCAAATGGAAACGAATTTCTTTGGACTTTTGTGGGTGACACAAGCCGTTTTGCCCATTATGCGTCAACAAAAAAGTGGGCATATTATTCAAGTATCAAGTTTTTTGGGACTTACTACTTTGCCTATGTTAGGTTTGTACAATGCTTCAAAATTTGCCGTAGAAGGACTTAGTGAAACCATTGCTTCGGAAGTAGCTCATTTAGGAATCAAATTTACACTCATTGAACCCAACGGTTTTGCCACAGAATGGGCAGGCGCTTCGGCTATTCAAACCACCGACAGCATTGCAGATTATGCACCAGTACGTGCAGCCTTTGCAGCTTCTGGTGAAAATCCAGCGACTTGGGGAAAACCAGAAGCTACCGTAGAAGCCATTTTGAAGGTAGTCAACAGCGAAAATCCACCACAAAGACTATTATTAGGAAAAATCGCATACCATGTTGTGAATCAAGTATATAAAAATCGCCTCGAAGAAATTGAAGCATGGAAAGAGGTAAGTATTGCCGCTCACGGACATTGATTCATTTTACCTGCCCAATCATTTAACAATTAAAAAATACTACCATGAAAAATGTACAAGAATTACTCGGCCAAAAATCGTTTGCATTAACCGCAGAAACGCAATTCGCCCTAATTGATGGTAAAAAAAGAGCCTACCGTCAGTTTGGTACTGGTGAACACCTTGTTTTAGTGAATCGATTCAGAGGTGTTTTAGACACTTGGGATCCACTTTTTTTAGACGGATTAGCCGCCCAAAATACGGTTACGATTTTCGACTATTCGGGTATTGGTCTTTCCGAAGGTGAACTTCCTTTAAATACCATTGACGTAGCCAAAGAAATTATTCAACTCCTTGATTATTTAAACATTAAACAGTTTAATGTATTGGGTTGGTCGTATGGAGGTTTGGTTACTCAAAGTCTTATGTTTCAGTATCCCGACCGAGTGTTAAAAACGGTTTTGGTAGGAACAAATCCTCCAGGAAACACTGAAATTCCGATTCAGCCTATCTTTTTTGAAAAAGCCTTGAAGCCTACCAACGATTTAGAGGACGAATATGTATTGTTCTTTGAACCATCTTCTGAAAAAAGCAAACAATTGGCCAAGGCTTCGCACGAACGTATTGCTCAACGTTTAGATCGCAGTCTTATTCCTGCCACTCAGGATATTCTGCAGCGATATTTTGCGGGTTCGATAGCTTTTAGAGAAGATAAGCTCAATTTAAGAGAACGTTATAAAACTCTACAAACACCAGTCTTTGTAGTTTCGGGCGATAATGATATAAGTTTTGCCGTTGAAAACTGGTTTCCGTTATTGAAAAATGCTCCAACCATCCAGCATCTTATTTTGCACGAAACTGGGCATGGGCCACAACATCAGTATCCAACGTTGGTGAGTGCTTATATCAATTTATTCCTCCAGCAATCATGAACGTGATCGCTAGGCTAAACCCGAACAATTGGTACAAAATGTATCTACAATAGGTACTGATTTCCCCATTCTCGCATTTCGATAAGCACATTTTTCAGAGCTCTACCTTTATCCGTCAATGAGTACTCGACCCGTGGAGGAACTTCCGCATAGACTTTTCTAACGACAAGGCCATTGTCTTCTAATTGCTTAAGTTCTTTCACGAGCATACGAGTATTGATACCTTCGATACTTCTTTCCAGCTCTTTGAAACGCTTGGTTTCATAAATCAACGAGAAAATAATAGGTAGCGTCCACTTCCCGCCTATCACATCGGCTGTTCTTGTGATGGGACATTCAGAAAAGTTACTTTTTTTTTTAGCCATAATAATCTGACGGTCAACATTGATTTACTTTTTGTTATTACTTCACAATAAAGTAACTACTTGCAAAAGTAAAGTAATGGATTTTGCTTTGCAATAAAAAACGTAACATCATGATTTTAAAGACGCAAAAAATAAGCGATAGTTATTGGAAAGTAATTATTGACAACCCGCCAATTAACTTGTTTGGCCCAGAAATGTCAGAAGAATTGATAGTATTGATAGACGAATTTGAAGCAGCCGAAAACCTAAAAGTGGTGGTATTTGAAAGTGCAAACCCTGACTTTTTCATTGCCCACTTAGATGTACTGAAAGCTACGGGCTTCCCGAAAGGTGTTGGAAAAACAGGGCTTTCAAAATCTTGGCCAGATGTTGCCAAACGTTTTGAACAGGCTCCATTTGTCAGTATTGCCTCTATCAGAGGACGTGCCAGAGGATTGGGTAGCGAATTTACGCAGGCAATGGATATGCGATTTGCGAGCAAAGAAAAAGCGATTTTTGGTCAACCCGAAATTGGATTCAGTATCTTCCCTGGCGGTGGTGGTATGGAACGATTACATCTGCTTACAGGCAAAGCAAAAGCATTGGAAATTATTTTGAGTGGCAGTGATTTTGACGCTGAAACGGCCGCCGCTTATGGCTGGATAAACCGTGCGATTGCCGACGAAGAATTAGATGATTTTGTGGAAAACCTTGCCCAACGCATTGCCTCATTTGATAAGAAAGTAATTTCAGAAATTAAATCGATTATCAATGAAAGAGCGGTAAATCCTAAAAATGAACACATTATGGATACCCAAACTCGATTTTTTGAAGCCTTAGCCCAACCAGAAGCGGCCAACAGAATGAAAAATCTTTTTGCCAAAGGACTTCAACAAAACGGTGATGCGGAACTAAATCTCGGGAAGCATTTGTAGGGAACATCAAAATAATAGTAATCTAGCCCAGAGCGTGGATGTAACCAAAAGCTATTTCTTGTCTGAATTTCGGTAGAAATAGCAGTCTAGGAGGTGTTATCTCGGCTCGGGACTAAAGTTTAGCATTAGAGTAGATTAACCAAAAGGGTGAATTTAGGTAGTACCTATTCACCCTTTTTTACATTTACTCCGATGGAACGCAGAAACTTTTTACATACTAGCGCCACAGTGGCTATCGGTACTACATTGAGCGCTCAGGCCGCTGAATGGTTTCACCACGACTCACAAGCCAGCGATTTGTCATCGCACAAAATTGCAGACATTGCCTATACCCAAGTACAGCTAAAATGGCCTCGTTTTGTAGGCAAAAACGCCCGACGCGATATTCACGGATACGGCCCCAAAGTGAACGTCTGTGTACTTACCACCGACCAAGGAGCCAAAGGTTGGGGAATGCACGGTCGTCGAAGCGATGAAACCATTGCGTATTTAAAAGGGAAACGTGTTTCGGAGGTTTTTGAACCAAAGTTGGGCGTTACCGACCCTCAAGCCTTACCTTTTGATGTGCCACTGCACGATTTGGCAGGGGTTATCCTCAACAAACCTGTGTATGAATTGATGGGTCGCAAAAAGCCGATTACGACCAAGTGCTACAGCGGCATGATTTATTTTGATGAGCTTGAACCCAAAGAAGGCCCTGTGACTACGTTGCCCAACGGACTCGACAATATCATTGCCAATTGCAGTGCAGATTATAAATTGGGCTATCGGCAGTTCAAACTAAAAATTGGGCGCGGCAATATTTGGATGCCCAAACAAGAAGGGCTTCAACGCGACATCGAAGTGACGAAGCTTGTTCATAAAACATTTCCCGATTGCGATATTCTGGTCGATGCCAACGATGGTTACACGGCCGACATGGCCATCGCTTATCTAAAAGGCATTGATGGGATTCCGCTGTTTTGGTTTGAAGAACCCTTTTCCGAAACCGTGGCAGATTACCGAAAGTTAAAAGACTGGTTGAAAGCCAACAACGTCAAAACACTGTTGGCCGATGGCGAAGCCAATCCAAATCAACAACTTCTGCGCGAACTTGAAGAACAAAAACTGATTGATGTTCACATCACCGACATCATGGGCTACGGCTTTACGCCTTGGCGCAAAATCATGCCTGAGCTTCAAAAAATGGGCATTTTGGCTTCTCCTCACGCGTTTGGCGAGCAGTTAAAATCATTCTATACGGCTCATTTGACAGGGGCATTGGGGAATACCGTCACCATCGAAGGAGTACCATGTACTTGTGAGGACGTTGATTTTAGCCTTTATAAAATTGTCAACAGCGAGTTTATTCCACCCAAAGCACCAGGTTTTGGAATGAAATTGCTGAAGATGGTTTAACGCAGCTTTACCGTTTATACAGATTTAACAATTCGGATAAAAAATATTTTCACAAAAACAGACAAGTCTGTATGATTTATAAAAAATAGTATTACCTTTGTTGTGTTAATGAACGATAGCAATGGACACCAAGAAAAATATTGAGAATACAGCCGCACGATTATTTTACGAACAAGGCTACAATTCGACGGGAATCAACCAAATTATTGCCGAAGCAGGTGTTGCCAAAGCTAGTTTGTACGCTCATTTCCCCTCGAAAATCGACATTCTGAAAAAGTACTTGCAAAATACTTCCGAAAGTTCAATCGAGGTTTTTCGTAGTATCGTTGAGCAAAAACAGACGCCCAAAGACAAAGTATTGGGCATTTTTGATTCTTTGCTCACCTTTTCCAATGAAACGAGCTTCAACGGTTGCCAATTTTTAAACATTGCCGCTGAGATTCCCCAATCCAACGAAGATGTACTTGCATTGATTCAAGGTCATAAAAATAAGATTCGCCAGTTATTCGTCGAAATTCTTGAACCAATCAATAAAGAAAATTTGGCGGATGAATTATACATTCTTTTTGAAGGGGCTTTGGCAAGTAGCAAGGTCTTCAAAGACAAATGGACGCTTGAAACAACCCGTAGAATCGTCGAGCAATTAATCTAATTTTTTTGACCATCAGCAGACAGACTGGTCTGTACCAAAAACAAAACCTTTTAAAAACGAAAACAATGGAAACGAAAGAAACAACCTTCAAAAAATTGGACTTAGCAACTTTATTAGCTACTCAGCCCAAACAAGTGCAGCTTAATGAAGACCACGAAGTAGTGATTCAGGACGAGTGTGGTGATACATTATGGGATCGGGTTTTGGCCCAATACGAAACCGAACAAACCGATAAATAATAGAAATCATGGCAAAGAATTTCGCAGAAATTGGTTTTAGCTCGGCAGCCAAAAAACTACAAGAAAAAATGGGTAGCCGTGCCACTTATGCTCGTATGGAAGCCCAAACGACTTACGACGGCATGAGCAAATTTGAGCAAAGTTTCATTGCGCAGCGTGATAGTTTCTACATGGCTACTTCTGGCGAAAATGGGTTTCCCTATATCCAGCACCGAGGAGGGCCAAAAGGTTTTTTAAAAGTATTGGATGCCCATCGGTTAGGCTTTATTGACTTCAAAGGCAATATGCAATACATTACAGTGGGGAATTTGGCTACCAATAATAAAGTATCACTATTTCTGGTCGATTATCCCAACAAAAGACGCTTGAAAATCTATGCAACCGCCGAGGTAGTGGAATTAAAAGACAACCCCGACTTACACCATTTGCTTGATTTGGAAGGATATAAATTTCGTCCCGAACGTATGATGGTTTTCCAGGTGGAAGCTTACGATTGGAATTGTCCACAGCACATTACTCCACGATTTACGGTTGAAGAAATAGAGGAAGTGTTAAAACCTCAATACGAACACATTAAAAGTTTAGAAGCCGAAATTGCCGAGCTAAAAGAGAAGTTGGGTCAACATATTAAAAATTAATTGGGGACAACCCAGTGCCCCCAATTAATAGTTTTTTACTCCACCGTCACCGATTTAGCCAAGTTTCGAGGTTGGTCCACGTTGCGGCCGCGCATGACCGCGATGTAATACGACAGTAATTGCAACGGAATCGAGGACAAAAGTGGCATCAAGATTTCGTGCGTTTTGGGGATTTCAATCACAAAATCCACCATGCTATGTATCAACGAATCTCCTTCGGTCACAATCGCAATGACGCGACCTTTCCGCGCTTTTACTTCCTGAATGTTCGACACTACTTTTTCGTACGAGCTGTCTTTGGTAGCGATAAACACCACAGGCATGTCTTCGTCGATGAGCGCAATCGGGCCGTGTTTCATTTCGGCCGCTGGGTAGCCCTCCGCGTGGATGTACGAGATTTCTTTGAGTTTCAACGCTCCTTCTAGCGCCACAGGAAAGTTTAAGCCGCGTCCTAAATAAATAAAATTGCGGGCGTAAGTAAAGATAAAAGCTATCTCCTTGATTTTGTCGGCGGCCTTCAACACTTGCTCTACCTTACGCGGAATGTTTTCCAGTTCAATCAACAACTGACGATACAGCCCCTCCGAAATTGTACCTCGTTTTTTGGCCACCGCAATCGCCATTTGCGTAAGTACTGTTACTTGCGCCGTAAATGCTTTGGTACTTGCCACCCCAATTTCAGGCCCTGCGTGGGTATAAGCCCCCGCGTGGGTTTCGCGCGCAATCGACGAACCGACGACGTTGCACACCCCAAAAATAGTGGCTCCTTTGGATTTGGCCAACTGAATCGCCGCCAAGGTATCGGCCGTTTCGCCCGACTGTGAAATCGCAATGACAAAGTCTTTCTCGCGAATAATCGGGTTTCGATACCGAAACTCCGACGCATATTCTACTTCTACGGGAATGCGGGCCAGCTCTTCAAAAATATATTCGGCCACCAGTCCCGCGTGCCACGATGTACCACAACCTACGATGATGATTCGCTTGGCGTCGGCCAATTTTCCCATGTACTCGCTCAAACCACCCAGTTGTAAGCTACCTTCTTCGCTGTTTACACGTCCGCGCATACTGTCCGCAATCGAACGCGGTTGCTCGAAAATTTCTTTCAACATAAAATGGTCATAGCCGCCCTTTTCAATGGCTTCTAGTTCCATCTCAAGTTTCTGGACATAAGGAAGTTGTCGTTCGTTTTCGAGATTGACAATTTTTAGCTCATTATTGCGCACCAACGCAATTTGGTTATCGTCCAAATACACGACATCTTTGGTATATTCAATGATTGGCGTCGCGTCAGAGGCAAAGAAAAACTCGTCCTCTCCTACCCCAATCACCAAAGGGCTACTTTTACGCGCAGCAATCAGTTGACTGGGCTCGTCTTCCGTCATCACCACAATGGCATAAGCTCCTACCACTTCTTGCAAGGCCAAGCGTACGGCCTCTAGGAGCGTGCAATTTACTTCTGACTGAATATCTTCTATAAAATGAATCAGCACCTCCGAATCGGTTTCGGAGCGAAACTCGTGCCCTTTTTGCAGCAATTTTTGTTTAATGGTGGCGTAGTTTTCAATGATTCCGTTGTGGATAATCGCCAATTTTTTGTGGTTCGAATAATGCGGGTGCGCATTTCGGTCGTTAGGTTCGCCGTGCGTGGCCCAGCGTGTATGCCCAATGCCAATGCAAGCCGTCGTATCTTTTGATTTTAACTCCTCTTCCAGCGCAACGACCTTGCCTTTCTTTTTATAAATATTCAAACCGTCTTTGTTCAAAAGCGCGATTCCCGCACTGTCGTACCCACGGTATTCCAGTCGTTTTAAGCCTTTAATAATGATGGGACAGGCTTCTTGATGTCCGACGTATGCTACGATTCCACACATACAGATTGATGTTTAAGGTGAGTTGAACTTTGGGAAAGTTTTTAAAAAAAATTATCAAACGTTTTATCGCTAAAAACTTTTTTAAAAAACTTGGTTTTATCCTATCAAAGTTAACAAAAAACCTTAAAAGTCAAGAAATATTACAAAAACAAAACGCGCAAAGGAGTGTTTCCCTTGCGCGTTTTGCGTATGCTGTATTTCGCTTTATTCTTACTGAGCCGTTGTATAAAACAACATCAATTTGATATTTTCTTTATTCGGCGTAATCGTCAAGCGATCTAGTTTATTGTTCATAAACGGATAGTAACCACTCAAGGGTTGCCCACTGGTTGAGTACGACAGTACTTCTGGTGCTCCACTTATTGGCATCAATAATAAACCTGGATTTTTCTTAAAGCCCACGGCCAATGCTTGCAAATAGGTCGTCAATATAAAGTTATAATTGCGAGTTTTGGTCGAATAATATACCACTTGTGGCAAAATATAGCTCTGGAAAGTAGTGGCATCATTAGGCACCAAAAGCTCCGTATCACCTTTGGTTCTCAGCAAGCGGTTAGAAGCATCCGTTTCTGCCAATGCCAATCCAATTGGCAAAGTATAAATGGAGTTCGTTCCCTCAGGCCAAGTGGGAGTAATCAATAGCTCGGCGCGGTTAATGGCAATTCCTTTTTGTTTGAACAATTCTTGCAAGTAAGGAATCTCAAGTTTCGTCACAATCCCAAGGGCATCTTGAATGTAGTTCAATCCACCTGTTTCGCTGACAGCGAGAGGTTTTAGCGGTTGAATTTTGCTCAATGCAGTACCTTGGCGGTCAGCCTCTACGTGATTAAAACGCTTGTTGATAAAAAACGTTTTCACCAACGCGATGGTATCAGCAGTATTGTGATAAAATAAGTTCAGCGTGATTCCAGTCGATTGGGGAGAAATTCCAATCACAGAAGCATTGGTAGCGGCAGGAACAAACGTCAACCCTTTGATTGTCTGGGTAAACTTGGCGATGGTACTCGACTCTGGCTTACCATTCAAAGCAAAGATTTCTTGTCCAAACGCATCTGGGAGCCTCATTGTCACCAACGACGACGTTCTTGGGGTTGGATAAAACGTATGACTTGCCAGCGGCGTTGACGAATACGGCATTGTACTGTTGTTGTAGTACATCTTACCCGTCAGGAGCGTGTCTGTCAAACGGTGAACTGCCATCTGAAACGGCTTGAGCGTATCCCCGTAATAATAATTGTAAGACAAGCTAATAGACACAGAGTCAAAGGCATACACGTTGGTATTGGTTGTTCCATCTGCGTTCAAGTTCAAATTAAGAGTACTTGTAAACTCCACAAATGACTGTGCTTTCACCTTTCCAAAAATGGGGTCATTGTAAGCACCCACCAATATTCGTTGGGCATTTGAGGTACGTACCGAGTCCAATAGCACTGTACTTGTACGTACTGTCAGGGTATCGACAAACTTAACATCGGCAATTACTTCGGGCGGAAGTCCAATTTCTTTAGGAGCTTCGCACGACATCAAGGCCAAAACCAATAAGGTGAGGGTGCTTAGGCTAAGTTTAGCCAGCCAATTCGTTGTAAAGGTTGTAATACGTCTCGGTAAAGTTTTCGTCTTCTTCGACCAGTTCCAACTTGCGTTCGGGCAATTCATCAAAAATTTGGTTTAAACTTTCACTAAAATCATCGTCAGCTTTTACTACGGCATCTGCATACGCACATCCAATTTTGACAAATCCCTCAAAATCAGCCGAACGTAGATGCGCCAGTGCCTCGTCGCTAACGTCCATGGCTTTGGCTTTTTCTAAAATGGCGTCTTCAAACTTATAGTTGAAGGCATTGTTATACACCGTAAAAACGCACTTGGTATCCTTAAACATCGGATCATTTTTATAGGTCGTCTTTAGGTACAATGGGATGAGAGAAGTCATCCAATCGTTACAGTGTACAACGTCAGGCGCCCAGCCTAACTTCTTGACGGTTTCGAGTACGCCTTTACAGAAAAAGATAGCACGCTCATCGTTGTCGTCAAAAAAATTGTTGTCTTTATCTAAGAAAACGGACTTACGATGAAAATAGTCTTCGTTGTCGATAAAATAAACTTGTAGTTTAGCGCTCGGTATCGATGCCACCTTGATTACTAGAGGTTTCTCATCGTCACCGACCGAAATATTAATACCAGAAAGGCGAACTACTTCGTGAAGACGGTTTTTACGTTCGTTGATAAGTCCAAAGCGGGGCACTAAAATGCGAATTTCCATGCCGCGCTCCTGCATTGCTTGGGGCAGTTTTCGTACGTATTCTGCTACCTCGGTAATTTGGAGAAAAGGATTTATCTCACTGGCTACATACAAAATCCGTAGTTTACTCATAGGCTTTGGTGAAGCTTGATTGGATTGGTTTTGAAGAAAAATTTTGCAAAATTATACAAAATTTTCGCGAATTTCAACCACCATGGGCGATATTTATTTCACTCCGTATGCCTCACAAGTCACTTTGTCCATCGGTTTTGAGTATGTTTTGTCAATCATATACTTTTGGGATAAATTATACGTTCAACCACCCAAATCGCTAATACACTCTCATCCAATGAGTTCAAACAAAATCGCCTACTTTTTGCGCACCGCAGTAGTCATTTTTGGGCTAGGGACGGTAGAGTTTAGTTGTTCAACCTCCCCTCAAGACACCATGTCCTCACGTTTCCATACTTTTGGTACAGATTTAGCTTTTTTAAAGAAACACCAGCCGCCCCTCGTTCTTTCTTCGCCCGACGATGACTCGGCGCAGGTTGCCGTTGTGGCAGCGCTACAAGGTCGGGTGATGACATCTACTGCGGGTGGCTCTACGGGCAACAGCTACGGTTGGCTTAATTATAAACTACTCGAATCGGGCAAATTTACGCCCCACATGAGTGCTTTTGGCGGCGAAGAACGCTTTTGGCTGGGGCCTGAAGGCGGGCAATTCTCCGTTTATTTTGAAAAAGACAAAGATTTTGTTTTCGATAACTGGCAAGTTCCTGCCTTGATAGATTCTGAGCCGTTCGATTTGGTTTCATCCGAAAAAGTCAAAGCCTCGTTCCGCAAAAAAGCCAAACTTACCAACTACTCAGGAACGACCTTTGACATTGAGATTCTGCGCAGTGTAGAAGTGATGAGCAAACTTTCGGTCGAAACCATCTTACAACTTCCCCTCAAAGACGTCAAGGTGGTCGCGTACGAGACCATGAACCAGGTGATTAACCAAGGTGCTGATTGGAAAAAAGAAACAGGGCTGCTTTCTATTTGGATTTTGGGAATGTTTAATCCCACGCCCAAAACCACAGTCATTGTTCCTTTCAAAAACACGCCTAACGCCAAAAGCTTAATCAACGATAGCTATTTTGGCAAAGTACCAGCCGAACGACTCATCATCAAGGATAGCGTTTTGTATTTTGCTGCTGATGGCAAACACCGCAGCAAAATCGGCCTCCCTCCGAGCATTGCAGAGCCCGTCATGGGCAGTTACGATTCCGAAAAAGGCGTGCTCACCATCGTTACTTACGACCTTGACCCCAGCGGCGATTACGTAAATTCACTCTGGGAACTTCAAAAAGAGCCCTACAAAGGCGACGCGGCCAATTCGTACAACGATGGTCCCGTAGCCGATGGTACTCAAATGGGGCCGTTCTATGAATTGGAATCGTCGTCACCTGCTCGTGAGCTCAAAAAAGGACAAATTCTCGGTCACCGCAGTCGTACCTTCCATTTTGAGGGATTAGAATCACAACTCGCCCCCATCGCCAAACGCTTTTTGGGCGTGTCGTTGAAAGAAGTAGCAGCGTTGGAGAAGTAAAGCAAAGGGTAAAACAACGTTTATTGCGCTATGTTGGTTACGGTGAAAGAAAGTATTTGGAATCAATTTGGGGCGAGTATTGACATGCTCGAAAATGCCATTCGTTGTTGCCCCAATGAAGTGTGGGATACTGAGCGCAAGTTTTGGTACCACGCTTTTCATACGCTCTTTTTTCTTGATTATTACTTGACCACTTCACCCAAAACTTTTGCGCCGCCGCCTCCTTTTACCTTCTCCGAATTTGAAGATACCTTACCCGAAAGGGTTTATACTCCCGACGAATTACTTGGGTATCTACGCTATTGTAGGGAAAAGGGACAAACTTTTATCAGCCAATTAACACCTGAAACCGCCGAAGCACGTTGGGTCAATCAGTCAGAAACCATGAATTATTCGATGGTAGAAATACTGCTGTATAACATGAGGCACGTCCAACACCATGCGGCACAACTTAACCAACTCCTGCGTCAAGAGATTGACCAAGCCCCTGATTGGGTATTTCAAGCTACTCAGAAACCGTCATTTTAAACGGGTAAGAACCTATTTTTAAATTAATAAGCAAAAACCAAGAAAATAAACTAGGTTTGCAATTGGTAACACCATTTCTATGTTTATTTTAACTTGTAATTCATTGCTTAGAAGCGCAGTATTAATACTTCTTTATCTAATTAGCTCTCAGCTACGTGCTCAAAGTACTGTTTCATCAACGGGGCTTGTTCCACCAAAATTTTCATTTGAACAAATTCAAGCGATTCGCTCCCCCGAACTGGGGCAATTGGTTTTTGATACTTCGTTCAAATGTTTAAGAATGTATAACGGTAAAAACTGGGTCAGCTTAGTTCAGAACAATAGTCTTGAGACCATTGGTTATACTTTTAGCGCAAGTGGGGTTGAGCGCGGGTATGCTATTGCCATCGATAATAACAAAAATATCTACATTACTGGCTCTTTTGCAGGGATAATTACTTTTAATGGAGCTTACCACCAATCCCTTGGAGAAGATGACGTATTTACTGCCAAATTTAACAATACAGGCACATTACAATGGATAAAGTTTGGGAAGGGACGAGGCTATGACACTGGAAGGGCTATAGCTGTTGATACGAATGGCAATGTATTCGTTACAGGTGATTTTTATGAGAAAATAAATTTTGATGATAAAAACTTAGTAGCTGCAAGAACAGAAGATATTTTCATCGTTAAATACGACACAAACGGGAATTTAATGTGGGCCGAAGCAGAAGGGGGAGAGAGAACGGATCAAGGCACTGGAATTGCAGTTGACGCTTCAGGCAATGTATTTCTTACTGGATTTTTTACTTCAACTTCTACATTTGGGAATCAAACTCTTACGGCAATGGGTGGGAGTATCGACTTTTTCATAGCTAAATATGACCCAAACGGCAACTTACTTTGGATTGAGCAAGAAGGTGGCTCGGGCAATGACATTTCTTCTTCTATCTCACTAGATTATACAGGGAATATATATATCGCGGGTCGTTTTGATGGACAATGTACCTTTGGGAGCAATACTGTTCTATCCTCAGTAGATAATTCTTTAGATATTTTTGTGGCCCGATACAACCCAAGTGGCCAATTAGTATGGGTGGAACAAGAAGGTGGTGCTACCAACGACTTTGCACTCGGTATTTCAGTTGATGTCTATTTTAACGTGTATGTCACTGGATGTTTTAGTGGCACTGCGACATTTGGAACCAATACGAAACTTACATCAAGAGGTGGGTTGGATATTTTTATTGCTCGATACAACAATGGCTTTAGTGCGGTACGTCAAATTGGTGGAGCTTCCAATGAATACCCAAGGGCAATAAGTGCTAACATCCATTTTGGTGGAGTTACCATAACTGGAAATTTTCAAAATTCGTGTACCGTTGATAATCTTATCACTCTGCAATCTGCGGGACAAGAAGACATCTTTGTTCTTAAATACAGCTCAAATCTTGATAAAATTGAGTGGGCTGAAAGATTCGGTGAGCTTTACAATGATTATGGCCAAAGCATTGTCACAGATACAAGTGGAAACACCTATGTAACAGGTTATTATTCGGGCCAAGTTTTGTTTGGAAATTTAACTCTGCCTGCCGCAAGTAACCAAGATATTTCCATGTTTTTTCTACGAATCAGAAAATAAGTCTTCAAGATGACGATTTCGAGCTACTCAGAAACCGTCATTCTCAAATCAACCGCACTCAAAACACTCGTCGATGTATGTGACAACCTATCTCTATCGTATCAGCACGAGTCAACGGTGAAACCAACGTATCCATGCTTTCCATTCTATATAAGCCAACGACCCGACAATAGCAGCATCAAAAAGTAGGTATATTACTCCCAATGCAGTTGCTTTTTCCCAAAAATATACTGCTAACCCAAAGCAAAATAACGCATACATGCTATTGCCAACCACCAATAATGCAACCCATTGTTGAGAATGCGCTTTTTGGATGACCAAATGAAATGAATAGCAAGCAAATAATAAGGCTATCAAGGCCATCGCAGTCAGCAAATTAAGGGGGAGCAACAAATACGGCTGCGCAAAATTTTTGAAAAGCACCACCCCTAAACAGGCTGTTGTAGCGGCCCAAGCATCTAACCAAAGTAGTTTTTTGAGCTGTTGAAATGAGTTCATCGTTGTTGTGATTATTCATGGCTTGTGTCTCCAAAAATAGTACATGTATTTCACATTCTAGGTATCCACAATCCCATTGTAGCGGCTACAATCCCCACCAACATTAATCCTGTCAGCAAAAAAAACAATGTAGCGGTAGCCCGTTGAAGTAAGGGCTTTGATGGGGTTTTCTGGGCATAGAGATACAGTTCAAATACCATCAAAGCCACAGGAAGGGCATAAATGGCAATGGCTAGAAACCACAAAAATGGCCCGTCAAATGTTTTTGGGTCAAACCCTGCGGGGCCGCCGTTGAGCATCAACCAAGCCATCAAGCTCACCCGAAAAAACCATACGCCATTCGACACCAAGTAGAGCCGAATAGCCCACTGACGATGTTTCACAAAATCGCGTTGACGGGCATAATGGTATGCAAGAAGTGCAAAAACAACCATATAAACGGCCTGAATCGAAATGGCAATGTGCTGCAAAAGCCCTCCCACCGCCCCACGCGTCCATACCATAATGAGTCCATCAAGGGCTATCAGAATCGCCGTTAGAATATACGTTCTTCCAAGCCAACGGTGAGCGGTTTTGAAGCGATTTCTTAGCCGAGGAATCAGCTGTAGCGGCCCACCTACCACCATTATAAGCGCAAAAAATACGTGGGCAGCCACAATTAAGTTTCCCGTCAAATCATCCTTTACATAGCCGTGGGGTAATACTTTATTCCACTTCTCCCATTCGCCTGACAAGGTCGATTTGCCATAAAACAGCGCAATGTATAGCCCAAAAATCCACTGGCCCAAGGTGGCGACGATAAACCAGCTTTTGACGCTTAGATCGAGGTAGTTTTTCCCAGCCCTTGAGCTAGTTGGAAGCGGTGTTGCAGGTAGTTCTTTTGTTTTCATGTTGATAAAAGGCGTGTTTTTTTTACAAAGTTGGTGGCCGTTTGGCGTACAACAAGCCATTTTATGATGACCGATTTTACCTTCCAACTCGTTTTGTTGACGTTAATCGGTCGTTGGTTGACGTTCGTGGAAATAGTGTTGACTCTCGCCGCTTTCTTTGCTCTCTTTGCTTAATTTTACAAACGGTCACTATTGATTATCAGCGGAATGATGAGTAAACCTTTCAAGACAAGCTGTTGGATTTTGTTGTCTTATTTTGCCATTTGGTACGTGGCAATGGCCTTCCAGTGCAACGGAGAATGGGGCTGTTTTTTTACCGCAGTGGCCATTTTCTCTTTGGCAATCTGCTTTGTTTCTTTTTTAAATTTGTTCCTCTTTCATCAAGCCATTCCGTTTATTCGTAAGCAACCCAAACAATGGCGCTGGGTTACCTTACTGGTGGCAGGAATGCTGTTCATGCTTACGTTTGGGTTTGCAGGCTGGTGCAAATTTGCGGCCTACGTTTTTGGGCTTGACCCACTCAACGACATGCCGTTTACGTTGAAAGGGTTGTCCACCCGTTTCTTTTTCCAAGTCGTTGGCATCTTGTATTTTACGTTGATTAAACTGATTGTAGATTCGTACGAACTGAGGCTTAAAAACCAACGATTGGTCATTGAAAAACAACAGTCCGAATTGAGCTTTTTAAAGTCGCAAATCAACCCGCACTTTCTTTTTAATACCCTAAACAACATTTACGCTTTGGCCAGAGAAAAATCCGACCAAGCCCCTCACAACGTGTTGCGATTATCGGAAATGCTGCGATATATGCTCTACGAAACGGGTGGCGGGCTCGTAAGTGCCGATAAAGAAATTAAAATCATCGAAGATTACTTGGAGCTTGAGCGAATGCGCTACGACGAGACGCTCAACATCCAATTTAAGGTGCAGCTGGAGGAGTCTCAAACGTTGATTCCACCGTTGTTGATGATTCCTTTGGTCGAAAATGCCTTCAAACACGGGGTTGCAGAAACACTCCAGCAAGCATTTGTCCACATTCGGCTTGCAGTTCGTCAGCAGGAATTACGTTTAGAAATTGAAAATTCAAAGGAAGAAAACGAAGAACCAACAGCTTCCCAAGAGGGAATCGGGATTCGGAATATTCGTCGGCAGTTAGAGCTGTTATTTCATTCTTATCAGCTTCAGCTCGAAAATCGGGGGCAAACGTTTTTTACCCAACTCACCATTGACCTCAACAGCTATGCAAAAAATTAAGTGCATCATTGTCGAAGATGAACCTTTGGCCGTCAAAATCCTGAAAGATTATTGCGAATCTTTGCCCCAACTCGAACTCATCGCTACTTTCCGAGATGCCATAAGTGCGGGGCTTTTTCTCCAATCTACGGCCGTTGATCTTATCTTTTTGGATATTCATTTGCCCAAATTAAAAGGCTTGGCGTTTTTACGAACCTTGACGCACCCGCCCGCCGTCATCGTCACCACGGCTTACCACCAATACGCCGTCGAAGGGTTTGAGCTAAACGTCATTGATTATTTACTCAAACCGTTTTCGTTTGAACGCTTTGTCACCGCAACCAATAAGGTCATCAAGGCCATTTGCACCCAGCAACTCACTGAAAAAGAAGCCCCAACCAAAGACCTTTCGTGCTTTTTGAGCATCGACCGAAAGAAAGTACGTATTGTGTTTGACACGGTGTTGTACGTCGAAAGTGCCCGTGAATACATTCGAGTCATGACGACGCAAGGCGAGTTTAAATCAAAAATGAGCACGCACGAAATCGAAGCACTCCTCCCCTCCAGCCAGTTTGTTCGGATTCATCGTTCGTTTATTGTGGCCATCGACAAAATTGAAATTTATACCAAAGAAGAAGTCATCGTTCAAGGGCAAGCGCTTCCCATTGGAAAAGCGTTCAAGAGCGCACTAACGCGGATGTAGCTGCCGCAAAAAAATCCGTATAGGTCGATTTCTGTGGGTGTGAATACCTCCTTTTTCCTAAAAATTAGGTTTCTTTGTAGAACACCCTTCGTGGGGAATAGTCTAACCAATCAACAACCTAATCTACCCAATTATTTATGAAAAAACTCCTATTACTGGCGTTGTTTTCGACCTCCCTCTACGCCCAAAACCCCATTGAAACCTTCACCAAAGACATGGAGAAAAAAGACGGTTTTTTGCCGTACTACTGGGATGCTAAAAAAGGCAAAGTTTATCTTGAAATTAAGCAGTTCGACACCGAGCTCCTCTACTACCCTACCCTTTCGCAAGGCATCGGCTCCAACGACATTGGCCTCGACCGTGGTCGCTTGGGGCAAGAGCACGTGGTTAAATTTCAGCGTACGGGCAACAAAATTTTAATGCTGGAACCCAATTATTCCTACCGTGCCGTTAGCAAAGATCCGCTTGAACGCCGTGCGGTAGAAGAATCTTTTGCGCAGTCGGTGCATTGGGGCTTTGAAGTATTGGCCGAAAACGCAGGTACTGCCCTCGTGGATCTTACGCCCTTTTTGATGCAAGACGCGGTGGGAGCCATTCAAGGCATTTCGCGCACGCGCCAAGGTTCGTTTCGATTGGATGCTTCGCGTTCGGCCATGTATTTGCCCAACACCAAAAACTTTCCCCAAAATACCGAGTTTGAAGTAACCATTACCCTCACGGGCGACTCACCTGGTGCTTACTTGCGGCAAGTCGTTCCTACTGCCTCCGTCGTGACCATGCGTCAGCACCATTCGTTTGTACAACTTCCTGACAATGATTACCAACCGCGCGCTTTCGACCCTCGCATTGGGTACATTTCTACGTCTTATTATGACTATGCCACGCCCATCAGTGAGCCAATTGAAAAGCGCTACATCGTTCGTCACCGTTTGAAGAAAAAAGACCCTAGCGCAGCCCTCAGCGAGCCCATGAAGCCGATTGTGTATTACATCGACCCAGGTGCTCCAGAACCCATTCGTTCGGCCTTGGTTGAAGGTGCCAAATGGTGGAATCAGGCGTTTGAAGCAGCGGGTTACAAAGATGCTTTTCAGGTAAAATTGCTCCCTGCCGACGCCGACCCGATGGACGTTCGTTATAACCTCGTTCAGTGGGTACACCGTTCTACGCGCGGATGGTCGTACGGGGCTAGTATTGTTGACCCTCGCACGGGCGAAATTTTGAAAGGAAAAGTGACGTTAGGTTCGCTGCGGGTACGCCAAGACTACCTCATAGCACAGGGGCTTGTGGGAGATTTCAAAACCGACACTACCAATGTGGATGATATGTTGGGAATGTCGATTGATCGTTTAAAACAGCTTTCGGCGCACGAAATTGGGCACACCTTGGGGCTTCCGCACAATTACGTCGCGAGCATTCACAACCGCGCTTCGGTGATGGATTATCCGCACATGTTGGTCGAATTGAAAAACGGGAAAGTGGATTTGTCCAATGCGTATGACAAAAAAATTGGCGATTACGACAAATGGTCCATCATCTGGGGCTACCAAGATTTCCCGAAGGGAACAGATGAGAAAAAAGCCCTCAATACCATTGTGGACCAGATGTACGGCAAAGGGCTGTATTTCTTGACCGACCAAGACGCTCGCCCCGAAGGAAGTGCCCACCCGCAGACCCACTTGTGGGACAATGGTGCAAACGCTACGGCCGAATTGAAACGCATTTCTGAAGTTCGGAAAGTGACATTGAGTAATTTTGACGAACGCAAACTACGCACAGGTACTCCGATGAGTTCGTTAGAAGAAGTGTTTGTGCCCATGTATATGTTCCACCGTTTTCAAGTAGAAGCTACGGCCAAGGTTGTAGGTGGCGTCAATTATAAGTTTACCGTAAAAGGCGACAAAAACCTCACCACCACGCCTGTCAACGGACTTGAGCAGCGCGAAGCCTTGGAAACCCTCCTCCAAACACTCCAACCTGATTTCTTGAAAGTACCCGAAACGGTATTGAAACTCACTCCTCCGCGCGCCTTCGGCTACGACGCCAATCCCCGCGAAACCTTCAAACGCCGTACTGGGCTGGTTTTTGACCCACTCGGCCCACCCGAAGCCTCGGCGGGCTTGACGTTACGCATGTTGCTTAACCCAGAGCGTTTGAGCCGTTTGGTGATTCAGTCGTCGTTCCATCCATCGTTGTTGAGCTTGGAGGAAACCCTCGATAAACTTATCGGTGCGACGTGGAAATCAAACGCGTCGCGGGCGGGTTACGAAGGCGAAATTGCACGTTTGGTAGATAAAATGATGTTGGAAAAACTAATAGAACTATCTAACAACAAAGAAGTTACGCCACAAGTACGTGCCGTTATCATGCTCAAATTGAGAGACTTAAACTTCTGGCTACAAAATCGTGGTATTTCGGACGCCAAGCAAAAAGCGCATAATCTATTTGCTATCCACCAAATCGAAATGGCGAAAAATCGTCCCTCCGATGTAACGACCACTCCTACAATGACCCCTCCCGATGGTCAGCCCATCGAATCAGGCTACGACTGGTTAGCTCCTGCTTGCGACTGGGAATTGCCTACATTTTCAAAAGGACATTAGCAGTGGTGCGGGGTGCTTACACCCCGACCGATAAAAGACTTCCCACAGAATGCAACGTGGGAAGTCTTTTATGTTTCTATGGATAAAGCAATAAATTATTTAACTTTTCTAAGACCATGCAAACTCTCTTCAAAAGCGCCCTACTGGTCTGTGTATGGCTTTCATCGCTTCTTCCAAGTTTTTCCCAAACCTCTGCTGTTTCTGAACGATTTGTGGCAAGTACCCCATGTGGGGGTATCTTTCAGCCGCTGCTTGCCATGCCGCCATCTGCTGCTTGTGATTTTATCAAGTGGGAAATTATCTTCCAACGAGACCCTCAGACACAAGCTCCCACTGATTTTGAGTTACGAGCTACTTACGGGGTATATCAGCCCAATACCAATCTTTTTGCAGGAGGCGGCACTCCCGTAACGGTTACTGGAAAATGGGATACAACACAAGGGACAAAAAACAATCCCAATACCCTCGTCTATCGCCTTCTCTCCGACCAGCCCGACAAAACGCTCTCGTTTGTAAAAATGGACGACAATCTTTTACACCTCCTTTACGGAGATAAAAGTTTGATGATTGGGACACCTAGCCATAGCTATACCTTTAACAAAACTTTGCCATGAAAAAGCTTCTTCATTTTACCTTTTTCCTTCTATTTTCGGCTGCCCTTATCGCTCAAAATACGCCGCCCATCGTACCTACCTCCCGTCCTATCCCATCTGGCCCTGAAGTGCTTGGAATTTTTGCAGGGCGTTGTCCTTGTCAGCAAATCGCTGCCTTGTTAAAAGCAACCGTTTCCAGCGAATGTTTTAAAAGTAAGTGGGAAATAACCCTCTTCCATGACCCCAAAACGCATCAGCCGACCACTTATCAGTTGATAGGAACGGCATTTCGCAAAAAAGACCAAAACGGCGTTTGGAAAATTAGTAAAGGAATAAAGAACGACCCAGAAGCCACTGTTTACGAACTAGAAATGGATAACGCTACCTTACGGCTTCTCAAGGCTGATGACAATCTACTTTTTATGTTAAACCATGACCGAAGCCTTTTGGTGGGCAATGAGCTATTTAGCTACACGTTGAATCGTATCGAAAAAAAGCCATTGAGTGCATCAAAATAAACATCCCTTGTCAGATATTTAACCAAACGCTTTACCAAGGCATTCTGATAATTGAGGTTTTGAGAAACCTCGGCAGTTGGTTTTGAGAAACCAACTCCATATGCAATGAGAAACCAACTCCACGCGAGGTGGTGTCAGATTCTCAAATCTGACACAAAAGGGTTTCTCAAAACCCAATTTAAACAAACTTGGAAGGTCTTTTTTTACTCTTATAGACCTTCCAAGTTTCATTGTACCTCAAAAAACAAACTTGGAAGGTCTTTCACAAAAAAATTTCCTTTCGTGCAACTTTCTACAAAAACATTTCTCTTTGCTGTAACCATTTAAAAAAGGGACAGTATCCACACTAAAATTCATTCACTAACTACCACACAAAAAATACAGCCAACACCCATTTAACAGCCACCTCTGGTAAACTTTATGAAACAGTTATTCTTAGTAGCCCTCTTGCTAGGGGGTATCGGGACTTCGTTTGCCCAAAAATCAAAAATCTCAGGCTTTTTGCTTGATTCTACTTCCAAACAAGCCGTTGAGTTTGCGACCGTTGCGTTGTTGAAAGACAGCAAAATTTTGGAAGGAACCACCACCGAAGTCACTGGTAAATTTACCTTTAATAAAGTGAGTGGTGGTTCCTATCAACTCAAAATCACCTTTGTGGGCTATCGCGACAAAATCATCAATAACGTAGTAGTAACCGAAGGAAACGACCTCGACCTAGGGGTAATTTCGTTTGCACAAGCTGCCCAGCAACTCCAAGAAGTGCAGGTAGTTGAGCAAAAAGCCTTGTTTGAAGACAAACCCGACCGTTTGGTTTACAACGCCGAAAAAGACATTACCATCAAAGGGGGAAACGCGGGCGATGTGCTTCGCAAAATTCCAGCGGTGGCGGTGGATTTGGATGGCAACGTAGAACTGCGCGGTAGCTCCAACATCAAAGTGTTGATTAATAATAAACCCTCCAACTTAATGGCCAAAAGTGTAGCGGAGGTGCTCAAATTAATTCCTGCCGATGACATCAAACAAATTGAGGTCATTACTTCTCCCTCAGCCAAATACGACGCCGAAGGAACGGCAGGAATTATCAACATTATTACGAAACGCAACACCCTGCAAGGCGTCAATGGCAAAGCCAATACCTCCATTGGGCGGTGGAATGATAGCTACAATGGTAACCTCAACTACCGCAAAAAAAGTGTAGGCATAACGGCCCGCGGCGGTTTCAATAAATGGCGAAATTTGGGCGAAAATTCCGTGACCCGAATTACGACCCTCGAAAACTACCAAACCACGCTGCTCCAACAAACTTCGTTTAGAGGAGGTGGAGAAAATATGTACGGCAATCTTTCAGCGGAATGGGACATTGATTCGCTCAACCGCCTAAGTGCAGGTTTGAATTTTTATGACGGCAAAAACGCCATGAACTTTGATTACCTCAACGACTTTACAGCCCCTAGCGAGCCTCGTTCGTTGTTTACTAGAAAACTCTATCGGATTTATGATTGGAACGGTGGAACCCTGAACTTCGACTACAACAAGTCATTTAAGAAGCCCAAAAAAGAGTTTAACATCTTGACCATGCTTTCTAAAGAGGTGGATGACAGCTACTACAACCTCGACCAGCTCAACGCCGAAAATGCCATTTATTACCGCGAAAAAAGCCCCAACGCAAGCCGAAATCACGAAGGAACGATTCAAATTGATTTTACCAATCCGTTGGATAGCGTAAGCACCCTAGAAATCGGAGCAAAAGCCATCTTGAGAAACGTGAAAAGCGATTACCGCGTCGCGACTGCCTTAGACGGTTCTAGCGATTTTCAGGATGTTCCAGCCTTAGCCAACATCTTTGATTATAACCAACAAGTCGCTTCGAGCTACGTCGCCTACTCGCGGGTTTCTAAAAACAAATGGGGTATCAACGCAGGTGCTCGTTACGAACACACGTTTATCCAAGCGGCGTTTTTGGCAGGAACTGTTCCGTTTTCGAGCAACTACGGCAACATCATTCCAAACATTAGTTTGTCGCACAATCTCCCTAAAAATCAGAAACTTAAATTAAGCTATTCGCAACGGATTCAGCGACCAATGCTTTGGTTCTTGAACCCATACGTCAACGCCAGCGAACCCAAAGCTACTTATTCGGGCAATCCTTTCCTGAAACCCGAGCTGACCCACAGCGCCGAAGCGAGTTATAATGTTTACATCAAAGAATCGTCGGTCAATGCTGTGTTGTTTATGCGTCAAACCAACAATGCCATCGAGCGCATTCGGACGGTCAACGAAGACGGTTCAACCCACTTGACGTTCCAGAACATCTCTCAAAACATTTCATACGGACTGACCTTGAGCGGAAGTACAAAAATTAAGAAATTTTCGGCCAATACATCCCTCAACCTTTATTATAACATCCTGAACAGCCCTGCACTGCAAGCCAAAAACGAAAACTGGATGTATCGCATCAATTTAAACGGTACTTACGATTTTGGCAAAGGTTTGAAAGCGCAGTTTTTTGGCTTCTTCAACTCCCCTCGCGTCATGTTACAAGGTAAAGTCAGTGGTTATGCCTATTACAACTTAGCCCTTCAAAAAGAAGTATTGAAGAAAAAAGGCACAATTGGGCTGGGAGTTGATAATATTTTTGCCCCGTTTTTAGAACAAAAAATCACTTTTGCTTCGCCCACTTTCACCCAGGAAGGAAGCAGCAAATACTTCAACCGTGGCTGGCGCGTGAGTTTTTCTTATGAATTTGGGAAAATGAGCAGCCAACCTCAGCGTAGCAAAAAAAGCATCAGCAACGACGACAAAAAAGGTGGAGAGAATTAGGTGCTGAGGTGCTGAGGGTTTCTCAAAACCCGTCGAGTTCGGGTTTTGAGAAACCCTCAGCACAAATAAGCAACCCTCAACACAAACAGGAAACCCTCAGCACAGCCCCCTATTAATCAAAAAATAGATTTGAAATAATGACCAACAGAAAGAACACCACGATCACGATGAGGTAGTAAAACAAGTCGATAAAAGGATAGTCGTGGCGATTTAATTTATCCAACCATTTATTTAGCATAGCATTAATGAGTTAATTTTGGGGCGAGCAACCAGCAGGTTGTCGAGAAAGAGGATACTTAGCTCACAAATCTAATGCAAATTTTTGTAAATACGCCCTTCAACGAAGCACTCCGCCACACCTTGCACCAAGCGTTTCCTACGGGACATCAGTTGGTATTTAGAGTAGAACTTTCAGAGGATGAACAATTTGCCGCTTTTCGTCGGGCCGATGCCATTTTGGGCAACCCGCCCGCTGCGTGGTTTACGGAAGCCCCTGCTCAATTGAAATTCTGGCAACTCGAATCGGCGGGATTTGATGGGTATAAGCACCTACACCTTCCCAACGTGACGATTTGTAACCTTGCCGATTACTTCTCCGTGCCTTGTGCCGAAACCATCATCGCAGGCATTCTCGCTTTTTATCGGGGGTTAGAAGAACTCACCTTGTTAAAAACCGAAAAACGCTGGGTGGGCTCACCCATTCGCTACCGTTTGGGACTTCTCACGGGCAAACGAGTAGTGATTTTAGGCGCAGGAAGCATTGGCCAAACCGTCAAAAAAATGCTCTCGGGATTTGACTGTCGCCTTCAAATGGTTGCGCGCTCACACCCCGATGCCACCATTCACACTCCCGAAGCGCTCCTTGCCATTCTTCCCCAAACCGACCTAGTAATCAACTGCTTGCCAGGGGCGGCTAAAGGCTTTTTTACGGCAAATATGATTAACGCCTTGCCCACCTCTGCCGTTTTTGCCAACATTGGCCGTGGCTCAACAGTGGACGAAACTGCGTTGATAAAAGCCTTACAAGAACAGCGTCTTGCGGGAGCGGTACTCGACGTGACAGAAGAAGAACCTTTACCAAGTACTCACCCGTTTTGGCGCATGTCAAATGTGATTTTAACCCAGCACACAGGCGGCGGCCAAGCCAACGAACAGGAAGGAAAAGTTGCTATTTTTGCCGATAATTTCCGACGCTTTATCGAAGGACAACCTCCTCACAATCAAATAAATTTATCAAAAGGATATTAGGGAGTGTCAAATGCAGAGTGTAGAAGGCAGAGTGCAGAATGTCGAATATTTTTACTTAAACTCGACATTCTGCACTCGACACTCAACCTAGACATTCTGCATTCGACACTCCATTTTGACATTCAAAAAAATGGTTCTTTCCCCCGAACAAGCTCTGAAAGAGATACGACAAAAGAAAATTCAACCGCTGTATTTTATTCACGGCGACGAACCTTATTACATTGATTTATTGGCCGACGCCCTCGAAAAAGCGGTAGTTCCTGAATCAGAAAAAGGGTTTAATCAGTTTGTACTTTTTGGCAAAGACGCCGACGTAGGTACCATCCTAAATTATGCCCGCCGTTTTCCGTTCATGTCGGAACGGCAACTGGTGTTGGTAAAAGAGGCCCAGCAGTCTAACGGCCTTGATACCAAAGACAAATCGGCTCTTCTGGACGACTATGCCACTCGTCCGTTGTCATCCACGGTATTGGCATTGTGTTTTCAGGGGAATTTTGACATGCGGAAAGCCTTGCCCAAAACTTTTGAAAAACACGGAGTACTGGTACAGTGCAAAAAAATGTACGACAACAAACTTCCTGATTGGGTAGGCGAACACGTGCGCAGTTTAGGAGCAAAAATCAGCATCAAAGCGATTCAGATGTTGGTCGAAAACATTGGAAATGACCTCAAACGCATCACCAGCGAAATCGACAAAATTTTGCTCAACCTCACCGCCAGTGAAGAAATAACGGCGGCCGTGGTGGAAAAATACGTGGGAATTAGCAAAGAATATAATGTGTTTGAATTGCAAAAAGCGTTGATTCAACGCGACGTGATTAAGTCTAACAAAATAGCTAATTACCTCGCAGCCAACACAAAAGAAAACCCATTACCCCAGGTGCTTATCATTTTGTATAACTTTTTCAGCAAAGTACTCGTTGTTCACGGAACGCAGGACAAATCGGAAGGACACCTTGCTTCGGTGTTGGGCGTTAGTCCTTTTTTTGTCAAAGATTACCTATCGGCAGCGCGACAGTATTCGTTGGGGCACGTAGCCAAAGCCATCAAAGCCTTGCGCCAAGCCGATAATGCTTCTAAGGGTATTGAGTCAGGTTCCAAAGACGAGCAAGCCATTATGCAAGAGCTTGTGTTTACTATTTTGCATTAAATTGATGTGTGGTGTGCTCGCGGTGTAGTGGTTGCTCACGATGATGTGCTCGCGGTTGCTCACAACCGCGAAAAGGGTTGCCTACAACCAATTGAATAACAGTGGGTTGCGAGAAATTCACTGCACAAAACACAATTACAGCGGGTTTTGAGAAACCCGCCGCACAAATGAGAAACACGCTGCACAAATAAGAACCCCGCTCACGCTACAGATCAATCTTCGTCTTTAGGCAAAAGCTTGGGTTCGGCGTTTATTTCTTCATAATTGCTAAAGTCTTCCAACCGTTTTTGGTTAGCGTCGGGGAGCTGCATATTTATCTTCCAGTTCATAGAAGCGGCCAATTGGTACATCATAAACTGAATTTGATTATTGGCAATGCGTGGCAAATCTCCCTCCAATGCTTTTTCGTTCATGGCTTGTTTGGCATCCACCAGTAAGTTGGTATAATCTTCGTGGCTAAAGCGGTTCCAGATGCCATTTTCTATGTCATAAAACTTATAATCGGTATCAATGGAAAGTACCTCAGGTTCAGGGAAATACTCAATCACCATTTGATTGGTGGTTTCATCAAGACGAAAACGCATTTTGGCAAAATCGAAACCAACCAACACCTTCGCTTTGGCAATTACCAAGGCTTTTTTGGAGTTTTTGAACAAATACAAAAACTTTTTATCGTCCTTATAATCAAATATTTCCGTAAAATAACCCTCTGCCATTACCACTTTAAACACCTTTTCAATCCGCTCCAGCAAAATGGTGGACGATTGAGTAGCTTGGCTCAATTGGGCATTTTTTCGATTGGCGACGTAAAACAAGCCATATCCCACCGCCCCGCCTAAAAGTAGGGTAATCACAAAAAACAAAAGTGTAGAAAGTCCCATAAAAAGTTGAATTTTGCGAAAGTTAGCAAAATTTAAGTATCGTTTTTAGTCAACCAAATTTCAACCATGTTAGCATTTTTTAAACCATCCTCTCAACAAAATTACACTGATTTAGGGCTTTTGGTACTCCGTATTTTTGTATTTATTATGCTCATTCCCCACGGTTACGACAAACTACTTAGCTTCCTCGACGGCGCCAACGACTTCCCTGATCCGTTACACGTGGGGGTACGGTTTTCTCATTTTATGACCATTTTGGGCGAAGTATTTATTCCATTATTGCTCATTTTCGGGTTATTTACGCGAATAGCAGCCATGATAGAAATAGGGCTTTTTTTGGTCATTGCTTTTGTCATTCACGGCAGTGATCCATTTGGCGACAAAGAGCACGCTCTTTTGTACTTAGTCCCTTCGTTGGCGTTGTTGCTGACAGGTGCTGGTAAGTATTCGTTGGATACAGCTTTGTTTCAAAAAAAATAAGCCCCTTCAATTCTTTGAAAGAAGCAATCGAACCAACTTAACTACTTCGATGGCTTCTTTCACATCATGAACACGGAGGATATTTGCGCCGTTGAGAATGGCCACCGTATTGAGGGCAGTGGTGCCATTGAGCGATTGGTCAGGAGTGATGTCGAGTTTTCGCCAAATCATTGATTTCCTAGACACCCCCACCAACAAGGGCACTTCCAACGCTTCAAACGCCCGCAGTTCCCGCAGCAAGACGTAATTTTGATCCGCATTTTTGGCAAACCCAAAACCCATATCCGCCACAATGTCTTTCACCCCCAACTGACGAAGTTGGTAAATTTTAGCTTGCAATTCCCGAAGTACGTCCGTCACCAAATCGTCGTATTGGTTGAGTTCTTTCATCGTTTGGGGGGTGCCACGGCTGTGCATGAGAATGTACGGTACGTTCAGCTCCGCCACGGTTTCAAACATCAACGGGTCGAGGTTTCCTCCCGCAATGTCGTTGATAATATGTGCGCCTGCTTCAATGGAATTGCGCGCTACCGACGCCCGAAAGGTATCTATTGATATAATGGCCTCGGGGAAACGCTTACGCAGCATCTCGACCACGGGCAGCACGCGGGTAAGCTCTTCTTCTTCACTGACGGCATCGGCTCCTGGGCGGGTCGAGTGCCCACCAATGTCGAGCATCGAAGCCCCTTCCGAAAGCATTTTATCGGCTTTTTTATAGGCATCTTCTATTTGCAACACCCGACTCCCTGAGAAAAAGGAATCTGGGGTAACGTTGAGAATCCCCATTACCTGCGGAGTTGACAAGTCGAGCAACTTTCCAGCGATATTCAGCGTTTTTTTCATAATTTCGCGGCGCACACTGTGCCTTATTAACTGTTAATTGTTTTATGCAACAAACTGAGCGCGAATATCGGAGTGTTATCACTCGCTGCAAAGACATTTTTACCAAAAAGAACCAAGATTACGGCCCCTCGTGGCGAATTCTGCGTCTTCCTTCCATTACGGATCAAATTTTTATCAAAGCCCAACGCATCCGCACGCTCCAAGAAAACGGTTTTTCTAAAGTGGATGAAGGCGAAGTACCTGAGTTTATCGGTATCATCAACTACTGTGTAATGGCCCTGATTCAGATACAATTAGGTGACAACAAAGGAATGGATTTTACGGCCAGCCAGCTCACCGAATTGTACGATACTCAAATGAACGAAGTCTATGAATTGTTGTTCAACAAGAACCATGACTACGGCGAAGCATGGCGTGACATGCGGGTTAGTAGCATGACCGATATTATTTTGATGAAGCTATTTCGTATCAAACAAATTGAAGACAACGAAGGGAAAACGATTATTTCGGAAGGTGTAAAGTCTGGTTATCAAGACATTATCAACTATTCGGTGTTTTGTCTTATTAAACTTGGACAAGCACATTAACCTTTCATTAACAGATACTTTTGGCTTAATTTTTGAAATTTGTAGTCAATTTATAGCACACAGATGACACGGATTGAACTGATTTACACTGATTCACTTCTCTTTAATCTGAAATTCTAAGCAACCCAAACGAATCTAACGATAACGAATGAAAATTTTAGCCCACATTGTCCGCTTTTTAGTTGGAGGAATCTTTATTTTTTCGGGTCTAGTTAAACTCAACGACCCCGTTGGTACTCAAATCAAGCTGGAAGAATACTTCGAGGTATTTGCCACTGACATGCCATTTATGCACGATTTTTGGATGGCCTTGGTTCCGCTTGCACTTTATTTGTCGGTGCTGATGTGCGCTGCCGAAGTTATCCTTGGCGTAGCACTTCTTGCCTCTTGGCGTTTGAAGCAAGTCAATTGGATACTGCTTGCTCTCATTGTTTTCTTTACTTTCTTAACGTTCTATTCAGCTTATTTCAACAAAGTAACCGACTGCGGTTGCTTCGGTGATTTCTTAAAGCTCAAGCCTTGGACTTCCTTTACCAAAGACATTGTCTTATTGGTTTTGATCATATTCCTTATCTGGCAAAGCAAGGTATTCCGCAGCCTTCCTACGGGTTCGTTGGTGGCCTTTTCGGCTATTTTTTCCATTGCTTTGGCCATTTATGCCATTCGCTACCTCCCTCCTGTTGACTTTTTGCCATACAAAATTGGCAACAACATTCCTCAATTAATGCAACCCTCGGAACCTCTTCGCTATAAATACATCATGGAGAAAGATGGGAAAACCGAAGAGTTTGAGAAATTCCCGACTGACACCACTTATAAGTACAAAGAAATGGTACTTATCAACGAAAGCGCCAAACCAAAGATTACCGACTACAAAGTTTGGAACAACGAAGGTGATTTTACGCAAAAAACGTTCACGGGTAAAAAACTCATCATCATCATCAAAAACGGACCCGACTTGAACGTAGCAAGTTTGGCCGAAATCCGTTCGTTGATTAATTCTCTGAAAGGTACGGGGGTTGAATCCTTGATTTTAACTTCAAATAGCGACGCCGAAATTCAAGAGATTCGAAAAGCTTACGCCCTTGACATCCCTTATTACTCGGCCGATGGCACCGTTTTAAAAACCATTTCACGCTCTAATCCAGGCATTTGGCTTATGAAAGACGGTACTGTCAAAGGCAAATGGCACTACAACACTACGCCTAATAAAGAAGAAGTGTTGGGTAAATTATAATAGCTTCCATAACCTCCCGAAAATTCAAAACTTTCGGGAGGTTTGAAACTTTCGAGAGGTTACTGAACTTCGATAGATGAAAAATATTTTTTTGATAGGTCTGCCTTCTTCGGGAAAAACGACGCTCGGTAAGCAACTAGCTCGCCACGTGCGTTATCGTTTTGTTGATACGGATGTACTCATTGTCAAGGAAGAAGGGATGCCAATTCCCGATATTTTTGCCCAAAAAGGCGAACCGTATTTTCGAGAAGCCGAAGCCCGCATTTTGCGCGCGATTCGGCCCGATTCAAAATTAGTAATTGCAACTGGTGGTGGAATGCCCTGTTTTCATGATAACATAGACTACATCAAAGCCAACGGCCTAAGTGTATTTTTGGATGTAAGCCCCGAACAAATCGTCGAACGGATTTTACGCCACTCGACCGATGACCGTCCGTTGTATCAGAAAAACGATGGTCAGTTGCTCAACAACCTACGTGAAAAATACGAATCACGCCTTGGTTTTTATTCACAGGCCGATTTTATCCTTCATGGCGACAACATCCACATTCGACAACTTCTTGACACGATTCAGCAGTATATATGATGTCAACTCTCACGGTATTTTATGTCAAATTAGTACTCGTCGTAGTATCCTCAGTAGTTATTTGGTTAGGAGCTAAAAACGACACTTTTTGGCAAAAAATCCAGCAAAAACGCCAAGAGAATCGGGCCATTGTGATTGGTCTTTTGGCTTTTCGTCTTCTTCCTTTTGTCATCATTTACGCATTTCTTGACCAATCTCCCCGTGGCGACGTGCCTTTTTTTTGGGGAAAAGCCACCCAAGCTTATCAGTGGAAGCTGGTTTACCGCGATTTTATTTCGTTTCACGCGCCTGTTTTTGCCTACATCATTACTTTTCCTCTTTTCCTTTGGTATAGTTCCAAGGCCATCGTGCTGTTAATGGTACTTATCGAAGCACTCATCATTTGGCTGACTTACCTCGCCTACCAACGCCGCTCGCAACCCGATGCCTTGAAATCCACCTTGCTTTATATTTTGCTTTCGGGACCGATGGTTATGGTATTGCTGGGCGGCCAAGAAGACATTTGGATGTGGGGAGTTGCGGCGTGGATGATGTTGTCTTATTTGCGGAGTCGCAACGACGGCTTCGGGCTAGGTGTTCGCTTTTCGACGGGGCTGATTATCATCAAAGCGACCTTTGTTTTTTGGTTTTTTCCGTTGTGGTTTTTGCTCAAAAAACGTTGGGGTTTTCTACTCGGCATGATTGCCGTAGGAGTCCCATCGTTGGCGGTGCTTTATGCCGTTATGCAGCTTGATTTTTTGATGCCCGTACAAATGGGAACCACCAACTTACTCACTCCCAACCTATTTACTATCTCTCGGCCGTGGCTGACGTATTTATTTGGAAGCCTCCCTACCCTCACCGTTTTTAGCTGGGCAGGTATGGTTATTACCTTGTCTGTATCAGTATTGGTAGTGTATCGTTTCCGAAATTTAGCGCTCGAATATACCCTTCCCTTGGCCTATTTGGCGACTTATTTGGCCATGAGTATTTTTCAGCCTACATCGGTGGGTTACTACGCTTTTGCGTACTTACTTCCGTTGATGATGGAGCTAGTGGACTGGAAAAAACAACGCGATGTTGTCGTTTTGCTATTTTTAAACTTGTTGCTTGTGGTACAACCCTTTATTTTTACCCACATCAATAGTCCAACTTACGACGACCTAACGGTATTTTCTCAACCACTTTTTGTCCTCGAATACACCCTTCAAGTACTCAATGTTGCTTGTTTTGTTTGGTATTTGTGGCAAGTGTATCGTAAAAACCTATCGTCTCCCCAACTCGCCTAACATGTTTATCATTGTCGGAAAAACCATCATTTCATTGTTATGCGCAGGACTTGCGGGTGGGCTTATTGCGTTTCGTGCAAAAATAGAAAAGCACCTACAAAACTACGACGATCGACTTGTACTGCTCCTCGCTTGGGTGCTGACACGTCTGGTTCCTTTTGTCCTTATTTTTTTGGTGTTTAATCAAACACCCTTTTCTGACCTCGATGGTTTTTTTGGGCAAGCCCGCGAAGCCGTTCAGCTAAAGCTCGTTTACCGCGATTTTTATTGCATGTATTCGCCCTTTTTTCCCTACGTCAATGCCCTTGGTTTGTGGTTTTGGCTAGACAAAAAAGCCATTATTTTGGTGATGATTCTCATGGAAGGCGGCGCCCTTTGGACGACCAATCGTTTTTTCGCCGATACCATTTCACCTCCCGAACGGCTTTTCCGAAGCCTTTTGTACCTTTTATTGCCAGGGTCATTGGTTTTATGCGTTTTGGGAGGACAAGAAGACGTCTGGATGTGGCTCATGTTTATCGGCGCGTACCTTGTTTGGCAACGCACCCAGCGCGTCGAATGGTTGGGCGTTGGGCTAGTCGTTGGATTTTTATTTACCAAAGCCGTTTTTATTTTGGTAGGGCCAGCGTTGTTATTTCTTGTTCCTAAGCCCATTCGTTGGATTTCAGCAGCGGCAGTTGCAGGTGTTATTTCCCTGGCCGTTTTATACCATACCACCGAGTGGCTCTGGCTCGAACAACCCATGAACGAAGCCGCAACCTTGCGTGCCCCCAACTGGCTGTCGGTGGCCAATCCGCTCACGTTTGATGTACTGGGAGCAGGGGCCAAACGCTGGAATTGGGTAGGACTTTTGCTGACCACAGGGCTTGGCACAATCTTGGCCTACCGACTCAGACAGCAGCCTTTTCCCCGTGCTTTCTCGGCAGTATATATTGTTATTTACGGCACCATGATGATTGCGCAACAGAGTGCCTACAGCAATTATATCTTTCTGTTCCTTTTACCCTACGTTTTTCAATGGCTCAACTTCTCTGACCGAAAGGAAGTAGGTTTATTCCTACTTTTTAACTGCCTGTGTGTGATTCACCCTTCGCTGTGGTGGCGGCTAAAAAGCCCTTATTATCACACTATTTCGGAGGTTTTCGCACAGCCTATCTATATACTCGACTATACCCTCCAACTAGGAATTGTACTACTTACTTTCTATTTTCTTCGCCAAGTTTGGCAGAAAGCAACAGATTTTTAAGTACCTTTGCGGCTGGAAACACAAGCAAGTTCTTTTCCTTGCTGCTTATTTGCACAAACTCTCAGGACTGAATGTTAAGTCGAAGACATCTACGCATTAAGGTTTTGCAAAGCCTCTATGCTCTTCAGGCTGCTCGCGAGGCAGACTACCAATTGGCCATAGATTTCATCACGGAGTCGTTTAAGCCTGATCTCAACTCCATGACCCCTCAAGACCCCGTCAAACTAGAGGGAATGCGAAAAATAACCACGCTCTTACTCGAAGAAAATTACCGCAAAGGCACCATCCCTGACGACGACGATACGCCTGCAACGGCGGTTGTGACGGCGCGGAATGCCCTCAAGTATTACGAGGATTTGTACAAAAAAGACAAACAACGCCTTTCTCGTCAACTTACGCCCGAAGTTGAGGCCATTTATTCGGCCTATTTACTTCTTTTACAGCTATTTGTTGAGTTAGGTTTTCTTTCACAAAGCGAGCGTGAGCGCCAGTACGATGACCCAGATAGCAATCCGATTGCAAAATTGTCAGGGTTTGATACCAATCAAGTCGTGATTGCTTTGTCGGAAAGTAAAAAGCTCGAAAGCGAATTTATTCGTCATGGTATTTCTTGGGGAGAAGAAGTAACGGGCTTGATTCGGAAGATGTTCCGTGAAGTTTTTCGTCAAGACGAAACCTACCGCGCCTATTGCGCCCAAAAAACCCATACCCCCGAAGAAGACCAACAACTGGTGCTGTATGCGTTGAAAGAGGTGATTCTCAAAAATGAAGACGTCATCAATTTCTTTGAATTGAGAGACCTTTATTGGGGAGAAAACGGTGATTTGGCCCGTAAAATGACCAATAAAACCCTCAAGTCGGCAACAGAAGGTGGCGTGCAGATTGTCCCCCTCACCGACGACTGGGAAGAAGACCGCTCTTTCATGCAAGAATTGTTTGACGAAACCGTTAACCGTAATGATGAGTTTGAAGCGATTATCGCCGAGCCACTCAAAAATTGGGACTTAGAACGTCTTTCGGCCATGGATTACTTGATTCTGAAAATGAGCGTGTCAGAAATGATTACCTTCCCTGGCATTCCAGTGAAAGTATCCATCAACGAGGCCATTGAAATTGCAAAAGATTATAGTACGCCAAAAAGTGGTAAATTTGTCAATGGAATTTTAGATACCCTCTCAAAAAACCTGATCAAAGAAGGTAAAATCCGCAAGAGCGGAAGAGGACTTTTAGACAACAAGTAAGTACAACTACCATGAATAATTCAACAAAAACATTAATTGCCTTCTTAGCGGGAGTAGCTACTGGAGCAACCATCGGAATCTTGTACGCACCTGCCGAAGGGCAAGTAACCCGTGACAAACTTTCGTTCCGTCTTTCAAAATACCGTGAGCAACTTCAAGGACTTATCACTGACTTGCTCGAAGGCAAAGACTTACCTGAAAGTTTGGCCAAAGCAGAAGGTCAAAAAGTAGTGGCCGACACCCGCGAAAAAGCAGAACGCTTACTCGAAGATGTCGATCGTTTGATGGCGCAAATCAAAGGACAAGCGTCTTAAATTTATCCCATTATTCACAAATCCATGAGACGTTCACTTTTTATTGTTTTGACGCTTTGGGGTTTATGGAGCTGCGGCAGTACCCAAGACCAATCGGCCTCAAGTAGCCTCGACGATAAACTTCCGAAAATTGAATTTGCCGACGATATTAAAAACGTTGATTTTGGTACCATTGCCGAAGGCCAGCAAGTAGAGCGTAAATTCAAGTTTAAAAACACAGGTGACTTTCCTTTGATTATCAACAACGTGAGTGCTTCTTGTGGTTGTACCATTCCCGAATGGCCCCGCGACCCCATCGGCCCCGACGAAGAAGGAACAATCTTGGTACGTTTTAATAGCAAAGGTAAGCAAGGCCCTCAGTTTAAAACTGTGACTATTTTTGCCAATACCAATCCTGCTACCAACGATATTCAGTTTAAAGCAGACGTAACTCCCGCTCCAACGGCGGACTCAACGGCCACAAAGTAAGACGAAAAACTTCTTAGACTTAACTTCTAACATATCACCTACGAGAATGAATAGTATTTTTTTACAAGCCGCATCTGGCCAAACTAGCATGATTTATCAGCTTGTGATGTGGGCAGGTATCATTGGAGTATTTTATTTCTTCATGATTCGCCCGCAACAGAAAAAGCAAAAAGATCAAAAGAAATTTTTGGAAGAACTTAAAAAAGGCGACGAAGTAGTTACCATTGGCGGTTTGCACGCAACGGTCATTTCAGTATATGAAACAACCGTTACCCTTGACGTGGACGGCAAAGGCACTAAAATGAAATTCGAGAAATCTTCTATTTCGCGCAAAGCTGGAACAACTGCTTAATCGTGGCACAATTACCTGTCTCTTCAAAGCCTGCTCGTAGCCGCACCCTGATCCTTAGTCTGGTTGCGGCTACGATTATTTGGCTTTTCAACGAACTCAACAAAGACGGCTATACGCTGCGGGTTCCGTATCCTGTCAAAATTTCTTACAACGACTCGTTGTACATTCCCATTCACCCACTTCCCCAAAGTGCCAACGCCATCATTAAAGGTAGTGGCTGGACACTCCTGCGTAAATCCATCGCCTTTACTGTTCCGCCAGTTACGTACGTCATTGAAAACCCGTTGGCTACCAATTCCATCAATACCGTCGCGTTAGCTGTTGCCATGAATGAGCAAGTAAAAGATGCAGACATTACACACGTAGAACTTGACAAAAATCGGGTTGATTTTGAAGAACGCGTCGTCAAAACATCTATTCTCAAAGTGGATAGCTTGGGGCTCAACCTCTCTCCCAAGTTTGTGGTGTCAAGCTTTATTAATCTTCGCCCCACGACAGTGACATTTGACGGTCCCGCTTCGTTGGTGAACGATATTGCAGATACGTTAATTGTGAAAGTGCCTGCCCAAAAAATCAGGGGAAATTACGACGAAGAGCTTCCCATTCGCTATCCACAGTCGCCTTTGCTAAAAACCAGCGCCGAGCGCGTTTTTGTCAGCTTTGAAGTAGCCGAATTTTTGGGTACGCCTCCTCCCGCACCTCAACCCAAAACGCCAGAACCCGTCAAAAAGGCCAAAGCCAACAAAGGAAAGAAAAAGAAATAATTGCAAAATTGTCGTCATTCGCTCATTCGTACTTCGACATTCATCATGGCTTTACAAATCGGAATAACAGGAGGAATCGGATCTGGAAAAAGTGTGGTATGCCGCATTTTTGAAGCACTTGGTGCGCCTTTTTATTCGGCCGATGAACGTGCCAAGTGGCTCCTTAATAACGACGAAAAGCTCAAAAAAACGGTAGAAGCGCTGTTGGGTAAAGACGCCTACTTACCCGACGGGAGTTACAACCGCAGGTGGGTAGCACAAGAAGTTTTTTCAAAACCTGCCTTGCTTCAGCAGCTCAATGCCGTCGTGCATCCAAGGGTGGGTGAAGATACCGAAGCTTGGATAAAAAAACATAAAAAAGCGCCTTATTTGGTCAAAGAAGCGGCCATCATGGCCCGCGCAGGCCAACGCAATTCACTCGACAAAGTAATCGTTGTTGAAGCCCCTGTTGCGCTTCGCGTCGCTCGGGTTTTGCAGCGCGACCCACAGCGCTCTGAAGCTGAAATAAGGGATATTATTGCTCGACAAATCTCTGATGATGAGCGACTTCAACTAGCTGACTATGTTGTCAAAAACGATGAAAATCAGCTTCTGCTCCCGCAAGTGTGGGAACTTCACCAAGTATTTCGCAAAAAACGATAAAAGGCATATTATTTCAACAACTTTTATCGCGGACAAGGCTTCTTAAAAACAAGATTTCTTCTTGCATGGCCTGAATTTTTCGCTCGTACAATTCCCGCTCTCGTTCCGAAAGCCCCACCTGAAACAGCACATTATTGCCTTCTTTGGCGGTGGTTGATACAATGGCCGACTTGACAGGAGCAAACGTATTCCCATCAAAAGCCAACAGCTGCATCACTTCCACATTGAGGACTTCGGCAATCTTATTGAGGTTTGAAAACGAAATATCAACCTCCCCTCGCTCAATCTTACTGTAAGACGTCTGCGAACGCCCCAGTTGAGAGGCCATAAATTCTTGGGTAAAATCGCGTAGTTCGCGGATTTTACGAATTTTCGTACCCACCCATTTCATGTGGGGTACGTTTGGATGATTCTTTAACGATGTCATTTTTGGATTAGGATAATATACCAGAGGAATATACGAATAGTTGAATTAATTAGATTTTTGCCTCAAAAAAAAATAATGAAGTGCTCTATACTCCCCTTTTTCTCCGTTTCATGCTTCTTATTCGACATTTGCTATTTTTTTTAATACCTTAATATAATTCAATTTAAAACTACTATAATTCAAATAATTAGCGCACAAAAGTACCCTACGAAGAATACGATAAACACTAAATGAATCGTAAAATAGTCGTCAAACGGCTAAAGTAAAACCTCCGAAATTTGAATTGACACCCAAGGGCAACCATATTTGTCACACCAATCTTCCTCTGAATATCGGCCGAATTCGTAAGAGAATTGGTACTTAAATCAAATAACAACCCATAAATTCAATTCAAAATGAAAACGTTAGACTTAAACTCGTACGGCGTATCTGAAATGAACAATTTCGAAATGGTAAACACCGACGGAGAAACTTGCATTCCTGTACCCACCTGCGTAAATCCTGGCGCAACAGTTGGTGTAGCTCTTGGCGTGGCAGTAGGTGTTACAGCTACAGTCACTGGCATCGTTGGTGGTGTAAAAGGCTCTCTTCTTGGCAAAGTTGGCAATCTCCTTGGTGGTTGCGGCTGCTAATATTTAACTTTTGAGCGAATTCCTCTTTGACTTACCCTTGGTTTGCTGAAGAGGAATTCCTCTTTTATACCCATGGCCCAACTCCTACCCGATAGCTTTATTGACAACACAACGCACTTGTATTTACCCAAAGTAAAAGCAAGGTCGATGGTGCTGTACGCCCTTGTTCTTGGCGCAGTTATAGTACTCGGTGTTGCCGCGTTTTTTATTAAAATCGACGTTTCGTTTACATCCAGCGGCACCATTCGGTCGGTAGCCGAAAAGACTGAAGTGCGCTCGCTCGTCAGTGGTCGCGTATTGACAGCCCACGTTCGTGAAAATCAATTGGTCAAAGTCGGTGACGTCTTGCTGACCCTTGCGCCCGATGCCCTTGAAGAAAAGCTACGACTCAGCCACTTTCAACAATCTGAGCAACAACAACTTATCAATGACTTAACCTTCCTTACCAGTCCGAAGTACGACCTAACAGATGCCCTAGGCAATCGGATGTTTAAAACATCGCTGTATGCCCAGCAGTACAATCAGCTCCAAGCCCAGTTAAAAGAAAACGAAGTACGGCGCAACAAAGTAGAAAAAGAACTCAAAGCTGACAAATATTTGCACAGCGAAAAAGTGCTTTCTACCCGCGACTTAGATACCAAACAGGCTGAATATGACCAACTTTACGAAGAATATCGTCTCTTGATTGAACGTCAAGTGAGCCAATGGGAAGCCGAGCTGAACACCGCCAAACTACTATCGGCTCAACTTAAATCCGAAGAAGGTCAGCTGGCCAAAGAGCGCCAATTATATACCATTAAAGCGGCGGTGGCAGGTACCGTTCAACAATGGGCGGGCAAATACGAAGGTAGCGTCGTTCAGTCGGGCGAAACGTTGGGCATTATCTCTCCCGACTCAAGCCTGCTTGTCGAATGTTACGTCAAAGCATCTGACATGGGACTTTTAAAACTCAAACAAACCGTACTTCTTCAGTTGGACGCCCTCAACTACCGCGAATGGGGGCTTGCCCGTGGGAGTGTCATTGACATTGCACGCGATTTTACTTTGATCAACAACCAACCCGTTTTCAAAGTAAAATGCCGTCTCGATACACCCTCCTTAAAATTACAAAATGGCTACGAAGCTCGCCTCCAAAAGGGGATGACGCTCCAAGCCCGCTTTGTGATTGTACAGCGTACACTCGCGCAATTGGTATTTGATAAAATGGAAGATTGGCTAAATCCGAATGCGAAAAGGGATTGAAATAAAACAGCACGATACCACCGACTGCGGCGCGGCTTGCCTTGCCTCAGCGGCAGCGTATTATAAATTACGAATGCCGATTGCGCGCATCCGTCAGTTTGCCCATACCGATACCCGTGGCACCAACGTCGTTGGCATGATTGAAGCCGCCAATCGCCTTGGTTTTCAGGCCAAAGGGGTCAAAGGCTCGCCCGAAAGTCTCTCCAAAATACCCAAACCGTCGATTGCCCACGTGAGCGTTCCGTTGGTTTCTGACAGCGAAGCGGGGCGCGAAGAAGCACGGGGATTGCACTACGTGGTCATTTATGAAGTAACCGACAAAAAAGTCACTTACATGGACCCTGCGGTGGGGAAAATGGTCAAGAAATCACTGAACGAATTTGTGTCAATGTGGACGGGCGTGTTGGTGCTTTTGTTACCCAACGAGCAGTTTCAACAAGGCAACGAATCAGTGACCATCACGACCCGCTTTTGGCAACTGATTCGTCCGCACCGAACCGTGATGATTGAAGCGCTTTTTGGCGCTATTATTTATACCATTTTAGGGTTAGGCACGTCGATTTACGTCCAAAAAATCGTAGATAACGTGCTCGTCGAAGGCAACCGCAATTTGCTCAACTTGATGAGCATCGGAATGCTTTTACTCATAGTACTCCAACTTTTTATTGGTTCTACCAAAACAATTTTTGCCCTAAAAACAGGCCAACAGATTGATGCCCAGTTGATTTTGGGCTACTACAAACACCTGCTAAAACTTCCTCAAACGTTTTTTGATACAATGCGGGTCGGCGAAATCATTTCACGCGTCAACGATGCCGTCAAAATCCGAACCTTTATCAATGATGTTGCGCTCAATTTGATTGTCGATATTTTTATCGTCTTTTTTTCCTTTGGGTTAATGTTTACTTACGATGCCAAATTGGCGTTGATGATGGCGGGAATCATTCCATTGTACGCCCTTACGTACTGGATTGCCAACCGAATCAACCGAACTACCCAGCGAAAACTCATGGAAAATAGTGCCGATTTGGAAGCGCAGCTTGTCGAATCGCTCAACAACGTGGCCACCATCAAACGTTTTGGGTTGGAAGAATACGCCAACCTAAAAACCGAAAACCGATTTGTGACTTTACTCCGCTCGGTATATCATACTTCTACCCGTACGCTCTACCTTGGCAATGCGGCGGCGTTGATTACCAATATTTTCACCATTTTGCTCCTTTGGGTCGGGTCGGGACTCGTGCTCGACCGCCAACTTACGCCTGGCGAGCTGCTCTCATTTTATGCACTTGTTGGTTATTTTACGGGCCCCGCCGCAGGACTTATTGGGATGAACAAAACGCTCCAAGAAGCCCTCATCGCCGCCGACCGACTGTTTGAAATCATGGATTTGGAACGAGAAACCACGGAAAATAAAGTCCCGCTGACGATTGACATGCTCGGCGACATTCGTTTTAAAGAAGTGACTTTTCGGTATGGTTCGAGAACAACGATTTTTGAAAAATTAAACCTGCTTATTCCCAAAGGAAAAATTACGGCCGTAGTGGGTGAAAGTGGCAGTGGCAAATCGACGCTGTTGTCGCTTCTACAAAACTTGTATCCACTGCAAGCTGGAAATATTTACATTGGGAATTATGACATCAAGCACCTCGACAACAACAGTTTACGACAAATGGTAAGCGTCGTGCCCCAACAAATTGATTTGTTTGCAGGTACAGTTGTCGAAAATATTGCCGTAGGCGAATTTGAGCCCGATATGAAAAAGCTCATTTTTTACTGTAATCTCTTAGGAATCACCGATTTTATTGAACGCCTTCCCAATGGTTTTCAGACGACATTAGGCGAACGCGGAGCTAATTTGTCGGGTGGGCAGCGGCAACGGTTGGCCATTGCCCGTGCGCTATACCGAAACCCACATATCCTGATTTTGGACGAAGCTACCTCTGCCTTAGATTCGGTTTCAGAACAGTATGTGCAGCGTACTATTCAGCTGTTGCGTCAAGAAGGAATTACGGTTATTTTGATTGCTCACCGCATGAGCACCATCAAAAATGCCGATAAAATAGTGGTATTACACGAAGGGAAGTTGGTAGAAGAAGGCACCCACCAAGCGCTATTGCAGAGTTCAGTCGGCACTTATCGTCGCTTATGGGAACAGCAAAATGGTGCTGTAATGGCCACTCACCTCAACGGCGTTGGCCATTACAGCTAACCAAAAAGGCTTACCAGAAAATCCAGTAAATCAAGCTAAAAGTCACAACAACGGCAATGGCTCCCATGCGGAACGATGGCGTTACGCGGAACCATTCGGTGCGTACTTCAAACGCATTTTCTTGGTTTTGGCCTTTTGATTGAGCAAGGCTAATCGCCACGTGAACCGCCGAACAAATCCAGAATACCACGCCCATACGGTTGAGGAACGGGAAGGCAGGATAAAGATTTTCAATAACCGCCGACAACACAATACTCAACACTGCTGCTGCCAAAGCGCCATTGGCAGTGGCTTTTTTCCAGAAAAATCCGAGCAAGAAAATACTCAAAATACCTGGTGAAATATAGCCCGTATAAACCTGAATGTATTCAAAAGCTTGACCGAAATTAGCCAACAATGGACTGACAATCAAGGCAATAATAAAGGCAATCACAATGGCCACTCGCCCCGTCCAAACGGTTTGTTTTTCAGTTAAGTTTTTGTTGAAAAACTTCTGGTGAATGTCTAACACATAAATGGTTGAAATACTGTTGGCTTTCCCTGCCAAACTCGCCACAATCGCCGCCGTCAGGGCTGCAAAGGCGAGTCCTTTCAAGCCTACTGGCAATAAATTGAGCAACACTGGGTACGCATTATCGGGTTTGACGATACCGTTTTGGGTAATTCCGTTTACAATCGACGTATCGGCATTTTCTTGGAATAATACATAAGCTGCAAGTCCTGGCAATACCACGATGAAAGGCATCATCATTTTCAAAAAAGCCGCAAACAACACGCCGCTACGTGCCGTATTTAGGTCGGCCCCAAGGGCGCGCTGCGTCATGTATTGGTTACAGCCAAAATAGTTAAGGTTGTTTACCCACTGCCCACCAATGATAAACATCATAATCCCTGGAAGCTGGTTGTAGGCATCAATAAATCCACCCCGCCCGTCGTGCACTTGGTATTGACCTGGAGTAAAAATCATGTGCAAGTGGCTATCTGCTTTTTCACGAATGAGGCCAAGTCCTTCCATAATACCCGCGCCCGTTCCTACCTTGACAGAAAGCAAATCTAAGGCCAAGTAGGTGGTAGCCAATCCACCAAAAATCAAACAAACAACCTGAATCACGTCCGTGTAGCCAATTACTTTCATCCCTCCCAAAGTGATAATCACCGCGAAAGTGGTCAAGAAAATGGCACATGGCATGAATGAAAAGCCCGTCATTTTTTCCAAGCTCAATGCGCCTAAATAAATGATGGAGGTGAGGTTCACAAAAATGTAGAGGAACAACCAGAATACCGCCATGATGGTAGCCAAGCGCTCATTATAACGCTTCGACAAAAACTGCGGCATGGTATAAATTTTGTTGTTGAGATACATGGGCAAGAAATACACCGCCACAATAATAAGCGCCACTCCCCCCAACAACTCATAGACAGAAATGGCAATCCCAAGCTGGAAAGCCTGTCCGCTCATTCCGATAAACTGCTCCGCCGAAATGTTAGAAGCAATGATAGAAGCCCCAATCGCCCACCAAGTAAGTGAACCTTCCGCCAAGAAAAAGTCCTTGGAATCAGCGGTTTGCTTGCCTTTGTTTTTATATACCCAATAGCCGTAGCTGGATACAATGACGAAATAAATGAGGAAAATTACGTAGTCAAGGGTTTCTAGTCCTAGCGTCATAAAAAGTCAGATTGTAAGAACGGGTTCTTGATAAATGATAGGTTTACTTTTGATTTATGTCAAAAAGACACAATTCGCCTTTTCGTACTCATTTTTCTTAAAATCATTTCAATCACCTTTTATACTATTGTGCTTCCCCACAATTCTCGACAAACTTCGGCAATATTTTTGCACGACAAAATCTATAAACCGACCTACGTCTTATTATTCCCAAAAATAAAAGCATTAACTTTGACCATTCTTAACTTTTTTGGCTATGAAACTTGTTCGTTTGTGGATATTTTTAGTGATGACCGTGTTGGGACTCAGTCAGTGCAACGTTACTAACACTGGCGGCGGTGATCCAACTCCCGACCCTAACATTACCAAAACGGAGCTTTTGGCAGGCAAATCTTCAAAAGCCTGGGTGCTGACCGTTTCTAAAATCAACGGAAATGACGTTTTTAATCAGACAGTTGCCTGTGTGCGTGACAACAACATGGTGTTTCGTACCGACAAAAGCTACGAGTGGAACGAAGGGGCTACCAAATGCCGTACCCAAGACGACCAAGTGTATGAAAAAGGAACGTGGGCTTTTAACACCGCCGAAACCGAGCTTGTGCTAAACAATGAGACGAAATATAAAATCGTCAAACTCACCGAAAACACCCTCCAAGTTTCATATACAAACGTATTTGGAGAAACCTTAGAAATGACCTTTAAGCCTAATTAATTCTTGCAAAAACTTCTTATCGTCATTGCTGGTCCCACGGCAGTGGGAAAGACAGACTTATGCGTTCGACTTGCCCAAACGCTCGAAACGGAAGTCATTTCGGCCGATTCTCGGCAATTTTACCGCGAACTTTCCATCGGCACGGCCAAACCTTCACTGGAAGAATTGAAGGGTGTTCCGCATCACTTTATTGATTCTCATTCGATTGAAACCTTGTATAGCGCGGGTTCGTTTGAGCGCGATGCTTTGGCGCTTTTGGAACAATTGTTTCAAACCAAAGACGTGGTGCTCCTCACAGGCGGCTCGGGTTTGTACATCAAAGCAGTGTGTGAAGGACTGGATAATTTGCCCGAAACGCCTCCCGAATTACGTACTCAGCTCATGAACCGCCTCGAAACCGAAGGATTGGCCGTGTTGCAAGCGGAACTCCAACAACTTGACCCCGTTTACTGCGCCACCAACGACCTCCAAAATACCCAACGGGTAGTTCGTGCGCTGGAAGTGTGTTTGCTCACGGGCAAGCCTTACTCATCGTTTCGGGAAAAGCAGGTAGCCCAACGCCCTTTCCGAATCATCCAGATTGCGCTAGAACGTGACCGCGACGAATTGTACCACCGCATCGACGCCCGCATGGACCAGATGCTCGCCGCTGGCTTGGTAGAAGAGGCCCGCTCGGTCATTGCTTTTCGGGAGCACAATGCGCTGCAAACCGTTGGTTATAAAGAAATTTACGATTATTTTGACGGAGCTTACGACCACCCCGAAATGATACGATTGCTAAAACGAAATACCCGCCGCTATGCCAAACGACAGGTGACCTGGTTCAAGCACCAAGGCAATTTTCGGTGGTTTCATGCCTCCGATTTTGAAGGCATTTTGTCATATATTAACGAAGCCCGCTCGCCCCGACTTGATGTCGGGACGGGAAGGGTTTAAAGTCTCTGCCTTTACTTGCTCGCCCCGACTTCAAGTCGGGGCGGACACGGCCTAAAGTCTCTGACTTTAACAAGCAATCCTAACTCAAAAAACATAAAAAATAACCGAACAAACCCCTGCCATGTCAAACGAAGAAATTGTTGAAGTACTTGAACTTACCGTCAAATTAATGGAACTTCACAATGCCGATGCGTTCAAAACGCGGGCATTTGGTTCTGCCGCCTTTAACCTCGACCGCTTCAAAGATGCCGAACTTGCCAGTCTTTCGGCCGATGAACTCACAAAAATTCAGGGAGTTAGTAAAAACATGGCGGGAAAACTCGTCCAGCTTATTGCGACGGGTCACTTAGCCGAACTCGACGAATTGTTGGCTCAAACACCCGTTGGCGTCTTGGAAATGTTCAAAATCAAAGGCATTGGACCAAAAAAAATTGGCACTATCTGGCGCGACTTGGGCATCGAAACCCTCGAAGCCTTGCAAGCCGCCTGCGAAAGTGGACAAATTGCCAAATTGAAAGGTTTTGGTGAAGGTACCCAGCAGAAGATTTTGGATTCAATGGCTTTTCTCCGCAGCCAAGTGGGCAAACTCCGCATGGACAAAGGAGAAGCACTTGCCACCATCATTCTGGAAGAATTACAACCATATTTTACTCAAATAGCCATCACGGGCGAAGTAGCGCGCAAATGCGAGATTGTAGAAACCATCCAACTCATTGTTGGAACAGAGTCGCCCGTAGCGGCGGCCCGAAGCATCGCCAAGGTAGGCTGGTTGGTACAAAACCCTAAAGAATCGTCGCCGTTTATTTGGCGGGGCAAAATTCAAGATCGTAGCCAAGCGACCGACCTCCCACCCCAAGGTGAAGAAATTGAAGTCAAAAAAACGCTGGAAGTAAACGTCGAAATTCTCTTCGTTCAACCCGAACGTTTTGAAAACGAACGCTTTATTTCGGATAGCGCCAATGCCCACCTATTTGCCAAAACCCCGTCTGGACATACCTTATTATCGTTGGCCAACACCGCTCAATCGTTTGTATCAGCCGAAGAAATTTATCAAAGTGCAGGGCTTTCGTACATCGTCCCAGAAATGCGCGAAGGCTTGGGGGAATTTGACTGGAAAACCACCCATGCCAACGAAGACCTCATCGAATGGAAAAACCTGCGCGGTATATTGCACAACCACAGCACTTACTCAGACGGAAAACACAGCCTCGAACAAATGGCTCGTTTTTGTCAAGAGCTTGGTTTTGAATACCTTGGCATTGCCGACCACTCCCAAACCGCCTCTTACGCCCAAGGGCTCAATGAAGAACGCGTCGAACAACAACACGCCGAGATAGACCGCCTAAACCAAGTGTTTGCCCAAGAATTTTCGACTCCTTTTAAAATCCTGAAAGGCATCGAATCCGATATTTTGGGCGACGGCTCACTCGACTACCCCGAAAGCATTCTCAAATCGTTTGATTTTATCGTGGCTTCGGTTCACAGCAACCTCAACATGAGCCTCGAAAAGGCGACTTCGCGTCTGCTTCGTGCCATCGAAAACCCATATACCACCATTTTGGGGCACCCTACGGGAAGGCTTTTGTTGGCGCGTTCGGGCTACCCTATCGACCACAAAACCATCATCGACGCTTGCGCCAAAAACGGCGTAGTCATCGAAATAAACGCAAGCCCTTGGCGCTTGGATTTGGACTGGCGCTGGATTCGGTATTGCCTAGAAAAAGGCGTGATGCTTTCCATCAACCCCGATGCCCACGAAAAAAATGGCTACTACGACATGCACTACGGCGTAGCCGTGGGACGCAAGGGCGGACTAACCAAAGACATGACCTTCAATGCATTATCATTGGCAGAGTTAGAACACTATTTAGCCAAACGCAAAAACCGCTAACAAGACTTTTCACCCAAAGAATAAACACATAGCCTACTTCTGTTTTCTATGTGTTTATTCTATTGTGCCCTATGTGTTTAAAAACAAATGCCCACAAATCTTTCCCCTCTCAAACAACAATTTTACTTTTTTCGCATCATTTTCGCCCGATAACGCGTTACTACTAAAAGAAAACTATCTTTACGTAAACGTAAACTCCTGGCACAATGAAAAAGCTATTCTTCGGGCTTTTGTTTATCGCAGCGGCACTCCAATCCTGCAAAACTGACCCAGATCCCAACGAAAAAAATACGCTTACGCTCTCTTTTTCCAATAAGGTAGGCACCCAAGACTTGGTGCTGGGCCAAGAGTCATACCAAAACGCCGTGGGCGAAACCTACGGAGTAACTACCTACAATTACTTCATTAGCAATATTTCGCTCAAAAAATCGGACGGAACAATTTACACCGTTCCGCAAGATTCAAGCTATTTTTTGATTAAAGAAACCAATCTTGCTTCCAAAAAAGTCACCTTGCGCGGGATTCCAGCGGGTAATTATACAGAACTCAGTTTTATGATTGGGGTCGATAGCCTCCGCAATACCATGGACATCAGTCGCCGTACGGGCGTGCTTGACCCAGGTGATGCCACCCACGACGGCGACGGGATGTACTGGTCGTGGAACTCAGGCTATATTTTCTTAAAGCTAGAAGGTACTTCGCCGCAAGTAGCCGCCGATGCCGCTGGCAACCGTAAGTTCCGCTACCACATCGGAGGGTTTGGGGGGTATAATGCCAAAACCTTCAACAATCTTCGCACGGTTAAGTTACCTTTGGGAGGCACTGCCGCCACCGTTGGCCCCGACCAACAGCCTGTGATTGAGGTCGTAAGCGACATATCAAAGATTTTTAACGGGACTCAAAAAGTAAGCCTTGCTCAATACCCAACGGTGATGTTTGCCGATTATTCGAGTACGATTGCCAACAACTACGCCGCGATGTTTAGCATTGGAGGAGTCAAAGATTAAGTGAGGTATGAATAAGTCGTTTCTTGTTATCGGTTCTATGGCTTTGTTTGGATGGGCTGCGTGTAGCAAACCTACCCCGCCGCCTGACCCTACCCCGCCTACCACCGAAACGCTAGAAATGCCCCAGCCGAGTTATTTCCCTTCGGTGGTGTATGACCTCAAATCCAACCCGCTGACGTACGACGGATTTCAACTCGGTCGCTCGTTGTTTTACGACGGGATTTTGTCAAGAAACGGGACGATAGCTTGCGGAACGTGCCACCAACAGGCCGTTGCTTTTACCCACCACGGACACGATTTAAGCCACGGGATTGACGATAAAATTGGCATGAGAAATGCGCCACCCATTCAAAATATGGCGTGGTCGAAGGAATTTTTTTGGGATGGAGGCGTGCATCAGTTGGATTTGTTTCCGATTGCGCCCATTGAAAACCCCGTTGAGATGGACGAAAAACTACCCAACGTCCTCCAGAAGCTTCGCGATAGTAAAAATCCCAATTACCCCGAGTTATTTAAAAAAGCCTTTGGCACAACCGACATCACCACTGAACGGTTTACCAAAGCCTTGTCGCAGTTTATGGTGTTTTTGGTGTCCAACAACTCCCGCTACGACCTTTACTTACGCGGTACTACCAACGCCCTCACGGCGACCGAAAAAGAAGGATTGGCATTATTTAAACAAAAATGCGCTACCTGCCACGCGGGTGAGTTGTTTACCGACCAATCGTTTCGGAACAATGGCCTTGACAACAGCCGTAGCAGCGACCAAGGGCGTTTTCGCATCACCCAAAACACCGACGATCTCTACAAATTTAAAGTTCCTAGCCTGCGCAACATCGGCTACACCTCTCCTTACATGCACGACGGCCGTTTTAGCACCCTCGAACAAGTGCTAAACCACTACGCCACCAACGTCCAGAAAACTGCTACCTTAGACCCCGTGCTGCAAACCAACGGCCAACTCGGCATTGCGATGACCGATGACGAAAAGGCCAAAATCATTGCCTTCCTCAAAACTCTCTCCGACGAACAGTTTGTAAAAGACTACCGCTTTGCCGACCCTGGCTTTGGGAAGGCGTTTTAGTAGGATGATAGTTAAATGATCCAACGCTTGATAATCCAACAAGTAAAGTGCTTCATACACTTTGTAAAAGGAGTATCTGTTTTTCTTTTTCTACTAAGATTTAGCCTCACTGAGACTACATTGTTTCTAATACGTTTAACCTAGAAATGAATGACAAATAAACACCAATTGCTATTGATTTTAAAAGCAAAAAAATCGAATGTTGAAATCCATAAACATTCCGCTTTTCAAATCGTATTTACAGAAGATTATCCCTTTCACTCTACACTTGAAAACAAAAAACACCTAAATATTTATGGTTTTGTCATAAAACCTCAAGTAGCACATTCTTGTGAATGCAGTCAAAGCAATTTGATTATTTTTAACGTAGAACCTTATTCGTTTTTAGGAAAGCTTATTGCTACGAAATTAGGAAACTCAACTGCTGCTATTTTTTCTGATGTGGAAAAATTTCAGCAATTCTTTGATAGTTCGAAAGATGAATTTTCAATCCAAAGCCTGATAAAGGCAACTAATCAAAATCGGGAAATTCAACACATAGATGAGAGACTTCAACAATCAATATCCTTCATTAACAACCACTTCAAATTAGAAACTATTTCAACTCAGGCTATTGCAAACCACGTTTTTTTGTCTCCTTCCCGATTGGCGGCCTTGTTTAAACAACAAATTGGCAGTAGCATCAGCAAGTATATTCTATGGACTAGGCTAAAAAATGCCATTTTTCTCATTCTTTCTGAAAGGGATAAAGCCCTGACAACCATCGCCTTGGAGAGCGGATTTTATGATTCTTCGCAGATGAACAAGTATATGTATCAACTATTTGGAATTTCGCCTTCAAAATTGAAGCAAAAAAGTGATTTGATACAATTTTTAGATGTTGAGCCAAATTAATTTTGCCGTTCCAATCCCCCCCAATGGGGTACAAACAACATCATTTTTCATTATTATCAATCACTCACGCAATGTATAGAATCCTAGTTTTCATCACGTTATCAGATAGCGGCATCGAAACGATAAAATCAACCCCAGAACTTCCTAAAAAGGAAATGGAATTCGTAAATCTCTGGAAAGAAGAGGGAATTTTGGAAAGTTTTTATATTTCAGTTTCAAAAAAAGAAGCCGTTTTAGTGTTTAAAAACATAGACGAAGCCAAATGCAAGGAATTAATAGGAATATTACCTTACTTTCCCTACATGTCAAAGATAGAATATCATAATTTTAACAAGCAATTTTAATTCTAAACGTTTTCCTACTTTTTACTCTAATAAAGTTAGGAAGTAGGCTGACCAAGTTTTTTCGGCTATACTGGGCTATATCTAGGTATTTTAGATAAGATTTAGCTCAGTATAATACTATAATCAGCTAAATCTTACTATTTTTACCTAGTTTTAGCTCATTATACTTATTACATTGTAAACTAAGTTTGTGTAAATTTTTTGTTATCCTCGTTTAAGGATTTATATTGACGATTGAGTTTAGTTCTCGCTTTTTTTAGTGAGAATTGCCAATCAACTTTAATTTGTTTATCATTTC
>Ga0209794_1000233_pt1 | contig 116410 bp, 93 predicted proteins | sample EBPBio232013_DNA_FD_185869 | JGI IMG/M metagenome (GOLD analysis project Ga0209794, IMG submission 185869) | Wastewater treatment Type I Accumulibacter community from EBPR Bioreactor in Madison, WI, USA - Reactor 1_5/23/2013_ DNA (SPAdes)... | ecosystem: Engineered > Bioreactor > EBPR >...
GCGCACGTGCGCAAGGAGATCGGACCGATCGCCTCGCCCGACTTCCTGCAGTGGGCGCCGGGCCTGCCGAAGACGCGCTCGGGCAAGATCATGCGGCGTATCCTGCGCAAGATCGCCGAGAACGCGCCCGAGCAGCTCGGCGACACCAGCACCCTGGCCGACCCGTCGGTGGTCGATTCGCTGGTGAAGAACCGGCACGGGGCCTGAAGGAGCCGAGGACGCGATGACAGCAGACACGTCGAGGGCGGACGCGCGGGATCGCCGGCGCGGCGCGGGCCGATGCCGGCCGTGACCACGATCCTCGTCGCCGACGACCACCCGCTGTTCCGCGAGGCCCTGCGTGGCGCCGTGGTCCGGGTGATCCCGGACGCGGTGCTGCACGAGGCCGACAACGCCGGGGCGCTCTACGCCATGGCCGACGCGCACCCCGACGCCGACCTGCTGCTGCTCGACCTCAACATGCCCGGCACCCAGGGCTTCAGCGCGCTGGTGCACCTGCGCGGCCTGCATCCGGAGCTGCCGGTGGTGATGGTGTCCGCGCGCGAGGAGCCGGCGGTGATCCGGCGCGCGCTCGACCACGGCGCGATGGGCTTCATCCCGAAGTCCTCGAACGCGGAGACGCTCGGCATCGCGCTGCGCCGGGTGCTCGACGGCGACCGCTGGGTGCCGGATGTCGCGCTGTCGGCGCCGGCCGCCTCGGCCGACGAGCACGACATCGCCGCGCGCGTGCGCGAACTCACGCCGCAGCAGTTCCGGGTGCTGCAGATGCTCGGCTCGGGCAAGCTCAACAAGCAGATCGGCTACGAACTGGGCGTATCCGAAGCCACGATCAAGGCCCACATGAGCGCGATCCTGCGCAAGCTGCGCGCCAGCAACCGCACCCAGGCGGTGCTGATGGCCGGCAAGCTCGCGGTCGATCCCGACGACGTGGTCGCGCCCGACGGCGACGGCGACTGAGCCGCCCGCATCCGCGCCCACGCAGCGGCGCGACTGCTCACTTTTGGGAGTATTGCCGCCACCGCGGCCTGCGCTAGCGTGGCGCGCGACACGCGGGCGTGCGCGACCGGGTTCTGCGGGCGGCTGCGTTGGACTTCCTGGGGACCACGGACAAGGAGGCGGGCATGCGATGGATCCATGGGCTGGCGCTGGCGGCGCTGCTGGGCGGGGCGGCGGCGCGCGCCGCGGAGGACGTGCCCACCGGGCCGCTGCCGCGCGACGTGGTGCCGACGCTGGTGCAGCTGGACCTGCGCATCGATCCGCGCGAGGAGCGCTTCAGCGGCCACACGCGCATCGAGGCGACGCTCGCGCGCCCGTTGCGCACGCTCTGGCTGCATGGCCGGGACCTGGAGATCACGCGCGCCGAAGCGGTGCTCGGCGACGGCCGGCGGCTGCCGCTGGTGGCCACCCAGGTGCATCCCTCCGGCGTGCTCAGGCTGGAGGCGCCCGACGCGTTGCCGGCCGGCCCGCTGGCGCTGGAGTTCGACCATGCCGCCGCGTTCGGCGCGCTCGAAGGCGCCTACCGCGCCAAGCAGGCAGGCCTGGACTACGTCATCACCCAGATGGAGCCGCTCGCGGCGCGCGCGACCTTCCCCGGCTTCGACGAGCCCGCGTTCAAGCAACCCTGGGAACTCACCCTGCGCGTGCCGGCCGACGCGGTCGCCGCCGCCAACACCGCGGAGGTGGGCAGCGAGGCGATGGAGGACGGTTTCCGACGCGTCCGCTTCGCGCGTACCGAAGCGTTGCCGAGCTACCTCGTCGCGTTCGCGGTCGGGCCCTGGGACGTCGCCGAGGGCCCCGCCATCGACGCGCGTGGCACGCGCAAGGCCGCGCTCCCGTTCCGCACCCTCGTGCCCAGGGGGCAGGCCGGCCAGTCCGCCTACGGCCGCGAGCACACGCCCGCGATCGTGCATGCGCTGGAGGACTACTTCGGCACGCCGTATCCCTTCGCCAAGCTCGACAACGTCGCCGCACCCGATTTCGCCTGGGGTGCGATGGAGAACGCGGGGCTGATCGTCTACCGCGATTCGCTGCTGTTCCCGGACGCCGCCGCGCCGGCCAGCGAGCGCCTGTCCTTCTGGATGGTGTCGGCGCACGAGCTGGCGCACCAGTGGTTCGGCAACCTGGTCACGATGCGCTGGTGGGACGACCTGTGGCTCAACGAGGCCTTCGCCAACTGGATGGGCTACAAGATCACCCAGCAGCTGCAGCCCGACCTGAAGGCCGATGCCGCGATGCTCGACGCCACGTTGCGGACCATGGACCGCGACAGCCTGGCCAGCACCCGCCGGATCGGCGAACCGATCCGCGAATACACCGACATCCAGTCCGCGTTCGACGGCATCACCTACGACAAGGGCGGCGCGGTGCTGGGCATGGTCGAGCACTACATCGGCGAGGCGGCATTCCGTGATGGCGTGCGCGACTACCTCGCGGCGCACGCGCGCGGCAACGCGACGCGCGGCGACCTGTTCGCGTCGATCTCGAAGCGCGCCGCCGAACCCGACGGCGTGCTGGCGACGCTGGACAGCTTCATCGGCCAGCCGGGCGTGCCCGAGCTGCAGGTGGCGCTCGACTGCGGCAGCGCGACGCCGGCGCTGCAGGTGCGCCAGCGGCGCTACCTGCCGGTGGGCTCGTCCGCCGACGCCGACCAGGCCTGGACCCTGCCGATGTGCGTGCGTTACGGCGACGGCGAAGCCACGCGCACGCAGTGCGCGCTGGTGTCCGGGCGCGCGTCGCGCGTCGAGCTGCACGAAGCCCGAAGCTGCCCGGCCTGGGTGATGCCCAACGCCGACGCCCGCGGCTACTACCGCTACGTGCTGGAGGCGCCGCTGCAGGCCGCGCTGACCGGGCGCTTCGCGAGCCTCGGCGAACGCGAGCAGCAGGCCTATGCCGATGCGCTGCAGGCGGGCTTCAAGGCCGGTACGCTGGCGTCGTCCGCGTTCCTGGCCGCGCTGCCGCAACTGGCCGGGGCGCGCAGCGCCGAGGCCACGACCCTGCCCTTCGTCAACCTGCGCTGGATGTGGGAGCAGCTGCTCGACGACGAAGCCGCGCGCGACGAGTTCCGTGCGCGGATCGCGGCGATCTACCGCCCGCGGCTGGCACAGCTGGGACTCGAGCCGCGCGCGGGCGACAGCGACGAGATGCGCGCGCTGCGCGAGACCCTGGTCTGGGTGTTCGCCTTCCGCCTGCGCGATCCGGCGGTGCGCGCGCCGCTGGCGGCGCAGGGTCGCCGGGTGCTGGGACTCGACGGCGACGGCGCGCTGCATGTCGACGCGGTGTCGCGCGACCTGCGTGCCAATGCGCTGGTGATCGCGCTGCAGGACGGCGGCATCGCGGCCTTCGACGCGGCCGAACGGCACCTGCGCGGCAGCGAGGACCCGACGCTGCGTGGCGAGCTGTTGGGCGCGATGGGGCTGGTCGAGGATCCCGCACTCGCGGCGCGTTTCCGTGCGTTGATGCTGGACGAGGGCGCGGTGCGCGCGAACGAGCTCCCGTGGGTCGGCGGGCAGAGTGGCATCCCGTCGCTGCGCCCGGCGCTGCGCACCTGGCTGCGCGCGAACTTCGACGCGCTGCGGGCCCGGGTGGGGCCTTTCATGGTGCAAGGGGTGATCGCGGTGGAGGCGATCGGACGCTGCGACGTGGCGGGCGCCAGCGAGCTCCAGGCCCATTACGGCCCGATCGTGCAGGACTTCGAGGGCGCGCCGCTGGCGCTCGCGCAGGCGACCGAGGACATCCGCCTGTGCGCCGCGCTGAAGCAGGCCCACGCCGGCCAGCCGCTGGCGTTCCCGCAGTGAGGGTGCCGGCGCCGGAGCGGGTGCCGCGGCTCAGGTGCCGATGGCCAGCGCGCGCTGCGCGGTCAGGAACGCGCGCAGCGAGGCGGGTTTCACCGGCTTGGTGAGCACGCGGTAGCCGCGCGCGCGGGCGGCCTGGCCGAGGGTGTCGCTGCCGTCGGCGGTGAGCAGCGCGCCCGGGATCGCGTGGCCGGCCGCCGCGCGCAGCGCATCGAGCGTGTCGAGGCCGTCCAGCCGGTCGTGCAGGTGGTAGTCCACCAGCAGCACGTCGGGCTGCTGCGCCATCTTCGCCAGCGCGTCGTCGACCGTGCTCGCCAGCACCGTGCGCACGCCCCAGCGCGACAGCAGCGCGTCCATGCCGGCGAGGATGTCGCTGTCGTTGTCCACGCACAGCACGCACAGGCCGTCGAGCGTGCGCTGCATGTCGAGGCCTGCGGCGGCCGCATGCGGCATCGCCGCCGCCTGCGCGCGCGGCACCACGATCGAGAACATGCTGCCGAGGCCGGGCGCGGAGCGGGCGTCGAGCGCGTGCCCGAGCAGGCGCGAGATGCGCTGGCAGATCGACAGGCCCAGCCCGAGCCCGCGGCCGTCCCAGTCGAACGGCTGTTCGTAGCGATGGAACTCGTCGTAGATCTGGCGCATGTGGTGCTCGGGGATGCCCGGACCGGTGTCCCATACCTGCAGCGCGACCTGGTCGCCGCGCCTGCGCGCCGCCAGGACCACCCGCCCGCGCGGGGTGTAGCGCAGGGCATTCGCGATGAAGTTCTGCAGTACGCGACGCAGCAGGCGGCGGTCGCTGCGCACCGGCAGCGGCCGCGCGTGGATGCGGATGTCGATGCTGCGCGCCGCGGCCATCGGCGCGTACTGCGCGGCCAGCTCGCGCAGCAGCTCGGCGGCATCGAAGTCGGACAGCTCCGGCCTCAGCGCACCGGCATCGAGCCGCGACACGTCGAGCAGGCCGTCCAGCAGCTCCTCGGCGGCGCGCAGCGCGGTGTCGACGCGCTCGGCCAGGTGCGCCTGCTCGCTGGCCTCGCGGCTCTCGCGCAGCGCCGAGGTGAACAGGCGCGCGGCGTTGAGCGGCTGCAGCACGTCGTGGCTGACCGCGGTGAGGAAGCGCGAGCGCGACTCCTGCGCGACTTCGGCCTCGCGCGTGCGCTCGGCCACGCGCTGCTCGAGGTGCTCGTTGACCTCGCGCAGCGCGCGCTCGGCGCGCTTGTGCTCGGTGACGTCGCTGTAGCTGGTGACGTAGCCGCCGCCGGGCAGCGGCTGCCCGCGCAGCTCCAGCACCTGGCCGTTGGCGCGCATGCGTTCGCTCACGTGCGGCGAGCCGGCGCGCATGTAGGCGATGCGCTTGTCGACCTCGCCGTCGATCTCGTCGCTGTCGAGGTTGCCCAGTTCGCCGCCCTCGGCGTTGTAGCGGATCAGGTCCGCGACCGGGCGGCCGACGTAGAGCATGCCGTCGGGATAGCCGAACAGCTGCTGGTAGCGGCGGTTCCACGCCACCAGGCACATGCCGCCGTCGACCACGCTCACGCCCTGGTCGATGTTCTCCAGCGTGTTCGACAGGATCTCCCGGTTGAAGCGCAGCTCCTGCCCGGCTTCGTCCAGCACCGCCACCACCTCGGCCACTTCCATGCCCGAGCCCTTGAGCGCGCTGGTCAGGACCAGCCGCGCCGACGCCGCGCCCACCGCCGCGGCCAGCAGTCGCTCGGTGAACTGCACCCAGTGGCGGTCGGCGCGCGCCTGCGGCTGCAGGTCGTGGCCCAGCTCGGCCGCGTGTTCCTCGAACGCGCGCTGCGCGGTGCGCTCGCCGACGATGCGCCCGGCCAGCGTCAGCAGGTCGCCGAGGGTGACGTTGCCCTGCCAGTCGCCGGTGGCCAGGGCGCGGCGCTCGGCGTAGGGATCGAGGAACGGCGCCGCGCGCAGGCGCTCGTCCAGGCTCGGCCGCCAGCGCGCCGAGACCAGCAGCAGGGCGCCGACGTTGGCCAGCAGCGACCAGAACGTGCCATGCGTCAGCGGGTCCCAGCCGCCCAGCCCGAACAATTGCCGCGGGCGCAGCCAGTGGATGCCGAGCGGCCCCTCGGTCAGCCACGCGGGGTCGAACCAGCCGGCGTCGGTGAGGGTCGGCAGCAGCAGCGTGTACAGCCACACGCCGAAGCCGATCAGCAGGCCGGCCTCCGCGCCCTGGCGGCTGGCGCCTCGCCAGTACAGGCCGCCGATCAGGGCCGGCGCGAACTGCGCCACCGCCGCGAACGACATCAGGCCGTAGGCGGCGAGCGTGGTGTCGCTGCCGCTGGCGCGGTAGTAGCCCCACGCGAGCGCGGCGATGCCGACGATGGCGATGCGGCGTACCCACAGCACGGCCGAGGCGACGTCGCCGCCGCTGCGCTGCGCCCAGCCGCGACGCAGCAGCAGCGGCATCACCAGGTCGTTGCTGACCATCGTCGCCAGCGCCACGCTGGCCACGATCACCATGCCGGTGGCCGCGGAGAAGCCGCCGACGTAGGCCAGCAGGGCCAGCATGTTGTGGCGCTCGGCCAGCGGCAGCGCGAGCACGAAGCTGTCCGCGGCCACCGGGCCGCCGTGGCCGAACAGGGCGATGCCGGCGCTGGCGATCGGGATCACCATCAGCGTCACCACCACCAGGTAGCCGCCGAACATCCAGCGCGCGCGACGGATGTCCTCGACGTTGCCGCATTCCACGATCGCCACGTGGAACTGGCGTGGCAAGCAGAAGATCGCCGCGAACGCGAGCAGCGTCTGCGCCACGAAGCCCACCGGCGGCGCCACGTCGACCAGCGTGCGCGTGGCGGCGACGAAGTCGAGGTCGCGCACGCCCAGCCAGCGCGAGGCGAACAGCCCGACCGCGACCAGGGCCACCAGCTTCACCAGCGATTCCAGCGCGACCGCGAGCATCATGCCCGGCCGGTGCTCGGTGGCGTCGACCTGGCGCGTGCCGAACAGGATCGCGAACAGCGCCATCAGCGCCGCGACGTACAGCGCCGGGTCGCCCAGCGCCGGTCCCTGCGGGTCGACGCCGCCAAGCACGCCGAGGCTGATCGCCACCGCCTTGTACTGCAGCGCGAGGTAGGGCACCGCCGCGATCAGCGCGATCGAGGCCACCAGCGCCGCCAGCGGCTGCGAACGGCCGTAGCGCGAGGCGATGAAGTCGGCGATCGACACCGTGTTCTGGCCCTGCGCCACCAGCGCCATGCGCTCGAGGATGCGCCAGCCGAACAGCAGCAACAGCAGCGGGCCGAGGTAGATCGGCAGGTAGCCCAGGCCGGAGCGGGCCGCGGTGCCGACCGCGCCGTAGAACGTCCACGACGAGCAGTACACCGCCAGCGCCAGGCTGTAGACCATCGGACGCAGCCAGGGCCGCTGCGGATACAGCGGATAGCGGTCGCCGAGCCACGCCACCGCGAACAGCAGCGCGGCGTAGCCGACCGACACCAGCAGCAGGACCCAACCCGGCAGCATCCACCCTCCCGAAGCGCGATGCGCCCGAAGTGTATCGCGTGGCGCGCCGGCGCCGGCGCCGGCGCGAGGCCTGTTCGACTACAACAAGGCGTCGGCGAGGCGCGCGATGCCCTCGCGGCTGCGCCGCCATGCCGGACGCCGCGCCCAGGCGGCCGCGTCGAGGTGCTCGGCGTCGGCGAGGTAGCTCGCTTCGATCGCGCGCATCCGCGCCACCACGTCGTGGCTGTAGCACAGCAGGCCGACTTCGGCGTTGAGCGCGAACGAGCGGATGTCGAGGTTGATCGAACCGACCAGGGCCATGCCCTCGTCCACGCTGAGGTGCTTGGCATGCAGGAAGTGCGGCCGGTACAGCGCGATCTTCACCCCGGCCGACAGCAGTTCGGCGTAGTAGGACTCCTGCGCCCATGCCGTCAGTTGCTGGTTGTTGCTCCTGGACAGGATCAGCTGCGTGTCCACGCCCGAGAGCGCGGCGATGCGCAGCGCGGCGAGGGTGGCGTCGTCGGGCACGAAGTACGGCGTCACCAGCACCAGCCTGCGCTTGGCGAGGTGGATCAGCGCGTTGACCGTGTCGCGCGCGTTCTCGAACGGATAGGCCGGGCCGCTGGGCAGCAGCTGCGCGGCGATGTCGGCATGGTGCAGCGGCAGGGTCGGCGTCACCGCGAGGCGCTCGCCGGTCTCGATGAACCAGTCGCTGGCGAACACCGCCTCCAGGTGCGCCACCGCCGGGCCCTGCACGCGCGCGACCAGCTCGCGGTTGGGGAAGGCCGGGATGAAGTCGGCGTCGGCGAGGTTCTGCGATCCCACCCACGCCGCGCCGTTGTCGATCACCGCCACCTTGCGGTGGTTGCGCAGGTCCATGCGCCCGCTGCGGCGCCAGCGCAGGCCACCGGGCAGCATCGCGTGCACCTGCACGCCGGCGGCGCGCAACGGTGCGCGATAGCGGCGCAGGCCGCGCTTGGCGCCCACCGCGTCCAGCAGCAGCCGGCACTGCACGCCGCGCGCCGCCGCGCGCTCCAGCGCCGCCGCGACGGCGTCGCCGACCGCGTCGTCGAACATCAGGTAGTACAGCAGGTGCACGCGCTGCTTCGCCGCATCGATGTCCTCGATCAGGCGCTGCAGCGAGGCGTCGTAGTGGTCCAGCAGCTCGACCTGGTTGCCGTGGGTGGGCATGAAGTCGCCGAGGCGCTCGACCAGCGGCACCATCTCCGCTTCCGCGCCGTGCGGCGGCGGCGTCCAGCGCTGGTCGGCCAGCGGCGCCTGTTCGTCGCGGATCACCTGCGAGGCCAGGCGCTGGCGCTGCACGCGTTCGGCCGACAGCCACGGATGGCCGAGCAGCAGGTACAGCGGCAGGCCGAACAGGGGCACGAAGGCCACCAGCAGCATCCAACTGCGCGCCGCGCCCGGCGTGGTGCGCGCGGGGATCCACAGCAACGCGCCGATCCGGATCAGCCAGTCGGCGATCAGCAGCCACAGGCCATAGTCGAGGTCGGGGAGGTGCATGCGCCGATTGTGCCGGTTGGGGCGGGGATTGCCAGCGGCGGGGGGCGGCTGGGTGTCCGGGGTGGCTGGAGGAATGTCATCCCGAGCGCAGCGAGGGATCTGCGGTTGCCTGCAAACCGGGCACGGGCTGGGAGATCCCTCGCTGCGCTTGGGATGACAGGTGGCGGGATGCCCAGCAATCCCGGAAAGCTGAAAGCAAGAAACCCGCCTTGCGGCGGGTTTCTTCTGGATCCCCGCTTTCGCGGGGATGACTTCCGGCAGCCATGCGCTTCGCGCATGGGCCGTCAGTCACTTGATCTTGCCTTCCTTGTAGACCACGTGCTTGCGCACGACGGGATCGTACTTCTTGATCTCCATCTTGCCGGGCGTGTTCTTCTTGTTCTTGTCCGTGGTGTAGAAGTGGCCGGTGTTGGCCGACGAAATCAGGCGGATCTTGTCGCGCTTGCTTGCCATGATGTTCTACTCCTCAGACCTTCTCGCCGCGCTTGCGCAGGTCGGCCAGCACGGCGTCGATGCCGTTCTTGTCGATGGTGCGCAGGGCAGCAGTGGAAACACGCAGCTTGACCCAGCGGTTCTCGCTGGCCACCCAGAACCGGCGCTCGTGCAGGTTCGGCTGGAAACGGCGACGCGTCTTGCGGTTGGAATGCGAGACGTTGTTGCCGGTGGTCGTACGCTTGCCGGTGACTTGGCAGACTCGGGACATGACGCACCTCGATCAGTGTTGGGCTTCCCTTGGCCAGGGAGGCAGCGGCCCCGGCGGGCGAGGCCGTGCGGCCGTGCCCGCCACGCAATGCGGGCGGAGGTCGTTGCGCGGATGTGGGCGGAATCGCGTGTCCGGGCCCACGGTCCGTGGCCTGTCCGGAACGGATGTTCCTGAACGGGCCGGCCGCAGCGAGCCGCGCATTATGCCTGCCGCCTGGCCTGTGGACAAGTCGGGTCGTTCAGCCTCCGTCCCGGGCCTGCCCCCTCCCGGCCCGCGCGGTCGCCGACAGCAACCGGCAGCGCTCATCGCCGTCGTTGCGCGAGCACGCCCGGGCCATGCCAGGGGGATGCCGCCGGGGCGCCCGGGCGGGCGCAGCCCGGGCAACGCCCATTCGGGCAGAGGGTCGCCACGGCGGCCCATCCCATCGCCCCTAACAGCGGCACGCCCCGGGCTGCGCCGCCGCCGGATGATCTGCGCGGTGACCGCGGGCGCGGCGCCGAAGACCGGCAGGCCCGGGACCATCGCCACCGCCACCGGGTGCGCAGGCTGGCATCGATCACCGGCACGCCGGGCAGGCAGGTGGATGCGCGTCCCGTCGCGCAGGCCCGACAGCGGCGACGAGGCGCCGCTGTACCACGCGCCGGCCAGCAACTCGCGCCACCGCCGGGGTTGGCCAGGAGCACGATGGCCAGCACGCGACGCGGCCTCGCCTCCCGCAACGCCGCGTCCGGGCGGGGCGGCGTGCGCGGCAGGCGTCGCTCACGCCGTTTCCGCGATGCGCGTCCGGGTGTCCCGGTCCTGATGGCCTGCGTCGCGATGCAGCCAGCGATACAGCGCCGGCAGCACCAGCAGCGTCAGCAGCGTCGAGGACACGATCCCGCCGATCACCACCGTCGCCAGCGGTCGCTGCACTTCCGATCCGGCGCCGGTGTTGAGCGCCATCGGCAGGAAGCCAAGCGACGCCACCAGCGCGGTCATCAGTACCGGGCGCAGGCGACCCAGCGCACCGTCGACGATGGCGACGTCCAGCGACGCGCCCTGCTCGCGCAGCTTGCGGATGAAGCTGATCATCACCAGCCCGTTGAGCACCGCGATGCCCGACAAGGCGATGAAACCGACGCCGGCGGAGATCGACAGCGGGATGCCGCGCGTCCACAACGCCAGCACGCCGCCGGTCAGCGCCAGCGGCACGCCGGAGAACACGATCGCGGCGTCCTTCAGCGAACCGAAGGCGAGGAACAGCAGGCCGACGATCAGCAGCAGCGTCAAAGGCACCACCACCGCCAGCCGCTTGCTGGCCGAGATCAGCTGCTCGAAGGTGCCGCCGTAGGCGATCCAGTAGCCCTCCGGCAGCTTCAGACTGGCGTTGACCGACCGCTGCAGGTCGCCGACGAAACTGCCGAGGTCGCGGTCGCGCACGTTGGCGCTGACCACGATGCGGCGCTTGCCGTTCTCGCGGTTGATCTGGTTCGGCCCCAGGCGCGTCTCGATCTTCGCCACCTCACGCAGCGGCACCGTGCGCGGTGCGCCGGTCTGCCAGGTCGCGACACCGCTCGACTCGTCGGCCTCGCCGCTTTCGCCCAGGGCAATGGGCAACTCGGCCAATGCGCGCGGATCCTCGCGCAGCGCATCCGGCAACCGCACCACCACGTCGAAGCGGCGGTCGCCCTCGAACAGCTGTCCGGCCGTGGTGCCGCCGATCGCCGTGGCCACGGCGTCCTGCACCGCACCCGGGTTGAGTCCGTAGTTGCCCAGTGCCATGCGATCCGGCGCCACGGTCAGCATCGGCAGGCCGGTGGCCTGCTCGGCCTTGACGTCGGTCGCGCCTGGCACGGACGCCATCAACGCCTGCACCTGTCCGGCCACGCGCACCAGTTCCTCGAGATCGTCGCCGTAGACCTTCACCGCGACATCCGCGCGCACGCCCGAGATCAACTCGTTGGTGCGCATCTGGATCGGCTGCGTGACTTCGTAGTTGTTGCCGGGCACCCTGGCGATGAGGTCGCTGATCTCGTCCAGCAGTTCGGGTTTGGGCTTGCGCGGGTTGGGCCAGTCCGTGCGGTCCTTCAGCATCACGAAGGTGTCGGCGATCGACGGCGGCATCGGGTCACTGGCGATCTCCGCGGTGCCGATCTTGGCGAACACGCGCTGCACTTCCGGCAACTTGCCGAGTTCGGCTTCCAGCACTTCCTGCATCGCCACCGACTGGCCCAGGCTGGTGCCGGGGATGCGCAGCGCCTGGACCACCACGTCGCCCTCGTCGAGGTTGGGGATGAACTCGCTGCCCAGCCGGGTCGCCAGCACGCCGCACAGCACGGTGGACAGGGTGGCCAGCGCCACCACCGGCACGCGCAGGCGCAGCGATGCGCGCAATGCCGGCGCGTAGAGGCGCTTGCACCCGACGATGAGGCGGCTCTCCCGCTCGTCGACCCTGCCGCCGAGGAACACGGCGATGGCCGCCGGCACGAAGGTCAGCGACAGCAGCATCGCGCCGGTCAGCGCCAGCACCACCGTGATCGCCATTGGATGGAACATTTTTCCTTCCACGCCCGTCAACGCGAAGATCGGCAGGTACACGGCGGTGATGATGCCAAGCCCGAACAGGCTGGGGCGGATCACCTCCGCGGTCGCGCCGGCAGTCGCGGCGAAGCGTTCCTCGCGGGTCATCGTCCGCCCGAGCGCATGCTGCAGTTCGCCGAAGCGGCGCAGGCAGTTCTCGATGATGATCACCGCGCCGTCGACGATCAGCCCGAAATCCAGCGCACCCAGGCTCATCAGGTTGCCCGACACGCCGCCACGGACCATGCCGGTGAGGGTGAACAGCATCGACAGCGGGATGACCGCCGCGGTGATCAGCGCGGCGCGGACATTGCCCAGCAGCAGGAACAGCACCACGATCACCAGCAGCGCGCCTTCGACCAGGTTCTTCGTCACCGTGGCGATGGTGCGGTCGACCAGCGCGGTGCGGTCGTACACCGCCGTCGCCACCACGCCTTCGGGCAGGCTGGCGTTGGCTTCCTCCAGCCTGGCCGCCGCGGCCTTCGACACCTCGCGGCTGTTGGCGCCGACCAGCATCACCACCGTGCCGACCACGGCTTCATGGCCGTTCTGGGTGGCGGCGCCGCTACGCAGCTCCTTGCCCTCGCCGACATCGGCCACGTCGTGTACGTGGATCGGCACGCCGCCGCGACGGTCGAGCACGATCTGCCCGAGCTGTTCGGCGCCGTCGACCTGGCCCGGCACGCGCACCAGCAGCTGTTCGCCATTGCGCTCGATGTAACCGGCGCCGACGTTGCGGTTGTTGCTCGCGAGCGCGTCGACGACATCCTGCAGCGTGAAGCCCAGCGCGCGCAGCTTCACCGGATCCGGCGTGACGTGGATCTGCCGTGCGTAGCCGCCGATGGTGTTGACCTCGGTCACGCCGGGCACGTTGCGCAGCTGCGGCCGGATCACCCAGTCCTGCAGCGTGCGCAGGTCGGTGGGCGTGTACGCGCCGCCATCGGGCTTGCGCGCGCCCGGCGCGGCATCGACGGTGTACATGAAGATCTCGCCCATGCCGGTCGCGATCGGTCCCAGCGACGGTTCCAGTCCGTCCGGCAGCTGCGCACGGGCCTGCTGCAGGCGTTCGGCCACCTGCTGGCGCGCGAAGAAGATATCGGTGCCGTCCTCGAACACCACGGTAACCTGCGACAGCCCGTAGCGCGAGATCGAGCGCGTGTAGTCCAGCCCCGGCAAGCCCGCCAGCGCGGTTTCGATGGGGAAGGTCACCCTCTGTTCGGATTCAAGCGGCGAATAGCCGGGCGTTTCGGTGTTGACCTGCACCTGGATGTTGGTGATGTCGGGCGTGGCGTCGATCGGCAGTCTGGTGGCGCTCCAGCTGCCGATGGCGATCAGACCCAGCGTCAGCAGCAGCATCACCCAGCGATGCCGGATGGAGAAGGCGATGATGGTCTCGAGCATGGCCGCGCCTCAGTGCTCGTGCGCCGCGGCGGACTTGCCGATGTCCGCCTTGACCAGGAAGCTCTGCGCGATGACGACGTTCTCGCCCGCCTCGAGGCCTGCGGTGACTTCGACCCGCCTGCCGTCGCGTCGCCCAAGCGTCACCGCACGCTCCCGGTATCGGTCGCCTTCGCGCACGTAGACCACGTCGCGGCCGCCTTCATCGAGCTGCAGCGCCGAAACCGGCACCGCCAGTGCGACGTCGGCCTGGTCGACGACGATCCGCGCACGCACCGCGGCACCGGGGCGCCACAGTCCGTCGCCGTTCGCGATGCTGGCGCGTGCGATGGTGCTCTGGCTGGCGGTCGCGGTGCCGGGCAGGATGCGTTCCAGCGTGGTCTCGGCGACCACGCCATCGCTGATGCGGGTGATGGTGACCGGGATGCCGGCGGTGATGTGGCCGGCATCGTTGCCGAAGATGTGCAGGTCCACCCACAGCGTCGACAGGTCGGCCACTTCGAACAGCGGCGTGCCTTCGCCCGCGACCGCGCCCACCACCGCGGAACGCTGCAGCACCACGCCTGAAATCGGCGAAGCGACGGGGTAGGTGGTCAGACTGAGGTTGCTCTCGATGGTCGCCAGCGCCTGGCCGGCGCGCACCTGGTCGCCGATGTTGGCGCGCAAGGCGCGGATCGGGCCGGGGAAGCGCGCAGTGACCTGCGCGATGCGACCTTCCGCGGGTGTCAGCAGGCCCTGCACTTCGTGTTCGTCGGCGATCGTGCCGGCACCGACGGCGGCGATGCGAATGCCCGAGGCAGTGGCCACGTCGTCGGGAATGGTGGTGGCCGCTGCGCCTTCGTCGTGGCCGTCGCCATGTTCGTCCTCGCCGGCTTCATGGCCGTGCTCGCCGCCGGCTTTGGCGGTTTCGCCGCGGCTTCCGCCTGCGACGGGCTTGCCGCCGCAGGCGGCCAGCGCGGCGACCAGCAGCAGGACCGGCAGGAGCCGGATTGCGGGGGACGGGTTCATGGCTCGGTTCCTTGTGCGTTCGCGCGGGCATCGGCCAGCAGCGGAGCGCCGGTCAGGCGCTGGAGTTCGATCAGGGCGCGGTGCGCATCGAGTGCTACGGCGAGTTGCTGGCGGCGCGCGGCGATCGTGTCCGATTGCAGCTGCGACCATTCGAGGTAGCTGACGGCACCGGCGCGGTAGGCGCGTTCGGCCGCCGTTTCGGCGCGCGCCAGTCGCGGCAGGACATCGGCGCGCGTACGCTCGACTTCGAGCCGTGCCACGCGATAGCGGCCGTGGGCTTCGGCGAGCGTGGCGTACAGGGCGACATCGCGCGATTCGCGTTCGATCCCGAGCATCGCCAATTCGGCCTCGGCGGCGCGGATGCCGGGTTGCGCGCGGCGTGCCCGGCCCAACGGCATCGACACGCCGGCCACCAGCGCGGTGTCGCCGGTGTCCTGCAGCCGGCGCACGCCGAGTTGCCAGTCGATGTCCGGCGCCGCCTCGCTGCGTGCCAGTTGCAGCCGCGCTTCGCGGATGCGGCGTTCGTCGGCGATCTGCTTCAGTTCCGGTGATGCCTGCAGCAGGTCGGCGAGCGCGTCGAGCCCGTCGATCGCAGGCAGGGCGAGCGGATCGCCGGCGGCCACGTCGAAGCGCGGTTCGCGTTCTCCCCACAGCGCGGCAAGGTGCCGTTGCGCGGCCTCCTGCAGCTGCATCGCGCGTGCCAGCGCCAGTTCCGCGCGCGCCAGCGCGGCCTGCGCAGTCAGCACCACCGATTCCGGCGACGCGCCCGCCTGCAAGCGTTGACTGGCGGCGGCCACCGTGCGCTTGCGCTGTTCGATGTCGGTCCGCGCGATCGCGGCCTCGGCACGCGCCGACTGCGCGGCCAGGTAACGACGCGCGACCTCGGCCAGCAGGTCCAGCCGCTGCGCCTCGCGCAGCACTGCCAGTGCGTCGATGCGGCTCTGCGCCAGCGTGCGGCGCGCGTCGAGCTTGCCGCCGCGCTCGAACACGCCGGCCAGCGACAGCGTGACCTCGGCCTGCCCGAAGCCGCTGGCTTCGCCGCTGCCGAGTGCGTTCTCGATGTCGAGGCTGGCGCGCAACGGCGGACGCAGCGTGGCGAAGTCGCGTTCGGCGAGCAAGGCCTCGCTGCGCGGACCGAACAGGCGCAGGTCGGGATGGGACCGGGCGACGCGCTCGAACGCGTCGTCCAGGGTCAGGGGTTCGTTCGATGCCGCGGGCACGGCATCGGGCAACCACGCCTGCGCATGCGCGCAAGGCGCGATCGCGAACACGGCGAAGGCCGCGATTCGCAACAGCATGGGAAGTCTCCGATCGGGGGCGTTGACGGACGGCGGCGCGCAGCCGCGGGGCGTCAGGCGGCGATCGGCGGGCGCAGCAGAGTCTCGGTGCCGGCGTCGGGCGGGAGCGCGTCGACGCGCGCGTCCGGTCGCGCGGCCGCGCGCAGGTCGGGCAGCAGCGGGGTGCCGGGCAGGGTCGCGCTGGCATGGCCGCAGCAGCCGCCGAGCAGCATCACCGCATGCAGCACCTGGCCGTCGCCCTCCCCGTCACGGTCGCCGGCGTCGGCGTGGTCGTGGCCGCGATCCCCGGGCGGGTCGCCGGCGTGGTCGTCGGCGTGTGCCACCAGGTCGTGCAGCTCGGCGGCGGACGACAGCGCAGGCGCGCAGGCGATGCCCAGCACCAGCAGCGCCAGCCACGCGAAGCGTGCGAGCGCGGGCAGGGACCGCGCGGTGGACGCGCGCTGGCGGGGCCGGGACATGCGCACAGGTTAGCCGCGCCCGCGGGCGTTACACAATTGCCGCGCGCGGATCGGCATCGGCCACCTTCAGGCGCACGATCATCACCATCGGATCGTCCGGATCGGGCGCGATGTCGAAGCCCAGCTGCTCGCACATGGCCAGCATGCCGCGATTCTCGCGCAGCACCTGGCCATCGACCTCGCGCAGGCCCAGCCAGCCCGCGTACTCGATCATGATCCGCATCAGCTGCCAGCCGATGCCCTTGCCCTTGAGGTCGGAGCGCACCAGGATCCCGTACTCGCCGGTCTCGTAGTTGGCGTCGGCGACCAGGCGCACCGCGCCGAGCATGGCGCCGTCGGCATCGAGCGCGACCAGCGCGATCGAGCGCGCGTAGTCCATCTGGGTCAGGCGCGCGATGAACTCGTGGCTGAAGTGCTTGACCAGCTGGAAGAAGCGCAGGCGCAGGTCTTCCTCGGTGACGTGGCTGAAGAAGGTGCGGAACAGCGCCTCGTCCTCGGGCCGCACCGGGCGCACGAACGCCGGGCTGCCGTCGGCCAACTCGATCTTGCGTTCCCACTCCGACGGGTACGGGAAGATCGCGAAGCGCGGGTGGCCGCGGCCCTTGTGCAGTTCCTCGACCGGCCCGGCGATGATCCGCGCGTCCACCGCGACCACGCCGGCGGCATCGGCGAGCAGCGGGTTGAGGCTCATCTGCCGGATCTCGGGCACGTCGGCGGCCAACTGCGCCAGCTTCACCAGCACCAGCGCCACGCCGCGCTCGTCGGCGGCAGAGGTGTTGCGGTGTTCCTTCAGCCGGCGCGACACGCGCGTGCGCGCGATCAGCTCGTGCGCCAGGCGCAGGTCGAGCGGCGGCAGCGCCAGCGCCAGGTCGTCGACCACGCGCACCGCGGTGCCGCCGCGCCCGAACACGACCACAGGCCCGAATACCGGGTCGTCGGCGATCGCGGCGATCAGTTCGCGCGCGTCGGGGCGGTGCACCATCGGTTGCACGGTGACGCCGCGGAGGCGGGCGTCGGGCCGGCGTTCGCGCGCGATCCGCAGCACTTCGCCGGCGGCGTCGCGCACCGCCTGGAGGCTGGCCAGGTTCAGGCGCACGCCGTCGACCGCGGTCTTGTGCGCGATGTCGGGCGAATCGATCTTGACCGCCACGGTCTGGCCGGCGTCCAGCATCGGCGCCGCCAGCGCGACGGCGGCATCGGGATCGCGCGCCGCCAGCGGCGGCGCAAGCGGGATGCCGTAGGCCTCGAGCACGCGCGCGGTGGTCTGCGGGTCGAGCTGGGTGGCCCCGGCGGCGATCGCCTGCTGCACCAGCGCGCGCGCCGCCGCGGCGTCGACGGCGAAATCGCGCGGCAGGCTGGGCGGGGTTTCCATCAGCGCCTGCTGCGCCTCGCGGTAGCGCACCAGGTGCATGAAGCCGTGCACGGCCTCGGTTTCGGTGGCGTAGCTGGGCACGCTTGCCGCCTGCAGCACGGCGTGGGCGCCGGGGTCGCCGGCCAGCCACACCGCGAACACCGGCTTGCGCGCGGCCGCGCCGCTGCGCCGCCCGAGCACGTCGACCAGGGCGTCGGCGGCCTCGCGCGGCGAGGTGAACGCGGTCGGCACGTTGACCACCAGCAGCGCGTCGTTGAGCGGATCGGCCAGCAGCGCCTCGACCGCGGTGGCATAGCGCTCGCCATCCGCATCGACCACGATGTCGACCGGATTGCCCTGAGACCAGCGCCCCGGCAGCAGGCGGTCGAGCGTCTCCACCGTGGCCGGCGACAGGTCCGCCGGCGTGCCGCCAAGCCGGAGCAACTGCTGCGCCGCCAGCACGCCCACGCCGCCGCCGTTGCCGAGCAGCGCCAGCCGGCGGCCGGGGAAGGTGTGCAGGGTGGCCAGCGTCTCGGCCGCGGCGAACAGCTCGTCGAGCGCGTCGACCTGGAGCAGGCCGGCGCGGCGGAACGCGGCGGCGTGCACCGCATCGGCCGGCGCGAGCGCGCGGATGCCGACTTCGGCGATGCTCTGCGCGGGTTCCGGCCGCCCGGACTTCACCACCACGACGGGCTTGGCGCGCGCCGCCGCGCGCGCCGCCGACATGAACTTGCGCGCGTTGCCGACGTGCTCGACGTACAGCAGGATCGAGTGCGTGTGCGGATCGGTGGCGAGGTGGTCGAGCAGGTCGGCGAAGTCGACGTCGATCGCGTCGCCCAGCGACACCACTGCCGAGAAGCCGATCGACTGTGCGTAGCCCCATTCGACCAGCGCGGCCGCGATCGCGCTCGACTCGGAGACCAGCGCCACGTTGCCGGCCAGCGGGGTGCGCGCGGCGATGCTGGCATTGAGCTTCGCGTGCGCGGACAGGATGCCGAGGCAATGCGGGCCGAGGATGCGCATGCCGTGCGGACGCGCGGCGCGTGCGATCGCGGCATTGAAGGCCTCGCGTCCGGCGCCGAGCTCGGCGGTCAGGACCACGGCGGCGCCGACCCCGGCCCGTGCCGCCTCCTCGATCAGCGACGGCACGAGCGCCGCCGGCGCGGTGACCACCACCAGGTCCGGCACCCAGCCGAGGTCGTGCAGGTGGGCGACGGTGGCGATGCCGTCGATCTCGCGATGGTGCGGGCTGATCCAGCCGATCCTGCCCGCGTAGCCGGATTCACGCAGGTTGCGCATCACCGCGCGTCCCGCCGAGCGCGCGCGCGGGCTGCCGCCCACGATCGCGACCGAGGCGGGTGCGAAGATCGATTTGAGGCGGTAGGTGCTCATGGGCCGCCGGGATGCGCCGCGTCGATGCATGGTACCGGCGCGCGTGCCGTGGCGTCACCGCAGCGCGGCGGACAAACGGTCCCAGGGCACGCTGCATGCGTGCAGGGTATCGGAAGCCGAAGGAATCGGCGGAAAAGCGCGCGCAAACCGCCCTCATCCGCCCCTTCGGGGCATCTTCTCCCGTGAACGGGAGAAGGGCGGACTCGACGGCGGAGTGTTCCGGCGCGTGCCCCGGACGGCGTGCCGACTCGCGTGAAAACCGGAACTACCGTCGCCGCAACCGCTCCAGCACGCCGTCGAGCGCGTCGAGGTTGGCGTAGTGGATCACCAGCTTGCCCTTGTTGCCGCGTCCGTTCTGGAGGCTGACCCTGGCGCCGAGCGTTTCCGACAGTTCGTTTTCCAGCGTGGCGATGTCGGGCGCGGTGGCGGCCTTGGCGCCGGGCTTCTTCTTCGACGAGGTCGGCACCTTGCCGGCCGCGAACTGCGCGGCACGATGCTCCACCTCGCGCACCGACCAGCCGTGCTCGGCGGCCTCGGAAGCGAGCCTGCTGGCCAGCTCCGGCGACAGCGTCAGCAGCGCGCGGGCGTGGCCCATCTCCAGGCGCCGGGCTTCGAGCAGCGCGCGGATCGCCGGCGGCAGTTCCAGCAGGCGCAGCAGGTTGGACACCGCGGCGCGCGAGCGGCCGACCGCTTCGGCGGCGGCGGCGTGGGTCAGGTCGAACTCGTCGATCAGGCGCTGCAGCGCCTGTGCCTCTTCCAGCGGGTTGAGGTCCTCGCGCTGGATGTTCTCGATCAGCGCCATCGCGACCACGGTGCGGTCGTCGACCTCGCGCACCACCACCGGGATCTCCGCCAGGCCGGCCTGCCGGCTGGCGCGCCAGCGGCGTTCGCCGGCGATGATCTCGAAGGTGCGGTCGGGCAGCTGGCGCACCACGATCGGCTGGATCACGCCCTGCGCCTTGATCGACTCGCTCAGCTCGGTCAGCTTGTCCGCGTCCATGCCGCGGCGCGGCTGGTACTTGCCCGGGCGCAGCGCGTCCACCGGCAGGTGGCGCAGGGTGTCGCCGGGCGCGGCTTCGAGCTTCGGCGCCTCGGCCGCGGCCTTGGGGCCGAGCAGGGCTTCGAGGCCGCGGCCAAGGCCGCGCTTCTTCGCGGGCGCGCCCTTGGCGGGTGCGTTCTTGGCCGCGCTCATGCCGGTGTCTCCGTCACGGTCGTGTCCTTCTTCTGAGTGTGGGCGGCCGCCTGCTCGCGTTCGCGCTGGCGACGCAGCACTTCGCCGGCGAGGCCGAGGTAGGCGATCCCGCCGCGCGAGGCGCGGTCGTAGCCGATGATGCTCTGGCCGTGGCTGGGCGCCTCGGCCAGGCGCACGTTGCGCGGGACGATGGTGCGGAACACCTTGTCGCCGAAATGGTTGACCAGTTCGGCCGACACCGCGTTGGCCAGGTTGTTGCGCACGTCGAACATGGTGCGCAGCACGCCTTCGATCTCGAGTTCCGGGTTGAGCCGTTGCTTGAGCGCGTCGATGGTCTGCAGCAGCGCGGTCAGGCCTTCCAGCGCGTAGTACTCGCACTGCATCGGCACCAGCACCGAGTCGGACGCGGTCAGCGCATTGAGCGTGAGCAGCGACAGCGCCGGCGGGCAGTCGACGATGATGAAGTCGTAGCGCGGGCGCAGGGGGTCCAGCGCGCGCTTGAGCCGCTGTTCGCGGCCTTCCTCGTCCATCAGCTCGATCTCGGCCGCGGTGAGGTCGGTGTTGCCCGGCATCAGGTCGTAGCCCTCGGCCGTCTCCATCAGCGCGTCCTCGGCGTGCATCTCCTCCAGCAGCACGTCGCAGGTGGAGGCATGCAGGTCGCGCTTGTCGATGCCGCTGCCCATGGTGGCGTTGCCCTGGGCGTCGAGGTCGATCAGCAGCACCCGCTTCGGGGTGGCCGCCAGCGCCGCGGCCAGGTTGACGGCGGTGGTGGTCTTGCCGACGCCGCCCTTCTGGTTGGCAATGGCGATGATGCGGGCCATGGGGGTCCGGGGTGCCTCGGGAGTGCTGCGGGAAGCCGGCCGCTGACGCAGGGGCGCGCGGGGGCCGGACCGGGGATTATGCCGCGCCGGGGGCGGCAGCGGGCCGCGGTGGGCGGATCGGTCCCGGCTCAGCCGCGGTCGCGGGCGACCACCACCAGGTGGCGCTCGCCGTCCAGGCCCGGCACCGCCAGCGGATGCACCCGGTCCAGGCGCCAGCCCGGCGGCAGGGCGGCGATCTCGTCGTGCGGGACCACGCCCTTCATCGCCAGCAGCCGGCCGCCGGGGCCGGGCAGGTGGTCGCCCACGGCAAGGATGTCGGGCAGGGTGGCCAGGGCGCGGGCGGTGATGGCGTCGAACGCGCCGGGTTCGTCCAGCGCCTCGGCGCGGGCCTCCACCACCCGTGCGTTGCCCAGGCGCAGGCTGCGCACCGCCTCGCGCAGGAAGCGCGCCTTCTTGCCGTTGGACTCCACCAGCGTGACCTGCAGCGCCGGCCGCGCGATCGCCAGCGGGATGCCGGGCAGGCCGGCGCCGGCGCCGAGGTCGGCCAGGGTGCGCACGCCGTCGAGGTGGCCGTGCATCGCCAGTGAATCGAGCAGGTGCAGGGTCACCATCGCGCGCGGATCGCGGATCGCGGTGAGGTTGTAGGCCGCGTTCCAGCGCTGCAGCAGGTCGAGGTAGGCCAGCAGCGGCCCGGCCAGCGCCACGTCGAGCGCGAGCGCGGACAGGCCGGCTTCCAGCATGGCGCGCAGCGGGTGTTCGGCGTCGGTCATGCCTCATTGTAGGACCCGACCGGCGAGCGCCGCTTGTGGGGGATACGCTTGTCCCTGCTTCGGGAAGCATCGTGACCTTTGACCCGGCCACATGATGTTTGCACCCGTCATCCCCGAACCGCAGGCGAGGGCTCTCGATCGCCGATGCGGCCTGAGGGACCGAGATTCCTCACCCGCTGCGCGGGTTCGGAATGACATGGGTTGAAGGCTTCGGCGGGCCGGGGTCGTCCGGTCGTGCCGGCGGATCAGGCCATCGACCGCCAGGCCAGCGTCGCCAGGTAACCCGGCGCGGGCGCGAACACGTGCAGGGTCCAGTCCGCGGGCACGCCCAGGGCGGGATCGCAGGCGCTGAGCGCCCAGTCCTCGCCGTCGGCGGTGAACTCCAGCCGTTCCAGGCCGAAGGCGATGCCGCGGCCGTGCGCCTTCAGCACCGCTTCCTTCGCGCACCACAGGCGCACGAAACGGGTTTCGGCGGTGTCGTGCGGCAGGGCGGCCAGCTGCTGCGCTTCGAACGGCGTGAAGAAGCGCGCGGCCAGCGTCATCGCGTTCGGACGCGGGCGCAGGAACTCGATGTCGGCGCCGACCCGCGCGTCCTGCGCCAGCGCCACCAGCAGCAGGTCGCCGCTGTGGCTCCAGTTGACATCGATGCCGGCGTGGCGCGCATCGAGGTGCGGGCGGCCGTGAACGTCGCGCCACAGGCCGAGCGCCGGTTCGGGGACCGCCAGCGTGCGCGCCAGCCACGGCCGCGCCAGCGGTTCGGCGGCCTCGCCGCGGTGGTAGGGCAGCCACGTGCAGCGCACCGGCCCGGTGGCCAGGGTGGGCGGTTCACGTTCGTGCGTGGGCGTCGGCGCGGTCGTCAAACGGGGTCCGGTGCGGGCGGCGTCGGGAGCCGGTCGGCGGGTGCAGCGTAAGCTAGCGCGTCGATCCCTTGCACGCCGGCCGCGCCGGGAACCCATGTCCGCCGTCATCCGCGACCCTCGCCATCCGAGCCTTGCCGTGCTGCCCGCGGGCGACAGCGCGATCGCGTTCGACGCCCGCGGCGAGGTCTCGCGCGCCACGTTCGCCGCGCACGTGCGCGCGCTGGCGGCGCGCCTGCCAGCGACCGGGTCGGCGATCAACCTGTGCGAGGACCGCTACCGCTTCCTGGTCGCGTTCTGCGCGGTCGCACTGCGTCGCCAGGTCACCCTGCTGCCGCCCTCGCGCACGCGCGCCGCGATCGACGACGTACGCGCGCTGCACCCGGGCAGCTACTGCCTCGGCGATGGCGATCCCTGCGGCTGCGACGTGCGCGCGCTGCTGCCCGAGGGCGACGCCCACTTCGTGCACCTGCCGGCCGACCTGGCGCAGGCCGACGGCCCGCCGCTGGCGTTCGACGAGGCGGCGGTGGTCGCGATCGGCTTCACCTCGGGCAGCACCGGCGCGCCGGCCGCCAACGCCAAGACCTTGCGCGGCTTCCTCGCCAGCACCGCGCAGAACCTGGCGGCGCTGGCCCACCTGTGGCCGGCGGGCGCGCCGAGGCGCGTGGTCGCGACGGTGCCACCGCAGCACATGTACGGCATCGAGCTGTCGGTGATGCTGCCCCTGCTGGGCGACGTCGCGGTGCATCGCGGCCGGCCGTTCTTCCCCGAGGACATCGCGCGCGCGCTGCGCGACGCACCGGCGCCGGCGCTGCTGGTGACCACGCCGGTGCACCTGCGCACGCTGCTGGCGTCCGGGGTTGCGCTGCCGCCGCTGGCCGGCATCGTCACCGCCACCGCGCCGCTGCCGCAGGCGCTCGCGGCCGAAGCCGAGGCGCACCTGGGCTGCGAGTTGCGCGAGGTGTTCGGCGCCACCGAAACCTGGATCCTCGCCAGCCGCCGCACCGCGCGCGAGACCGCGTGGACCCCGTTCGACGGCGTGCGCCTTCAGCCGCAGCCGGACGGCGCGCTGGTGCACGCGCGCCACCTGGCGCAGCCGGTGCAGCTGGCCGACCTGGTCGAGGTGGAGGCCGACGGGCGCTTCGTCCTGCGCGGGCGCCGCGCCGACCTGCTGGAGATCGCCGGCAAGCGCGCCTCGCTGGCGGACCTGACCCGGCGCCTGCTCGAAATCCCGGGCGTGGACGATGGCGTGGTGTTCCAGCTCGACGGCGAAACCGGTGGCGTGCGCCGCATCGCCGCGGCCTATGCCAGCGCCAGCCTCGACGAGGCCGCGGTGCTGCAGGCGCTGCGGCGCAGCGTCGATCCCGTGTTCCTGCCGCGCCCGTTGCGGCGGGTGGCGGCGCTGCCGCGCAACGAGACCGGCAAGCTGCCGCGCGCGGCCCTGTTGCGCCTGCTGCAGGGCGGCGTGCCCTGAGCCACGGCTTCGGCTAGAAAGGCCGCGGACCGCGTCGCCGGTCCGGCGGCTGGCGTGACCGCTTCCTCACGCCGCGTATGGAAGCATGCGTCAAGCTCCCCCAGGCTGGAAAGTGCGACATCCCCCGTTCCTGACAGGAGATCCTGCATGAATTTCATCATCTATCTGATTGTGGGTGGCATCGCGGGCTGGCTGGCCAGCATCCTCATGCGCACCGATGGCCAGCAGGGCATCCTGCTCAACATCGTGGTCGGCATCATCGGCGGCTTCATCGGTGGCTGGCTGCTGCCGATGCTGGGCCTCGGCCTCGGCGGCGGCTGGATCGGCTTCCTGGTCACCGCGCTGATCGGCGCGATCGTGCTGCTGGCGATCGTCAACCTGTTCCGGCGCGGCAAGGTGCGCTGACGCCTGCGTACGGGCGCCATGAAGAAGCCCGGCGCGTGCCGGGCTTTTTCTTGGGCATCGTGCGGACGCGTGCAGGCCGGCGCCGTCGCGCGCTAGCATCGTCCAACCCCACACGGAGCACACGCCATGGCCAAGCTGCTGGGCATCTCGGGCAGCCTGCGCGCAGGCTCGTTCAACACCGCGCTGCTGCGCGCCGCCGCCGCGCTGGAGATCGACGGCGTGGCGCTGGACGTCGCCACCCTGCACGGTATCCCGCTCTACGACGGCGATGCCGAGGCCGCGCACGGCATTCCCGAGGCGGTGCAGGCGCTGAAGGCGCGCGTCCTCGCCGCCGACGGCGTGCTGCTGGTGACGCCCGAATACAACAACGGCATCCCCGGCGTGTTCAAGAATGCGATCGACTGGCTGTCGCGCCCGTCGTCCGACATCGCGCAGGTGTTCGGCGACCGCCCGTTCGCCGTGATCGGCGCCTCGCCCGGCGGCTTCGGCACGATCCTCGCGCAGGACGCGTGGTGGCCGGTGCTGCGTACCCTGCGCACGCGCACCTGGTTCGGCGGCCGGCTGATGGTGTCGCGCGCCGGCGGCGTGTTCGATGCGCAAGGCGCGCTGGTCGACGACAAGGTGCGCGCGCAGCTGCGCGACTTCGTGGTGGGCTTCGCCGGGTTTGCCGACGCGGGGCGCTGACGCGTCGGCGTGCAGCGTCGCCCCTAGGGTCACACCTAGTACGCGCGGCCCGGCCTGGTCCGTAGCCTGTCCGCAGGAAACCACTGCGGGGCAGGGCCATGTCCGACCTCTACGGCATCGATTCGAGCACCTACCACCGGTTGCCGCCGGAAGACCAGCAGGCGATCCGCGACAGCTATCGTGCCGAACAGGCCGAGGTGTCCGCGCCGGAACCGGAACCCGCCGCGCCCGAGACGCCCGTGGCCTCGCCGCCCACCTTCGCGACCGCGCAGACCCCGGCCGAGGCGGTCGATGCGATCCACGACCTCGCCCTGCCGACCTGGAGCGACATCCCGCGCAACTTCCCGCCCGAGGACCGCCAGTCGATCTACGACGCGCGCGTGGAGGCGTTCAACGAGCGTCGCGCCGCGCAGGCGCAGGCGGCGATCGACCGGCTCGAGCCGCAGCTGTCGGATTTCGACGCGCTCAATGGCGCCACCCGCTCGATGGAGTACAGCGACGCGCGCAATGCGTTCAACAACGATCCCTACGTGCAGCAGCTGCACCGCATCGTCGACGAGGCGACCACCCAGCCGACGCAAGTGCCGGCGTACCTGCGCAACGGCGATGCCCCGATCGCCGACGTCACCCGACTCGACATCACCCAGGTGCGCACCGCGCTGGGCGCGCTCGGCATCGACCTGCCGGCGGATGCGTCGCCAACGCAGGTGCAGGCCGGCTACGACATCCTCGCCAGCGCGCCCGACGGCTTGCTCGCCTGGGCGATCAATCCCGGCCAGCAGGTGAACTTCCAGACGCCGGTGGCGGGCGTGGCGACGCTGCCGACGCCGGTGCGCGCCGGTGCCGACATCACCCTCGTCGGGCAGGTGGACATGTCGGGCGTGCAGACCGGCATGGATTTCAGCCAGACCCAGACCTTCGAGATGCAGGTCGAGATGCAGGGCACCGCGACCGTCGCGATCGGGCGCACCCCGCTCAACCGCATGTACGAATGGGGCAGCAGGATCGCCTCGCATTTCGACGTACTGCCGGGCCTGCGCAACGCGGTCGAAACCAATCCGCTGCTGCGCAACGTGGTCAAGGGCCTGCCGATCCCGGTCTCCGCCAGCTACACCGAGTTCGCCGGCACGCGCGTGACCTACGAAGCGGTGGTCACGCCCGAGCAGGGCGCGCGCATCGCCGACGGCGACCTGTCCGCCGCACCCAACCCGCTCGACCCGATGTCGATGCCGATCGGCACCGGCACCCTGATCCGCGGGCAGACGCTGACCGGCAGCCACTTCGAGGCCAACTACAAGCTGCTGCATGTCGCCGGCACCACCACCGACCTGTCAGGACAGGGCTTCGGCGTGCGCCGCATCGACGCCAACACCTTCGAGATCGTCGCCGGCGACGTCGAGACGGTGGAGAACGACATGTTCGCCGGCCTCGGCTACCGCGGCATCGCCGCGATCGGCTTGAGCGCGGACCGCAGCCTGGAGGAGCGCTCGATGTCGATCGCGCGCCTCGACCTGCGTACCGAGGAAGGCCAGGCCGCCTACCAGGCCTTCATGAGCGGCGGGCAGATGCCGGCGTGGTCGCCGCCGGGCGTGCTGCAGGCCGGCACCACGCAGGTGCTCAACGCCGAGCACACCGCGCGCTTCGGCATCGAGGTCGGCGGCTTTGGCTGGGGCACCGAGATCAACAGCAGCGAGCTGAACATCGTGCAGACGCGCTGGGCCGATGGCAGCAGCGAGAACACCAGCTCCTACCAGGCCGGCGACAACCACTACAGCGAGGTCACCTGGACCAGCGACGCCGCCGGCCAGCCGGTGCCGGGCAGCGCGCGCTACGGCATGGTGCTGGCGAACTACGACCCGGCGCTGGCCTCGTACCTCAATGATGCCTACACCGCCGACACCTCGAACCTGGGCGCGCACGAGTCGCAGCGGTTCGACGGCAACCAGCATGTCCGCCTGGAGTTCACCGAATCCGAGCTGATGCAGTTGCGCGACCACGCGCGCGAGTTCATGACCTCCGACGACTATCGCCGCGAGGTCTTCGAGGCGCAGCAGTCGCAGGACATGGGCGGGCGCGACGTCACCGAGAGCCTGGCGCTGGCGGAGACGCCGGACGAAGTGTTCCGCGTGCTGTCGAACGACTTCTACCAGTTCTCGCTGAGCGAACGGCTGCTCGGCCTCACCCTGGACACCGGCCACAACACGCCCGGCACGCTGACCATCCGCGACGCCGGCTGAGCCATTTCGTCTCCGGCCTTGAGACCGCGGTCAGATGCGCGACGTCGGCAGCGGCCGCTCGCGGTGCATCAGGCTCCACTCGGCGTGCTCGGTCAGCGCGGCCTCGCCCAGGGCGACCAGCACGCGCCGGCGTTCGGCGGGATCATCGCCTAGGCCGTCCAGCAGGCGCTTGGCGCCGGCGAAGATGCGCTGCATGAAGCCGTACTGGCGGATCAGTTCCTTGTCCGCCTTCTTGTGCATGTAGGCCTCCTGCACCGCGGCCGCCACCGACAGGATGCCCATGCCCGAGACCAGCACCAGCTTGACCTGGTCGTCGAGCCGGTGCGCGAACAGCGCCAGCAGCGCGGCGCTGGCGACGCCCAGGCCGATGCATATCCTGGCGATGCGTTCCGCGCGATGGTGCAGGCGCGCGCGCCGGCGTGACGCGCTGCCGTAATAGGCCAGCTGCCCGTCGCCATCGGGCGTCCCGATCCATTCGCGCACGACCGCGTCGACCTGCGCTTCGTCCGCTGCGGTGGCCACCCGCATGCCGTCCACGCTGGCGCCGCGCATCACGTTGCGGATCCAGCCCAGTTCGGTGTCCTGCTTCTGCAGGAAATTCTCGTGCGCGGTGGTGCGGCTGCCGGGCACCACGATCCCGGCGCGGCGCCAGTACGACTGCACGCGCAGGCCCTCGGCGAGGGTGCGGTAGTCGAGGTACTTGCGCTGCCACTGCCGCCGGTTGGCGAGCAGCGCCAGGCCGCTGCCGATCGCGAACAGCACGAGGAACGCGTAGATCACCAGGTCGTCGCTGATGACGTCGGTGTAGGTGAAGAACGCGAAGCCCATCAGCGCGACCAGCACGTAGGTGGTGCGCAGCACCCGGGCCACGCGCTGCTGGTAGGCGCGGGCGAGCCAGTCGGCGGTGCCGAACGTGCGCCAGACCGGGCAGCGTGCGGCGTCTTCCGAATCGTCCTGCCTTGCCTCGTCGATCGCGTCGGCGTACTTGCCGGCGTCGTGCACGAATCCGGCCTGGCGCTCGAACATGCGCGCGAAGCCGGCCGGCGGCGGCGCGTCCGGCGCGCAGGCGCCGTCTTCGGTCAACCAGCGTCCGCGCGGGTCCGCGGGCGGCGCGTCGCCGTCGCGCGCCGCGGGCAGGTGGTGGACGATGTTCTCCTGGTCGGGGCCGAGCAGGGTCGCCGCCGCCGGTTGGCGATCCAGCGCGCCGCGCATCACCCCGTGCAGGTGGAACTCGACCACCTGCGCGGTGCCGCCGAGCTGGTCGGAGGGCTGTCCGTCCCACAAAGCGAGCAGCACGTGGCAATGGTCGGAGACGAAGATGCCGGCCTGCGCGTACTGCTGGTCGCGCGCCGGCCCGCGCAGGGACACCGCCTCGCGGCTGGTGCCGGACACCAGCGGCAGCGACAGCACCTCCACCCGTGGCAACAGCTGTTCCAGCGCCTGCAGGGCCTCGATCTCGAAATCCGCGCGGTACAGGTCCATCGGCAACGGCAGCGGCGCTACCACGCGCAGGCCGAGGTCGAGCGCGACCTGCGCCACCAGCTGGTCGCTGCCCTCCGCCAGCGACGAGAGCAGCGCCAGCGGCAGGTCGGGCTGTTGCGCCTGCAGGTCGACGAGGAAGGCGCGGACCCGTGCCTGCAGGGCGGGGACATCGTCGCCGTGCAGCTTGCGATGCCCGCTGACGCCGATGACCAGGCTATGGGCCAGCAGGGGGGTGCCATCGGCGGCAGGCATGGAGGCGTGCGTCCTCGCGCCGCGTGCGGCGGGCCGGCGCAGGTTAACCGATGCGGGGTGCGTCGCGGCAGGTGGCGTCGGTGCCGGCCCGGCTCGCGTGCGCGGGCCTCACTCGGGCGCGGCGGACACCGGGATGGCGTTGCCGCGCGGCCGCTCGCGCGCAACCCGCGACGGCGCGTCCGCCTGCAGCAGGTGCAACGGCGCGCCCCGGTAGCGGAACTCCAGCGCGTCGCCGATGGCCTGCATGTGCGCGACCTGCGCGCACATCGCGTCGGCCCTGGCCTCGACCGCGCCGATGCGGGCCTCGAGCCGCTGTTCGAGTTCGGCTTCCATCTTCTCCGTGCGCCGTTCAAGGCGCTCGACGCCGCCGGGCAGGAACACCGACCACAGCATGCTGCGGCCGATGCCGGAGGCCATGCTCTCGGCCGCGGCCTCGATGCGCGCCTCGAACTCCTCGCCGAACACGTCCTGGTCCCAGCGCCCGGTGCCGAGCGTGGCGTCGACGTGGGCCAGCGTGTCGTCGCGGAAACCGCGCAGCTTGCGCGCCTTGCGCCGGCTGCCGGTGAGCGCTTCGACCACGCCCTCCAGCGAGTCGAAGGTGATGTCGACGGTTTCGCGCGCGAGGCCGGCCACCTGCGGCATCAGCACGCGCGACTCCGCTTCCAGCAGGCGCAACCGCTGGGCGTCGGCCTCGCTGGTGGCCTGGACCTGGCGGTCGATGCTCAGCTTGCCGTCGTGGAAGAAGATTTCCTTCGGCGCGCCTTCGCTGCGGTACAGCCACACGCCGCCGCCATCGACCAGCACGTTGTAGTCCATGGTCAGCCCGCATTGCCGCGAGGACAGTTGCGGGCGCGGCGCATCGTCCCCGGGATCGGCGAACGCGGGCACCGAGATCAGGCTGGCGAGGGCGAGGGCGGCAAGCGTGCGCATCGGCGATCACGGCGGGCTGGGTCTGGAGCGGAGGATGGGCGTGCCCGTCCGTGGCGACACGTGCGGAAAGTCAGGATGACCATCCTCTGCCGGCCTGTGCCTGTCGCCGCCGTATCGACGCATCCACGCCCGCGTTGCTGCGTCCCTGCCATCCCTCGCTGCGCCCGGGATGACAGGTGCAGGACGGCCGGGGGAAAGGCGCGCGGCAGCAGCGGATGCCTTGTGGCTGCCGGCGGGCGTGCCGACGGACCGGCCGATCAGCCGGACAGTGCCACCCATGCCGGCGCGTGGTCGCTCGGACGGTCCCAGGTGCGCGGCTCCCGGTCGATGCCCGACGCCGCGGCACCGTCGCGCAGCGCGTCCGAGACCAGGGTCAGGTCGATGCGCAGGCCGAGGTTGCGGCGGAAGCCCGCCTGCCGGTAGTCCCACCAGCTGAAATGCCCCGCCTCGTCGTGGTGCAGGCGGAAGGCGTCGTGCAGGCCCAGCGCCTGCAGCCGCTTGAGCGCACCGCGCTCGGCGGTGGAGGTGAGGATGTGGTCGTCGTTCCAGACCAGCGGGTCGTGCACGTCGCGTTCGTCCGGCGCGATGTTGAAATCGCCCAGCACCACCATGCGCGGATGCGCCTTGAGTTCTTCGCCCAGCCAGCCGTGCACGGCATCGAGCCAGCGCAGCTTGTAGTCGTACTTGTCCGTGCCCACGTCCTGGCCGTTGACCACGTACAGGTTGACGATGCGCACGCCGTCGACCGTCGCCGCGATCACGCGCTTCTGTTCGTCCTCGAAACCGGGGATGCCGACCTGCACGTCCTCGATCGCACGCTCGCGCGCCAGGATCGCCACGCCGTTGTAGGTCTTCTGCCCGGCGAACACGCTGCGATAGCCCAGGCCCGCGAGCGCGGTGTCCGGGAACCTGTGGTCTTCGAGCTTGGTTTCCTGGAGGCCGACCACGTCCGGCGCGGCCTCGCGCAGCCACTGTTCCAGGTGCGGCAGGCGCACGTTGAGGGAATTGACGTTCCAGCTGGCGATACGCATCGGTCACTTATCTTGTTGTTTTGACTGGATTAAAATGCCGGGATGCCTGTTTCATACCCCAGACCTCCCAGGTGGACCTGATTGTCGCGCGGCGACCACGGCACGCACTGGGTGCGCCGACCTCCAGATCCTACCGCGCCGTGTACGCACGCCCCAAGACGCGATGCTGGCTCGCTGGCTGACTGCTTCTTCGAGTCAAGTGGTCGAGCGATCGTGCCGCTGTCCGGTCGAGAGATCGAGCTTGGTCAGGGCTCACTGAAGTAATGTCTTTCGCCTTCAAGTTTCCGCGCATGCGTGCGGCCAGCGCTGTCGCGTGGAGTAGACATGGTTGATCTGTTTACTCGGGCTCTGCGGCAATGAGGGAGTCCCGGCCAGTTCCAACGGGACCGCACAGTTCGCGGGACCAAAAGCCTCCAGAACCAGAAGCCTCTAGAACCTATTCCAATCGAAGTTCAAGGCATTCGCCATCCGGGAATCCTGATGGCTCGTCATCACGGCAATTGGCCCGGTACTCGGTTGGCGTGCATCCCATGATCGCTTTGAATGCACGATTGAACGGCCCCAGCGAGGCAAAGCCGCTCTCGCCGCTGATGTGAAGGATGCTGTCGAGCCCATCCTGCATTGCTAACAGCCTGCAGGCATGGGCGACGCGATGCCGGTTAAGTAAATGGTTGAAATTCTTCTCGCCAAGGTGCTGAGTGATGAGCTTGCTCAGGCGGTGCTCGGCGGTGCCCATTCTACTGGCCAGTTCGGCCACCCTGAGGCCGGGCTCGCGGTAGACCTGCAGCACCTGCAGTTGATGGCGCAACAGCGCAGCAAGACGCGCGTCGTCTTCAGATGGAGCCGAAGCTTGCTTGTTCGGCGCCGGACTGTCGCGGCGAACCGATGGCGGAGGCACTTGGCGACGATGCCGGAATGCGAGGTGGGTAAACCCGATCATTGCGGACGCGCAGAGCGCGACGATGCCGCTACGCCATGGAGCCAACACCGGGAATGCATGCGCCAGTTCGCCGAGCAGCGTGGTGGACAATACACAGCTGCCGTACAGCGCCATGAACGACAGACGCAGGCGTCGTTCAACGGGCGCCCAATCCATGGACCAGCCGCGCAAGGGCTCGAGGAAAGTCAACGCCAGCAAGGTCGTGCTCGTCAGGGTGAGCAGGGCATCGATCGACACCGTCACCATCGAAGGCGGGACGTCCGCTTGCATTGCGTTGCCGCGGTGGAGCGCAATCAGGAGCGCGACGCCGCCCGCCAGCACGACATGCCGGAGAGAGACACCGTTGTCGCCGCGGAACAGCGCCCTGGACACGAGCCAGAAACCATTGCAGGTCGCTGCCCCGCCGATCGCGAGGGTCCATTTCATCCAGTCGGGCGCGTTGCCCGCCCACGGCAACATCAAGGAGAGGGCCAACGAGCCGCTGACCACCGCGAACAGGACCTCGGCGTTCCGTTTGACCGGTTGCCTCAGCAAGGCAAATAGAGACAGCAGCGCCATCGCCACCGCTATTGCGGTCATCGTCCCAGCCCACCAGCGCATCGATATCCCTCCCAACCGCCAATGACGGGATGGTAAAGGACGGAGCCGGACCCTTGCACTGTGGGCCGCGGCTAAACCGCGCTTGAACAACGATTTCCGGCTCGGCAATCCGACTGGCCGATTCGCGAAACGGCGGGATGGGTGGGTGGCGACTGGGCAAGGTAACGGCCCATCAACGGCTCAGCCTTCCCTGCATGACCTTGCCCCGGATCCCTTCCCCCGGTCGCGCCCTCCAATTGGGCGCTTCCGTATGGTTCATCGCCGCCACCCTGGGCCAATGGGCGTTTGTGTTGTTCATCCTGCTGTTCTTCGGGGGGCATGGCCTTAGCGGCGACCTGGCCGGCCTGAACGACAAGCCGCACGTCACCGGCTATGTCCCCGGGGATACGTTCGGCAACCTTCAATTCATCGCCCACGCGCTGATGGGCGGCGTGGTGACCTTTGCCGGTACTTGGCAGCTACTACCTGCGCTGCGTCGCCGTTGGCCCGGCATCCATCGCTGGAATGGACGCTTGTTCCTGGGGATCTCGCTGCTGGGCGCATTGTCCGGCCTGTACCTCACCTGGGTCCGCGGCTCGAGGCTGGGGGTGGGAAGCAACGTGTCGATCACCGCCAATGGCGTGTTGATCCTGGCGTTCGCCACGCTGGCTTGGCGCAGCGCGCTGCGGCGCGACTTCGTGCGACATCGAAGGCACGCCCTGCGCGCCTTCTTGCTGGTCAACGGCGTCTGGTTCCTGCGCATCGGCATCATGCTCGCCGGCCTGGCGTTGGCGCCGCTCGGGGTCGAGATCAACTACACAGGCATGGTGTTCGTCGGGGTCAGTTTCGCCAGTTGGCTGATCCCCTTGACCGTGCTCGAGCTGTACCTGCGTGCCGAGCGCTCGCAGCGGGCCGTGCCCAGATACGCCATGGCCGGGCTCCTGGGCGTGTCTGCGCTGTTGGTGCTGGCTGGGAGCGCGGCGGCGGTCGCGTTCATGTGGCTTCCAGCGCTGAGGCCAGGTGCTGCGCCATAGAGCGCATCTGTCCCCAGCTCTGGCGTGTGCGAAGCATTCAACCATTCTGTATCGAGTTCACGGCGGACATTGATCTCAGCAACTTTTCATAGGGATCGGATTTTGAACCACACCGACATGGAGGCGAGAAGAAAGAAAAGCCTTGGTTCAACGAGCAAGACAGGTGCCGCAAGTGAATACAACTGCTCTTGCGGATCGAGATGGAGGATTGCTGGCCGCGCCTGCGTGATGTTGTCCTCCGCCTTGCGCGGTTCGTCCCACGTCAGGCTCCGGTGACATTGCTCGTGGATGAAGTACGCCATATGGGTGCCCCTCTGCCGGAGGGGATCGCGGCCAGTGACGAAAGACTGTGCCTTGGCGAGGGTCGATTTTCCTTAAGCAGTTTGATGAACTACATGGAGATTCCAAATGAAAACCCGCGCATTTGTGGCGCTTTTCCTCTTGGTGGTGCTGACGAACAGCGTCGTCGATCTGGCGAATGCAAGCCCAGGCCCATTGAGCGCTTCATCGAATGCTGCCGATTCGAAAGAAATGGGCGCGATCCAGATCGGCGATAAGGCCATGCGGAAGATTTCGATGGCGATCGGTGAGGAAGTGGGCGATTTCGCGGTCACTGCACAGGAGCAGGTCGAGTCCGGCGTGGGATCCAATGCCACCCAGTACACAGTGAGGACGTCAGGCGGCAGGAGCTACAAGTGCCAGATCATCGAGCCGTCGCGCGCGGGGAAGATTTTTTCGTTCGGCACCGCCGCAGGCGCCGATGCGCTGTGTACGCAGTTCGGCGGCACGGGGGACGGGGATAGGCGAACGACGAATGAAGCCAGTGGAATGGCTGGAGGCTCCGGCGAAAACCCGGAATCCGCCGCCGCGATCGCCATCAGCGACAAGGCAGCCAGGAAGATCTCGATGGCCATCGGCGAGGACACGGACCGCTTCGTGGTGACCCAGCATGAGGACGTGGAAGCTGCCGCGGGCATGCAGGGCACCGAGTACACGGTGAGGACCGATGGTGGTCGAACCTTCAAATGCCAGATACTGGAACCGTCGAAGCTGGGCAGGATTGTGACGTTCGGAACTGCCGGCGGCAGCGACGCGTTGTGCACGGACTTCACCAAGGGCTCCAAGGACCAAGGCAAGACCAACCAGGCCAGCTGCAACGCCCTGCTGCGGGCGGCACACAGATGCAACTGATCGCGGGCGTGTCACCGACCCCATCGAGAACGCGATGAAAACAGCCAGGAAAATTCTGCCGTGCATTGTGGCCGGGCTGGTGTTTCCCACCCAGGTCTTCGCACTGAGCGTGATCGTGCAGTACCAGGGCGAGGTCGGCAACCGCGAGGTGTCTTTCGCCGACATGCGCTCGTTTGCGAACCAGGTGCAGGCGGATACGGCGGGCGCAGGCACGCAGGTGCGGGCCCTCCCGGTCACGGTGGTCTACGAAAGCGCGAACAAGCCCGAATTCGTGCACATGGAGTTGTTCTTCCAATGCCCGGAGCGGCCCAGCCTGGAGCAGCACGCGCCCAACCCGCCCGAAGGCAGGGCGGACACCGGTACGCGCCGTGAGGTGACGTTCCGATTGGGTCCGGGCAGCTACCTGCTGCGGCGTACCGACCTGAACACCGAACCAGTGCCCGAGAGCGAGTGGAAGACGTCCGATGCCCCCATGCTCTCCAGGGCTGGCCTGCTCGCCTGCAACCACCTGGAGGTCGACCAGGCCCTCCGGGCAGCCATCGGGGATGACCGCTTCGACGCCGACGGCTTCGGCAAGCGCATGGCCAAGCTCGGACTGCCATCGGACATGGCGGTCATCGGTGAGCACCTGCCATCGGGGTATATGGATTTCGCCTGGCAGACTTTCTGGTGGGACAAGGTCCTCGCCGGGCAGCGGCCTGACCCGACCGGTAAGTGGGCCCAGTCGCTGTCCGGAGATGACGGGCATGCCGTCATGGAGGCGGTCAGGAAAGCGCAGCAGTTACCCGACGCCGGAGTCGCATCGGTCCAGCCCGGCCTGTTGGGGCGCCTCATGGGCAACCGGTCCCAGCTGACGGTGGACCCGGCAGCCGCACCCGGTGCGGGCAAGCACCCCGATGGCTCGAAAATGAACAAGCGCGAGGCCAAGCTCATGGCCGCCTTGGGAGGTCGATCCGAGCAGGAACTGGTCGCGACCATGGGCAATCCCGATGACGTTTACCAGGGCGCAGGTTCGCGCTTCCTGCGCTACAGCGCCTGGTGGGAAGAGGAGGGCGTCATCGTCTACGGCGCCTACGGCGTCATCGGTGGGGCGTCGGGTGGGTATGCCGAGTGCTACGCCGAGTTCAACATGCGCCAGGATGCGTACGGCGAATGGCGCGTGCACGATGTGGTTGTCCAGAGCGATTACGACGGGACAGGGTCACGCGAGATCCGACTGGTCTGCGACGACGCCACAAGGCCGAAGCGATGATGCCCCAACCCTGTTCCACAAACCCTGCGGCGTTTCCTTGCCCGGACCCGCCGTCCCGCAAGAGCAAGATGCCTGACATGAAGGGAGCGATGGCGATGATCACACGCGTGGTACTGGCAACCGGGATGCTGGCCGCAATGGCGCCCGTGCTGGCGCTCGCCCAGGTCGAGGGCGGATCGTTCGATGTATTGGCATCGGTCATGCAGACCCACGTCACGGAGATCAACGCCAACGATGTCCTTGACGCGAACCGGAAGCAGGCACAGCAGTTCCGGGAGAAAGCCATCGCCGGCTGGTGGGAGTTCATGCAGGCCAATTCGAAGGCCGGGCCGGGCGAGTATTGCGCGGCCACGTTCCTGCGCGCCAAGCGCCAGCCCATCCCCGGCAAGGATGATGCGCTGAGAGAAGGCATCGCCGTCACCCTGTTCGGGCCCGGCGGGAACTACCGCGGCGCCTTGCTGGCCTTCTCCCCATTGGGCGCAGATGCCGCCGCGGCATTCCCGAAGGCGGCCAACGGCGCCCCCGTTCGCGTCACGCTGACGCAGGGCGACATCACCCCCGTGACACTCAATGCGATCTACGTGCAGACCGGTCCGAAGTCACCGCCGCTGCTGGCGTTCGCCGTGCCCAGCATCGAAGAATTGATGGGGGGCATGGAAGACACCTGGCGTTTCGACGTGAGCCAGGAGGGCAAGTCGATCGCCAGCATCGAATGGCACGACGGGCTCATGGCGCGCAACCAGCTAAGGCAGTGTCTGGCCGGGAAGCCGTACGGTAATCAGGGATGAGGTCAGCACCGTTCGCGAATCTTCGGCCGATCATCACCGAGATCGTTCCTCCCGCGATGGCACCGGCGATGATCAACCCCCCGCGCGTCTCGAATCCGGCCCCGATCTGCGGCATCACCATCGCCGCCAGGCCCGCGCTGGCAAAGCCATGCCCGAACCTGCCGCCCTGGCGCTCTGCCGTGACGCCTCCGAGCATTGCCTGCATGGCGATTCGCTGGCCGTAGCGGGTGATGCCTGCAGCACCCTGGCCCATCAGTGCACTGATGGGCCCCTGTCATGCCAGCGAACAACGCGTCGCTGCTTGCCCCCCCCCCCCCCCCGAACGCCCGCGTCAACTCATAGTTGGCGCGGCCGTCGCATGCCGCTGCGGCGGGCCCCGCGAATGCGCACCCGACGCCCACCACGATGCCGGACACCTCCGGCGCGCACGACCGGACGATGGAGCGCCCCTCCCACTTGTGCGGGTGGGGTTCCCCCGTCGTCGCGGATGCTTCTGAGAAGGCCGATCGAGGCCCTGAGGAGTGTTCACGTCGAAGCGAAGGACGTTCAGCGCACGAGGAAGTCGATGAACCTCGCGACCTTCGCGTACGGCGGTTTCAGCAGGTCGCTGCCGGCGCGGCGCGGTTGCCACAGGATCGGCAGCGGCTTGCCCATCGCGTCGAAGCCGGCGCGGCCGTGGTACGCGCCCATGCCGCTGGGGCCGACGCCGCCGAACGGCAGCGCGCTGATGCCGAAGTGCAGCAGGCTGTCGTTGACGGTGACGCCGCCGGCCAGGGTCTCGCGGAGGATCCGTTCGACGCTGGCACGGTCGTGGCTGAAGGGATACAGCGCCAGCGGCCGGTCGCGCGCGTTGACCTCGGCGATTGCGGCCTCGAGCGAGGCGACGCTGCGCACCGGCAGGATCGGGCCGAAGATCTCTTCCTGCATCACCGCCGCGTCGTCGCCGGGTTCGAGCACCAGGGTCGGCGCGAACAGGCGCTGCGCGCGGTCGTGCGCGGGCGCCAGCGCAAGCACCTGCAGGCCGCGCGCGCGCGCGTCGTCGAGGTAGCCGTCGAGCCGCGCGAACTGCGCGTCGTTGATGATCCGCGTGTAGTCGGCGGGATCGCGCAGCTCGCCGTAGCGCGCGGCCACTTCGGCGCGCAGGGCCTCGACCAGCGCATCGCGGCGCGCGGCGTCGCCGACCAGCAGCACGTAGTCCGGCGCGATGCAGGTCTGGCCGCCGTTGAACCACTTGCCGGTGGCGAGCCGCGCGGCGGCGCGTTCGAGTGGCATGTCGGCGCAGACGATCGCCGGTGACTTGCCGCCCAGTTCCAGCGTGAGCGGGGTGAGGTTCGGCGCGGCGGCGGCCATCACCTTGCGGCCCACGGCGGTCGAGCCGGTGAACACGAGGTGGTCGAACGGCAAGGCGGCGAACGCGGCGGCGACATCGGCGCCGCCGGTCGCCACCGCCACCCGGTCGGCGGGGAAGACCTCCGCCAGCAGCGACTGCAGGAAGGCGGTCGTGCGCGGCGTGTGTTCCGACGGCTTGAGGAAGACGTGGTTGCCCGCTGCGATCGCGGTGGCGAGCGGGATCAGCGCGAGGTTGACCGGGTAGTTCCACGGCGAGATCACGCCGACCACGCCCAGCGGCGCGTGCCGTACTTCCGCCCGCGCCGGCCAGAAGCGCCAGCCCACGCCAACCCGGCGCGGCTTCATCCAGCGGCGCAGGTGGCGGCGCAGGTGGTCGATCTCGTTCAGCACGGTCATGCCGTCGGCGACCAGCGACTCGTGGCGCGAGCGGTGGCCGAAGTCGGCGGACACCGCGTCGGCCATCTCCGGCAGGCGTCGCTTCAGCGCCTCGCGCAGGCGCAGCAGGTCGTCGCGTCGCTGCGCGAAGCCGGGCTTGCCGGCCTGCCAGGCCGCGCGCAGCCGGGCCAGCGTGTCCGCCAGGGTGGCCGGTGGCGTTCCGGCCCCCGGAGGTGCGGCCGGGTCGCTGCCCGCCTGCCGGGACGCCGCGATCGCGGCCTGGGCGGCGGTGAGGGTCGCGGTGGTGGCGATGCCGGCGGCAGGGGCGGAGGGGTTCATCCGGCGAGTGTAGGGCCTCGCTTTGGAGGCGGAGCACTACAATGCGCGCCATGACGCCCCTGCCCCATCGCCTGCGCCCCTACCGCGGCACGCTGCCCGAGATCGGGCAGCGCGTTTACATCGACCCCTCCGCCGAGGTGATCGGCGACGTCGTCCTTGGCGACGACGTCTCGATCTGGCCGCTCACCGTGGTCCGCGGCGACGTCAACTTCATCCGCGTCGGCGCGCGCACCAACATCCAGGACGGGGTGGTGGTGCATGTCAGCCACGATGGTCCGCACGCGAAGCTCGGTGGGTTCGCGACCGTGATCGGCGAGGACGTCACCATCGGCCACAAGGCGGTGATCCACGCCTGCCGGATCGAGGACGCCTGCCTGATCGGCATGGGCGCGATCGTGATGGACGGCGCGGTGGTGAAGAAGCACGGCTTCGTCGGCGCCGGGGCGCTGGTGTCGCCGGGCAAGGTGGTGGGCGAGGGCGAGCTGTGGCTCGGCAACCCGGCGCGACTGGTGCGCAAGCTCGACGATGCGCAGATCGAGGCGCTGTACTACAGCGCGCAGCACTACGTGCGCCTCAAGGACGACTATCTGGCCGTGCCGGGCGTGTAGCGCGCCGGCCGTGTGGCGTAGGCGCGGGCGATGCGCTAGCGTCGGCGCAGGACACCGGCGCGGCGCGGTGCGGGCGCCGGGATGGCGGGGGACGGGGACGTGGGGGTTGCACAGCTTGCAGGCGGGATGACGGCGGCCTCGCCTTCGGCGGCGGCCGGCTGATGCTCGACACCGTCCGCGACGTGGACACGCCCGAGGGCGTCTCCCTGCGGCTGCCCGCCGCCGGCCCGGTGCCGCGCGCGTTCGCCTGGCTGATCGACGCCGCGATCCGTTTCGCGCTGGTGATCCTCGCCTCGATGTTCCTGGGCGTCCTCGGCCGCTTCGGCATCGGCGTGTACCTGGTGTTCCTGTTCCTGGTGGTGTGGGCCTACCCGGTCGCGTTCGAGGCGATGTGGGACGGGCAGACGCCGGGCAAGCGCGCGATGGGCCTGCGCGTGGTCGCGGCCAACGGCGCGCCGGTGGGCTGGATGGCGTCGTTCGTGCGCAACCTGATGCGCACCGTCGACATGCTGCCGTTCGGCTATGCGTTCGGGCTGGCGTCGAGCCTCGTCGACCCCTGGGGCCGGCGCCTGGGCGACGTGGTCGCGCGCACCCTGGTGGTGCATGCGCCACGCACGCGCGACCTGCCGACGGCCCTGGTCAATGCCGTGCACGTGCCGCTGCTGCCGCTGCTGCCGGGCGAGCAGGCGGCGGTGATCGCCTTCGCCGAACGTGCGGGCACGCTCACCCCGCAACGGCAGCAGGAACTGGCGGCGCTGGCGGTGTCGGCGACCGGCGCCCAGGGCGACACCGGGGTGGTGCGGCTGTTCGGCATCGCCAACTGGCTGCTGGGACGGCGCGCGTGAGGCAGGAGGCGTTCGTCGCGCGCCACGAACCGGAATGGCAGGCGTTCGAAGCCTGGCTGGACAAGCGCGGCGACGCCCCGCGCAAGGCGCGCGCCAGCCGCGGCTGGGACGGCCTGCGCGACGACGAGGTGCCCTCCCGCTACCGACGCCTGTGCCAGCAGCTGGCGCTGGCGCGCGGGCGCGGCTACAGCCCGCAGGTGACCGCACGCCTGCAGGCGCTGACCCATCGCGGCCACGACGTGCTCTACCGCACGCCGCCGGTGCCATGGCGGCACGCGTTGCGCTTCCTGGTCGCCGACTTCCCGCGCCTGGTGCGCGCGCAGCGCGGCTGCCTGTGGCTGGCCGCGGCGCTGTTCGTGCTGCCCACGCTGGCCACGTTCTTCGCCGTGCAGCAGTGGCCGGAGCTCGCGCACAGCGTGTTCAGTCCGCAGCAGCTGGCCCAGTTCGAGGCGATGTACGACCCGGCCGATGCGAGCCATGCGCTCGGCCGCGAGAGCGAGACCGACGTGGCGATGTTCGGCCACTACATCCTCAACAACGTCAGCATCGGCTTCCGCACCTTCGCCAGTGGCCTGCTGGCGGGCGTGGGCACCGCGTTTGTGCTGGTGTTCAACGGCGTGGTGTTCGGCACCGTGGCCGGGCACCTGCAGGCGATCGGCCACGGCGATCCGTTCTGGCGCTTCGTCGCCGGGCACTCGGCGCCGGAACTGACGGCGATCGTGATTGCCGGCGCGGCCGGGCTGCGGCTCGGCCTGGCGCTGCTGGCGCCCGGGCGGATGCGCCGGGTGGATGCGCTGGTGCAGGCCGGCCGCGTCGGTGCACGGCTGTGCCTGGGCATCCTGGCGATGCTGGTGTTCGCCGCCTTCGTCGAGGCGTTCTGGTCGTCCACCGGCTCGATCCCGGCGCCGGTGAAGTTCGGCGTCGGCGCGCTGCTGTGGGCGCTGGTGCTGGCCTGGCTGGCGTTCGGCGGGCGCGGCGGCGACGCCGGCGTGGCGCCGCCGCGAGGCGAGGCATGAGGATCGACGCGGTCCAGGTGGAGCTGCGGCCGCGCTCGCCGTGGGAAGCGGTCGAGCTGGGCATGGCCCTCGTGCGCCGCCACGCCGGCGCGATCTGGCGGCCGTGGATGCTGGCGACCTGGCCGGTGTTCGCCGTGCTCAACGCCGCGGCCTGGGCGCTCGACGCGATGTGGCTGGCCGCGCTGGCGATGTGGTGGCTGCTGCCGCTGTTCGACCGCATCCCGCTGTTCGTGTTGTCGCGCGCGGTGTTCGGCGAGGTACCCACCGCCCGGCAGGTACTGGCGGCGCAGCGCCACTGGGGCTGGCGTGCGATGGCCGGCCGCCTTGGCTGGCGCCGCTTCAGCCCGTGGCGCGCGACCATGCTGCCGGTGGAGCTGCTGGAAGGCAGCGGCGAGGTGGCCCTGCGCCAGCGCCGGCGCGTGGTCGGCGACGGCATCCAGGGCCATGCCTTCCTGCTGACCCTGGTCTGCCAGGGCTTCGTGCTGTCGCTGGTGGTGTCGCTGCTGTCGCTGGCGCTGATGTTCGTGCCGATGGAGCTGCTGTCGGAATCGGCGCGCGCGATGTGGGCGCTGGTCACCGACGATCCGCCGCGCGGCGCGCGGCTGGCGGTCAACGCGGCGCTGTGGCTGGCGATGTCTGCGATCGAACCGTTCTTCGTCGGCGCCGGCTTTGGCCTGTACCTCAACCGGCGCGTGCGGATCGAGGCCTGGGACATCGAGATCGCGCTGCGGCGCCTGCGCGCGCGCGTCGGCGCGCTGGCCCCGGTGCTGGTGGTGGCGCTGTCGCTGGCGTGGCTGCTGCCGGCGCCGGCGTCGGCGCAGGGCGCGCAGCGCCCCGGGGACGATCGCGAACGCGCCGCCGTCGCGCCGGCCCCGGTCGTGGACCCTGCGCGCGACGAACAGGGCTGGCCCGACGACGGCAGGCCGACCCTGGAGGAGGTCTTCGGCAAGGGTGCGGTGGTCGACCACAAGCCGTTCCGGCAGGCGGTCAAGCGCGCATTCGAGGATCCGCTGCTCGACCGCAGCCGCGTGCAGACGCGCTGGGAGAAGCGCAAGCCCGACGAACCGCGGCCGCCGCCCAATCCCTCGCCGATGCTGGAGGCGCTGGCACGGCTGTTCGCGCTGCTGGGCGAGTACGGGCTGTGGCTGGTGGTCGGGGTGCTGGTCGTGGTGCTGGCGGCGACCGCGCGGCGCTGGTGGCCGTGGATGCAGGGACTCGCGCGCGAACGCGTGCCCGAGCAGGACGTCGAGCTGTCGCCGGTGCCGCTCGACGAAGCCTTGCCGCAAGACCTCGTGGCCGAGGTGCGGCGACTGTGGCGCGAGGGCCGCCCGCGGCGCGCGCTGGCGCTGCTGTACCGCGGCAGCGTGGAGGCGATGGCGTCGCGCATCGGCACCACCCTCGTGCCGGGCGCGACCGAGGCCGAATGCCTGCGCGCGGCGCGACGGCTGCCCGACGCCGGCGATCGCGATGCCTTCGCGCGGATGGTGCGCGTGTGGCAGTACGCCGCCTACGCGCGGCACCTGCCGGAGGCCGGCGAGTTCGAGGCGCTGCTCGGCGAGCTGGCGCAGCGGTTCGGGTGGGCGCGCTGATGCGCCGCGGCGGACGGCTCGCGCTGGTGGCGGTGGCGCTGCTGGTCTTGCTGCTGGTCGCGGCGTGGTGGCACCACACGTATCGGCTCGTCTCCTACCAGCAGCCGCTGCCGCCGGCGGGCGAGGCGGCGTACAACCCGCTGTACGCGCTCAGGCAGGCGCTGCGCGCCGATGGCGTGCCGGTCGAGTCGCGCCAGCGCCTGCGCCTGGACCAGGTCGCGCTCGGCCCGCGCGACACGGTGCTGCTGCTGGGCGATCCGCGCACCCTCTCGCCGCGCGACGTCGACGACCTGCTGCGCTGGGTCGGCGCCGGCGGGCACCTGCTGGTGACCACGCCGCGCGGCGGGCGCATGTCGGCGTCCAAGCCCCGCGAACTGCTGCCCCGGCTGGACCTGGCGCTGATGCCCGAAGCCGGCGGCTGCAAGGCGTTCCTGGTGCCCGGCGAAGAGGCCCACGTCGAGTTCTGCCGAGGCACCCGCTTCACCCTGGAAGGCATCGACCCGCGGCTGGCGTGGGGCGACTTCGAGGACGGCTTCGTGTTCGCGCGCATCGCCCACGGCGACGGCCTGGTGGACGTGCTGGCCGACGTCGACTTCCTGCTCAACGACGCGCTCGACGACGGCCCGCACGTGGCGCTGGCGCGGCAGCTGCTCGATCCCAACTACGGCGCGGGCACCGTGCACCTGGTCTACGCCGCGAGCATGCCGCCGCTGTGGCGCCTGCTGCTGGAGCGCGCGTGGATGGCGTGGTTGCCGCTGCTCCTGGCGCTGGCGCTGTGGCTGTGGATGCGGCTGCAGCGCGTCGGCCCGGCGATGCCGGCGCCGGCGGAGGCGCGGCGCTCGCTGCTCGAGCACGTGCAGGCCAGCGGAGAACACCTGCGCCGCTACGGCCTGGCGGCCACCCTGCACGCGGCGATGCGCGACGCCTTCCTGTCGCGCCTGCGCCTGCGCGACCCATACGCCGCCGCGCTCGAGGGCGTGGCCCAGGCCGAGGCCATCGCCGCGCTCACCGGCCTGCCCGCGGCCGACATCGAACATGCCCTGCGCTCCCCGCGCCCGCGCGACGGCAACGACTTCCGCGTGCGCATCGCCCGACTCGTCGACATGAGAAAACGACTATGACCGATCCAAGCCCCGTCCCCGGCACGACCGATCCGCTGATCACCGGCGAGGCCCTCGCCGAACGCGCCGCGCGCGTGCGCGACGAAGTCGCCAAGGCCTTCATCGGCCAGCCCGAGGTGCTGGACCAGATCCTGGTCGCGCTGCTCGCCGGCGGCCACGTGCTGGTCGAGGGCGTGCCCGGCCTCGGCAAGACGCTGCTGGTGCGCGCGCTGTCGCGGGCGCTGGGCTGCGAATTCGCGCGCGTGCAGTTCACGCCCGACCTGATGCCCAGCGACGTCAGCGGCCACGCGGTGTGGGACGCGCGCAGCGAGACCTTCACCGTGCGCCGCGGCCCGATCTTCACCCACCTGCTGCTGGCCGACGAGATCAACCGCGCGCCGGCGAAGACGCAGTCGGCGCTGCTGGAGGCGATGCAGGAGCAGCAGGTGACGATCGAGGGCCAGAGCTTCGCCCTGCCGCCACCGTTCATGACCCTGGCCACGCAGAACCCGGTGGAGCAGGAGGGCACCTATCCGCTGCCGGAGGCGCAGCTCGACCGCTTCCTGCTCAAGGTGCTGATCGACTATCCCGCGCACGCCGACGAGGTGGCGATGGTGGCCGCGATCAGCGCCGGTCGCGTCGCCGCCGACTTCGACCTGTCGCAGGTGGCGCAGGTGCTCGATGCCGGCGGCATCGTCGCGCTGCAGCGCGGCACCGCCGCGACCACGGTCGACGCCGCGGTGGTGGACTACGCGGTGCGCATCGTCGCGGCCACGCGCCGCTGGCCGGGCATCGCGCTCGGCGCCGGCCCGCGCGGCAGCCTCGCGCTGGTGCGAGCGGCGCGCGCGCAGGCGGTGCTGTCCGGCCGCGACTTCGTGACCCCCGACGACGTGCGCGAAGTGGCCAGGCCCGCGCTGCGGCATCGCATCGCGCTGGCACCGGAACTGCAGATCGAGGGCCAGGACGCGGACGCGGTGCTGCAGGCGCTGCTGGCCAAGGTGGACGCGCCGCGCCAGTGACGCCATCGCCCGTCCGCCGCCGGTTCCTGCCACGGCCCGCGCCCGCGCTGGTGGTGCTGTTCGTCGCGTGGGGCGTGCTCGGCGTCGCGAGCAGTTTCGGCGTCGTGCCGGCGCGCGCGTGGGCGATCGCCGGCGCGATGCTGGCCCTGCTGGCGCTGGTCGACCTCGCCCTGCTGCTGCGTGCGCAGGTGCCCGACGTCGCCCGCCGCGTGCCGGAGGCGCTGCCGCTGGGCGTCGAGCGCGAGGTGGTGCTGCAGCTCGAACCCGGCGCGCGCCGCCAGCGCGTGGACGTGCATGACCTGCATCCCGGCGGCTGGGAGGCGAGCGGCTTGCCGCGGACCCTGGCGCTGGTGCCGGGCATGGTCTCCAGCGTCGGCTACCGGCTGCGCCCGAACGCGCGCGGCGGGTTCGCGTTCGCGGGCGTGCACCTGCGCCTGCATGCGCCGCTGCGGCTGTGGCGCCGGCTGTGCGTGGCCGGCGCGGCGCAGCGGGTGCGCGTGTTCCCCAACTTCGCGCCGCTCGCACGCTACGCGCTGGTGAGCGCCGAACAGGCCTCGCGGATGATGGGCGCGCACATCAGGCGCCGCCGCGGCGAAGGCACCGACTTCCACCAGATGCGCGAGTATCGCGTCGGCGACAGCCTGCGCCAGATCGACTGGAAGGCGACCTCGCGCGCGCGCAAGCTGATCTCGCGCGAGTACCAGGACGAAAAGAACCAGCAGCTGGTGGTGGTGCTGGACACCGGCCGGCGGATGATGGCGCGCGACCCGGGGCCGACGAAGGCCGGTGGCGACCTCGCGCATTTCGACCACGCGCTCGACGCGGCGCTGCTGGTGTCGTATCTCGCGCTGCGCCAGGGCGACGCGGTCGGCCTGCTCGCCACCGGCGGCGACCGGCGCTGGGTGCCGCCGCAGCGCGGCATGGCCGCGATCGACGTGCTGCTGCGCGCCAGCTATGACCTCGAACCGCGACCGGTGGCGACCGACTACCTCGCCGCCGCGACCGAGTTGTCGCTGCGCCAGCGCCGGCGCGGCCTGCTGATGCTGGTGACCAACCTGCGCGACGAGGACATCGAGGACCTGCTGGCCGCGGTGCGCATGCTGCAGAAGCGGCACCTGGTGGTGGTGGCCTCGCTGCGCGAACGCGCGCTCGACGACGTGCTCGGGCAGGAGGTACGCGACGAGGCCGGCGCGGTGCGCGCCGGGGCCACCGCGCGCTACCTCGCCCAGCGCGCCGCCGCGCACGAGGCCCTGCGCCGGCACCGGGTGATGGTGCTCGACGTGACCAGCGAACAGCTGCCGGCGGCGCTGGTCGAACGCTACCTCGCGATCAAGCGCGACGGGCTGTTGTAGCGGTTCCGGTGGCCGTGTTTCCCGGCGTCGCGATGAGATCTCTCCCTGCGGTCGAGACGACAAGCCGGGGGCGTTGCTGTCATTTCGACCATAGGGAGACATCTGCGCCTAGGTCGCGCTACAGCGGATTCATCGATGCCACCAGGGCGTCCTTCTTCTCCCGCCTCCAGCCTGCCGCGGCTAGCGCCGGATGATCGCCAGCCCCAGCAGGATGATCGCCACCCCGTGCAGGACCTGCAGCACGGTGCCGACCACGGCGTACATCGCGCTGATCCCCAACGCCGGCGTGCCGCCGGCCATCGTGTACGCCTGCAGGCCGGCGAACACGAGGCGCGTGAGCAGCGCCAGCCCCACCAGCAGGGCCGCGCCGGCAAGTGCCGGCATGCGCGCACGGCCGAGCGTGGCGCGATGTGGCAGCAGCATCACCAGCAGCGCGATCGCGAAGCCGAGCTCGACCACCAGCGACGGCAGCTGTCCGAGCAGGGCGGACAGCAGCTGGCCGGCAAAGGATTGATCCAGTTCCATCAGGGCAGGTCCATGGCGCAGGGAAGGATCGCGCGATGCGCGCGGGCGGGTCAGTCCGCGGTCACCAGCGTGGCGTCGCGGCCGCGCAGTTCCGCGTAGACCGCGTCGGTCGACGGCCGCGTGCCGTGCCACAGCGCGAAGCTCTCGGCGGCCTGCTCGACCAGCATGCCGAGGCCGTCGATGGCCTCGCGCGCCTGGTTGGCGCGCGCCCACGCGAGGAAGGGGATGGCCGCCTCGCCGTAGCTCAGGTCCACCGCGGTGCTGCGCGGGCCAAGCAGCGAAATCGGCAGCGCCGGCATCGCGCCGTCGCGCGCGGCCGAGGTGGCGTTGATGACGAGGTCGAATTCGCCCAGCGCGCGCAGGTCGTCGATGTAGCGCGGATGCACGCGGTCGGGCTGGCCGAGGGTGTCGGCCAGCGCGTCGGCGCGCTCGGGCGAGCGGTTGGCGATGAACAGCTCGCCGATGCCGGCATCGAGCAGCGATGGCGCCACCCCGCGTGCGGCGCCGCCGGCACCGAGCAGCAGCGTGCGCCGCTGGCGCAGGTCGATGCGATGGCGTTCGGTGAGGTCGCGCACCAGGCCGGTGCCATCGGTGTTGTCGCCGTGCCACTGCCCGTCCAGCCACGCGAGCGTGTTGACCGCGCCGGCGCGCTGCGCGCGCACGGTGGTGGTGGCGCTGAGCGCGAACGCGGACTGCTTCAGCGGCAGGGTGACGTTGGCCCCGACGCCGCCGGCCGCGGCGAATGCCTGCAGCGCCTCGTAGAACCCTTCGAGCGGGGTATCGATGGCCTGGTAGCGCAGGTCGATGCCGACCTGGCGCGCGAACCCGGCGTGGATCCGCGGCGACAGCGAGTGCGCGACCGGATGGCCGAACACGGCGAAGGACTGGCTCATCTGGCGTGCACTCCCGTTCCCTGGTCCCGGGGCGAGAGTCTACCCTCGCCGGTGCGCGATCCGCCGACGCTCAGCCGAGCGACTTGGCGTACACGTGCTGGGTCTTGAGCAGGTCGTAGCCCAGGGCCGGGTAGAACGCATGCGCGGTCTCGCGCGACAGGCTGGACCGGACCCGCAGCGCGGGCACGCCGCGGCGGCCGGCCCAGGCCTCGACCGCCGCGACCAGCTGGCTGCCGTGGTGCTGGCGGCGGGCGCCGGCGTCGACCACCAGCGCGGTCAGCTCCACCCACTCGCCGAAGGGCAGCACCAGGCGATGTTCGGCCGCGGCGAAGCCGCAGGGGACGTCGTCGGACTCGGCCACGAACACCGCGTGGTTCGCCATCGCCATCACCCGCTTCAGGCGGGCGGCCATGCCGTCGCCATCGACCGCGCCGCCGAGCTGCGCGGCGAGCCGCACGATCGCGGCGACGTCGTCGTCGGTCGCGCGCCGGATCATGCGCGCTCGCGCAGCCAGCGCGCGGCGTCGAGCGCGAAGTAGGTCAGCACGCCGTCGGCGCCAGCGCGGCGCATCGACAGCAGCGCCTCCAGCACGCAGGCGCGTTCGTCGATCCAGCCGTTGAGCGCCGCCGCCTTGAGCATCGCGTACTCGCCGCTGACCTGGTACACGAAGGTCGGCACGCCGAAGGCGTCCTTCACCTGGCGCACGATGTCGAGGTAGGGCAGGCCGGGCTTGACCATCACCATGTCGGCGCCTTCGTCGAGGTCGAGCGCGACCTCGCGCAGCGCCTCGGCGGCGTTGGCCGGGTCCATCTGGTAGGTCTTCTTGTCGGCCTTGCCAAGCGCGGACGCCGAGCCGACCGCATCGCGGAACGGGCCGTAGAACGCGCTGGCGTACTTGGCCGAATAGGCCAGGATGCGGGTGTGGACGTGGCCGTCGGATTCCAGCGCCTCGCGGATCGCGCCGATGCGCCCGTCCATCATGTCGCTGGGCGCGACCACGTCGGCACCGGCGCGCGCGTGCGACAGCGCCTGCTGCACCAGCGCCTCGACGGTGGCATCGTTCATCACGTAGCCGGCGTCGTCGACCAGGCCGTCCTGGCCGTGCGTGGTGTAGGGGTCGAGCGCGACGTCGGTGATCACGCCCAGCTGCGGGAAGCGCGCCTTGAGCGCGCGTACCGCGCGCTGGCACAGGCCGTCGTCGTCCCACGCCGCGGCGGCGTCGAGCGACTTCGCCTCCGGTGCGGTCACCGGGAACAGCGCGAGCGCCGGCACGCGCAGTTCGCTGGCCTGTTCGGCCACGCGCAGCAGCTCGTCGATCGACAGGCGCTCCACCCCGGGCATCGAGGGGACCGCCGCGCGGCCCGCCGGTTCGTGCACGAACACCGGGTAGATCAGGTCGTCGCTGCCGAGCGTGGTTTCGCGCATCAGGCGGCGCGAGAAATCGTCGCGGCGCATCCGCCGCATGCGGGTATCGGGATAGGCCATGGCGCGCATTCTACGCGCCGGGCCGGACCGGGACGCCTGACGGAATGTCCCGGCCCGCCTGCACTGGGCCGCGCGCACCGTGTCAGCGCGGCCGGGGCGGGCTTGTCGCGCGTCGTCGCCAGGCCCGCATCCTCGGGTCGCCACCGCCCGCCCGCGGCGCGCCGGATCGAATCCGGGACGGGCGCTTGCCGCGCGGAGCGGAGGAAACGGCGGTGCAGGGACCGCGCCTAGAGGATGCCGCCCCCGAGCATCAGGCGGAGGATGCCGACCACGATCACGATGCCGTTCAACGCCAGGCCGGTCTTGGCCCGGCCGCGATGGCCGCTGCGCGTGAACAGCACGCCGACGGCGGCGATGATGGCGCCGACCGCGGCAAACGGGATCAGGAACCAGTTGCCCCAGCCCAGCAGCGGGATCAAGGCCAGGATCATCCACAGCATCGCCACGATGCCCCAGAGCAGGCTGATCAGTCCCATGGTGTCGGTGTTCTCCTCCGGGCCGGATGCCCGTGCATGCAGGACGCAACCTGCGGGCGGAACGTGACCGATGCAAGGTGCGCGGTGCCGGCGGAAGGTTCCGCAACGAACCCTTCTGCCGGAGGTGGAAGTTCCGCAAGCAGCCCTTCTCCCGGGGCGGGGCGGCCCACGAGAACCCCGCTCCCGCCTGCGGGCGTCATGCAAGAGCCCCCGCTCCCGCTCGCGGGAGCGGGGTGGGGGTGTGCCCTCATCCGGCGCTTCGCGCCACCTTCTCCCGCAAGCGGGAGAAGGGCGTGTGTCGCCAAGTCGTCAGAGGCTGCTTGCCTCGGAATCGGGAGTCGGCTCGTCCCGGCATTCAGGGTGGTGGGTGATGGCCTCCTCCTCCCGATGTCGGAAGGCCGCACAAGAACCCGCGCTGATGCAGGCGGAAGTCACGCTAGAGACCCCTCTCCCGCTCGCGGGAGAGGGGCAGGGGTGAGGGTGTGCTTCAACGCCGCCCCTGGGGTCTGGAGATGTGCTCGGCATCCCCCTCATCCGGCGCTTCGCGCCACCTTCTCCCGCGTGCGGGAGAAGGGCGTGCGTCGCCAAGGTGAGGGTGTGCTTCTCGCCGGCCCCCGGGATCCGGAGATGCGCACGGCGTGCCCTCATCCGGCGCTTCGGCCACCTGCTCCCGCTGGCGCGGGAGGGGATCACGCGCCAGCGATTCAGTCGCCGTCGTGCACGCCGTCGATCTCGATCGCCAGCTCGCGCCGGCAGATCGCAGCGTGCAGCACGATCCGCGGCACGCGGTCGCCGAAGCGCGCGTCGAGCGCCTGCGTGACCAGGGGCAGGTCGGCTTCGTCGCGCACGTAGACCTTCAGCCGCGTGCCCGGCCCGAAGTCGGCCGGCAGCGATGGACGGCCCGCGCGCGCGGCGCCGAGCAGGGCATCGAAGTTGGCGAAGGTCTCGTCCATCTGCGCCAGCAGCTCGCCGGCATGCTGCGAGGCGTGGCCGACCACCGCGGCGGTGCCCGACAGCAGCAGCGGCATCGCGCTGCCCGTCGGCGGCAGCATGGCGCGCGCGAAGCTCGGGGCCTGTGGCCCATACTGGCGCGGATACCGGTAGGCGCTCACCTGGCGCGGGTTTTCCACCGGCGTGCCGGGCGCGCGCGCAGCCAGCCAGTACACCTGGATCGTGCGCGCGTCGTCGCTGCGGCCGATCGCGGTCGCGGCGGGCAGGGTGGTGGTGTCGAAGTCGCCGAGGCCGCGTGCGCGGCCGATGCAGAACTGGCGGTAGCGCTCGGTGTCGCCGTCGCCCAGGGTGATCGCTTCGAGGTAGTTCCAGACCCGCAGCAGGTGCGGGTAATCGCTGCCGGAGACGAAGCGCGTCAGCGCGCGGTAGGCGTGCTCGGCGGCCAGCAGGGCGCCGCCGTGGTCGCCGGCGGCTTCGTGGCCCGGGGGTTCGTCGACCTCGATCGCGCCGAACAGCAGCTGGCCGTCGCACGACCAGGCGATCGTGCCCCCCGCCTCGGCCGGAACCGGCGCGCGGCCGCAGGCGACGGGGGCGTGCGCGCGCCAGACCTCGAGCGCGCCGTGCCCGTAGGGGCGCAGCGGCACGCGCAGGTAGCGCGGATCGTCCACGCGCGGCGCGTCGTCGCCGAAGCCGAGCACGGTCAGCACGTCCGCCTGCGCGAGCAGCTGTTCCGGCGTGGCGTCATGCACGTAGTCCACGCGCAGGCGCGGCGGCGCGGCCGGCGGCAGGGGTACCGGCCGGCTCACGGATTGCCCTCGTGCAGGGTGTCGCCGGCGAACGACTGGGCCGCCTGGCGCCGGCGTTCACGCCAGCCGCGCAGCGCCAGAGGCGCGATCGCGATGGCGTTGATCGCATAGATCAGGCGGAACAGGTACAGGCGCCAGCGCACCGCCCGGTTGTCGAACACGTCGCCGGCCAGCATCGAGATCACCGCCTGCTCCACCTGCCAGTCGTTGCGCGGCGCCGAGAAGATGCGCTGCATCACCGGCGTGGTGAAGCGGTGGATGAACCACGAGAAGTGCTTCAGGCCGCGGCGCAGGCGCCGGTCCATCGCCTTCTGCAGCGCGCGTTCGCGCGTCGGCTCGCGCAACGCGCCATCGACCACGTCCGCCGCATGTTCGGCGCTGTTCATGCCCAGGTACACGCCCGACGAGAACACCGGGTCGATGAAGGCGAAGGCATCGCCCGCCATCACCCAGCCGGGGCCGGCCATGCGCCGGCACTGGTACGAATAGTTGCCGGTGGCATGCACCGGCGCCACGCGCTCGGCGCCCTGCATGCGCTCCCACACGGTGGCGGTGCGCTGCAGTGTCTGCATGAGGAACGCTTCGTTGGAACGCGCTTCCTTGCCGCCGCCTCCACGCTGCTTCAGGTACTCGGGGAAGCACACCGCGCCGACGCTCATCACGTCGTCGCGCAGCGGGATCAGCCAGTACCAGCCGTGCTCGAAGCGGTCGACGGTGATGTTGCCGGCGTCGTTGCCGGGACGGCGCTGCACGCCGCGGAAATGGCTGAACAGGGCCGCCGACTGGTGGCGCGTGCTCCTGGCCTTGAGCTTGAGCCGGTTGCCGAGGAAGGTGTCGCGGCCGCTGGCATCGACGAGGTAGCGAGGGCGGAATGCGAGCGCTTCGCCGCCGGGACCGGTCGCCTGGACCCGCGCCGGCCGGCCGTCCGCCCCGAAGTCGATGTGGGCCACGCGCACGCGCTCGCGGGCATCCACGCCGCTGGCGCGTGCGTGCGCGAACAGCAGCTGGTCGAACTCGGAGCGGCGCACCTGGAAGGCGTGGTCGAACTTCGGGTCGAGCGCGCGATCGAAGCGGAACACGTGGGTGGTGCCGTTGGCGGGGCTGTCGGGGTCGTGGACCGGGAAATCGGCGCCGGCCTTGTACACGCCGATCGCGCGGACCTGGTCCAGCACGCCGAGGCGCTCGAGGATCGGCAGGTTCATCGGCAGCAGCGATTCGCCGATGTGGAAGCGCGGGTGCGCGTCCTTCTCCAGCAGCACCACGCGCCAGCCCTTGCGCGCCAGCAGGGTCGCCGCGGTGCTGCCGGCCGGGCCGCCACCGATGACCAGCACGTCGCAGTCCTCGGCCGTGGTCGGAGCGGGGGCGGGCGGGGCGGGGCTGGCCATCCTGTGCGGGTCTGCCGGGGCATCTGCGGTTGCGGGTGCGCATGATAGCGGACCGTCGCCGCCGCCCCGGTGGGCGGTCCCGGTGCGCCCTGCGGCCCGGGGCGCTTGCGCCGGGCGGCGCGATGCCGGAAGGTGGCGACCCCGTCCGGACGAGCCCACCGCCGATGTCCCCGCAAACCGATGCCGAACGTGAACTGGCCGCCCTGCTGGTCGAGAGCCTGAACCTGGATGGCGTCGACGCCGCCGGGATCGACCCGGAGGCGCCGCTGTTCAACGCCGGCCTTGGCCTGGATTCGATCGACGCGCTGGAACTGGCGCTGGCGATCAGCAAGCGCTACGGCTTCCAGCTGCGCTCGGACAACGAGGAGAACCGGCGCATCTTCGCCTCGCTGCGCGCGCTGTCGGCGCACGTCGAAGAGCACCGCACCGCTTGACCCTCGCGCTGCAGGTCGGGCTGGCGATCGCGTACGCGCTGCTGGCGCACGCGGCCAGCGCGGGCAGCGTGCACGCGGCGCTGGCGGCGCTGCTGGTGCTGGTGGCGCTGGTGCTGGCGGCGCCCATGCTGCAGCCCCGGGCCTGGGCCTGGGCGCTCGCCGCGCTGCTGGCTGCCGGCGCCTGGGCGCTGCACCGCGCCGGCTTGTCGATGGTGCCGCTGCTGCTGGTGCCGGTGGCATTCGTGTGGCTGGTGGCCTGGGTGTTCGCGCGCAGCCTGCGCCGCGACCGGGTGCCGCTGATCCTGCGCATCGTGTCCGGCATCGACGGCGTGCCGCCGGCGCAGGTGCCGGCCGATGTCGCCGCCTATGCGCGCGGCCTGACCGCCGCCTGGGCCTGGGTGCTGCTGCTGCTGGGCGTGGCCAACCTGGTGCTGGCGCTGCTCGCCACCCCGGGCGGCCTGCTCGACCAGGTCGGCCTGGCGTCGCCGTGGCCGATCACGCGCACGCAGTGGTCGTGGTTCGCGAACCTGCTGAACTATGGCGTGGTCGGCGGTTTCTTCGTGCTCGAGTTCCAGTTCCGGCGCCTGAAGTTCCCGGCGCGCGACCACGGGTTCCTCGATTTCATGCGACGCATGGGCAGGCTGGGCCCGGCCTTCTGGCGTGACCTGCTGCGCTGAACGGCCACGCCTTCAGCCGCCGCGGCCGGGCGCGACGGTATCCTGTGCCGCCAAATCCATTGGAAACCCGCGATGCCGGTGAGGCCAGGGCGACGCGCATGCGCGTGATGTGGTCGATCTACAACGCGATCATGTTCGCGCTGATCATGCTGTGGACCGCCGCGTGGATCTCGGCGGCCCTGCTGGCGCGCGCGTGCGGCGCCGGCGAGGATTTCGCGCTGCGCATGGCTGCGCGCGGCTGGGCGCCGGGCGTGCTGCTCGGCGCCGGCGTGCGCCTGCGGGTCGAAGGCCTGGAGCGGGTGGACTGGTCGCGGCCTTACCTGTTCGTGGCCAACCACCAGTCGGTGATCGACAACGCCGCGCTGTTCCGCGCGCTGCCGGTGCCGGTGCGTTTCCTGCTCAAGGCCGAGATGGCGCGCGTGCCGTTCCTGGGCTGGTATGCGCGCGCCACCGGGATGCTGTTCATCATCCGCGACGCGCGCCGCTCCGGCCCGCTTTTGCGCCGCGAAGCGGCCGCGTTGCTGGCCGCGGGCCATGGCCTGTGCCTGTTCCCCGAGGGCACGCGCAGCCTCACCGGCGAAGTGGCGCCGTTCAAGTCGGGCGCGCTGCAGGCGGCGATCGACGCCGGCGTGGCGATCGTGCCCGTCGCGCTGCAGGGCGCGGGCCGGGTGCTGCCGGTGGGCGGGATTTCCGGCGCCCGGCCGGGGCCGATCCGGGTCGGCATCGGCGTGCCGCTGGAGACACGGGTCGACGGCGCGCCGGTGCCGCGCCAGGCGCTGGCCGATCGCGCGCATGCCGACGTGCTGGCGATGCTGCGGCAATGGGCGTGAGGCGGGTACCGTGGAGATCGTGATCGGCCATGACCATCCCAGCCTGCCCGGGCACTTCCCCGGGCGCCCGGTGGTGCCGGGCGTGGTCGTGCTCGACCGCGTGGTCGCCGCGCTCGAACAGGCGCACGGGCCGCTGCCGCCGCTGCGCCTGCCGCAGGTGAAGTTCCTGCAGCCGCTGCTGCCGGGCGAGGCGGCGCGGATCGAGTTCGCGCCCGCATCCGTGGCCTCGTCCGTGCCCGGCGAACGACGCTGGCGCTTCCACGTGCTGCGCGGACACGCGACAATCGCCAGCGGGGAGATCGTGGCAGGGCCGGTGGAGAGCGATGCGTGAGCGTGCACGCGTGAGCATGCGCCGACGAGCGCGCACCCATGAGCGCGTATCAATGAGCGTGCATCCATGAGCGTGGACTGGAAGCAGCGGCCGGAGGGTGGCGGGCGCTTCGCCATGTGGCTGTTGCGCACGATCGCGCGCCACGGCGGGCGCCCGGTCGCGCGCGTGCTGCTGTACCCGATCACCCTGTATTTCCTGTTCCGGCGCGGGCCCGAGCGGCGCGCGTCGATCGCTTTCCTCGATCGCGCGCTGGGCCGTCCGGCGACGCTGGCCGACGGCGCGCGCCACGTGCACACCTTCGCCTCGACCATCCTCGACCGGCTGTTCCTGCTCGACGGCGAGGAGCGCCGCTTCCGGATCGACGTGCATGGCGTCGAGGCGCTGGCGGCGAAGGTGGACGAAGGCCGCGGCGTGCTGCTGTTCGGCTCGCACCTGGGCAGCTTCGAGGTGATGCGCGTGCTCTCGCGCCAGCGTCCCGGCCTGAAGCTGCGGGTGGTGCTGGACAAGGCCCACAGCCGCGCGCTGACGCAACTGCTGGACGCGCTGGCGCCGGAGATCGCCGCCGGCGTGATCGACGCCAGCCAGGACGGTCCGGCGCTGATGCTGCAGATCCAGCAGGCCGCCAGCGAGGGCGCGCTGGTCGCGCTGCTGGTCGACCGCACCCTGCCCGGGCAGCCCTCGGTGCAGGTGCCCTTCCTCGGCGCGCCGGCGCCGTTCCCGCTGGCGCCGTGGCAGATGGCGGCGGTGCTGAAGGTGCCGGTGATGCTCGGTTTCGGCCTGTATCGGGGAGGCAACCGCTACGAACTGGCGTTCGAGGCGTTCAGCGAAGGGCTCGACCTGCCGCGCGGGCGTCGCGACGCCGCGCTGGCCGCGCTCATCGCCGGTTACGCCGCGCGGCTGGAACATCATGCGCGGCGGGCTCCCTACAACTGGTTCAACTTCTACGATTTCTGGCATGTCGACGAACAACTCCACCACGCCGTCCCTTCCGCGCCCGGCACCGCGCGCCCGCTGGCGCTGGCTGGCGATGGGCCTGCTGGCGATCGCGCCGTCGGCGTGGGCACAGGCCGCCCTCGATAGCGATGCGCTGCTGCGCGCGCTGGCGCGCCCGGCGCCGGCGGCCACGGCCTTCGTCGAAGTGCGCGACTCGCCGATGCTGAAGGCGCCGCTGCGCGTGTCCGGCGAGTACCGCCGTCCCGATGCCACCACCCTGGTGCGCGAGGTGCGCGCGCCCTATGCCGAGACCACCACCCTGCGCGGCGGCGAGGCGATCATCGCCCGGGCAGGCCGCGCGCCGCGCACGCTCGCGCTGTCGCGCGTGCCGGAACTGGCCGCCCTGCAGTCCAGTTTCGGCGCGCTGCTGGCCGGCGACGCCGACGCGCTGCGCGCGCACTACCGCATCGATGCGCAGGGCACGCGCGAACGCTGGACGATGCAACTCGTGCCGCGCGACGCCAGGCTGGCGGCGAAGCTGCGCGGCATCGTGCTGCACGGCGATGGCGACGACCTGCGCTGCATCGAGACCACGCCGGCGAAGGGCGAGGTGCAGCGCACGCTGATGGGCGCCACCGCGCAGGCGGTCGGTGCCGGCGCCGACATCGCCGCGCTCTGCCGCGGCACCGCCGGCTGATGCCGTCGCCGGCCGGGCGGCTGCTCGCGGCGCTGGCGTGGCTGGCGCTGCTGGCCGTTGCGGGGTGGTGGCTCGCCCAGCACCTGTCCTTCAGCACCGACCTGCGCCGCTTCCTGCCCGATCCGCGCACGCCGGAGCAGACGCTGCTGATCGAGGAACTCGGCGAGGGGCCGGGGTCGCGCCTGCTGCTGGTGGCGCTGTCGGGCGACGACGCGGAAACGCTGGCCGCGCAGTCGCAGGCGATGCAGGCGACGCTGTCGGCCGACGCGCGCTTCGCCTTCGTCGCCAACGGCGGCAGCCTCGGCCTCGACGCGATCCCCGAACGCCTGCGCCCGTACCGCTACCTGCTGTCGCCGACGCTCGACGCGCAGCCGCTCGACGTCGACTACCTGCGCGAGGAACTGCAGGCACGCGTGCAGGACCTCGGCTCGCCCGCCGCCGACCTGGTCGAGCCGCTGCTGCCGTCCGATCCCACGCTGGAAACACTGCGCCTGGCCGAAGGCTGGCTGCCGCCGCATGCGCCGCAGACGCGGCACGACGCCTGGTTCGACGCCGCGGGCAGGCAGGCCCTGCTGCTGGCCGAGACGCGCGCGCCGGGGTTCGACCCGGATGGCCAGCGCCAGGCCGTCGACGCGATCCGCGCCGCGTTCGAGGCCGCGCGCGGCGACGGCGCGTCGCAGCTGGAGATCAGCGGTCCCGGTGCGTTCTCGGTCGAGATCGGCGGCCGCACCGAACGCGAAGCGCGCTGGATCGGCACCGTCGACACCGTCGGCCTGATCCTGCTGCTGCTGGTGGCGTACCGCAGCTGGCGCATCCCGCTGCTGGGCGTGCTGCCGCTGGCGAGCGCGGGGCTGGCGGGCCTGGCCGTGGTCGCGCTGCTGTTCGGTGACCGCGTGCACGGCATCACCATCGCCTTCGGCTTCACCCTGATCGGCGTGGTGCAGGACTACCCGATCCATTTCTTCAGCCACCAGCACGCGGGGCTGTCACCGTGGCGCAACGTGCGCGCGCTGTGGCCGACGCTGGCGACCGGCGTCGCCGCCACCTGCATCGCCTATGTCACCTTCCTGTTTTCCGGCGTCGACGGCTTGCGCCAGCTCGCGGTGTTCACCATCGTCGCGCTGGCGACCGCGGCGCTGTGCACGCGCTACCTGCTGCCGGGACTGGTCGATCCGGCGCCGCGCGACCCCGCCGCCTCGCCGCGGCTGCTCGCGCTGTGGCGCGCGATCGAGCGCCTGCCGCGGCCGCGCGGATCGCTGTTGGTGCTGGCGCTCGCCGCGCTGGCGGTGGTCGCGCTGCGACCGGGCGACTTCTGGCAGAACGACCTGTCGAAGCTGACCCCGGTGCCGGCGCCGCTGCTGCAGCGCGACGCGCAGCTGCGCGCCGAACTCGGCGCGCCCGACGTGCGCTACGTGCTGGCGCTGACCGCGCCGGATGCACAGGCCGCGCTGGCGGGCAGCGAAGGCCTGCGACCCGCGCTCGACGCGCTGGTGGCGCGTGGTGCGATCGACGGTTACGACATGGCCGCGCGCTACCTGCCCAGCGCGGCGACCCAGCGCGCGCGCCAGCAGCAGCTGCCCGCAGGCGACGCGCTGCGCACGATGCTCGACGCGGCGCTGGCCGACTCGCCGTTCCGCGCCGATGCGTTCGAGGACTTCGTTGCCGACGTCGCGCGCGCGCGCACGGCACTGCCGCTGCAGCCGCGCGACCTCGACGGCACGCCGCTGGCGACCAGCGTGTCCGGCCTGCTGGTCGGCGGCGACGGCCACGCCACGGCGCTGGTGTCGCTGAGTGGCCTGGAGGACGTCGGCGCGGTCGCGCAGGCAGCCTCGGCGCACGGGGCACGCCTGCTCGACCTCAAGCAGGCCTCGGAATCGCTGGTGGCCGACTACCGCGCGCGCATCCTCGCCTCGCTGGCGGTCGCGGCGCTGCTGCTGGTGGCCACCGTCTGGATCGCGCTGCGCACGCCGCGCCGAGTGCTGCGCGTGCTGCTGCCGATGGCGCTGACCACGCTGCTGATCCTCGCCGTGCTGCGCGGCTTCGGCGTGGAGCTCACCCTGTTCCACCTGGTCTCGCTGATCCTCGCCGCTGGGCTTGGCCTCGACTATGCGCTGTTCTTCGAACACGCCGGCGACAGCCGCGACGACCAGCTGCGCACCCTGCACGCGGTGATCGTGTGCAGCCTGATGACGCTATTGGTGTTCAGCCTGCTCGCGCTGTCGTCGATTCCGGTGTTGCGCGCCATCGGCAGTACCGTCGCGCTCGGCGTGCTGCTCAATTTCGTGCTGTCGCTGCTGATCGCGCGCGCGCCCGCAGCGCGAGTCCTGCCCATGGGCGGAACGACGGCATGATCGTCGCGCGCGCCGAGATCGAGACCCTCATCCCGCACAAGCACGGCATGTGCCTGTGGGACGAGGTGCTGGAATGGGATGCGCAGCGCATCCGCCTGCGGGCGCTGAACCACCGCGGCCCCGCGCACCCGTTGCGCAGCGACGGCCAGCTGCGCGCGCTGCACCTGTGCGAGTACGGCGCGCAGGCGATGGCGGTGCACGGTGGGCTGGTTGCGCGCGAACGGGGCGGCGTCGCGCCGCAGGGCATGCTCGTGGCCCTGCGCGACGTGCGCCTGCACGCGACCCGCATCGACACCTTCGCTGGCGCCCTGGTGTGTGGGGCCGAATGCCTTGCCGCCAGCGCCACCAGCCAGCAGTACGCCTTCCGCATCCACCACGCCGATGCACTGCTGGCCGAAGGCCGCGCCACGGTGATGCTGGGCGCGTGAGCGCGCGGCGGACGGGACCGCGCGTGGAATCGTCCGCCGCGGCGGCATAATCGGCCGATTCCTGAAGCGGAGACACGATGAAACGGGCGCTGGTGACGGGTGGCAGTGGCGACATCGGTGGCGCGATCTGCCGCCGGCTGGCGGCGGAGGGCCTGCACGTGGTCGTGCACGCGAATGCGAATCGGGCGCGCGCCGAGGCGGTGGTGGCGGAGATCGTCGCCAGCGGCGGCAGCGCGGAGGCGGTGGCCTTCGACGTGGCCGATGGCGAGGCGACGCGCGCCGCGGTCGAGGCGCTGCTGGCCGCGGGGCCGGTGCAGGTGGTGGTGAACAACGCCGGCATCCACGACGACGCGCCGATGGCGGGCATGACCGAGGCGCAGTGGAAGCGCGTGGTCGACGTGTCGCTGCACGGCTTCTTCCATGTCACCCAGCCGCTGCTGCTGCCGATGGCGCGCACGCGCTGGGGGCGGATCGTCAGCGTGTCGTCGGTGGCGGCGGTGCTCGGCAACCGCGGCCAGGCGAACTACGCCGCGGCCAAGGCGGCGCTGCACGGGGCGACCAAGTCGCTGGCGCGCGAGATGGGCTCGCGCGGCATCACCGTGAACGTGATTGCACCGGGCGTGATCGCCGGGGCGATGGCCGAGTCGGCCTTCCCCGAGGACCGGGTGAAGCAGCTGGTCCCCGCCGGGCGCGCCGGCACGCCGGAGGAGGTGGCGGCGCTGGTCGGCTTCCTGTGCTCGGACGCGGCCGGCTACGTCAACGGCCAGGTGATCGGCATCGACGGCGGCATGAGCTGAGCCGACGGTCGGGCCGGCGCCGCGGCTTGGCGATCCATTCACGTTCAGCGGCGGATCATCGCCGGGACACGGAGAGATCCTCCACAGGAGAGACACCATGCGCCGCTTCCTTGCCCTGATCGCCCTGGCCGCCCTGGCCTTGACCCTGGGCGCCTGCGCCACCCGGCCCGTCGTGACCGGCACCCCCCGTCCGGCGATCGACCCGGCCCAGGTGCGCATCTACTACGCGCCGCCACCGGGCGGTTACGAGGAGATCGCGCGGCTCGAGGTGGGCAGCGGCGGGTTCACCTATGGCGAGCAGAACAAGAACAACGCGGTGATGAACAAGCTGCGCCGCGAGGCCGCGAAGCTGGGGGCCAACGGCGTGCTGTTCCAGGGCAGCGCCGACGGCTACGGCGGCGGTGGCGTGAGCGTGGGCGGCGGCGGTGGCCGCGTCGGCGGCAGCAGCTTCTCCAGCGTGGGCGTGGGCGTGAACATCTCGCCGCGGCAGAAGTACGGCAGCGGCATCGCCATCCACGTCGTCAACCCGCCCGCGGACGGCGCGTCGCAGCCGTAGGCCGGCGTCGGCGTCGGCGTCGCGCTGCGCGCCGACGCGTCGCATCATCGACCGGGCGCCTGCCCGGCCCTGTCGCGGGACGCTAGGCCGCCTGTTCCTCGGTGCGGGCGTCGTCCTCGGCATACCAGTCGGCGGCCAGCGATGCATCTGCCACGGCCCCCGCGCTGGCGAGGTGGTCGCCGAGTCCATGGTCGTCGAGATCGGGATGGTCGGCGCGGGCGCGCTGCAGGATCTCCGCCGCCAGCCAGCGCATGCGCGCCACGTTGGTGTCGATCCGGGCCAGGAACGCCGGCGTTTCGAGCCGGTCCGAGAGCGCCCGGTTCATCTCGCGGAACCAGTCGATGCGGAACTGGTCGAGCATGCCGCGCGCCGGCGGCGATGCGCGCCCCGCGTTGCGCAGGCCCCACTCGCGCAACAGTGGCTGCATTGCCAGGTTCAGCGCGCGCGCCTCCTCGAACTGCGGCCGCAGCCGCGACAACGTGGCCAGGTCGGTCAGGCGACCGGCGAAGAACAGCGGCGCCAGCAGCGACCAGTAGTAGGTGTAATCCCAGATCACCTTCACCGGCATCACCCGCTCGTCGCCGAACAGCGGGTACTGGTCCTGGTAAAGCGTCAGCGTGTTCTCGTAGAACGAGAAGTACAGCTGCTCGTACAGCGAGACGTAGGGCTCGAAGCGCTGCCCGGCGGCGTCTTTCGCCACCAGGTCGCAGATGTAGGTGTTGGCGATCGCGATGAAGTCGCTGCCGGGCGAGTAGAACGGGTCGAGGAACACGCCGGCCTCGCCGGTGCTGGCCCAGCGACGGGGCGAGAACACCTGCTTCGCGCCATGCGAGAAGTGGCGCAGGAACAGGAAGTCCTGCAGCGTGTGCTCGCTGCGGTCGAGGCTGGCCGCCACCTGCGGCTGGTGCACGCGCAGCCAGTCCATCGCCTTGGCGTGCGTGTTCATCGCCTCCAGCGGATGCAGCTTCGCGTCGCAGACGATGCCCAGCGAATGCGCGCCCGACGACAGCGGGATCAGCCAGAACCAGTAGCCGGGGCCGCACATGTGGTTGGTCGAGCGCCAGCGGTCGGGCGGATCGCAGCGCTGCCGCCACTGCGCGTCCTGCGACCAGCCGTTGGGATCGACGAAGCCGTCCACCCGCCACCACGCGGCGTTGACGTCGTGGTCGTTGGCCTGGGCGAGATCGAGCTTGCGCTTGACCAGCGCCGCGCGGCCGCTGGCGTCCACCAGCCAACGGCAGTACAGCGCTTGGGCCTGGCCATCGCGCTCGTAGTGGACGAGATGGTCGTCCTCGTCGTCGGCGATCTCGAAGCCGCGCACCACGGCGGCGTCCTCGAAGCGCACGCCCTGCGCCCGCGCCAGCACGCCGAGGTGGTTCTCGAAGCGGCCGCGGTCGATCTGCCACGACGGCGTCGGCAGCAGCTGGCTCACGCCCAGTTCGGTGCAGCGGTCGATCGCGTGGCTGCCCTCGGAGAAGAAGAAGCGGAAGCCGAACTTGCGGATCTGTTTGGTCTCCAGGTGTTCGCGCAGGCCGAGAACGTCGGCGAAGTAGTGCGCGCCGATCTCGACCGTCGACTCGCCCACCTTGTGCGCCGCCTCGCGCACCGGATGCGACTTGCGCTCGATGACCGCGACCGACAGGGCCGGCTGCTGCTTCCGCAGCTGCAGCGCGAGCGTCAGGCCGGCCAGGCCGCCGCCGAGGATGGCGACGTCGACACGGGGGGCGGGGGCATTCGACATCGGGCAGCGCTCCTTGCGCGCCGCGTCCGGGGGAACGCGACCGGCGGAGACTACCGCAAGGCGCGGCGTGGCGTGTTCACGGCGCGTGTGCGCCGGGCACCGTCGATGCGTGGGGGTCGAACACCACCGGCGGACGGGCGCGCGTGCGCCGGTACTCGCGCACCACGTGGCCCTGCGCCAGCACCTGCCGGAACACGTGCGAGGTGATCCGCCACAGGTCGCGGAACAGGCGGAAGTGGCTCTTGCGGAACTGCTCGTCCGAACCGGCGGTGGCGTAGCGCGTCTCCACCGGCACCGACACCACGCCGTAGCCGAGCCGGCGCGCGGCCGAGATCAGCACCTGTGCCTCGAACACGAAGCCCTCGCCCGGCACGCCATCGAGGGCCAGCACCGGCGCCGGGTAAAGCCGCTGCCCGCTCTGGCTGTCGACCAGGCGGAAGCCACAGGCCCAGGCGATGCCCCAGTCGCCGAAATCGTTGCCGATCCGGCGGTACCACGGCTGCGTGCTGCGCTTCTTCAGGCGCGCGCCATTGACGATGTTGCGCGGATGCGCGTTGGCGGCGGCCACCAGGCGCGGGATGTCGCTGGCGCGGTGCTGGCCGTCGCCATCCAGCGTCACCGCCGCCGCCATGCCGCGGCGCAGGGCCTCGGCGAACCCGTCGCGCAGCGCCTGGCCCTTGCCCATGCGCCGCGGATGCCGCACCAGCACCACCGGCAGGCTCGACACGATCGCGGCGGTGTCGTCGTCGGAGCCGTCGTCGACCACGATCACCAGGTCGCAGTGCGCGAGCGCGCCCTCGACCACCTCGCGGATGCGCAGCGCTTCGTTCAATGCGGGAATCACCGCGGCGACGTTGCCGCGGTGCAGCGTCGGCGGCTCAGACACCGGCGATATCCAACGCGAGCTGGCGGTGCGCGCCCGCCGGCAACGATGCCGACGCGGCGCCGGCGGCCAGCGCGTCGAACAGCGCCAGCATCGGCGCCATCGCGTTCGCCTGCAGGCGCCGCGCCAGCGGACCGTCGGCCACGGGCGCGTCGCCGTCGCGCAGCGTCGCGGACAGCCGCGGCCCGGCGCCATCGCGCGCGAGCACCAGGGCCGCACCGAGCAGGCCCTCGCTGTGCGTCACCGTGCCGAGCAGGCCGGTGGCGGTGGTGTCGTAGGCCACCAGCAGCACGGCGTCGGCGTCGGTCGCCAGCTGCGTCATCGCTTCCAGCAGGCCCTGCGCGAAGGTCGCGCGGTAGGCGCTGATCGCGGTGGTGGTGCGCATGCAGCCGCTGCCGATGGTCCAGTAGCCGGCAGCGGCGTTGTGCACCGAGTTGTGGAACTTCGTCGGCGAGATGTCGGTGGGCGTGTCGGCCAGCGTCGCGCACATGTAGTCGGTGATGCCGAGGTCGCCGTGGGTCGAGGCGAACACCGACGGCAGCGACGCCGGATCGCGGCCGGCGCCTTGGCACGCGGCCAGCGCCACGTCCAGGGCCACCGCCACCGATGGCGGCGCGCGCCGGCGCTCGTTCGGCGCCAGCAGGTGCGGCGAAGGCTTGGCCGGTGCATTGGCGGGCAGGCCGCCGTCACGCGCGAAGGCGCGCGCGGCGGCCCAGTCCGGCAGGCCGTCGCTCCAGAACCCGATGCCGGCCACGGTCGCGGACAGCGTGCTCATGCCGCGGCTCCCGTGCCGAACACCAGCGAGCAGTTGTTGCCGCCGAAGCCGAACGAATTGTTCATCGCGAACGCGATGTCGCGCCGGGCGTTGTCGAAGCGGATCTGCGGGCCGCAGCCGGGATCGGGCGTGGCGCTGTTGAGGATGCCGGGCAACAGGCCGTGTTCCAGCGCGAGCAGCGCGAACACCGACTCGACGATGCCGGCCGCGCCGAGCGTGTGCCCGGTCCAGCCCTTGGTCGAACTGGCGTGCAGGGTGTCCGGGAACAGCGCCGCCACCGCGCGCGCCTCGATCGCGTCGTTGGCCGGGGTCGAGGTGCCGTGCAGGTTGAGGTAGCCCACCTGCGCCGCGTCGATGCCGGCGCGCGCCAGCGCATCGCGCATGGCGAGCGTGGCGCCGAGGCCGTGCGGATGCGGCGCCGACATGTGGTGCGCGTCGCTCGATTCACCGTAGCCGCGCAGCTGCAAGGGCGCGTCCTCGCCGGGCGCCAGGCCCTCGAGCACCGCGAAACCGCCGGCCTCGCCCAGCGACAGCCCGTCGCGGGTGGCGTCGAACGGGCGGCAGGGTTCGGCCGAGACCAGCCCCAGCGCGTTGAAGCCGAACAGCACGCTGCCGCACAGCGTGTCGACGCCGCCGACCAGCGCGGCATCGGCGACGCCGGCCTGGATGAGGCGCGCGGCCTGCGCGAACACCTTCGCGCTTGACGAGCAGGCGGTGGCGACCGTCACGCACGGCCCGCGCAGGCCGGTGGCGTGCTGCAGGAAATCACCAAGCGAATGCGGGGTGTGCACGATCGGCCGCTGCAGGTCTTCGGGCATGCGCAGGGTGCCGTCGGGCGTGGCCGCCGCGCGCGCATAGCCTTCTTCGCTGGCGCCGATGCTGGAGGTCGACGTGCCCACCACCAGCGCGATGCGTTCCGCGCCATGGCGCGCGACCAGCGCGTCGAGCACCGCCGGCACGCCGTCCTGCTGCAGCGCCAGCCAGGCCAGCCGGTTGTTGCGGCATTCCCAGCCGGCGAGGTGGGCGGGCAACGGGCTGTCCTCGAGGCCGTCGACACGGCCGATCCAGGTCGGCAGCGGCGCGGCGCCGAAATCATTGCGGCGCAGGCCGCCGCGGCGCGTGGCCAGGGCATCGGCCTGGGCATCGCGCCCGCGGCCGACGGCCGTGGTGGCGGTGTAGGCGCGGATCGCCAGCGCCGGCATGGCAAGAGGCGATGGCGTGGGACCCACGGATGCGACCAGTGCGGAAAAGCGGGATTATATCGGCGTGGAAGCCGGGGACGTTCACCTGACGACGACCGCCGCGCGCCAGCGCCGCGCGCACCGCTGGCGCCTGCTGCGCGACCCGCACGCCTGGACCGCACTGGGCGTGGCCGGCGGCGCCTGCGTGTTCAGCTTCGGACTGGTGTACGTCGGCTATTTCGCGCACGTGCTGCATGTCGCGCGGCGTGCGCCGGTGCGACCGTCCGGACCGGGCTGCCTGCTGCTGTTCGGCAAGCATGCGCCCGGCGGGCGCATCGATCCGGAGTTCCGCGACCGCCTGCGTCGCGCCGCCGAAGTCTGGCAACGGCAACCCGGGCGCCCGCTGCTGCTGATGGGTGGCGGCTTCGACGGCAGCACCAGCGAAGCCGAACTCGCGCGCCGCGCGCTGTTGGAGGCCGGCGTGGCGGACACGGCGACGCTGCTGCTCGACACCGAGTCGCGCGACACGCTGCAGAACCTGCGCAACGCGCGAGAGCTGCTGCGTGCGCATCCGCAGGCCGGCCCGGCGGTGCTGCTCAGCAGTCGCTACCACCTCGCCCGCTGCGCACTGTTCGCGCGCAACCTCGGCCTGGACGCGGAGCTGTGCGCGGCGGAAGCGCGGCTGCCGTGGCGGCCGTCGACCCTGTGGCGCCTCGCCGGCGAGGCCGCCTACGTGTGCTGGACCGACCTCGGCACGCGCTGGGCGCGCCTGGTGCGCCATCGCGGGATGCTGGAACGCGTCAGCTGAGCGGGCGCACGGCCTCCACGCAACCGCTCGGACGCGGGGTGCTGCGACTGGACCAGCCCGCGCCGTGAAGCGGCCTCGGCCGGGATGTAGAGTGGGACCCTTCCGGTACTCCAACGGAGCTGAAAGACATGACGCGTACGATGCGTGCGGTTGCCGTCCTCGGCCTCCTGTGGGTCGCAGGTGCGCTGCTGGCGCAGACGCCTCCCGAGACTGTCGCAGCGGCCGAGCTTCCCGATGTTGCGCTGCCGCCTGAGCTGGATCGGGTGCTGCGGGATTACGAGCGGGCCTGGCGCGCTGGCGACGCAACCGGAATCGCGTCGCTGTTCACCGAGGACGGGGTCCTGCTGCAGAACCACCGCCCGCCCATCCGCGGGCGCGCGGCAATCCAGGCGGTCTACGCGGGCGAGCAGGGCGGCCCGTTGCGGCTGCGCGCGCTCGCGTACGCGGCAGGCGACACGATTGGCTACATCGTCGGCGGGTACCGCTACGGGGATGCGGCGCACGACATCGGCAAGTTCACGATCACGTTGCAGCGCGAACACGGCGGCCCTTGGCGGATATCCTCGGACATGGACAGCAACAACGCTTCGCCCAGGCCGTGACCGGAACCGGATGCAGCGGTGCCCGCGAAACCGCCGGCCGCGTCTCCCTCGTCCGCCAGCGAGCCGATCACGACCTGGCACGCGGCGTCGATCCCCTGGCATCGCAACGGCACGCCGGTCAGGGGCGGGATGGCGCCAGGCAGCGCGCGAGGAAGGCGTCCGACAGCCGGTAGCGATGCAGCGCGTCGCGCCCGCGCAGGCCGTGCTTGGCGCCGGGGTAGGTCATCAGCGCGAACGGCGTGCCGCGTTGCTGCAGGTCGCTCATCAGCGCGGTGGAATTGGTGAACAGCACGTTGTCGTCGGCCATGCCGTGCACCAGCAGCAGCGCATCCGCACGGATGTCGGCCGAGTGCGCCAGCACGCGTGCGTCGCGGTAGCCGTCGGGGTTGGCGCCGGGCAGGTCCATGTAGCGCTCGGTGTAGTGGGTGTCGTACAGCGCCCAGTCGGTGACCGGCGCGCCGGCCACGCCGCAGGCGTAGTCGCCGGGCGCACGGCCGAGCAGCATCAGCGTCATGTAGCCGCCGTTCGACCAGCCGTGCACGCCGATGCGCGTGCCGTCGACCCAGGGCTGGCTGCGCAGCCATTCCACGCCCTTGCGCTGGTCGTCCACTTCCACCGTGCCCTGCCTGCCGTAAAGCGCGCCGCCGAAGTCGCGCCCCCGCCGCGGCGTACCGCGGTTGTCGAGCGAGAACACCACGTAGCCCTGCTGTGCGAGGTACTGGTTGAAGAAATGGTCGCCACGACCGGGCCAGCTGTTGGTCACGGTTTGCGCGGCGGGTCCGCCGTAGACGAACACAACGACCGGGTACTGCTTCCGGAGATCGAAGCCGGCAGGCTTGATCGTGCTGTAGTGCAGCGGCGTGCGGCCGTCGGCGGCGACCAGCGTGCCGAATTCGGTCGGCAGGTGCGCCGCACGATACGGTGCGTACGGATGTTGCGGATCGGCGAGGTCGTTCGGCAGCAGGGTGGCGAGCTGCGTGCCGTCGGCCTTGAACAGCTCGACCTGCGGCGGCGTGGTCGTGCTCGACCAGTTGTCGACGTAGACGCTGGCGTTGCGCGCGAAGCTGGCCGCGTGCATGCCCGGCGCCTGCGTCAGCGTGGCCATCGCGCCGCCATCGATCGGCACGACGTGGACGTGGCGTTCGGTCGGCACCGCCACCGGCGCAGGCAGGGCGTTGTCACTGCGTACGCCGGGCCGCGTGGTGCGCATGCCGGCGCTGAAGTAGACCAGGCCCTTGTCCTGGTCGACCGCCAGCAGCTCGTCCACCGGCCAGTCGCCGAAGGTCAGCTGCGACAGCATCGCGCCGTCCTCCGAGGCGAGGTACAGGTGCTGGAAGCCGTGGCGCTCCGACGACCACACGAAGCGCCCGTCGCGCAGGAAGCGCAGGCTGTTGTGCAACGGCACCCAGGTGTCGGCGGTTTCGCTGGCGAGCGTGCGCTGCTTGCCGGTGGCGAGCGTGGCCTCGACCAGGTCGAGCCGCTTCTGGTCGCGCGACTGGCGCTGGAAGGTGAGCCGCTGCGGATCGCGCCAGTCCACGCGCGCGAGGTAGATGTCGGGCTCGGGGCCGAGGTCGATCCACTGCGGCTTCGCGCCCGCCTTCGGCGCGATCACGCCCAGCTGGACCAGCACGTTCGGATCGCCCGCGGCCGGATAGCGCTGCTCGACCACCTCGGTGCGGTCGGCGTACATCTCGTAGCGCCTGACCAGCGGCACAGGCGATTCGTCGATGCGCGCGAAGGCGATGGCGCTGTCGTCGGGAGCCCACCAGTAGCCGGTGTGGCGATCCATCTCCTCGTCGGCGACGAACTCGGCGATGCCGTTGGCGATGGTGTCGCCGGCATCGTGCGTGAGGCGGATCTCCTCGCCGCTGGCGAGGTCGATCACCCACAGCTCGCGGGCGCGGATGAAACTGACGAAGCCGCCCTTCGGCGAGAGCTTGGGATCGGTGGCGAAACCGCCGCCGGCGGTGAGCTTGCGCACGGCATCGGCGCCCGCCTTCGACAGGTCGTACAGGTACAGCTCGCCGCCGAGCGGGAACAGCAGGCGCCGCGAATCCGGCGCCCACTGGTAGTCGACGATGCCGGACAGCCCGGCGATGCGCTGGCGCTCGCGCCGCGCCTTCTCCTCGTCGCTCAGCGTCTCCTCGCCCGGCAGCACCACCCGCGAGTCCACCAGCATCCGCGTCTGGCCGCTGGCGACGTCGTACGCCCACAGGTCGAGCTGGTTGCGGTTGGCGTCCTTGCCGCGCAGGAAGGTCACCCGCGAACCGTCCGGCGCGACCTGCGGCTTCATCAGGGTCGGGCCCGACAGCGGCGCGTCGCCGGTGATGGCCTCCAGCGTCAGCCGGCTTGCGGGTGGTTCGGCAGCATGCGCGGCGGTGGCGATCAGGGTCATGGCGAGGAAGGCGGTCAGGCGCATGCGGGGGTCCGTGTTGGCGGTCCCCCTATTGTAGAAGCGATGGCGCGCCGTGCCTGTGCCTGCGAAGCGGATCCAGGATCCCCGTCATCCCGGCGAAAGCCGGGGCCCAGGGCTTCTTGCACCCGTGGCAAAAACCATGAGGCGGCATTCGGGAGCACGCGTCGCCGGGATGATGGAGCATGACGAGGACGGAACGGCAAGTGCGTGGCATGAAACGCGGAATGCGACGAGCCGTCCAGGATCGCGCGTCACGCCGCGTCACGAATGATCCGCAATGACACACGCGGCCGCTGCGGTCAGCGCGTGCCCGGTCGTGCGCCCTGCCCGAACAGGATCTTCCGCTCTTCATCGCTCAACGGCTGCCCGGTGCCGGACACCTGCTTGCCCAGCGCGTAGGCCCGTTGCGTCGCCGGGCGCGCGGCGATCGCGGCGTGCCAGCGGCGCACTTCGGCGAACGGCGCGAGGTCCAGCGGCGCCTTGTCGTAGGGATTGATCCACGGATACGCGGCCATGTCGGCGATGGTGTAGTCGTCGCCGGTGATGAAGGCGCGCCCGGCCAGCTGCCGGTCGAGCACGCCCAGCAGGCGCAGCGCCTCGCGCGTGTAGCGGTCGATCGCGTAGGGGATCTTCTCCGGCGCATACACGGTGAAATGGCCGTACTGCCCGGTCATCGGGCCGAGTCCGCCCATCTGCCACATCAGCCACTGGTTGACCTCGACCTTGCGCCGCACGCTGTCGCCGAAGAAGCGGCCGCTCTTGTTGGCGAGGTAGAGCAGGATCGCGCCCGACTCGAACACGCTGATCGGCGCGCCGCCGTCGGCCGGTGCATGGTCGACGATGGCCGGCATCTTGTTGTTCGGCGAGAACGCGAGGTAATCCGCCCGGAACTGGTCGCCCTTGCCGATGTCGAGCGGCTTGATCGTGTACGCCAGCGGCGTGCCGGCCTCGGCCAGCTCCTCGAGCAGCAGGGTGATCTTGTGGCCGTTGGGCGTGGGCCAGTAGTACAGGTCGATCATGGCGGTGCCTGCGCGGGGCGGGAACCGCAGTGTAGACGCCGGCCGGGCAACGGGCCGTCGCGTGGACGGCCCGCTGCGTTGCATCGGGCGGATGGTCAGAACGCGTAGCGCACGCCGAGCAGGTACTGGCGCCCGTACTCGGTGTATTCCTCGGGGAAGAACAGGTCCGGATGGGTGCCGGAACTGACCTCGGTGCGGAACGGCTCGTTGTTGAGGTTGTTCACCTGCAACAACAGCGACAGGCCCGACAGCGTGCTCGACTCGGGGAAGTCGTAGCCGAGCTGCAGGTCGAGCACGCGCTCGTTGGTGGTGTAGCGGTAGGTGCGCTGGTTGAAGATCGAGCCGTACTCGCCGCGGTAGGGATCGCGGAAGCGCTGGCTGACGCGCGCCGAGAACCCGTGCTTCTCGTAGTACACCGTCGCGTTGGCCACGATCTTGGACAGGCCCGGGAAGGTGTCGGTCCCCGAGCCGACGCCGGGGCCGTCCGGATCGATCGACGACTCGGTGTACGAGGCATTGACCAGCAGGCCGAAGCCGTCGAGCGCGTCGTGCAGCAGTTCGCCGCCCAGCGCGGTCGAGACTTCCACGCCGCGCATGTAGCCGCCCGTGCCGTTGGCGGGGGTGCTGAACGTGCCCCAGTCGGAGGCGGGCGGGATGGGGCCTTCGTAGTCGTAGCCCGCGAAGTTCCACGGGATCTCGCGGGTATAGATGTAGGAGTCCATGTCCTTGTAGAACAGCGCCAGCGCCACGTAGCTGGCCTCGCCGAAGTACTTCTCCATCGAGATGTCGTAGGCATTGGCCCGGTACGGCTCGAGCTGCGGGTTGCCGCCGCTGCCGCGCCATTCGCCAACGCCATCCTGGACGTTGACCCAGACGCTGGCACGCGCGCCCATGTCGTTGATGCGCGGGCGCATGAGTTCGCGCGCCGCGCCGAAGCGCAGGTTCCAGCCGTTGCCGAAGTCGGCGACCAGGTTGAGGCTGGGCAGGATGTCGCCATACGAGGCACCGGCGCTGCCGGCGGCGAGCACCTGGCCCTCCGCGTTCTGCTCGACGACGACGCCCGAGGACATCTGTTCCGTGCGCACGTACTGCACGCCGGCGTTGCCGCGCAGGCGCACGCTGTCGCTCAGGTCCATGTCGAGGTTGGCCTTGAAGTAGAAGGTCTTGAGCTTCTCCTCGGTCAGCGCATCCTTCTGCAGGTCGTCGTTGGACTCGCTGAGGTAGACGTCGTAGTAGCGCGACAGCAGCGCGCGCGGATCGAAGGTCAGCACGCGGCCCATGCCGGCGAAGCCGAGGTCGGTCGACGTGGACAGCAGCGAGGGGTCCACCAGGGTCGGCGTGCGCTCGGGCAGATCGGCGAAGTACACCTCGGCGCGCTTTTCCTTGGTGCGCCTGCCGTAGTGCACGCCCAGGTCCCAGCTGCGCAGGAAGTCGGAGGATTCCACGACCCGGTTCACCGCCACGCGGAACGCGCGCAGTTCGTCCTCCTGGTGGCTGTCCTCGAGGCGCCCGTCGTGACCCCAGCCCTGGGGGTCGCTCAGGTAGACCGCGGACGGGTCGGACATGTCGGGCAAGGTGTAATGGGCATACCCCGCGGAGAGCGGGATGCGGAAGTCGACATCCTGCGCGCCGAGCCGGCCGGCGTAGGTCTCGAGCTTGGAATCCTCGACCTTCGCGCTCGAGTAGCTCACGTCCGTCGCCAGCGTCCACACCTCGCCGAACTTGAATTCGTTGTTCCAGCCGATCGAGAACAGGCGCGCTTCACGCGTGTTGTTGTCGTTGCGCACCACCGGCTGGACGCCGCTCAAGGTGCCGCTGGTCACCACCGGCACGCCGTGGTAGTCCGTGGTCTGCGCCGAAGCGTAGGAGACCGCGCCTTCGTTCCACCACGGATCGTTGGTGAACATCGCGCCGCGCATCCACTCGTCCTGGTCGAAGCGCGAAGCGTAGACGTCGAGCACGCTGTGCCAGGTGTCGTTGGGCTTGAACTCGAGCACGGCCATCACGCCGTCGCGGGTGGTATCGCGCGACTTGACCCAGGCCTCGGTCCCCTGCAGCGCGATCGCGTCTGCCGGCTTTCCGGCCTGCGGCTGGCCCCACAGGTCGGTATTGGCCCACCACCACGACTTGTAGTGCTTCTCCTGGAAGGGCGCGTCCATCCGCGCCACGCCGATCGCGAAACCGATCGTGTCGTTGGCGAACTGGTCGACGTAGGACGCGGACAGGCGGTAACCGTTGTCGTTGCCGCCTTCGGTGAGGTTGCCGAGCGAGTTGCGTTCGCCCTGCCCGGAGACCACGATGCGCCGCTCGCCGAACGCCAGCGGGCGGATGCTCTGCAGGTCCACGGTGCCGGAAATGCCCTGGCCAATGATCGAGGCGTCCGGCGTCTTGTAGACCGTCACGCCGTTGATCAGCTCCGAGGGGTACTGGTCGAGTTCGACGCCGCGGTTGTCGCCGGTGGTCACCTGTTCGCGCCCGTTGAGCAGGGTGCCGGCGAACTGCTCGGACATGCCGCGGATATGGATGACCTGGCCGCGGCCGTCGAGGCGCTGCATGGTCAGGCCGGGCAGGCGCGAGATCGAGTCGGCGATGCTGATGTCGGGCAGCTTGCCGATGTCCTCGGCGCTGATCGCCTCGACGATCGACGTCGATTCGCTCTTGGTTTCCACTGCCGAGGCGATCGCGCGGCGGATGCCGGTCACGCGCACGGTGTCGAGGTCCACGGCTTCCTGGGTCGAGGCCCCCGGTGCGGGCGATTCCTGCGCGGTCTCCTGCGCCAGTGCCGGGGTGGACAGCGCCAGCGCGGCGCAGCAGGCCAGCGCGAGCCGGTGCCGGACCGGTAGCGGCGCGGGCTCGCGGCGACTGGGGTGGCGGGGGGATGATCGGTCTGTGGCGTGGTCCTGCATGGTCCTTCCTCTCCGGAGGTGTGTTGACAGCGCTGCCATATGATGCGGCGTAGGGTGGCGCCCACGACCAGGGCGCTGGAGGAATCATCGACATGCTTGGGCTTTTGAATGCGTTACATCGTGTTACATCGCGGGGTCGTCGTGCTTGCGCTGCGACGCAGCACGATTCCAGCGCGACGCGCCTGATGAACGCGGCCGGCCTGCTGTGGGCGGCGTGCGTGCTCACGGGCTGCGCGACGTCGGCAATGCCATCGCCCGCCAGCGACGTCGTGGAGGCGTGGATCACCACGTCCGACCACCGCCTGGCGCTTTCACACGTGGACGTGCCGCTGCACACGGGCGCGCAGTCGCCCGATGCCGCCGCGGTGCGCATCGACGTGGATGCCGCCGCGCGCCACCAGCGCATGGTCGGCTTCGGCGCGGCGATCACCGATGCCTCGGCGTGGCTGATCCGGCATCGCATGGATGCCGCGCAGCGCGAGGCGCTGCTGCGCGAGCTGTTCGGTCGCGGCGAGGGTGGTGTGGGTTTCGATTTCGCGCGACTCACCATCGGTGCCTCCGATTTCTCGCGCCACCATTACAGCCTCGACGATCCACCCGGTGGCACGCCGGATCCGGCATTGCGTCATTTCAGCATCGCGCCCAACCTTGACGACGTGGTGCCGGTGGTGCGCGAGGCGCTGGCGGTGAATCCCGGGCTGAAGATCATGGCCTCGCCGTGGAGCGCGCCGGCGTGGATGAAGGACACCGGCAGCCTGGTGAAGGGCAAGCTGCGGCCGGAGCATTACGACGCGTTCGCACGTTACCTGCTGGCCTACGTCGAGGCCTATGACGCGCAGGGCATCCCGATCTTCGCGCTGACAGTGCAGAACGAGCCCGACTACGAGCCCGCCGACTACCCCGGCATGCGCTTCAACGCGCCCGAGCGCGCGCGCTTCATCGGCGACCATCTCGGGCCGCTGCGCGATGCGCGCCGGCCATCGCTGCAGCTCTTCGACTGGGACCACAACTGGGACAAGCCCGAGGAACCGCTGGCGGTGCTGGCCGATCCCGCCGCGGGACGGCACGTCTCCGCCGTGGCCTGGCACTGCTACGGCGGCGAGGTGTCGGCGCAGACGCCGGTGCGCGACGCGCATCCGGACAAGGACGTGTACATGACCGAGTGTTCCGGCGGCGACTGGGAGCCGGTGCGCAGCGGCGGGCTCACCCTGCAGGCGCGCACGCTGGTGATCGGCACCACCCGCAACTGGGCGCGCGGGGTACTGTTCTGGAACCTGGCGCTGGACGAGCACAACGGCCCGCATGCCGGGGGCTGCGACACCTGCCGCGGCGTGGTCACCATCGATTCGCGCACCGGCGCGGTGGCCCGCACCGACGACTACTACGCCCTGGCCCACGCCAGCCGCTTCGTTCGGCGCGATGCCTGGCGCATCGGCTCGACCCCGACCGCGGACGGCGTCGACAACGTGGCGTTCGAGAACAGCGACGACGGCTCGCGCGTGCTGGTGGCCAGCAACTCGAACGATTCACCGCGTGCCATCGCGGTGCACGATGGCGGTCGCGTGTTCGAGCATGTACTGCCCGCGAAAAGCGTGGCGACGTTCCGCTGGAACGCCGCGCCCATCGGCAGGTGAGACAAGGATCCGGCTGAGACAAAGATCCGGGACGTCCGCCCGGGCGGGCGGCGCGTCCCGGCGGAGAAAGCCTACTGGGTCGCGCAGGCGACCTTGTGGTCGAAGTCGGTGCTGGCGACGACCCGCGTCAGCGCGATCTTCGCGCCGGCGCCCGCGCGCAGCGCGAACGGCATGTCGAGCTTGCTGGTGTCGGCGCCGGCCGCGCGCAGGCACTTGAGCTGCACGCCCAGGCGCGTCCACTCGCCCTTCGGCAAGGCCGCCAGCGCTTCGCCGACCGGCAGTTCGGCGCTGCAGCCCGCCCCGCAGCCGACCACGACCGAGGCCTTGCCGTCGGCCGGCAGCGCATCCACGCGCAGCGTCGCTACCACGAACACGTCGCCGTTGGTCTCGCGGCCGAGGTCGATCGGCGCGTTGGCGCGCAATTGCACCGTGCCGTCGCCATTCCAGGCGAACAGGCGCGCGCCTTCCTGCCGCTCGTGGTTGATCGCGGTCATGTCGAGCGCGCCGTCGGCGGTCTTCGCCGCCGGATGCACGATGTCCATCGCCGTGCCTTCCTGGCCACCGACCATGCGCAGGGTCAGGCCGGTGGTCGCCACGCCGTGTTCGAACCAGGTGTTGGTGCGCGCGGCATCGGGATCGATGCCCGGGTCTTCCGGCAGCGGCGCGAGGTCGCCGTTGTCGGCATAGGTCAGGCCATAGCCGAAGGCGAACAGCGGGTCGTAGCCGGGCTGGCCGTGGTTGTTCGCGAACTGGTCGGCGCGGCGCGGCCACGAGTAGCTGAGCTTGCCCTTGAAGTCGTGCTGGACCTTGCCGTCGGCGCCGCGCAGCAGCACGTCGGCGATGCCGCCGCCCTCCGAGCCCGGCAGCCAGGCCGCGACGAAGGCGTCGGCGGCATTGATCTCGCGGTTGAGCCACAGCGGGCGACCGCTGAGGAACACCGCGACCACCGGGATGCCGTCGGCCTTGAGCTTCTGCATCAGTTCGAGGTCACCCGACTTGCCGCCGGCGAACATCAGGTTGGCGAGGTCGCCCTGGAACTCCGCATAGGGGTTCTCGCCGAAGACCACCACGGCCACGTCGGGCCTGGTCTTGTAGGCGCCATCGACCGCGAGTTCGGCGCTGCCGCCGGCGGCCTTCACCTGCGCCTGCAGGCCTTCCCAGATCGAATCGGCATTGGGATAGTCGGCACGCGTGGTGCCGTCGCCCTGCCAGGTCAGTGTCCAGCCACCGGTCTGTTTGCTGAGGTTGTCGGCACCATCGCCGGCCACCAGCAGCTTGGTTTTCGGCGCCAGCGGCAGGATCCCGCCCTGGTTCTTCAGCAGCACCAGCGATTCGCGCACCGCGCGGCGCGCGACGTCGCGGTGCGCCGGTGCACCGAGCAGTTCGAACTTGCCGCCGAGCGCGCGTGCCGACGGCTTCGGCTTGTCGAACAGGCCCATGCGGAACTTCACGGTGAGGATGCGCCGCACCGCGTCGTCCAGGCGCGCCATCGGGATCGTGCCGTCCTTCACGTGCGCCAGCGTGGTCTCGTACAGGCCCTTCCAGCTGTCCGGCGCCATCGCCATGTCGAGGCCCGCATTGAAGGTCTGCGCGCAATCGGTGTTGGTGCAGCCACGCACCTGGCCATGGCCGTTCCAGTCGCCGACGATGAAGCCGCCGAAGTGCATGCGGTCCTTCAGCACGTCGGTGAGCAGCGGCTTGTGGCCGTGCATCTTCTCGCCGTGGAAGCTGTTGTACGAGGCCATCACCGCCTGCGCCCCGGCGGCGATCGCCGGCACGTAGCCGGCCGCATGGATGTCGCGCAGCTGCGCTTCGCTCACCTGGGTGTCGCCCTGGTCCTTGCCGTCGGTGGTGCCACCATCGCCGAGGAAATGCTTGACCGAGCTCATGACGTGGTGGTCGTCGAGGAATTCCGCCGAGCCGGGCTTGCCCTGCAGGCCTTCGACGAACACTCCGGCGTAACTGGCGACCAGTTCGGGATTCTCTGAATAGCCTTCGTAGGTACGGCCCCAGCGGTCGTCCTGCGGCACGGCCACGGTCGGCGCGAAGGTCCACTCCATGCCGGTGGTGCGCGTCTCGATCGCGGTGATGCGCGCGATCTCGCGCAGCAGGTCCGGGTTGCGCGTCGCGCCCAGGCCGATGTTGTGCGGGAACAGGGTGGCGCCGACGATGTTGCTCTGGCCGTGCATCGCGTCGATGCCCCAGATCACCGGGATCGCCTTGCCGCCGCCACTGGTGTCCATCGAGGCTTCCCAGAACGCGTCGGCGAGGTCGAGCCACGCCTTCGGCGGTGCGTTGTACTGGCCGCCGGGATCGGAACCGCCGCCAGCGAGGATCGAGCCGAGGCGGTACTTGCGCAGGTCGTCGGGGGTGATGCTGCCGATGTCGCCCTGGATGATCTGCCCGACCTTCTCCTCCACCGTCATCGAGGCCAGCAGCGCGTCCACCTTCTGCTCGAGCGCGGCGTCGGCCTGGAACGGCCACTGCGGCTGCGGCCAGTGGGCCGGGTCGATCGCGTTGGCATCGCCCGTTGCAGCGGGGGCGGCGGCATCGGCGGCGGTCGGCGTGGCGCGTTCACCGCACGCGGCGAGGGCGAGCGTGATCGCCAGTGCGGCGGCCAGGGACGGGGAAGAGGAGGACGGGCGGGGGATTCTCATCGAGCAGCTTCCTTCGGAGCGTTCCGGTCGTCGGCAGGCCATGGCGCGCCGCCGCATGACAGCGTTGTCAGAATGTGCACGATACCCGGTTCGCGCAGCCGAAGCTTGTTGCACAGCACCAAGCGCGCCGCGTGCCGACACCACGGGGGGACCATGGCAGGCAACGAAAGGCGTCGACCCTCGACGGGCGCGGGCGCACGGGCGGAGCGGCCGGCGCCTGCGGTTCTGGCAAAATCCACGACCGGTAGGGAAACACCCGGTGCAGGCATGGTGCGCGTGCGGATCGAGGATGTGGCGGAAGCGGCCGGGGTGTCGATCAAGACCGTGTCGCGCGTGCTCAACGACGAGCCCAACGTGTCCGAGGCCACCCGCGACCGCGTGCGCGAGGCGGTGGAGCGCCTGAACTACAAGCCGCACCCGTCCGCGCGCGTGTTGGCCGGCCGTCGCTCGTACCTGATCGCCATGCTCTACGACAACCCGTCGAGCAACTACCTGATGGAAGTCGAGCTGGGCGTGCTCGACGCCTGCCAGGCCCAGCACTACAACATGATGCTGGCGCCGCTGGTGTACGACGCCAAGGACATCGTGGCGAAGGTGGAGTCGCTGGTGGTGCAGTCGCGGCTGGACGGCGTGGTGCTGACGCCGCCGATCACCGACGACGCCGCACTGCTGGCGCGCCTGGACGAGCTCGACATTCCCTGGTCCAGCATCTCGCCGATGGAATCCAACCGCCGGATCGGCGTGGTCGTCGACGAGCGCAGCGCGGTGGCGGAGATGATCGCGCACCTGGTGTCGCTGGGACACCGGCGCATCGCGCACATCAAGGGCCACGCCGCGCATGGCGCGAGCGCATGGCGGCTGGCGGGCTATCGCGACGGGCTGAAACAGACGGGCCTGAAGCACGATCCGGCGCTGGTGCTGCAGGGCGAGTTCTCCTACGACTCCGGCTTCGAGGCGGCCAATCGCCTGCTCGACCTGCCGGAGCCGCCGACCGCGATCTTCGCCGCCAACGACGACATGGCCGCCGGCGCCATCTGCGCGATCTGCGAGCGCGGGCTGTCGGTGCCGAAGGACGTCTCGGTGTGCGGTTTCGACGACACCCCGATCGCGCACCAGATCTACCCGTCGCTGACCACGGTGCGCCAGCCCACGCGCGAGATGGGCCGGCTGGCCGCGGTCGAACTGCTCAAGGCGATCCGCGACCGCGATGACGGCGGCATGGTGACCGTGCCCTACGCGCTGCAGCTGCGCCGCTCCACAGGGCCCGCGCCGAAGCGCTGAGGCCACGTCGCGGCGCGCGCCTTGCCGCGCGCCCGCGGTGCCCGGTCCCGCGAGACCGCCCGCCCCCGCCCGCGTGATCCGTCCGCGCGGCCCGGCGCGCAGGATCGACGGTGTTTGCGTTGCGATGCAACATCGAAAGCTGCGGAAAAACGCGCTTTCGGAGCAGGATGACAGCGTCGGACAACACTGATTTGACAACGCTGTCAGCTTCCCCTCCAATCGAATCGTCGGAGCGGGCTTGGGCTTGCTTCGACCACACAACCTGATTTTTCGTGAGTCCTTGGAGAGGGGTGATTCATGAAACACACGCACGGGGCGCCCAGGCGGCGCCTGCTGACGTCTGCACTGATGCTTGCTTTGGCGCCGCCGCTCGCGGCGCAGACCGTTCCGGATGCGCAGGGCGCTGCGCCCGCCGCGCAGGCACAGGACGATGCCGAGACGCTCGACACCGTCGTCGTCACCGGCATCCGCGCCAGCCTGCAGTCGTCGATGAACCTCAAGCGCGACTCGCAGGGCGTCGTCGACGGTATCGTGGCCGAGGACATCGGCAAGTTCCCGGATACCAACCTCGCTGAATCACTGCAGCGCATCAGCGGCGTGTCGATCGACCGCCAGCAGGGCGAGGGCTCCAAGGTCACGGTCCGCGGCGTCGGCCCGGACTTCAACCTTGTGCTGCTGAATGGACGGCAGATGCCGACCTCGGGCAACGCTTTCGGCGCCGGGGTGTCCAACTCGCGCGCGTTTGATTTCGCCAACCTGGCGTCGGAGGCGGTCTCGGCGGTCGAGGTCTACAAGACGGGCCGGGCCGAGAATCCGACCGGCGGCATCGGCGCGACGATCAACATCCGCACGACCAAACCGCTCGAGACCGGTCCGCTGGCAAGCGTCGGCATGAAGGCCGTGCATGACACCTCGAACGGCAACCTGCCCAAGTCGCTGCAGGGCGACGACGTGACCGGCGAATGGTCGGGCATCTACAGTGATACGTTCGCCGATGGCCGCTTCGGCATCGCCTTGACCGGCAGCTACCAGGCGCGCGACTTCGGCTACAGCCAGGTCGCGGTCGGCAACGGCTGGCGCGGGCCCTTCCGTGGCGACGAGAACAACTGGGGCACGATCCCGCAGCCGGGTGCGCCCGGGTCGGAGAACATCACCAACCGGCCCGGCCCGGACGACATCTACAACGTCCCGCAGAACCTCAACTACAACGTCAACGGCCTGCGCCGGCAGCGCACCAACGGCCAGCTCACGCTGCAATGGGCGCCGACCGACAACATCACCACCACGCTCGACTACACCTACTCCGAGAACAAGATCCAGCACCAGCGCAACGAGCTGTCGGTGTGGTTCAACTTCGGGCCCTCGGTGAGTTCGTGGACCGATGGCCCGGTGGCCGCGCCCATCATCTACTCAGAGCTGATCCCCGACGCGAACAGCGACCTGTCGATGGGCGGCGCGAAGATCGCCAACGTCAACGAGAACAAGTCGCTGGGCTTCAACGTCGAGTGGGAAGTGAACGACCGTCTTGACCTGTCGTTCGATTATCACAACTCGTCGGCCGAAACCCGCCCGGATAGTCCCTACGGATCGGCCGGCGTGCTCGGCGTGGCCGCCTTCGTGCGCGGCACCACGACGGTCGACTTCGGCGGCAAGTTCCCGGTGCTCAACGTGGAGCTGCCCGCGGGCGTTTCACAGGTGAGTCCCAGCCAGGCACTCGTCACCGGCTCGGTCTTCCAGAACGCCTATACGCGATCGGAGATCGAGCAGGCGCAGATCAACGGGCGCTTCGAGTTCGGCGACTACTCCGGCCTCGATTTCGGCGTGGCGGCGACGGAAGTCAACAACCGCACCGCCTATGGCTTCACGCAGCGCGACACCTGGGGTGGCGTCGGCACACCGGACGACTATGCCGACGACATCTGGTTCGCGGACAACATGGGCCGGTATTTCGACCAGTTCTCCGGGGCCAGCAGTCCCTCTTTCACCGACGCCTTCCTGCTGTTCGACTTCGAACGCCTGCGCGATCGTGCAGCCCAGGTCACCGGCCGGGAAGACTGGTATCGCGCGCCCGACGAATTCAGCCGCGACCTGCGCACGACCGAGAAGTCGCGCAGCGCCTACCTGCAATGGAGCACCAGCTGGGACCTGCATTTCCCGGTGAAGGCCGCGGTCGGTGTTCGCTACGAGGAGACCGAGGTCACGTCCTCGGCGCTGGTGCCGATCGCCAACGAGATCTCGTGGGGTTCGGCCAACGAGCTCAACGTGGTGTTCGGTGAACCCGGCTTCACCACGCTGGAAGGCAAGTACGACTACTGGCTGCCCAACCTGGACCTGAGCGTCGAGTTCACCGATCGCATGATCCTGCGTGGCAGCTACAGCCGCACCATCGGACGCCCGGGCTGGGCGGACATCCAGGGCGGGCAGACGCTCGACCAGATCGTCCGCGTCGACGGAGGCACGGGTGCCCAGGGCAATCCTGCGCTGGAGCCATTGCTGTCGGACAACTTCGACCTGTCGTTCGAGTGGTACTACGGCGAGTCGAGTTACGTGTCGGCGGGCTACTTCCGCAAGAACATCGACAACTACATCGGCACGACCCAGGTCGTGGACACGCCGTTCAACCTGCACACGCCGGTCGGTGGGGCCTACTGGAACGCGGCGACCGCCAATGGCTGCGCCACCGCCGACGTGGTGTGCATCCGCAACTACATCTTCCAGAACTTCAACGGCCAGCCCGGCGTGACGTCCACCGGCACCGATGTGAACGGCAACTACACCGGCACGATCGTCGGCCAGCCGAACGATCCGGTCGCGGACTTCCGCATCAATGTGCCGTCCAACACCGGGTCGTCGACGCTGGATGGCTGGGAATTCAACGTTCAGCACGTCTTTGGCGAGAGTGGCTTTGGCCTGTCGGCCAACTACACGATCGTCGACAGCCCGGATCTTACGTACGACAACGCCAGCTTCGGCCAGCAGTTCGCGCTGATCGGGTTGAGCGACTCGGCCAACCTCGTGGCGTTCTACGACAAGGGACCGTGGCAGATCCGTGCCGCCTACAACTGGCGCGACCAGTTCCTGTCCGGCGTGTTCGACGGCTCGGGTCCGAATCCGAACTACGTCGAGGAGTACGGCCAGTTCGACCTGAGCATCGGCTACCAGGTGACCGACCGCCTGTCGCTGCAGTTCGAGGGCATCAACCTCACCGACGAGACCAACCGCGTCCATGGGCGGCACGTCAACGAGGTGCTGTACCTGACCCAGACCGGGCCACGCTACATGTTCGGCATGCGCTACAAGTTCTGAGCCCCAGCGCCAGGTCTTGGCGGGCCGCCGGGATACCGGCGGCCCGTTCGTTGGGGCATCCTGTCGCCCCTTGGGAACGTGGAGGGCAGGTGCGTGCCAGGTGGGATCCAGGACATCGTCATCCTTGGCGGCGGCACCGCCGGCTGGCTGACCGCGGCGGTGTTGGCGGCCGACCACGAGGCCGCGGCGCCTGGCGGTGTGAGGATCACCCTGGTCGAATCGCCGGACGTGCGCACGGTGGGCGTCGGCGAAGGCACCTGGCCGACGATGCGCGATACCTTGCGCCGGACCGGCGTGAGCGAAACCGATTTCCTGCGCGAGTGCGACGCCGCGTTCAAGCAGGGGTCCAAGTTCGTGCGTTGGCGCGACGGCCGTGACGAAGACAGCTACTACCATCCCTTCGTTCTGCCGCAAGGGTTCCTCGATGCCAACCTCGTCGCAGGCTGGCTCGCGCACCAAGACGTCCCGTTCGGCAAGCTGGTGAGCTTCCAGCCGCACCTGTGCGATGCAGGCAAGGCGCCCAAGCAGTTTTCGACGCCGGAGTGGGCGGCGGTGGCCAACTACGCCTACCACCTCGACGCCGGCAAGCTCGGCGAGTTCATGCGCCGGCATTGCGTGGGCACGCTCGGCGTGCGGCACGTGCCCGATCATGTGGTCGGCATCGAAAGCCACGACAACGGCGACATCGCGGCGCTGCGCACCCGCGAGCAGGGCGCCATCGCCGGCGACCTGTTCATCGACTGCAGCGGCACGCGTGCGCTCCTGCTCGGACAGCACTACGGCATCGGGCAGGTGCCGCTGGCGCACGTGCTGTTCAACGACCGTGCGATCGCGGCACAGGTGCCTTATGCCGATCCGTCTGCGGAGATCGCCTGCCAGACGATCTCCACCGCCCACGGCAACGGCTGGATCTGGGACATCGGCCTGCAGTCGCGGCGCGGGGTTGGCGTGGTCTACTCGAGCGCGCACACAAGCGATGAGGCGGCTGCCGACGAACTGCATCGCCACATCCTCGCCACCGGCGGGCGCGAACAGGACATCGGTGCGCTCCCGAAGATCGCCATCCAACCCGGCTACAGGAAGACGTTCTGGCATCGCAACTGCGTTGCGGTCGGGTTGTCGAGCGGCTTCATGGAACCGCTCGAAGCATCTTCCCTGGTTCTGGTGGAGCTGGCGGCGGGCATGATCAGCGACCAGCTGCCGGCCACGCGCGAGGCGATGGACATCGTCGCAACGCGCTTCAACGAGGCATTCTTGTACCGTTTCGGGCGCGTGGTGGACTTCCTGAAGCTGCACTACGTCCTCAGCCGTCGCGCGGATACCGACTACTGGCGCGACAACCATCGTGCGGAGTCGATCCCTGAACGGCTGCAGGAACAGCTGTCGTTGTGGCGGCACCAGCCGCCATCGCGCTACGACCTGCCGCGTGTCGAGGAAGTGTTCCCCTCCGCGAGCTACCAGTACATCCTGTACGGCATGGGCTTCCGGCCGGAGCCGAGACCCACCGCGCGGCACGCGGATGACGTACGCCGCGCCGAAGGTCATTTCCAGGAGGCGGCCGACCTCGCGCGCAGGATGCTGGCGGCGTTGCCGGGGCATCGGGAAATGCTCGAGCATGTTCGCACGCGCGGCATGCCGCGCATCTAGCAACACGCGGACCACCCACAGGAAACCAGATGACGCGCCACGTCCAGCTCAACAACATCGACCATCGGGACCTGCGCATCGACACGGCGCGCGGCACGGCGCTCGGCGACGGTGTCTCGTTCGCGCCGGTGGTGCCCGCGGAGTTCCGTAGCGTGCAGGCCTGCTACCCCATCGTGTTCCGCAAGGCCGCGGATGGCGGGTTCCAGCCGGTCGCGCTGTTCGGCTTCGAGGAGGGGATGAACCTGTTCCTCGACGACGACCAATGGGATGCGCCTTATCTGCCGTTGGCGATCGAGCGGCAGCCGTTCCTGATCGGACGCGGCGGAGACGCGCTCACCGTCCACATCGACCTCGACCATCCGCGCGTGCGTACCGACGTGGGCGAGGCCCTGTTCCGCGAGCACGGTGGCACCACTGATTTCCTCGAGCGCATGACCTCGCTGCTGCTGTCGCTCCATGAAGGGCTGGAACGCGTGCCGGCGCTGGTCGATGTATTGCTGCGTCACGAATTGCTGGAATCGTTCGTGCTCGACGTGCGCCTCGATGACGGCAGCGAATGCCGGTTCGCCGGGTTCTACACGATTGCCGAGGAACGCCTGCGCGCACTTGATGGCACGGCGCTGGTGGACCTGCATCGTGGCGGCCACCTCGAAGCCGCCTACATGGCCATGGCCTCGCTGTCGCGCTTCCGCGACCTGGTCGACCGCTTGAGCCGCCGCCGTGCTGCCGGTCGATAGGCCGATCCGCGAGATCGCGGGCCTCGATCCGCGCGCGCTTCCGGCCGACCTGCTGCGCGCGCAGGAACCGGTGGTCATGCGCGGTGTCGTCTCTGACTGGCCGATGACACGTGCCGCGCGCGCTTCCGACGCCGAGGCAACCGCCTACCTGCAACGCTTCGTGCGTCGTGGCGCGCCGCCGGTGGTCGCCACCGTCGGGCCACCGGAGATCGGAGGCCGCTTCTTCTACGACGACAGCGTGCGAGGCTTCAACTTCCGCCAGGAGCAGGTGCCGCTGGGCGTGGCGCTGGACACATTGCTCAAGTACACCCGCGACCCGGCGCCTCCGGCGATTTATCTGGCCTCGACCACGATCGACACCTGGCTGCCCGGCTTCCGTGCCGAGAACGACATGGCGCTGCCTGATCCGGATCCGTTGGCCAGCATCTGGATCGGCAACCGCACGCGCATCGCCGCGCACCAGGATGTGCCCGACAACCTGGCCTGCGTGGTGGCGGGCCGGCGGCGGGTGACGCTCTTTCCGCCGCAGCAACTGCCGAACCTCTACATCGGCCCGCTCGACTACACACCGGCCGGGCAGGCGATCAGCCTGGTCGATTTCGCGGCACCCGACTTCCAGCGCTTTCCGCGCTTCGAGGAGGCGCTGCGCCACGCGCAGGCCGCGGTGCTCGATCCTGGCGATGCGGTGTTCATTCCCAGCATGTGGTGGCACCACATGGAGGGGCTGGAGCCGTTCAACGTACTGGTCAACTATTGGTGGCGGCAGACGCCGGCGTGGATGGACACGCCGATGAACGCGCTGATGCTCGCGATCATGACCGTGCGCGACTTGCCCCAGCCGCAGCGCGCGGTCTGGGAGGATGTGTTCCGTCACTACGTGTTCGAGGCCGGCGACGACACCGCCGCGCATATCCCGGCAGATGCGCGTCGCGCGCTTGGCCCGCTCGACGAGGCGCGCGCGCGCGAATTGCGTGCGCGCCTGCTGCAAAGGCTCAACCGATGAGGACGGCCCCTTGACGAACGATGCAGGCGCACAGCGCCAGATCCCGATCCGGCGCGTTGTCATTGCCGGCGGCGGCACTGCCGGCTGGATGGCCGCGGCGGCCCTGTCGAAGATGCTCGGCAAGGTGCTCGACATCACCTTGGTGGAGTCGGAAGAGATCGGCACCATCGGCGTCGGCGAGGCCACGATCCCAACCCTGGTGACGTTCCACCGGCTGCTTGAGATCGGCGAACAGGAGTTCATGGCCGCCACCCAGGGCACGATCAAGCTCGGGATCTCGTTCGAGAACTGGCTCGACGTCGGGCATCGCTACATCCACTCCTTCGGCACGTCGGGCAAGGACCACTGGTCGGCCGGGTTCCAGCACTTCTGGCTTCGCGGGCGTGAACTCGGCATTGCCAGTGGCTACGAAGACTATTGCGTCGAGCTGCGTGCCAGCCTGCAGGACCGGTTCGCGCACCTGCCGCGAGGCGGTATCAACTATGCCTACCACATGGATGCGGCGCTGTACGCGCGCTTCCTGCGCGATTTCAGCGAGGCGCGTGGCATGCGGCGCGTGGAGGGCAAGATCGTCGAGGTGCAGACCGACGAACTTTCTGGGGACATCACCGCGCTCGCGCTTGCCGACGGTTCGCGGATCGAGGGCGACTTCTTCATCGACTGCACCGGGTTCCGTGCACTCCTGATCGGCAAGGCGCTCAACGTGGGATACGAGGACTGGTCGCACTGGTTGCTTAACGACAGCGCGCTGGCGACGCAGACGACCGCCGTTCGCGACGCGGTGCCATACACCCGCGCCATCGCCGGGACGGCGGGATGGCAGTGGCGCATTCCGCTGCAGCACCGTGTCGGCAATGGCATCGTCTACGCCAGCCGCTACATCGCCGACGACGAAGCCCGGCACGAGTTCCTGTCGAGCCTGGAGGGCGAGGTGATCAGGGATCCGTTGCCGATCCGCTTCCGGCCGGGCCAGCGGCTCAAGTGCTGGCACAAGAACTGCGTCGCGCTGGGGCTGGCCGGAAGCTTCATCGAGCCGCTGGAATCGACCACGATCCACCTGATCCAGCGCGGCATCGTGCATCTGCTGCAGATGTTCCCGCACGTGGTCACGCAGCCGGCGATCGACCAGTACAACACGCAGTTGGGTTCCGAGCTGCAGCACGTGCGCGACTTCGTCGTGCTGCACTATGCGTTGACCAACCGCCGGGACACGCCCTACTGGCGCATGGTGTCCAGCATGGATTTGCCGCCGAGCCTGGAACACCGCATCGAACTGTTCCGGGAGACTGGCAGTGTGTTCCGGGTGCCGAACGAGTTGTTCGCGGAGAATTCGTGGATCCAAGTGATGATGGGCCAGGGCGTGCTGCCAAGTGGCCACCATCCGACCGCTGAGGTGATGGGTGAGTCCGAACTGAAGCGTTTCCTCGACGAGATCCGCGCGAACGTCATCGCCACGGCCGATCGGCTGCCGTCGCACATGGACTACATGCGCAGCTACGCGCCGGCCGCGAAGCCCTGATCGTCGCGGCGCGCGGTCACCCGCGCGTCCGTCCGTCGCCGGCGGCGCCGCCGGCGGCGAGCCCGACGGCGCGCAGCTTCGGGCTGACGACGGGAATGGTCAGCATGGTGCTGGCGACGGCCATCAGCAGCAGCGCGGTGAACGTCGCGCTGGTGATGATCGCCTTGTCGAGCAGGATGTTGGCGAAGATGATCATGATCAACGCCTTGGTCTGCAGCAGCCAGCCGATGATCGAGGCCTCGCCCGGCGTCCAGCGCAGCAGGCGACCGGCCAGGTGCACGCCGGCCAGCTTGCCCGCGACCGAGGCCACCAGCAGCGCGCCAGCGGCGACGAAGACCGCGGCGCCGCCCATCTCCCACGAGGTGCGCAGGCCGGTGCTGAGGAAGAACACCGGCATCACCACCAGCAGCACGTGGTGGCGCAGCAGGTCCATGGTCTCCTGGTCGAACCAGTCCGCGTCCATCACCACGCCGGCAAGGAACGCACCGACCATGAAGTGCAGCCCGGCCCAGTCCGCGCCGAACGCGCACACCGCCAGCCAGATCAGCATCACGTACCAGCGGTCGCGCGCGGGGATTGCGCGCATCAGCCGGCGGAAGGCGACGCAGGCCAGTGCGAACACCCCCAGGAACGCGGCCTGCCGGCCCATGCGCTCCCAGTCCATCAGCACCAGCGCGAGCACGCCCCAGATGGCGATGTCGTCGAGGCTGGCGTAGCGCAGGATGCGCTGTCCGAGCGGACTGCGCAGGATGTCCAGCTTCTCCATGAGCAGGATCAGGATCGGCAGCGCGGTCACCGCGCAGGCCATCCCCACGCCGACCACGAACTGCCAGGAACGCCCCTGCGCGCCGAGCCAGCCATCCGTGCCCAGCATGCCCACCGCCACCACCGCGCCGAAGACCAGCGGCACGGTCAGCGCGAGGCCGGCGGTGATGCCGGTCTCGCGGCGGTTGGCCCAGGCCTTGCGCACGTCCAGCTCGATGCCGGCGATCATCACGAACAGCATCACCGCCCACCAGGCCACGCCGTTGAGCGCGGTGATCACCTGGGGGTTGAACACCGTGGCATGCAGCTCTGGCAGCGCCTTGCCCAGCACCCCCGGCCCGAGCAGGATGCCGCACACGATCTGCACCACCACCAGCGGCGCGAAGTAGTCGGTCCGCGCCAGTCGCCAGATCAGGTAGGGCACGGCGAAGATGATCGCCATGGCGACCAGGAACAGTTCGGTGGTCGTGACGGCGTGGCTCATCGGCGCGGTCGCGGCGGGCGGTGGCGTATTGCATCACGGCCCGCGGCTCCCCGCACGCGCGGGGAGGCGGGCGTGCGGGCGTGGCGTCAGTGCCCGGCCTGCGCGACCAGCTTGTCCAGGTCGATGCCCTGCTGGCGCAGGACGTGCGGTGCGCGCGCGGCATAGAAGGCCAGGTACACGAAGCAGGCGACGCCGACCACGAAGCTGTAGTGGATGCCCACCTTGTCGGCCAGCGCGCCCTGCGCCCAGCTCACCAGGCCGCCGCCCATGATCATCATGATCAGCAGGCTGCTGCCCTGGTTGGTGTTGCGGCCCAGCCCGGTGATCGCAAGCGCGAAGATGCACGGCCACATGGTGCTGCAGAACAGGCCCACGCTGATGAAGGCGACCACGCTCGTCATGCCCGTGGTGAACATGCCCACCAGCAGCGCGGCGATGCCGCACAGCGAGAAGATCAGCAGCATGCGCGCCGGGTTGCCGCGGCTGGCGAAGGTGGCGACGATCATCAGCACGATCACGAACGCGTACAGGAAGAAGTGCGAGATTTCGTGGCGGGCGATGGCGTTCACCGCGAGGAACACGCCGAACGCGAGGTAGGGCAGGAGCACCGTCAGCATGCGCTTGGTGTTCATGCGCACCTCGAACGCGCCCGCGGCGCCGGCCCAGCGGCCGATCATCAGGCTGGCCCAGTACAGCGACACGAAGGGCGCGATCAGCGCGGTCTCGATGCCCAGGCCGCCCTGGTCAGCCGGCAGTTCGAGGTAGGCCGGCAGGTTGGCGATGGTGGACACCTCCACGCCGACGTAGACGAAGATCGCAACCATGCCCAGCACCAGCTGCGGGTACGCGAACGCGGACTTCTTGTGCACCAGCTTGCTCGCGTCCTCTGCTTCCTCGGCCGCCAGCCCGTCGAGGTCGATCTGGTTCGGCACGGAGGAGAACTTGAGGAAGATCGCGACCAGCACGAACGCCGCGCCGAGCACCAGGTACGGCGTCTTCACCGATTCGATGCTCGCCTCGGTGCCGCCGGCGCTGACGCTGCCGAAGATGGCGAAGCTCACCAGCAGCGGGCCGATGGTGGTGCCGAAGTTGTTGATGCCGCCGGCCATGGTCAGGCGTTGCGCGCCGGTGGCCGGGTCGCCCATCACGATCGCCAGCGGGTTGGCGGCGATCTGTTGCAGCGAGAAGCCCAGGCCGACGATGAACAGGCCCGACAGCATCAGCCCGAACGAACCCGCGTTCGCGGCGGGGTAGAACAGCAGCGAGCCCATCGCCGAGATCAGCAGGCCCAGGCAGATGCCGTTCTTGTAGCCGATCCGGTTGAGCACGTCGGCGCCGATGGCCTTCGAGGTCAGGAAGTAGATGATCGAGCCGACCGTGTAGGCCACGTAGAACGCCACCGCCACGTACTGGCTCTGCGCCTGGCTGAGGTGGAAGGCGTTCTTGAAGACCGGGATCAGGATGTCGTTGCTGGCGGCGACGAAGCCCCAGAAGAAGAACACGGTGATCAGGACGAGGAACTGTGACCAACGGGTCTGCTGGTGGGTCGTCATGGGGCCTGCCGTCGAGAGGTGGGAATGAAGAAGGAGCGGCGACCGCCGGGAAGCCCGGCCGTCGTCCGCCCCGCGGAACAGCACCACGCGTCGCGCCTCTCCTTCGCGCCGCACCGGCCTGCCGCCCCGGGGAGCTTGTACAGGGCGCCTGACAACGTTGTCAAATGTGCCGCGCATCGACCACGAGGCCTGGCCCAAGCCCTTGATCTGGCGCGGATTTGTGTGCATCGCAGCATGCCCGGCGCGCAGCCTGCCGGCGGTCCTCCGTTGGCGCCGCCGTCACCCCGCTTGGCAGGCCGGGGCGCGGTCGCTAACCTCCGCGCTCCCTCCGCCGGACCCCGCCGATCCCGATGCCCGCCAACGCCTCCGCACCCTCGCGCATTCCGCCGCTCGCCTACGTCATCTTCGGCTCGCGCTGGCTGCAGTTGCCGCTCTACCTGGGCCTGATCGTCGCGCAGGGCGTCTACGTGTTCCTGTTCCTCAAGGAACTGCTGCACCTGGTGCAGGATGCCAATGCGCTCACCGAGCAGGGGATCATGCTGCTGGTGCTGGGCCTGATCGACGTGGTGATGATCTCCAACCTGCTGGTGATGGTGATCGTGGGCGGCTACGAGACGTTCGTCTCGCGGCTGGGGCTGCAGAACCATCCCGACCAGCCCGAGTGGCTCAGCCACGTCAACGCCAGCGTGCTGAAGGTGAAGCTGGCAATGGCGATCATCGGCATCTCCTCGATCCACCTGCTCAAGACCTTCATCGCCGCCGGTGACCTCGGACTGCCCGTGTGCGGATCCGCGGACTTCATCGCGGCGATGCAGGCGTTCTCCGGTGCGGTCGAGGCGGGGCTGTCGGGCATCGCCGCGCCCGCCTGCACGCGTACCACCGCCGCCGGCGTGATGTGGCAGACCATCATCCACGGCGCCTTCATCCTGTCGGCGATCGGCATCGCCTGGACCGACAAGCTGATGACCGGCGCCAGCGCCAAGCGCGAGCACGTCGCGGCGCACTGACCAGGCGCAACGCCGACGCGCACCGGCCCTGGGCCCGCGGGCGGGGAGTGGGGCGTCGTCGTCGATCCGGACGCTGCCGGGCATGGCGAGGCCTGGCGTCCCTGCGCCGGATCGTTCCATCGGCTGCCCTGAATCCAGGTGCCAGGGGCCGTTCGACGCAGATTTGATGATAGCGCTATCAGAAAACAGGCGTCCCGCGGCCCGGCGAATGCCCGCCGATGGCTGCCGTCGTTGCGCCCGGCGCCCATTGCGACAGGCGCGACGTTCGGCGCATGGCGACATGCCATGTCACGCCCATCGTCGCGGCACGCATGCGGGATGCGCGCGACGCGATGGGCACCCATCGGCGTCGCGCGGGCGATGCGCGACGATCTATCGGCCTGCGCGCCTCGCGTTCGCGCTCACGCGTCAAATCCCGGCAAAACCCCGCGCAAACCGCCGTTGCGGCGCAGCATGGCCGGAGGCGCGCAACGCAACGTGCATTGCTTTCTCGGGAAACGGATGCGACGCGAGGTGCCATCGGGCCTCTCGTTCCGCGCGGCGAAATCGGTTACAGCCCGCGAGATTGCGTGATGCCACCAACGCCTCGACGTGCGTGTCGTCGCCGTCGCGCGACACGTCCTGTCCCGCGCCGGACAATCTGTTGCAGCGCAATGTGACAGTGCCCGGGCGACATGCTACGAATCGCCCCGCTTGGTGTTAGCGCTAACAGTACGACGCGAACCCGCACGACCGAGAGCCCGCCCCGCGGGCGGTCGCAAGGGGGTCTGCAGCGGGCTGTCCCGGGGCGGTCGTCGTGCGGTGAGGGTGCGGATGACCGTCGCGCAGGGATCGCAGGGAACCGGATGCGCCGCAAGCCTGCCTCGTCTGAGGGGACGAGGCGGTGGTGTTCGCCTGACGAAACGAAGAAGAGAAGAAAAAAGGGGAGGGGCATCAGATGGGTGTAGGCGGGAGTCGAACTCCGCACTGACCAGGGCCCCCGGGGGTTGCCGTTGCAGGCATCCCTGCCGGTATCGAGACGCGTTTGTCGATCGTCCAAATTCCAGTGCCGAGGACAAGTCCATGAACCACCAGTTGAAGCGATTCCGCTCGAAGGCGATGTTCACCTTCGTCGGCGGCGTACTGATCATCAATCCCGCGTTCGCGCAGGATCCGCAAACCCCGTCGCCGGCGCCGACCGAGCAGGCCGCGTCACCGGCGCGGCCGGACGCGGCGACGCTCGACACGGTCGTCGTCACCGGCCTGCGCAACAGCCTCGAGAACTCGATGAACATCAAGCGCGACACCGCCGGTGTCGTCGATGCCATCAGCGCCGAGGACATCGGCAAGTTCCCCGACACCAACCTCGCCGAATCGCTGCAGCGCATCACCGGCATCTCGATCGAGCGGCGCAACGGCGAGGGCGCGCAGATCACCGCCCGCGGCTTCGGTCCGGACTACAACATGGTCACGCTCAACGGCCGCCAGATTCCCGGCGCCGACGCGTTCTCCAACGGCGACAGCGTGACCGGCGGCGTCGGCGCAGGCACGCGCGGCTTCAACTTCGCCCAGCTTGCCTCCGAGGCGATCAGTGGCATCACCGTATACAAGACGGGTCGCGCCGATGCCCCCAGCGGCGGCATGGGCGCCACGGTCGACATCCTCACCAGCCGGCCGCTGTCGCTGCCCGCGGGCCTGACCATGAACGCCGGCCTCAAGCTGGGTTCGGACGAGTCGCAGACCATCGGCAGCAGCATCACCCCGGAAATCTCGTCGATCCTCAGCTACGCCAGCGACGACAAGCGCTGGGGCGCGAGCCTGAGCACCAGCTTCCAGAAGCGCAAGGGCGGCGACGTCCAGGCCACCGAGAACGCATGGAACATCCGGACCTGGACCGGTGACGACAACGCGTTCGCGGACGACGTCAACATCGTCAACGCGCCGGCCGTGGGTTCGCTCTATTCCTTCCCCAACGACCTGCGCTATGCGTTCTCCAGCTTCGAGCGCCAGCGCATCAACGCCCAGGGCGTGCTGCAGTTCGCGCCGACCGACTCGCTCACCCTGACCCTGGACTACACCCACTCCAGCAACGAGATCTCCGAGGACCGCGGCGAACAGACGCAGTGGCTCAACCAGGGCGGTGGCGTCAGCGACATCGAGTTCGACACCAGCGGCGCGGTCGCGGTGCCGGTGTACATCCGCGAAGTCACCGGCGGCAAGGACTTCGGCTACGAGCAGCAGCGCAACGAGCAGAAGTACAAGCTGGACTCGATCGGCTTCAACGCCAACTGGCAGGTCACCGATCGCTTCAACCTGAACTTCGATGCGCACCGTTCCGAGACCAAGAGCCTGCCAAACGACCCGATCACCGGCGCCAGCGCGACGTTCTTCTCGATGGCGGGGACCAACGCGTGCGCCGCCGGCGCAGGTCCGTACTGCGGCGGCAACTGGGCGCAGGAGTACTGGTTCAACAACAGCATGCCGATCATGGCGCGCACCTGGTACCCGACGCTCGGCGATGCCGATGCCGGCAGCAACGGCACGGTGAACCCCGACTTCCCGGCGCAGCAGGTGGGCTCGCAGATCCAGCGCATCTGGTACTCGCGCCAGGACAGCGAGGTCAAGCAGGCCAGCATCGACGGCACGCTCGACTTCGACAACGGCCGCTTCCAGTTCGGCGTCGATTCGGCGAAGGTCTCGATGAAGCGCCTCGCCTCCAACGACAACCAGGCGGTGCTGGGCAACTGGGGCGTGAGCAACGTCGGCGCCGAACCCGGCCTGCAGGACCTGATCCGGCCGATCAGCATCACCGGCCTGTTCAGCGACTACAACATGTCGGGTGCCGCGCCTGGCGCGTGGTGGGGCAATGCCAGCCAGCTGGCGGAGTGGGCGTCCAACTTCTACGGCACCTCGTCCACCTACAACCCCAACCTGGCCTCGAACAACCTGATCGAGGAGAAGACCAACGCGGTCTACGTGCAATACGAGTGGAACGGCGAACTGGGCTCGATGGGCGCCAACCTGGTGGTGGGCGCGCGCTACGAACAGACGGAACTGAGCTCGACCTCGCAGATCCCGATCCCGCAATCGATCAACTGGAACGGCGACAACGACTTCGCCCGCACCGACTCGGCCGACATCCAGCCGTTCACCGAGGAGGCCAAGTACAACTACCTGCTGCCCAACCTCGACTTCAGCCTGGGCCTCACCAGCAACCTCAAGGGCCGTCTGTCGGCGAGCAAGACGATCGCGCGCGCGCCGTACGGCAACCTGTACGCCGGCCCCACGGCCAACACGCCGTCGGGCTCGGTGCTGCTGGGCGAGAGCTTCCGTGCCTCGGGTACGGCGCAGACGCCGACCCTGCTGCCGCTGGAATCGCGCAACCTCGACCTCGCGCTGGAGTGGTACTTTGCACCGGCCAGCTACCTGTCGCTGACGTTCTTCGACAAGCGCGTGAAGAACTTCATCGGCAACACCCAGGGCCAGGAGAACCTGTACGGCCTGCGTGATCCCACCTCCGGCCCGGATGCGCAGTTCGTGCTGAACTGGCTGACCAGTGGCGCCTGCCAGGCCCAGGTGGCGGCCTTGCCGAACGTGAGCCCCAATGCCTGCGGCAACAACAACATCGCGCTGTTCACGGCGATGGCGCTGTACCGCAACGCCGCGCAGACCGGTGGCCTGGCGGCCTACAACGGCACCGACGCGCAGTGGACGGCGATGGAAAACTTCGTCCGCCAGCCCGGCAACGAGCTCATCGGCGAAGCGGACGACCCGCTGTACATGTTCAACGTCAGCCGCCCGATCAACCAGCAGGAGGCCCGCATCCATGGCTGGGAGCTCGGTGGCCAGTACTTCTTCGGCGACAGCGGCTTCGGCGTGCAGGCCAACTACACGATCGTCAAGGGCGACGTGGGCATCAACGACGCCGCGCCCCCGGGCGTGAACCAGTTCGCCCTGACCGGCTTGAGTGACACGGCAAATGCAGTGCTCATGTATGAGAAGTACGGCTGGACCGCCCGCCTGGCCTGGAACTGGCGCGACGAGTACCTGATCGCCGCGAACCAGAACGGCTCGAGCACCAACCCGTACTACGTCCAGGAATACGACCAGCTGGACTTCAGCGTCACCTACCAGCTCAGCGAGAACTGGTCGGCCGGCTTCGAGGCGATCAACCTGACCGGCGAAGACATCCGCTGGCGCGCCCGCACCGAGAAGCAGGTGGTGAAGCTGGTTGACCAGAGCCCGCGCTACATGGTCGGGATCCGCTACACCTTCTGACCCGAACCTCTCCGACGGTTGGATGGTGTCAACGGTGGGGCCGCTGCGCGCGCAGCGGCCCCTTTTTCTCCAGGCGCGGCCCGCGCCGTCCCTCGATTTCCCCGCGGCGCGGGCGCATCATCGCGTGGTGGTCGGCGATACGGAATCCAGTGCGCTGGCGTAGTCAGGTGGAGACGAGATGGCGCAGTACGAACTGCTCGACAACGTGAAGCACAAGGACCTGCGGGTCGACCTGCGCTTCGGCGCGGGCCTCGGCGACGGCAGCGGGCTGGTGCCGGCGTGGCCCACCGAGTTCGCGGAGCTGCAGCGCGAGTACCCCATCTTCCTGCGCGAGGACGGCGAGGGCGGCGGCTACCAGGCGGCGGCGCTGCTGGGGTTCGACCGCGACGAGAACCTGTTCGTGCGCGACGACCGCTGGAGCGCCGGCTACCTGCCGGGCGCGCTGGCGCGCGGGCCGTTCCTGATCGGCTTCCAGGAGCAGGCTGGCGCGGCCCGACTGGAGCGCACGCCGGTCATCCACGTCGACATGGCGCATCCGCGCGTGGCGCGCGATGGCGAAGGCGTGGCGGTGTTCCTGCCCCAGGGCGGGCAGAGTCCGTACCTGCAGCACGTGACCACGGTGTTGACCGGGATCAACGACGGTGTCGAGGCAGGCCACGCGATGTACGCCGCGCTCGACGCGCTGGGACTGGTGCAGCCGGTGGACATCGAGCTCAAGTTCGACGAGCACCACGGTGCGAAGCTGACCGGACTGCATGGCATCGACCGCGACCGCCTGGCGGGGCTCGACGCGGCGCAGCTGCATGGCCTGCATCGCGCCGGCTGGCTGGAAGGCGTCTACCTGATGCTGTCCTCGCTGCACAACCTGCGCCGCCTGATCGCCGAGAAACAGCGCCGCCTGCGCGAACAGGCCGCGGCCGAAGCGGCGGCCTGAGGACAACGGCATGATCGAGGCCGCCGTCCGCACGCGCGTCATCGAAGGCGCACAGCCCGATGCGCTGCCGCTGCAGGCGCTGCTCGCGGGTGGCGAGCCGGTGGTGCTGCGCGGCCTGTGCCGCGGCTGGCGCCTGGTGCAGGCCGGCGAGGACTCGCCGCAGGCGGCGATCGCGCACCTGCTCGAGCACTACAACGGTCGACCGCTGCCGTACTCGTGGGGGCCGCCCGCGACCGCGGGCCGACCGTTCTACGCGGAGGGTTTCACGAGCCTCAACACCGAAGCCCGGCGCGGCCGGCTGGACGACGTGCTGGCGGACATCGTCGCCCACCTCGACGATGCGCGCCCGCCGACGCATTACGTGGCATCGGTGCCGGTCGACGGCGTGCTGCCGGGACTGCGCGCGGGCAACGACCTCGACTTCGCCGCGCATGGTGTCGACGCGTCGCCCGCGATCTGGATCGGCAACCGCACCACGGCCTCGTGCCACTACGACGCGCCGGACAACATTGCCTGCTGCGTGGTGGGGCGCCGGCGCTTCACCCTGTTCCCGCCGGAGCAGGTGCACAACCTGTACCCGGGGCCGCTGGATCCCACGCCCGGCGGCCAGGCGGTGAGCATCGTCGACTTCGATGCGCCGGACCTCGAGCGGTTCCCGCGCTTCCGCGATGCGCTGCCGCATGCGCGCGGCGTGGTGCTCGAGCCCGGCGACGCGATCTTCATCCCGAGCATGTGGTGGCACCACGTCCGGGGGCTGTCGCCGTTCAACGTCCTGGTCAACTACTGGTGGAGCAGCATGCCGGCCTACATCCCGACGCCGATGCATGCGCTGCACCATGCGCTCTGGGCCATCCGAGATCGCCCCGAGCGCGAGAAACAGGCGTGGCGCGAGGTCTTCGATTACTACGTGTTCGGCCCCGCACAACGCGCTGGCGAACACCTGCCGGAGCCCGCGCGCAAGACGCTGGCGCCGATCGACGAGACCCTGGCGCGCCAGCTCCGGGCCTGGCTGATCGCCAGGCTCAATCGCTGATCGCGGCGCCTCGGGACACGGGCAAGGGAGACGGGAATGGACGGACAGGCGGGCAGGATCCGGAAGGTGGTCATCGCCGGCGGCGGCACCGCGGGCTGGGTCGCGGCCTGCGCGCTGACCCACCAGTTCCGCGACCTGCTGGAGGTCACGCTGGTCGAGTCGGAGCAGATCGGCACGGTGGGCGTCGGCGAATCGACGATCCCGACCATCCGCACGTTCCACCAGCTGCTGCAGATCGACGAGCGCGAGTTCATGAGTTCGGTCGCCGCCAGCTTCAAGCTCTCGATCTCGTTCGAGGACTGGTTGCGTCCGGGCCAGCGCTACTTCCATCCTTTCGGGCTGACCGGGCTGGGCACGTGGGCCTGCGAGTTCCATCATTTCTGGCTCGAAAGCCGGCGCCGCGGCATCCGCTCCGAGCTGGGCGACTTCTGCCTGGAGACGGTGGCCTCGCGCGTCGACCGCTTCGTGCTGGCGGGCCAGGGACGCGGCGATGGCCAGTGGTCGACGCGCTGGGACCCGCCGGCCACGACGCCGGCACGGCCCGAGGTGAACTACGCCTACCACTTCGACGCCGGCCTCTACGCCGCGTACATGCGCGAGCGCGCCGAACGCCAGGGCCTGGTGCGCATCGAGGGCAAGATCCAGCAGGTGCGCCAGCATCCAGGGAGCGGCCATGTCGAGGCGCTGGTGCTCGACAACGGCACGGTGGTGGACGGCGACCTGTTCATCGATTGCACAGGCGGCCGCGCGGTGCTGAGCGAGCAGGCGCTGGGCACCGGCTACGAGGACTGGAACCACTGGCTGCCAAGCAACCGCGCGGTGGCCTTGCAGACCGAGGCCGACGGGCCGGCCGTGCCGTACACGCGCGCGATCGCGCACGCGGCCGGCTGGCACTGGAAGATCGCGCTGCAGCACCGGATCGGCTGCGGCATCGTGTTCTCCGACGCGCACATGTCCGACGACGAGGCGACCGCCAGGCTGTTGTCGGCCAATCCGGCGAAACCGCTGCGCGATCCGTGGATCATCCCGTTCCGCACCGGCCGGCGGCGCAAGGCCTGGCACAAGAACGTGATCGCGCTGGGGCTGGCCAGCGGTTTCATCGAGCCGCTGGAATCCACCAGCATCCACCTCACCCTCAGCGGCGTGGCGAGGCTGCTGAAGCTGTTCCCGGCCGACGGCATCGACGCATCGCTGGTGCAGCGCTACAACGACATCAGCCGTGCCGAGATGGAGCACGTGCGCGACTTCATCATCCTGCACTACCACCTCAACCAGCGCGACGAGCCGATGTGGCAGCAGGTGCGGCACATGCGCCTGCCGCCGGACCTGGCGCACCGGATCGAGATGTTCCGCGACCGCGCGCATGCGCTGCAGGGCGAGGATGAGCTGTTCCGGCTCGATTCGTGGACCCACTGCATGCTCGGCCAGGGCGTGGTGCCGAGGGCGCACCATCCGCTCACCCGCGCGCTGTCGGACGCCGACCTCGCGCGCCTGTTCGACGGCATCCGCCAGCCGATCGATCGCGCCGTGGCGGCGATGCCGACGCACCAGCAGTTCCTCGATCGCTACTGCAAGGCTTCGCCATCGGCGTGGGAGCAGATGTACGAGCGGGCACGCGCGCATGCGCGGGTGACCGGGCGGATCGCCGGCACGGGCGGCGAACTGCAACGCTGAGGCCGTCGTGCTGATCCAGCCTCATCCCGGCCTGCGATGGCAGGTGCGCCGCATCGGCAGCGAAGGCGCGCCGCTGCTGGTCGTCGACCAGGCCGTGGCCGATCCGGACCGGCTGGTGCGCAAGGCCGCCCGCGGCCACTTCACGTCGCAGGGCGCCCTGTTCCCGGGGCTGCGGATCCGTGCGCCGCTTTCGTATGAAGTCTTCCTGGAGCAGTTGGTCCGGCCGCTGCTGGACGCGCATTTCGGGCTGCCCGCGCGCGGCCGGCTGGCGTTTCCCGTGTGCCACTACTCGTTGGTCGCGCGCAGGCCCGAGGCACTGGAGTTCCTCCAGCGCATCCCGCACGTCGATTCCACCGCCGCGCACGGACTGGCCACGGTGCATTACCTGTTCCGCGGCGACTGGGGCGGCACCGCGTTCTATCGCCATCGCGCCACCGGCTTCGAGTGCGTCGACGACGCGCGGCGCGACGCCTATTTCGCGCGGCTCAAGGACGAAAGCGAGGGCGACGACGCGCCGGCGCCGGGCTACATTCGTGGCGACACGCCGCTGTTCCAGCGCATCGACGCGGTCGCGGGCGTGTTCAACCGGCTGCTGGTCTATCGCCGCAACTCGTTGCATTCGGGCGACATCGACGACGCCCGCGTCCCGCCGCCGGACCCGCTGGCCGGGCGGCTGTCGATCAACAGCTTCATCGACGTCCTGCCCTGACCGCCGGCCGGCGGCGCCCGTCCCGGGCCCTGCGACGCCCGGTCGCCTAGAATGCGCGCATGGATGTCTCGTATCTGATCGACGGGCTGAACGCCGCCCAGCGCGAAGCCGTCACCGCCCCCGATGGCCATTACCTCGTGCTCGCCGGTGCCGGCAGCGGCAAGACCCGCGTGCTCACGCACCGCATCGCCTGGCTCAACGAGGTCGTCGGCGTGCCGGTGCACGGCATCTTCGCCGTGACCTTCACCAACAAGGCGGCCGCGGAGATGCGCCATCGCGCCGACGCACTGCTGCGTCGTGGCTCGCGCGGGCTGTGGATCGGCACCTTCCACGGCCTGGCGCACCGGCTGCTGCGCCTGCACTGGCAGGACGCGAAGTTGCCCGAAGGCTTCCAGATCCTCGACAGCGACGACCAGCTGCGGCTGGTCAAGCGCGTGGTGCAGCAGCTGGAGCTGGACGAAGCGCGCTTCCCGCCGCGCCAGATCGCGTGGTGGATCAACGCGCAGAAGGACGAAGGCCGCCGCCCGGCGCATATCCAGTCCGGCGGCGACGAATGGTCGGACGTGATGCTGAAAAGCTACGCGCTCTACCAGGAGCGCTGCGATCGCGCGGGGCTGGTGGATTTCGACGAGATCCTGCTGCGTGCGCACGAGCTGCTGCGCGACACGCCGGCGCTGCTGGCGCACTACCGCCAGCGCTTCGGCCACCTGCTGGTCGACGAGTTCCAGGACACCAACAGCGTGCAGTACGGCTTCGTGCGCCTGCTTGCCGGAGACACCGGACAGGTATTCGTGGTCGGCGACGACGACCAGTCGATCTACGGCTGGCGCGGCGCGAAGGTGGAGAACATGCAGCGCCTCCTGCGGGACTTCCCCGGCGCGCACACGATCCGCCTCGAACAGAACTACCGCTCCAGTGCCAACATCCTCGGCGCCGCCAATGCCGTGATCGCGCACAACCCGGACCGGCTGGGCAAGCAGCTGTGGACCGACAGCGGCGAGGGCGAGCCGATCGATCTCTACGCGGCCTACAACGAGATCGACGAGGCGCGCTTCGTGGTCGAGCGGATCGCGCAGTGGGTGCGCGATGGCGGCAGCCACGGCGACTGCGCGGTGCTCTACCGCAGCAATGCCCAGTCGCGCGCGTTCGAGGAGACGCTGCTGGCCGAGCAGGTGCCGTATCGCGTCTACGGCGGCGTGCGCTTCTTCGAGCGCGCCGAGGTCAAGGACACGCTGGCCTACTTGCGGCTGGTGGCCAACCGCGGCGACGACGCCGCGTTCGAGCGCGCGGTCAACACGCCCACGCGCGGCATCGGCGAGCGCACCCTGGACGAGGTGCGGCGACTGGCGCGCGCGCAGGGACTGTCGCTGTGGCAGGCCTCGCGGCAGGTGGCCGAAGGCGGCGCGCTGGCGGCGCGTTCGCGCAACGCGCTGTCCGGCTTCCACGCGCTGGTCGATGCCATCGAGGGCGAGGTCGCCGAGCTGCCGCTCAAGGACAAGATCGACCACGTGCTCCAGCGCTCAGGCCTGCGCGTGCACTACACCAACGAGTCGAAGGGCGCGGCGGATTCGCGCGTGGACAACCTCGACGAACTGGTCTCGGTGGCTTCGCGCTTCGTGAAGGGCGACGAGGACGATGCCGCGCAGCTGTCGGAGCTGGTCGCGTTCCTTGCCTACGCCGCGCTCGAGGCCGGCGAGGGCCAGGCGCAGGCGGGCGAGGACGGCGTGCAGCTGATGACCCTGCACAGCGCCAAGGGCCTGGAGTTCCCGCTGGTGTTCCTCGCCGGCATGGAGGAGGGCCTGTTTCCGAACGCACGCTCGGTGGAGGAGAGCGGGCGGCTGGAAGAGGAGCGCAGGCTTGCCTATGTCGGCATTACCCGTGCGCGGCAGAAGCTGGTGCTCAGCTACGCCGAGGCGCGGCGCCTGCACGGACAGGACATGTACGGCGTGCCCTCGCGCTTCCTGCGCGAAATCCCCTCGCCGCTGCTGCACGAAGTGCGCCCGCGCGTGCAGGTCTCGCGCCCGGCGTTCGCACCGCAGCCGCGACGCGACTGGGGCCACGCCGCGATCGAGCCCGGCAGGACGTTCAAGCTGGGACAGAACGTTGCGCACCCCAAGTTCGGCCTCGGCGTGGTGACCGACTACGAAGGCAACGGCGCGCACATGCGCGTGCACGTGAACTTCGAGGATGCCGGCCCCAAGATCCTGATCCTCGCCTACGCCAACCTGTCGGCGGCGTAGCAGGGCGCGCGCCTTCCGCGGGCCGTGCCCGCCGCCGCCCCGGCTCTGCTAACGTGCGTCGGCGCGACCGCCGACCGCGACCGTGTCGCGGCCCTTGCAACCCGCTGCGCGGCGCGCGTATCGCTTGCCCGTTCCTTCCCGCTTCCCACACAGGTGGTGTCCATGTCCAGCTTCAGGCTGTTGTCCGTCCCGCTCCTCGTGGCCGGCATGCTTGCCGGCTGCGGGGCGCAGTCGCCCGCGCCGGTCGCCGATGCCTCCGTGGCGCCGCCCGAGGCGCCGCCCGCGCGCTACTCCGCGCAGCAGTTCTTCGACACCACCAGCGTCCGCATCGCGGATGCGGGTGGCCTCGCCTTCTCGCCGGACGGGCAGTCGCTGCTGATCAGCTCCGATGCGACCGGCGTGTTCAACGCCTATGCCCTGCCGGTGGCCGGTGGCGCGCCCGTGGCGCTGACCTCGTCGACGGACAACGCCGTGTTCGCCGCCACGTACCTGCCCGACGGGCGCGTGGTGGTGGCCTCGGACCAGGGCGGCAACGAGCTGGACCACGTCTACGTGCGCGAGGTCGACGGCCGTCTGCGCGACCTCACGCCGGGCGACAAGGTGAAGGCCGGCTTTCTCGCGCTGTCGCCGGACGGCAAGACGCTGTGGCTCACGTCCAACGCGCGCGATGCCAAGGCCTTCGATGTTGTCGCCTTCGATACCGCGACCCTCGAAGGCAAGACCGCCTTCAGCAACACCGGCGCGTTCTACCCGGCCGCGATCTCGCGCGACGGCCGCTGGCTGGCGCTGGACAAGCCCAATACCTCGGCCGATTCGGACGTGTACGTGGTCGACCTGCAGGGCAAGGGCGAACCGAAGCGGGTGACCGAGCACACCGGCAACGTGTCCAACGGCGTGCTCGACTTCACTCCGGATTCGAAGGGCCTGGTGCTGTCCACCGACGCGCATGGCGAGTTCAGCCAGGCCTGGACCTACGACCTGGCCAGCGGCGAAACCACGCCGCTGCTGCAGGCCGACTGGGACGTGATGTTCGTGTCCTGGTCGCCGTCCGGGCGCTATCGCGTGTCGGCGATCAACAACGACGCCAAGAGCGAACTGACCCTGCTCGATACCCGGTCCGGCAAGCCAATGTCGTTCACCGGCCTGCCCGACGGTGACATCGGCGGCGTGCGCTTCTCGCCGGATGAATCGCGCGTGGCGTTCACCGTGGCCTCCGACACCTCGCCGTCCGACGTGTTCATCGCCGACCTGGCCGACGGCAAGGCGCGCCGCCTGACCACGGCCCTGAATCCCGCGATCAAGGAACGCGACCTCGTCGAGGCGACGATCGTCCGCTACGCCGGCGAGGGCGGCGTGCAGGTGCCGGCGGTGCTGTACAAGCCCAAGGGGGCATCGGCCGCGAACCCGGTGCCGGCGGTGGTGCTCGTGCATGGCGGTCCGGGCGGCCAGAGCCGCCGCGGCTACTCGGCGATGATCCAGCACCTGGTCAACCATGGATACGCCGTGCTCGCCGCCAACAACCGGGGTTCTTCGGGCTACGGCAAGACGTTCTTCCACATGGACGACAAGGCGCATGGCGAGGCCGACCTGCGCGACATCGTCGCCGGTGGCGACTGGCTGCGCGCGCAGGACTGGGTCGCGAAGGACCAGGTGGCGGTGATGGGGGGGTCCTACGGCGGCTTCATGACGGCCGCCGCGCTGGCATTCCATCCGGACGCCTTCGCGGCCGGCATCAACATCTTCGGCGTGACCAACTGGGTGCGCACGCTGGAATCGATCCCCGCGTGGTGGGGCGCGCAACGCGACGCGCTGTACGACGAGATGGGCGATCCGGCGACCGATGGCGAGCGCCATCGCCGCATTTCGCCGCTGTTCCATGCCGGCAACATCCAGCGACCGCTGCTGGTGGTGCAGGGCGCCAACGACCCGCGCGTGCTGCAGGTGGAGTCCGACGAGCTGGTGGCCGCGGTGCGCAAGAACAACGTGCCGGTGGAGTACGTGCTGTTCCCGGACGAGGGCCACGGCTTCCTCAAGCGCGAGAACCGCATCGCCGCGCAGGAAGCCTACCTGACGTTCCTCGACGCCCACGTGCGCAAGGCCAAGGACGCACCCGCGGCGCAGTGAGGTTGCACCGGGCCGGCGCGCGCGTGCCGGTCCGACGTGCAGGTCAGTCGGTGCCGACCACGCGCAGCATCGGTCGCTGCCGGCCCAGCGCGTCGGCGTGGATGCGCACGATCGGCCCCGGATCGTGGTCGCCGCCGGCATGGGTGCTGACCACCACGATGCCGTGCTCGTCGCAGAAGCGCAGCATCCGCACGATGTCGTCGACCGCGCCCGGCAGCAGCATCGCGGCGATGAGCGAGCGTGCCGGTCGGCCCTGGTCGTCGACGGTGCCGACCTGCGCGGCGACATCCACCACCAGGCGGCCCCTGAGCAGCGGCAGCGGCGCGCGCCCGGTGGCCTGGCCCGGATCGACGATCCACGCGCGGGCGATGATGTCGAAGCCGACGATCGACGCCTGGCCGGGCGGCGGTTGGTCAGGTGTTCCGCGCATCGCGTGCGGTCCTGCGGGCGTGGCCGTGCGATGCCTGCTCATCGCCCACGCGCGGCCAGGCGCTCCAGCGAGCGTTTCGGAGGGAGCAGGCTGCGCTGGCCGTCCTCGACGGGGTCGGCGCCATCGACGATCAGGGCGATGACCTCGGCAACGGACAGCCGCGGTTCGATGGCCCAGAGCTTGGCGGCGAGGTTGGCGACCTGCGGCGCCGCCATCGACGTGCCCGACCACGCCATGCGGACGTCGTCCTGGACCACGTCCCAGGGCAGCGGATCGATCGCGGCCGCGTAGTGGGCGCGGTAGACCGCCGCGCGTCCTCCGGGCGGCGCGTCCAGGGCCGCGGCATGGGCCTCCAGGTCGAGGCCCGACATCAGCCTGCGCGAGGGCTTGTCGGACAGCGCGCGCAGCTTCGGTGCCAGTGCGCGCAGGCCGGCCGCGTCCCCGCGCATGAGCGCGATGTCGGCAAGGCGCGCGTACAGGCGGCGCAGCGTGGCCGGGTCGTCGATGGCGTAGGTCTCCAGCACCTGGCGGATGTCGCGCTCCACCGCGTCGGCGCACGTGGCAAACGCCGCGTCGTCGTCGAGCAGCGCGCTCGCGGTCGCGGTTGGCAGGCGGTACTGGTGCCGCGGCAGTTCGTCCTGGCTGCGCACCTCGACCCGTGCTTCGGCCGGCTCGGCGGCAAGTGCGCCGCGACAGTTCGCCAGTGGCGGCAGCAGCGCCAACAGGCAGGCTGCGAGGACCGGTGATGGCAGCGCGCGGCGGGAGATGCGGCGGGTTTCGGCAGATGATGCGAAGACGGACATGCGCGTCGTGGCTCCTTCCAGAAGGGTGACGGCCGCGGTTTCCAGGCCTGTTCACCCGTGGATATCCGATCGACCGCCCACGGGACGATCCCGTGCCGGGCGATGCCTGTGGCCCGCTGGCGTCGACAAAAGCGTTGTAGGAGACTGCGGAGGAAGCCGCTACTCCCAGACAGGAGTGACGTCATGAAGGACCAGGACGCGTTGCTGTCCGTGATCGGGCGGATCTACGACACCCTGCTCGAGGATGCACCGGAGCAGGGCTGGCTCGATGGCCTGCGCGACTGGATCGGCGCCGGTCACGCCTGCCTGAACGAGGTCGGCGCGTCGACGCGCTGGTGGAGCTGCAGCCGGTTCTCCGTCGATGACCGTGCCCTGGGTGATCGCTTCGTGCGTGAACCGGACTACGCGCTTGCCCTGGAACAGGCGCCGGTGATGCAGCCGGTCCGGCTGTCCGCCTTCGTGCCGGTGGATGACCTGCGCCGCACCGACATGTACCAGGAGCTGATCCGGCCGATGCAGGGCGGCCTGGCGGCGGTCTGCGCCTGGCGTCGCGACCGCGACCTGCACGCGCTGACCCTCTGCCGCAGTGCCGAGGACGATGACGATTTCAGCGACGAGGAGGTCGCTGCGCTGCGACCCCTGCTGTCGCACCTGCGCAACGCGGTGCGCCTGCGCGCCCGCCTGCTGGCGCTGGAGACCGCGCTTTCGCAGGTCCACGCGGCGCTGGATGCGGTGCAGGACGGCGTGCTCGTGCTGGATGCCGCGGGCCGGGTGCGCCACGCGAACGTGTCGGCGCGCCACCTGCTCGCCGAGGGCGATGGCCTGCGGCTTGAATACGGCAGGCTGCGTGCCGCACGCGGCGAGGATGACCGTCCTCTGCAGGCCCTGCTGCAGGCGACGCTGGCGCCGCGCGGTGCCCTGCACGGCCGGCGCGGCGCCGCGGATCCGTCGCTGCTGCCCGGCACCGGCGACGCTTTGCTGCTGGAGCGCGTCCGCCCACGGCGCCCGCTGCGGATCGCCGTGGCGCCCTCGCTGGGCGGCGCGCGGCTGCTGGACGGCGATGCGCGCGAGGCGGCGATCGTGCTGGTGCGCGATCCCGACCGTGCCGGTGCCTGCACCACCGCAAGCCTGATGGCCCTGTTCGGCCTGACCCGGCGCGAGGCCGAACTGGCCCGGGCGCTGGGGGATGGCAACTCGCTGTCGGCAGCTGCCGTCTCGCTCGGCATCACCGAAGGCACCGCGCGCCAGTACCTCAAGGGCGTGTTCGTGAAGGTGGGCGTGGATCGCCAGCCGGCGCTGGTCGGCCTGCTATCGGCGCTGGCCTGAAACACTGCGTGCCGGCCGCGGGCGACCGTGCTGCTGCATGATGGTCGCCGCCGCCGCACGCGGCGCAACGGAGGACGCGCGATGCAACTGGGCATGATCGGACTGGGCCGCATGGGCGCGAACATGGCGCAACGCCTGGCGCGCGGCGGGCACATGGTGGTCGGCTTCGATCCCTCGGCCGAGGCGCGTGCGCGGGCCGGTGACGAGGGCCTGGCGACGGTGGACTCGCTGGCCGCGCTCGTCGCCACGCTCGACGCCCCGCGCGCGCTGTGGATGATGGTGCCGGCCGGCGCGATCGTCGACGCCACGATCGATGCATTGCGGCCGCTGCTGTCGGCCGGCGACGTGCTGGTGGACGGCGGCAACTCGTTCTATCGCGACAGCCAGCGCCGCGCGGCCGCGCTGGCGGACGCGGGCATCGCCTACCTCGACGTGGGCACCAGCGGCGGCGTGTGGGGGCTGGCGGAGGGCTACAGCCTGATGATCGGCGGAGACGCCGCGGCCAGCGGCCGCCTCTCGCCGCTGTTCCGCACGCTGGCGCCGGCGCCCGAGCGCGGCTGGGGCCACGTCGGCCCGAGCGGCGCCGGCCATTTCACCAAGATGATCCACAACGGCATCGAGTACGGAATGATGCAGGCCTACGCCGAAGGCTTCGCCATCCTCGAGCGCAAGCATGACCTGGTGCCCGACCTGGCCCAGGTCGCCGAGATCTGGCGTTATGGCAGCGTGGTACGTTCATGGCTGCTCGACCTGACCGCTGACGCGCTGGTGCAGAACCCGCGGCTGGACGGCATCGCGCCCTACGTGCCCGATTCCGGCGAGGGCCGCTGGACGGTGGCCGAGGCCATCGACCTCGACGTCGCCGCGCCGGTGATCACCCAGTCGCTGATCGAGCGCCTGCGCTCGCGTGATGACGACGCGTTCTCCGACAAGCTGCTGTCGGCCATGCGCAACGCCTTCGGCGGCCACGCGATCAAGCGCGACTGATCGGGCCGAGGCGCGGCATCCGGCGGGCGCGCGGATCGCGCCGCGGCCCGACGCGGGAATGCCGCACCCTTTGCGCTGGATCAAGGTGTCGCCTCCGCGCGCGGGCCAGCATGGGCCTGGTCCCGCTGCCCGGGAGGGCTCCGCATGTACCGTCGCATCCTGGTCGCGACCGACGGCTCCGCGCTGGCCGGCAAGGGCGTCGATGCGGGCCTGGCGCTCGCGGCGGCGCTGAAGGCTTCGGTCGTGCTGGTTGCCGTGTCCGAACCGTGGCAGGACGTCTATCCCGGCGATCCGAACGGCATGGCACTGTCGTGCGAACTGCGCGACGCGTATCGCGCCGCGAGGCTGGCCGAGGGCGAACGCGTCCTGGCCGTCGCGCGCGCCCGCGCCGACGCCCTGGACCTGGCCGTGGACACGGTCTACGTGCGCGACCGCGCCCCGGCCGACGCCATCCTCGACACCGCGCGGACCCAGGGCGTCGACCTGGTGGTGATGGCCTCGCATGGACGCAGCGGCCTGCAGAAATGGCTGCTCGGCAGCCAGACCCAGGCGGTCATCGTGCGCGGCACGCTTCCGGTGCTGGTGGTGCGTTGAGCGGCGTCAGTCGAACGTGATGGCACCGCGCTCTCGCGCGCTGGCATGTCCGGCTTCCAGCACGCGCATGACGTCCAGTGCCTGGGTGGGGGTGACGGGCGGATCGCCGCGCCCGGCGATCGCCTCGCGCATTGCGACGTAGAACGCACGGTAGTCGCCCGGCACGCCGGCGACGAGGCGGGAGCTGCCGTCCGCGGCAGTCAACGTGCCCGGTGCCGGATCCACGCCCCAGCCCGGCGATCCGGGCGCGATGCCGGCCTTCAGCGCCGCCTCCTGCGGATCGAGCCCGTGCTTGACGAAGCTGCCGCCGGTGCCGTGCGCGGCGAAGCGCGGCGCGGGCGCCGGCACCAGCGCGCCGGCGTGCAGCACCACGCGCAGGCGCGGGTAGCGCAGCAGCACGTGGAAGAAGTCGTCGACCTGCGCGTCGTCGCGCTGCGCGCCGATGTCCGCCTGCAGCGATTGCGGCAGGCCGAACAGCTGCAGCGCCTGGTCGACCAGGTGCGGGCCCAGGTCGAACCACAGCCCGGAGCCCGGGCCCGCGCGTTCGCGCCAGCGGTCGGGCACCCGTGGACGGAAGCGGTCGAAGTGCGAATGAAGTTCGACGACCTCGCCCAGCGCGCCATCCTGGACCAGCCCGCGCAGGGTGAGGAAATCGCTGTCCCAGCGCCGGTTCTGGAACACGCTGGCGATGCGGCCGACGTCGCTCGCCATCTCGACCACGCGCCGGGCTTCGTCCAGCGTGGTCGTGAACGGCTTGTCGACCACCACATGGCGACCGGCGCGCAGTGCGGCGATCGCCAGCGGGGCGTGCACGGCATTCGGTGCGGCGATCACCACCAGGTCGATGGCGTCGTCCTCGAATGCCTGTTGCGGATCGGACAGCACGCGCGCGCCGGGGACATCCGCGTGCACCTTGGCGGGATCGCCGGACACGACGGTATGCAGCCGAAGGCCATCGGTGTGCGCGATCAATGGCGCGTGGAAGGTCTTGCCGACGTAGCCGTAGCCGACCAGCGCGACGTTGAGCGGCGCATTCATGGGCCACGCATCGCGATGGCCGGATGCGCGGCGTGGATGCGGGGCACCGATCGTTCGCCAGGCCCGGACGTGGGCGGCGCGTTGCGCAGGCGCAGGGCAGGCATTACCAGCTGAACAGCTTGAAGTAGGTCTGCGGCGCGTCGTCGCCGGGCTTGGTCGACACCAGGCGGCCGTTGTTCTGGTACAGGTAATACGCCGGGCCGCGCGGCGGCTGGATCTTCACCATGCGCAACTGCCCGCCGACGCGGTACTCGGTGATCGTGTCGCCATTCGCTTCGGTGCGCGTGTTCTCCAGCGCGCCTTCCGGGATGTCAACGCCGCTTTCCGGCGCGGTGGCGCAGGCGCCGAGGGCGAGCAGCAGCGGCAGGAGCAGGGCGGGGTGCGATCGGCGCATGGCGGGGGTCCCGTCGACTGGAGTGGCCATTATGCGCGGCGGGGCGTTGCGGGCGGGTGATCGAGGGCGGTGTCGGGGGCAAGGCGTGGCGTGCGCGCTGCGTGGGCGGGAAGCGGGTGGTTCCCGGGGTAGAGATCCGCGGTGGCCGGGCAGGGTGCTGGCATCGCGCGTGGGGACGCGCTTGCTTCTGGATGATGCGGGACGGTGTTTTGGCAGGAGCCGAGGCCATGGTGGTTTGCCTTGCGTCACGCGTGGGGACGCGTTCGTCATCCCGACGGCGTCTGGATTCGATGGGCCCGGCGTAGAATCGGGCCATGCCCAGACTTGTCCTGATCGACGGTTCCTCCTACCTGTTCCGCGCGTTCCACGCGCTGCCGCCGTTGACCAATGCCGATGGCGAGCCGACCGGCGCGCTGTTCGGCGTGGTCAACATGCTGCGCGCGACGATCAAGGAGCAGCCCGACTACGCCGCCTTCGTGGTCGATGCCAGCGGCCCGACGTTCCGCGACGCACTGTATCCGCAGTACAAGGCCAACCGCCCGCCGATGCCGGACGAACTGCGTGCGCAGGTCGAGCCGATGATGGCGCTTGTCGAAGCGCTGGGCCTGCCGATCCTGCGCGTCTCCGGCGTGGAGGCCGACGACGTGATCGGCACGCTGGCGTTGCAGGGCGCGGCCGACGGCATCGACGTGACCATCTCCACCGGCGACAAGGATTTCGCGCAACTGGTGCGGCCGCATGTCGAGCTGGTGAACACCATGACCGGCAGCCGCATGGACAGCGACGATGCGGTGGTCGAGAAGTTCGGCGTGCGTGCCGACCAGATCGTCGACATGCTGGCGCTGATGGGCGACAGCGTGGACAACATCCCCGGTGTGCCCAAGTGCGGGCCGAAGACCGCGGCGAAGTGGCTGGCCGAGTACGGCACGCTCGATGGCGTGATCGCCCATGCCGATGCGATCAAGGGCAAGATCGGCGAGAGCCTTCGCGACGCCTTGCCGCAACTGCCGCTGAGCCGGCAACTGGCGACGATCAAGACCGATGTCGCACTCGATGTCTCCCCGCAAGGGCTGCAGATGCGTCCGCGCGACGTGGAAGCGTTGTGCACCCTGTATGCGCGCTACGGCTTCAACCAGGCGCTGAAGGAACTTGACGGCAGCGCCGCACCCGACGCCCCGGCGAAGGAACCGGGCAAGGCGCGTGGCAGCGGCCGCTATGCCGCGCCGGCCGCGGAGGACGTGCCGCCACCGCCGGCGGAATTGTCCGCGCCGGGCGAGTACGAGGCCATCCTCACGCAGGCGCAGCTCGACGACTGGATCGCGAAGCTGCGCGGTGCGGATGGCTTCGCGTTCGACACCGAGACCGATGCGCTCGATCCGATGCGCGCCAACCTCGTTGGCATCAGCCTCGCGGTCGAACCTGGCCACGCCGCCTACCTGCCGCTCGGCCACGACTATCCCGGTGCGCCGGCGCAGCTCGATCGCGATGTAGTGCTGGCTGCACTCAAGCCGATCCTCGAAGACGCGGGCAAGCGCAAGGTCGGCCAGCACGGCAAGTACGACCTGCACGTGCTGCGCCGCCACGGCATCGACGTGCGCGGCTACGCCGACGACACCCTGCTCGAAAGCTTCGTGCTGAACTCCAGCCAGCGCCACGACATGGATTCGATGGCGAAGCGCCTGCTCGGCTACGACACCATCAAGTACGAATCCGTCGCCGGCAAGGGCGCGAAGCAGATCCCGTTCTCGTCCGTCGCCATCGACGATGCCACCCGCTACGCCGCCGAGGATGCCGACATCACCCTGCGCCTGCATCGCGTGCAGGCGCCGACGCTGGCGGCAACGCCGTCGCTGGAGGGGGTGTACCGCGATATCGAGATGCCGCTGGTGCCGGTGCTTGAACGCATCGAGGCCAACGGCGTGAGAATCGATGCCGACGAACTGCGACGACAGTCCGCGGATCTGTCGCGACGCATGCTTGCCGCGCAGCAGAAGGCGACCGAACTCGCCGGCCGCACCTTCAACCTCGATTCACCCAAGCAACTGCAGGCCCTGCTGTTCGATGAGCTGGGGTTGCCGGCACTGGTGAAGACGCCGACCGGACAGCCCTCGACCAACGAGGAGGCGCTGGAAGCCATCGCCGACCAGCACGAACTGCCGCGCGTGATCCTCGACTACCGCGGCCTGGCCAAGCTGCGCAGCACCTACACCGAGAAGCTGCCGGAGATGGTCAATCCCGGTACCGGTCGCGTGCACACCAGCTACCACCAGGCAGGTGCGGCGACCGGGCGGTTGGCGTCGAGCGATCCCAACCTGCAGAACATCCCGATCCGCACCGAGGACGGGCGCCGCATCCGCACCGCCTTCGTCGCGCCACAAGGCCGCAAGCTGGTCGCCTGCGACTACTCGCAGATCGAGTTGCGGATCATGGCGCACCTGTCGGAGGACCCGGCGCTGGTGCGCGCGTTCGAATCCGGCGCCGACATCCATCGCGCCACTGCTGCGGAAGTGTTCGGCCGCACGCTCGACCAAGTGACCTCGAACGAACGCCGCGCCGCCAAGGCGATCAACTTCGGCCTGATGTACGGCATGAGCGCATTCGGACTGGCGCGCAACCTCGGCATCGGACGCGGTGAGGCACAGGACTACATCGCCACCTACTTCTCGCGCTATCCCGGCGTGCGCGATTTCATGGAACGCACGCGGCAGCAGGCACGCGACCAAGGCTACGTGGAAACGGTGTTCGGTCGCCGGCTGTACCTCGAATACATCCAGCGCGGCACGCAGGGCCAACGCGCCGGCGCCGAGCGCGCCGCGATCAACGCGCCGATGCAGGGCACCGCGGCCGACATCATCAAGCGCGCGATGATCGACATCCACCGCTGGCTCGAAGGCCATGCCGACCGCGCGCTGATGATCCTGCAGGTGCACGACGAACTGGTGTTCGAAGCCGACGAAGGCTTCGTCGAGACCCTGCTGGCCGAAGCGCCGGCGCGGATGGCGTCGGCGGCGGAATTGCGGGTTCCGCTGGTGGTGGATTCGGGGGTGGGGATCAATTGGGACGAAGCTCACTGACGGGTTGCTCGTTTGCATCTCCCGTAGGGACGGGTTTGTCAGCGTTGCAGCGATGGGTGGTCTCTGGCCCGGGATGAGGCGCATTGACCAGACTATTTGTTTCCTTCTCCCGTGGGGACGGGTGTGTCAGCGTTGCTGCGATGGGTGGTCCCTGGCCCGGGACGGGAGGCCTCGGGCCGCGTGTTGTCCCTGAAAATTGTTATTTCCGCGTGACGGCGGTGCGATCGATGCGCACGATCAAGCGGTTACATCCTGGCGCGCGGCGGCGGCATGACCTCTGGCCTATTCATGTAACGCGCACTGGAACGAACATGCCCGCCGTGCCCTGGATTCCCGAGGTAAACGCCGCCTGAATTTCCACGGAAACCAAGCGCGATCTTCACGAACTATCAATGCGCCGGGTGGTCATATGACTCGCGACAGATGCAAGGTCTGTCGCTGATCTCTCCCATCCCCTGGAGTGATCCCGGAACGAAGACTTCTCCCCGAGTCCCGTTCCCCGAGCCCCGCCGGCCCCCCCTGCCTGCGGGGCTTTTTATTGCCCGTCGTTGCGTGCCCGCGGGTCGGCCCGTCCCGGCCTGGCGTGGACGAAGGCTGCGCCCAAGGGCGTTGCAGCTGCGCGCTGGCCCGCGGGATGCGACAGTGCGCGCTCCACAAGGGAGGTGCCGGGATGCCCGCGATGTTCCAACTGGCGATGCCGTGGTGGGAGTTCATCCTGCGCGCGCTGATGGTGTACTTCGTGTTGATGCTGATGATCCGCCTGTCGGGCAAACGGTCGATGGGCCAGTTCACGTCGTTCGACATCCTGCTGGTGGTGCTGCTCGGCAACGCGGTGCAGAACGCGCTGCTGGGCGAAGACGCCTCGGTCGGCGGCGGCATGCTGCTGGCGGCGACCTTGATCGTGCTGAACTGGGTCGTGGGCTGGCTGTCGGCGCGCTCGCCGCGGGTGGAGCGCTGGGTCGAAGGCGTGCCGGTCCTGCTGGCGCGCGACGGCAACGTCTATCGCGACGTACTGCGCCGGGAGCTGATCAGCCACGAGGACTTCCAGAAGGCGATGCGCGAGTCGGGTTGCCTCGAACTCGACAATATCCGGCTGGCGGTGCTGGAGACCAACGGCCAGATCAGCATCGTCCAGCGCTCGGACGGGTGACGGGCGCCGGCAGGCTCTGGAATAGCATCGACGTGCGCAAGATCATCCACATCGACATGGACGCGTTCTACGCGTCGGTGGAACAGCGCGATGATCCGTCGCTGCGCGGGCGGCCGGTGGTGGTGGCCTGGCGCGGCGCGCGCTCGGTGGTGTGCGCCGCCTCCTACGAGGCGCGCACTTATGGCGTGCGCTCGGCAATGCCCGCGGTACGCGCCGAGCGACTGTGCCCGGACGCGGTATTCGTGCCGCCCGACTTCCCGCGCTACAAGGCGGTGTCTCGCCAGGTGCGCGAGATCTTCCTTGCCCACACCGACCTGGTCGAGCCGCTGTCGCTGGACGAGGCCTACCTCGACGTCAGCGCGCCGAAGCTCGAATCCGCCAGCGCCACCGCCACCGCGCAGGCGATCCGCGCGCGCATCCGCGAGGAGACGCAGCTCACCGCGTCGGCGGGCGTCGCGCCGAACAAGTTCATCGCCAAGATCGCCTCGGACTGGAACAAGCCCGACGGCCTGTTCGTGGTCAAGCCGGCGCAGGTCGAGGCGTTCCTGACGCCATTGCCGGTGGCGAAGATCCCGGGCGTGGGCAAGGTGATGCAGGCAAGGCTGGCGAACATGGGCATCGCCACCGTCGGCGACCTGCGTGCGTTCTCGCTGCAGGACCTGGAGCAGCGCTTTGGCAGCTTCGGTGGTTCGCTGCACCGGCGTGCGCGCGGCATCGACGAGCGCCCCGTGCAGCCCGACCAGCCGGTGCAGTCGATTTCCGCCGAGGACACCTTCGCCACCGACCTGCCGCTGCGGGAACTGGAGCCGCACATCCGGCGCATCGCGGAGAAGGCGTGGAACGCCACCCGCAAGACCGAACGCGTCGGCCGCACCGTGGTGCTCAAGCTCAAGACCGCGCAGTTCCGCATCCTCACGCGCAGCTTCACGCCGGAGGCGCCGCCGGCGTCGCTGGAGGCGTTCACGCGCATCGCGCTGTCACTGCTGGCGCGCGTGGCGCTGCCGGCGGCGACGCGCTATCGGCTCGTCGGCGTCGGCCTGTCCGGCTTCCGCGAGCGCGATGACGTTGCCGCACAGCCGGCGCTGTTCGACGGCTGGGACGCGCCGCCGGGCTACACTGGCGAACCGCCTGCCGACCCCTGACCCGATGCCCGTTCCCGCGCGTGCCGTGCTGTTCGACCTCGATGGCACGCTGATCGACAGCGCCAGCGGCATTGCCGAGGCGGTCAACCGCACCCTGCTGGAGCTGGGCCAGCGGCGCGAGGATCCGGCGGTGGTGCGTGGCTGGATCGGCGATGGCGCGCGCCTGCTGCTGCATCGCGCGCTGGCCCATGCCGGCGCCGACCTGCCCGACGGCCCGGCGTTCGATGCGGCATTCGCGGTGCTGATGCGCCATTACGGCGAATCGCTGCCGCAGCAGGCGCTGGCGTATCCCGGTGCCGGCGAGGCGCTGCACGGACTGCGTGCGCGTGGCGTGCCGGTCGCGTTGTGCACCAACAAGCCCGGGCGCTTCATCGGGCCGCTGCTGGACGCGCTGGCGTGGTCGTCGCTGTTCGATGCGATCGTCGGCGGCGATACGCTGCCGGAGCGCAAGCCGAGCCCGGTGCCGCTGCTGCACATCGCCGATGGCTTCGGCGTCGCCCCCGGCGATGCGCTGATGGTCGGCGATTCGCGGACCGATGCCGATGCCGCGCAGGCCGCGGGCATGCCGCTGCTGCTGGTGCGTTACGGCTACCACCACGGGCATCTGCCCGCAGCGGGCGACGCGGTCGCCTTCACCGACGACCTGCGCTCGCTGCTGGACTGAGCCGGCCGCGCTGCGCCGCCGCGGGGACGGCGCAGCGCTGATGGCTCAGTCGCGCGCCGCGTAGCGCACGCTGAGGCCGTACTCGCGCCCGGGCTGGTCGTACCAGGCGATCGTTTCGTAGCGGCGGTCGAACACGTTGTTGGCGCGCGCTTCCAGCGTCCAGCGCGACGTGAGCGCCCAGGCCAGGCGCAGGTCGAGCGTGCCGTAGCCGCCCAGGCGCACGCTGTTGGCGGCGTTGTCGTAGCGATGGCTGGCGCCGCTGGCGGTCAGGCCGAGGCGCAGGTCGCCGAAGGCGCGGTCGACGTCGAGGCGCGCGCTGTTGCGCGCGCGTCGCGGCAGCAGGTTGCCGTCGTTGGCGCCATCGGTGCGGTTGCGTGGATCGGTGTGGCTGGCCTGCGCGGCGATGTCCCAGCCGGCCAGCGTGATCGCGCCGGTCAGCTCGGCGCCGCGGATGCGCGCCTGCTCGATGTTCTGCGGCGTCCAGGTGGCGTCGAGCCCGATCAGGTCGTCGATGCGCGTCTCGTACACGTCCAGGCCCCAGCGCCAGGCGTCGCCCTGCTGCGCCAGCCCGAGGTTGAAGCTCTTCGAGCGTTCCGGCGCCAGCGTCGGGTTGGCGGAGAACGGGAAGTACAGGTCGTTGAAGGTCGGTGCCTTGAAGCCGGTGCCGGCGTTCGCGCTCAGGCGCCAGCCGTTGCCGAAGCCGACGCCCCAGCCGAGGCTGCCGGTGGCGTGGCTGCCGAACTGCTCGTTGTCGTCGTTGCGCACGCTGGCCTGCACCCGGTGCGCGCCGAAGCGGCCCTGGTACTCGACGAACACGCCGGTGTTGTCGCGGCCGTCCACGGGCGTGCCATCGCCGTCGAGGAAGGTGGTGGAGCTGGTGACCTCGTCGCGATGGCACGCCCGTGGAC
>Ga0209794_1000235_pt1 | contig 116153 bp, 112 predicted proteins | sample EBPBio232013_DNA_FD_185869 | JGI IMG/M metagenome (GOLD analysis project Ga0209794, IMG submission 185869) | Wastewater treatment Type I Accumulibacter community from EBPR Bioreactor in Madison, WI, USA - Reactor 1_5/23/2013_ DNA (SPAdes)... | ecosystem: Engineered > Bioreactor > EBPR >...
AATTTGCGAACAACGAACATGAAAAAGCACAATGGGATGCGACCGCTTGATATAGTGGTTCTATCAAAAATTATTGCTTACGGGCATCACGAGTGGAAAATTCGTAATTTGTCAAATGATTTAGGGATTAGTTTGTCCGAAATCAGTGAATCACTCAATCGCTCCATGATTGGTGGTTTGATTGATAATGAGAAAAGGCAGGTTTTTAGAAATAACCTGTTGGATTTTTTGCAACATGGCGTAAAATATGTGTTTCCCGCCGTACCTGGTCCCTTATCAATAGGTACGCCAACGGCACACTCTGCCCCGTTTTTCCAAGCCCAGTTTATCTCAAATGAAGCGTTTGTTTGGCCTAATCCTGATGGAAATATTCGAGGTCAAGTTATTGAACCATTGTACGTTTCAGTAGCTAATGCGGTTAAAAATGACCTTATTTTATACGAAATATTAGCGGCCATTGATATATTGAGAATTGGAAGACCCCGTGAAATCAAATTAGCAAATCAAGCACTTAAAACCCTTTTCGATGCATCCGTACAATCAGCATATTAACATACTGCGGATTAAAGCCGTAGCCACGGCTTTACAAGAACTCAATGAAAATGTAGTCTTTGTCGGTGGCGCCACTGTTGCCCTCTACGCTGATGTACAAAAATCAGTAGAAATTAGGCCAACAAACGACGTTGATGTGGTTATTGAACTCGCTTCTTACAAAAATTATGGAGATCTGGATGAACGACTTCGTTCAATCGGCTTCCAAAATGATGTTGAATCAGGTGTAATTTGTCGGTACAAAGTCCAAGGAATCATTGTTGATGTGATGCCAACTACAACCAATATACTTGGGTTTAGTAACCGTTGGTATGTAGATGGTTTCAAAAATGCGATTGATCATGAGCTTTTTGATGGCTTCTCTGTGAAAATTTTTAATTCCGCTTACTTCATTGCCACAAAATTAGAAGCACACAAGATGCGAGGTGGGAATGACTTTCGGACCAGTACTGATTTTGAGGATATCGTCTTTATCCTTGACAATTGCTCCACAATAAGTAATGATTTATACAGTATTTCTGACGATTTGAGCCAATATTTAAAAGTAGAATTCACAAGACTTCTAAAACATCCAGACATTAAAGAAGGCATCTATGCTCATATTGAACCTCGGTTTGCAGCCCACCGCAGTATGAAAATTTTAGAAATGCTGGAATCTTTCGTGAACAGCTTTGGGTGAAACCCTAACCTACTCGAATCTGTCTTTTTGTTATCACCTCTGGCGCATCCTCTGTCTTTTGCTGTTCCTTCCAAATTACCCGCTTCATTTGAGTGGTTGATGTAAGCTCATACAATTGTTCTACTTCCTGACAAAAACGACCCATTTCTAAAAAATTGAAGCGAGTTTTTGCCGTATTTTTCCCATCTAAACTGATTCTGTTAGCAATGATGTGAAAATGGTCATGGTCTTTGTCAGCATGGCGAAAAGCAACGAGTTGGTTGTTTTCCATGCCAAAACGCTGCGCAAACAACTGACAAATCTCAGCCATCGTTTCGGTATTGATTTTCTCGCCAACGGGAAACGAAAAAACTTGGTGCCAAACGGGTTTCTCAATACGATGATTTAAGTTAGCGGTACGCTGCATCCGTTCTGCCATTTTTTCAAGATTCAGAAGAGTCTTATTAGCTCCTTTTTCCTGTCTTAAATTATTAACCGTTGAAACAGGTACTTGCTGAAAATAGACCAATTCACCCCTTACTTGTGAACGGTCAAGGCTTAGATTGGGACGGGTGGCGTAATAACAGTATTCCAATGTCCCCAAGAAGCTCGTTCCGATAGAGGCTACTTTTCCAATCATAAGGTTTCTTCCAGATAGTCATAAGTACGCTGAACGATATTAGATACCTGCAAAGTCGTCTGTTTTATCTCAGCCGAAATAGCCTTTTCATGGCTGACTTTGTGACTCAATTGCAACATCGTTCCTGATAACTTTTCAAGGTTTTTAAGCAAAGCAAGTACGTCCGTTGGTAACGATTGTTGCACAGGTAAGTACGCCTTACTTTGCATACTGCATTGCCTCAAAAAGTCAGCCTTATTCAGGTTACTTGCTTTACTTTGTTTACTCAATAAGTCCCATTCAGCCTCCGTAAATCGCACGGTTAGTCGCCTGTTCCTTACTTTTGTTTCATCTTTTTTAGGGCGACCATTGGATGGTATTTTTGATTTTTTGTGCTTGGATTTTACCCCTTCGTCTATTATCTCTACCCTTTTTTTGTCTGCCAAAAACATAACTTGCTTATTCTGATTTTAACCTTTAAAGTTTCCCCTTCATTCCTAAGTTCTTTCCTCTCTATCGAACCTATTTTCGAGGTATTCCAATTCAAAAACAATATTAAATAAACTATTTTATTTATTTTAGCAACTTTAATATAATTTACTAAATTTATGTCAGCCCAAATCATTTGTGTACATACCTCCAAAGGCGGAACGGGCAAATCTACCATCACGACTATTTTATCGTCTTACTTAACTTACGAATTGAGTAAACGAGTCTTGGTGATTGATGCTGATGCTCCACAATTTTCAATTGACAGCTTGCGCCATCGGGAACAAACCATTTACCAAAATATCAGCCAAAAATGTCAGGATTTTGATGAGGTAAAAAAAGCTCTTTTTGCCTCTCAGCTTTCAGTAGCCGACCAAGCCATTTATGAACGGTATCGCCACAATCAACAACGCAGCATTACTGATTTTTATCCGATTTACACTGTTGAACAATCGGAATTAGATGAATTGAACATTGAGAAAATCAGTGATTCCTACGACTATGTTTTCTTTGATTTAGGGGGTAGGTTTGATGAAAGTATTGTTCGTACACTCCGTTTCGCCGATTTGGTTCTTGTTCCCTTTACCACGCAAAACATTGACGTGATGGCCTCACTGGAATATTGTCTGACCTTGGCCGACCACGTAAAGCAAGGTCATCTTTCCGATTCAACCCAGTTTTGCTGTTTTTGGAATAAATATAAGTTCACGTTTCAGAAAAAAGCGGCACTCATTGAATCGCAATTGAAAACCAAGTTTGCTGCTAAGGGCATTTCTTTTGACTTTCTCGAAACTCGACTGAATGATGCTGATTCTGGCTTCGACCGTGCCAAGATGTGGACAACCATTTCGTCTCCTATTCTATTCAAAGGTGGCCAGTACCTCAATGGCATAGCACGGTTTACCGAAGAAGTTATTAAGCTATCTAATTATCAAAATAATTAAATATCCATGCCACAACTACCCGAAACACTCAAAATAGGATTGCCCAAACAAAAGGTTGCAGAAAGCCAAATCCCTTCTTCCATCTCAGAAATGGACTTCGACGACGAAACCCTCAATCGGCGAGTATCTACTTACCAAACGAGTATAAAACCAAAACCTCAGCTCGCAGTAAAGGTAAAAACCGAAAAGGTATTTCACATCGGACTAAAATTGGATGAGCAATTTCGTTCAGAGTGGTTACAACTCAAATACTCGTTGGCTCTGCGGCACGGTGTGGAGATTTCGATGCAGAAATATATTGAATTCCTTCATGCCAAGGCTGTTGAAAAAAGCAGATCTGATGATTTTTTGGCAGAAATGGCAGGTTATTTTCAAGCCAAAACCCAATGATGTTACAAATCTCGTTGAGTTTATACTTAGTCAGTGCCATATTAGTTATCGTAATCTGGGCGGCTCTGCTCTTGGGCTTTTTCAAAGTATCAAAACGGACTAAGGAAAAAAGACCCATTCCCGAAACCTTCACATTCTTTCAACCCAAACAAGGCGGTTCGTTCAAAAATACGGGAGATTTAATCGTTAGCTCACGGTTAGATGACTTAGATACTAAAATAGTTTCCTATCAAAATAGCTTAATGGGCGATAAATTAAAAACAGCACCTTTGCCTATCGAAGAACATTCCGAGTTCGCAAGTGATGATTCAGAACAGCATTTTGCGCTATTTTCTAATGAGGAGATTCAAGCCTCGGTAAGCCAAGCGCAACAAACCTTGGAAGAAATTATTACCAAGCGTAAAGAACGAAAAGCTGAGTTATTTGAATTTGAGCAGCTATTGGAAGCCATCGAAGAGGAGGATAAAATAGTTGAGTAGTTTTCTATTTAGATATTTTATTATTCGGTTATTAGCATTTACCCCCTGATTCCCGCTGCAAAGAGCCTCTTTTTCAGAGGCTCAACCAAATCGCTTGGGGCTTCGATTTGGCTTATTTTTTCAATCGAAATAACCGAGCGTCGAAACGATACCCCAACGAAACAAGCGCATAACTTTTCTGAGCCAGTGATAAGGGACTAACTCGGTAACGAAAACCAACAACAATTGGCCCTTTTTCGGCTTCTGCATTTCCTTCGATACCAGCAACAAAACGGGATTGCTTCCCTTCGACTACAAACCCTAATACCTGGTACTCGCTCAATTTTTTCTCATGTCCACCAAAAACGGACAAACCCCAAAAGCCAGACACGCCACTTTGCAATTCAAGGACTTTTTTCCTTATCCCTACACCAGCTAATACTTGACGGGTCGTATTGTCGCCAATCAATTTGGTCGAGTTGAACCATACCCGTATATCTCGATTAGGGTTTAGGTTATCTTTCAATCCTAATCGAAAGCCATACATATTGCCAGTAGGGTGAAGTCCCAAGCCCATGGTGGCCTCTACATTTGATATAGTAAAGCGCTTAGTTGAATCTGTTTGAGCCAGAATCGGAAAAGAAAAGACGAGAGAAATAAGCGAAATTTTGAGTAGTAAATTTTTCATTTTACGATTGATTAAAGATGAAACAAAGTGCTAATCACTGCCCCATTTTGAGTGATTAGCTTACTATAAAGATACTTTAATATTTAGATATTTTTATATTTAACCTGACAATCAACATATTAACTAAAACTTATTACTACCATTTGTTTTACATTCGCTTTTACCCCTTGATTCCCAACCAACGAAGGTCAAAGCTGTTAAGCCTTGCCTTCGTGTTAGTTTACTTTCTTGACAATTTCTTAGTATTGGATTTTGAAACGGTTTGTACTTCCTCAACAGGTATTGTCTCAACTACTGATACAGGTTCGTTTGTAGCTCCCTCTTTGGGCGGCTCAACGAGAGGTAGGCCATAGATAAGGTGCTTTGGAAACCAATCAGATAGGAAGGTAGTCACGGTATTTTGCAGGGTAACAGCCCCATACACGTTGTAAGCTCGTGCCACGTCTCGCCCCAACTTCCGAAAAGCTAAATCACCTTCTTCAAATTGAAAAGTAGCGGCAAAGTAGTTACCCTTTTGCGTTTTACCATCAGGTAGGGTTATCTCATAATCCTTCTTTTCGGCTTTGAGAACAAATTTCAAGTCTTCAAATTTCTTACGCTGATAGACTATTTTTTCACGGGCTTCTTTGAAATTAATGGCACTCGTGTTATTGAACATGATCGTGCTTACACACAAGTCAGCGTCCAAAAAGAAGAACTCAACCCACTGTGTGCTTTCTTTACGGTCGAATAACCCACCGTTAAAAAGTCGCCATGCAAAAGGCTGAAAAGTAAAATCAGTGCCTAAATCTTCTTTCCCGTCCAGATTGAAACGCCCTGTTTTTCCATCAAAGCGGTATATCTTGGGTCTTCCTTCAATGTAAACGATTTTTGGTTCGAGGGTTTCCTCGCCTGTGTCTTCATCAACTAATGTTTCAAATAAGTTAGGGAACAATTCTTGAAGGGATCTTTGAGTTCCGTTTACAGTTAAAGCCGTTGAAACTGTGGTAGTTTCGGGAGAAATTACGGTTGCTGACATGGTAAAATTGATTAAAGTGAAAGAATAATTTGTATTTGATTACTTATCAAAAATACGTTTTTTAAAGCATAAGAAAAATAATTTACTACTGATAATCAATTAGTTACCAAACTTCTAACTACCATTCGATTAGGCGGTTATAGTTTTCCCCATGATTGCGCTTAGGTCAAAGACTTTCGAGCCCAACAACTGCGTTAAGTAGAGGCTGTGTGCGTGTTTGGCTTGAATGTCTTTGGTGCGTTTTGCCTTCAAAATGTGTTCAAAGCGAAGCTGAACTTATTTTGAAGGCTTTCCCCTTGCTTATGCTTGGGTCAAAGGTTTTCAAATCAGACAATTGGCTTGTGTAGGAGCTTCGTGTATGTCTGATTTGGAGGGCTTTGTCGTGATTTTTCCCCCTGATTGCGCTTGGGTCAAAGATTTTCAAGCCAGACAACTGCGTTGAGTAGGGGCTATGTGCGTGTTTGGCTTGAATGTCTTTGGTGCGTTTTGCCTTCAAAATGCGTTCAAAGCGAAGCTGAACTTATTTTAAAGGCTTCCCCTTGATTCCTTGACTGGGCAGCGTATGAAGTTGGCGAACCCATGCCTTTATACGTTACCGAGGAGTAACCCAGTATTTTGGTATTAAAATATAAAAATATCTAAATAGGAAACTACAAAAACTCAATCTCAGATTCAAAAACCAAAAAGGATAAATCAGGATTGATGTCTGGTACGAATTCAAAATCGGGTGTGGCTCTCTGGTTATCAATCAGGATTTGTTTTTGATTGGTAATCACCTTTCCAATAAGTCCTTTTCTGAGAATCATATCAATGGTATGACAAATAACAGCCCGACGGTATCGGGCTGTTTGTGAGATTGAGCAAGATGCTTTAATCAACGATTTCACGGCTATACCCAAATTTTTGAATCTTACTGGCTGGATGAATGGTGAATCGAAAAGTCCCGTCTTCGTCATAGAGCTGTACAGGCGTTTTAGATTTCTCGGCTTTCTGGGCGTATTGTTCAATCAACGCCACGTCATCCTTCAAGCGTTTATAATCAGGCGTTGCCGAGTAATCGTAGCGGGTCGAAGTAGCTTTTCGAGTAAAAGCCAATCCATAAGCAGCGGGAATTTTTTCGGGATAACGATCTAATTCGTCTTGTAAAGTTTGAGCAATTTTTTCACGGGCTTGCTTGGCAATGTATTCAATTCGGTAGAGCCATGACTCAGCAAGTACAGGATTAACTTCACCGCTTTCAACCTTTTCAGCAATAGCAGTGGCAAATTCTTCCAGCTTACTTTTGCCGAAATGAATCAATTCTAATTGGAATTCCTTTTTCAAAAGGGTAGGTACACGTTTTGTCTTTCTCATTGGATTGTAGTTTATTATCTTGATATAAAGATACTTAAATACTAAAATATCTACCTTATTATCAAGAAGTTAGCATCAACTTCTAATCACCTATTGTTTTGTATTGTCAATTTCCCCATGATTCCCGATTTTAGTAGCTTGATTTTACAAGCTACTGTTTTGAAGTGTTAGAGAACCGAAAAAAATGCAATTATTTTCATATCAAGATAGGTAAATATTAAAATATCTTATTAGTTAAGATACGTTGTTAGCAAACCATGAAAAACCCTTTCATCAGCATAGAATCTGTCTTGAACGCTCATAGAAGTAGCTTGATTAAAGAGCGAATGATTAACCGCATTGTAGAGCAGCCAAACGTTGGAGGAACTTTGCAACATTCCTTGCTCTAATTCCATTCGTTCTAAGGCTGCCGAAATTAATTTCTTAGGAATTCCAACCTTTCGAACTATTTCGGTCGCTTCTTCCAAGTTTGTTACTTGCAAATCTGTCATTAAGTTGTACACTTGTGAAGTACTACTTTCTTTTTTGATTTGGGAAAAGTCGCCGACCAAGCCCACCAAAAACTGTTGGAACTTGTCTAAGTTAATGCCTTTGTGCGAGAAAATCCGAAGGAATTGTTCTTCATCTTTCTGCTCAAACCGTTCTTCCAAACCTTTTACCTTGGCATTAGCTGGCATCCCGTTTGTGAGCCAATGCAAATACTCATCCAACGAAATAAACTCATCAGCCCAACCCATCATTCCATTTGAGCAAATTTGACGATAATAAGAGACCCTCATAACAGCACTTTTTATACCTCGCATCTCATGCCCTTGGATAGTAAACGGCGTTTTCCCGTTGTAGGAGTTTGTAAAGGTCAATTGCTTGCGAATCGTGTCGTTACCAATTTTGCCAATCACCAGCGAATCGGGCAGTACAATTCCAATCGAAAACTCACCTTGTGAGCTGTACCGAATGCTAAGTTCATAGTCAACGCCTAAACACTCGTCAGCAACAGATTTAATCAGAGAATTAGGAATCAAAGAATAGCTTTTGCTCTGAATAGCGAAAACTTGGTTACTACCGTCTGTTTTTTGGCCTACAATCGCTCGTTGGCGGTCAGTCGCTACAACATGATAGTTTTCGGGCAAAAGTCCTTCTAAGGCTACGGTTTCAACTGGAAAGCAGATTTTGTCCCAAGTTGAAGTGTGGGACAATAGGTTTTTACTGGCATTTTTTGATGCTGTTTTCATTGTGATAAGCGTTTAAGTGTTTGTTTACGATTCAAAAATACGAACGAACTCTGATTGAAAAAAGCACTTAAATAACTGTAAATCACTTATTTATCCCTTTGTTTGTGGTTCAAAATTACCCCTTTGGTTCTCTTTTAGAGAATGTATATTCATTCATGTCGAGCAATAAATAATTTTGTTTATTATATCAAATTGAAGCGTTGTTGTCTTTAAAGTCAATTAAAAGTAACTAAATGCTTAGTTTATATGACATCCTTTTAAGAAATTTTTCTTTTCCCCATTGATTCAAAAAAATAAAAGAACAAAAAAATCAAAATACCTTTTTTATATAGTTTTTTAAAGAAGGTTTTTAAATGCTTTTATATAATAGTTTTTTAGAAGCCCCCAAAATGAATGTAACTATTTGATTTTAAACATTTTGTGAAATAGTAAATGTATATTCATTCATGTAAAAATGTATATTGAGTCATGTATAAATGTATATCCATTCATGTATAAATGTATATTGAGTCATGTATACATGTATATCCATTCATGTATAAACTCCAAACTGATAAAATGTATATTCATTCATGTGTGGATAAGTATTTATTGTACTGATAAACAAAGAGTTAAATGATTTTTATTGTTGATAACTCAGCATAAAATGTATATCCATTCATGTAAAACCATGGTAGCCAATTCTAAAAAATGAATACTGATGTAAGTTAATATACATTTTTGGCAATAATGTATAGCTATTCATTACTGAATAATGGTTAATTACTTGATAATCAATATACTTAAAAAATGATAATGTAAATGAATTTTGAGTACATTTACTTTTTTCCTATGTTTGCTTGAATTCTAAACCTTGACTGACCCCTAATGGCAAAGAAGACCAATTCAGAATACATTGAAGACTTGCAGAATAATTCTGATGTGGTCATTCTGAATAATCCCATAGCAACTCCTACCTTTATACGTCAGTTATCAAAAAGTAAAAAAGCTGAAATCAACGAAGTATATACTCCCAAGTTATTCTACGAAATTGCTTCTCGCTTAAAACCCTCTGACTTGGAGAATCTGAGTCGTAATACAAACATTGTATTAACACTTGAAATTAAAGACTTTTTAAAGAGCATCCAAACCACCAACACATCGGGCTATTCGTACTTGATTGACTCCATCAAGATGTTACAGACTACGCTTGTGGAATGGATAGAAGGCCGAGAGACCATCATAGTACCCATTATTTCACAGAGTGTACATAAGCACGACTCGGGGAAAATAGATCTATACATCTCGCATGACTTAGCGAAGCAGATTTTGCAGGTAAAGGAAACCGAGAATTTTAGCTTCTTCAAGAAAAATGTATTTGCCCTACAAACGACTCGCTCTATTAAGTTATTCCCTTTTTTTAGTAGTTGGAAAAATTATGGTCGTCCCATCGACGTAGATTTGAAATCATTCAAGGAAAAATTGGGCTTCAATAAAGCGGTATATTCCCGTTTTTCGTCCTTAAAGAAGCATGTAATCGACCCAGCCATTCACGAGATAAACGAAAAAACCGACTTGTTTGTAAAATATGAATTGTTGGGTAACAACTTGGAATCTAAAAAACCACGAGTAACGGGCATACGGTTTTGGGTATGGGAAAAGAAAAACGTGAAGGCCCTGGAAGAAAAGAAAGCCAAGCAGGGTAGGGGAGACGTAATCACGGACGTGGATAAGTACATAGAACAAGTAACAACCGACTATAAAACTCGATTACGCAAACATGCAGACGAATTTTATGACCGCCTCTTGGGTAATGCAGCTAATAAGACTCATTATGGAGAATTGGTTGCCAAATTTCAAGGCACGGCCTTAATCAATCAGTTTAATATGGTAACAGATGTGGAATGGATGATGAAAGAATTCTTTCGCATGTTTCCTTACCACGCTGAATCAATGCGTTCGCTAACAGGTATCCGTTCTTACCTTGAAAATACGGAGCAAGAATCTAAACAGCGAGGATTTTTACTCTATTTTGAATTGGATGAAGGGTTTGGATTGAAAGTTACAAAGGCTGTTTAGCTTTTTCCGAAAATCATATAAACCATTCCGAAAATCTTGTAACAGCTCACTCACTGGTGAGCTTTACTTTTGCAGTATCAAATCTGTAAGATGATGGAAATAATAACTGAAAAGAAAGAACGGCAAATTATAGTGCCCGTCATAGGAATGACCTGTGCTGCCTGTGCGAGTAGCGTTGAAAGTGTGTTGAGCCAACAGCAGGGTGTGTTGGAATGTGTCGTAAATTTTGCCAACGAATCAGTTCAAATAGCTTTTGACCCTTACCAAACAACACCTGAGAATCTCAAAAAATCGCTCCAAGCGGTTGGCTATGACTTAATTCTGGACATTGAAAAAGCCTCAGAAAAACAAGAAGAAATCAAAGCCAATCAGTATGAAAAGCTCAAAACAAACGTAATTTGGGCAGGAACACTGACTTTGCCCGTGGTTGTCATTGGAATGTTTTTCATGGATATGCCTTATGCCAATTGGCTAATGATGCTGTTGACTACACCTGTCTTGGTGGTATTCGGACGAAGTTTTTTTATCAACGCTTTGAAACAAGCCCGCTATCGGAAAGCGAACATGGACACACTTGTAGCGCTGAGTACGGGTATTGCTTTTCTGTTTAGCCTTTTCAATACTATATATCCTGATTTTTGGCATAGACAGGGCTTACATGCTCACGTATATTACGAGGCGGCAGCGGTAGTGATTGTGTTTATTATGTTGGGTAAATTATTGGAGGAAAGAGCCAAAGCCAACACCTCCTCTACCATTAAAAAGCTTATGGGATTGCAACCCCGTACAGTTTGGGTCATCGAAAACGGCGAAGAACGAGAAATCCAGATTAGTGAAGTACGGGTGGGAGACCGAATCATTGTGAAGCCAGGTGATAAGGTAGCCGTGGACGGAAAAGTAATATTGGGTAAGTCATTTGTGGATGAGAGTATGATTTCGGGAGAACCGATTCCTGTTGAAAAAAGTAAAGGACATCGAGTCTATGCAGGCACCATCAATCAGCAGGGAAGTTTTCGTGTTATTGCCGAAAAAGTTGGGAGCGAAACATTGCTGGCGCAAATCATAATCATGGTACAGCACGCTCAGGGCAGCAAAGCACCGATCCAAAAACTTACCGATAAAATTGCAGGTATTTTTGTACCAGTAGTGATAAGTATTGCGTTGGTAACGCTACTGGTTTGGATTCTATTAGGTGGAGATAATGCCACTACACAAGGACTTTTAGCCGCTGTCACAGTACTGGTCATTGCTTGCCCCTGTGCCTTGGGTTTGGCCACACCTACGGCCATTATGGTGGGGGTAGGCAAAGGGGCAGAAAACGGGATTTTGATAAAAGATGCTGAAAGTTTGGAATTGGCACATCGCATCAATGCGGTGGTCTTAGACAAAACAGGAACAATTACAGAAGGCAAACCAACGGTAAGTAACAGTATTTGGACAATAGAAAGCCTGTTGCTAAAAGAAATTGCCTACTCAATAGAGAGTCAATCATCTCATCCATTAGCCGAAGCTGTTGTCAAACACATGAAGTTGGAAGGTGTAAAAGCTGTCCCTGTACAACACTTCGAGAGCATAACGGGTAAAGGTGTTAAAGCGCTTGTAGAGGGTCAAACATACTACATGGGTAGCCCCGTTTGGATGAATGAACTCAGTATTCTTTCGCATGATTTACCTATTATTCAGTGGCAATCGGAGGCCAAAACGGTAATTGTTTTTGCCGATAAACGGCAAATTTTGGCAGTATTTGGCATTACTGACCCCATAAAATCTACCTCATTGCAAGCCGTTGAGTCACTTCAATCAGCAGGAATAGAGGTGTTTATGCTCACGGGTGACAACGTTTTTACGGCTCAGAAAGTAGCAGAATCAGTGGGTATTCAGCATTTCAAAGCACAAGTATTACCCTTCGATAAAGCAGCTTTTGTAGCAGAATTACAACAACAAGGCAAGATAGTAGCCATGGTTGGCGATGGTATCAACGACTCTCATGCCCTTGCCCAAGCGGATGTGAGTATCGCTATGGGAAAAGGATCTGATATTGCGATGGACGTAGCAAAAATGACGCTTATTTCGAGTGATTTGCAGAAAATCCCCCAAGCCATTCGGCTTTCTAAATGGACGGTAGCGGCTATTCACCAAAACCTCTTTTGGGCGTTTATCTATAACCTCATTGGCATACCACTGGCAGCGGGGATACTGTACCCCATCAATGGATTTTTGCTTAATCCGATGATTGCAGGAGGGGCGATGGCACTGAGTTCAGTATCGGTGGTGGCCAATAGTTTACGATTAAAAATGAAAAAAATGTAGTTTAACATAAACCAAATCCTTAAAATGGAAACCTTGCAATTCAAAACCAATATCAACTGCGGCGGCTGTGTAGCCAAAGTAACACCTTTTCTGAACCAGTTGGAAGAAGTAGAAAGCTGGAAAGTAGATACCAACAATCCCGACAAAATCCTGACCGTTTCGGGCGAAGAAGTTAGCTGTGAACTTATTCAGCGAACGGTGGAACAGGCAGGTTTTAAGATTGAACAGATATGAAAAAGGGGCGAGTAACCGCCCCTTTGATTTAGAAATAACTCGAAATTCCTAACTGAAATGCCCCAGTTTTGGCGGGAGGGTTTCCCAGAATATCCCATTGACGTTGGATACGATAATTGAACCGAATTACGGTAGAGGGAATAGGTCGCCAACTGATGGCGGGCATTACAGAAAAAAGTTCATCATAGATTTTTGTGCCTGTTTCGGCAAACGTACCAACGTTCCAATCCACTCGTTCTACCCTACAGGCTACATTGAATGTAGAGTTCGGAAAGCCCCACAGTGGTTTTTTAAAAACGGGTTGTACAATGTCCACAAATCCACCGCTTTGTTTACTTCCGAATTGGGTGGCGTGGGTAGAGGGTACGTTTACGTTAATCCACGCCCATTCTGCTGTAATAAAGGTTTTGAGTTTGGGGAGTGTGGTATTGACGTCAATAGCAAATGCGCCCAACGCTCGTTTTTCGTCCAATATCAACCCATCGTCTTGAAATTTGTTATACACACCTGTCATGTACGAGAGACCGATTTCACCGATTTTTCGATTGCGAATAGCGACTTTACCCGTAAAAAGTGGTTGTCCATTGCTACTTTCTTCAAAACGGTCACGATTGGCCTTGACAGCGGGTAGTGAGGTTCGTCCGTCTTCGTTGGCGATGATGTCGTCGTTGAAACCATTGGTAAGATAGGCTTCGTAGGCGAAGACCCACTGTTTGGAGTATTTTTTGCCATAAATGCCCATACCGACATTGCTAAACGTAGCTGGAAGCATTTGCGTTGCCGAAATAGGTCGGTCGTTGAACTCCCAACGAGGACCATCGTGATTTTGGTTAAAAGCTCCGATGGGATTCATAATAATACCCCCCCGCAGGTTGAACAAGTTAGCAAATTGAAAATCGACGGCCGCAAACTCAATGTTGATTTCTTTGGTACCGTCTTCAAATTCAAGTTCGGACATAAACTTGATTTTGCGGTGCAGACTACCGCCAAAAAACAAGGTCATACGCCGCATCTGGAACGATAGACCCTCGCTTATGCCGTCAGTAGCGGCATAATTTGTGTTTAATTCTGCATAGCCACCCACGCCCAGCGGGGTACGACCTACTTGTAAAAACGGGCGATTATAGACTGCATCCATGTTCATTTTGGTCGAATCTACCTTTGTGTTTCGCCGCAATAAGGTGGTGTCAATCTGGGCTGTTGCACTCAAAAACCCGCTCAGCATGACTAATAGTATTAAGTATTGTTTTTGCATGGTTTAGCTCAGTAAAATGTAAATATTATCTTTGTCAGATTTCACCGAAAAAGTTCGCAACGGGTCTTCGGCTGGCCCTTGAGTTACGTTGCCTTTGCTGTCAAACTCACTACCGTGGCCTTCACACACCAAGTAGTTACCTTGGGGTTGTACTTCGTTACCTTGGTGGGTACATTCCAAATACACGGCACTGTATTGGTCTTCTGCAAGTCGAAAAATAGCAACTGGAAAGGCTAATTTCTCGTACTTGGCTACCACGACATTGCGCATATTCGACGTAGCTTGCCCTTTTTTCATTTCGATAAACTCACTTTTTTTGACAACTAAGCTGTTCTGTTGCAATTGAACTTGTTGGGCATAATACGTTGAACTACACCCTTGTAGTAACGTAGCTACTGCACTACCGCCGAGGCAAGCCAAACAGCTTGTGCGGATAAAATTTCTTCTTTGCATGGTGAGGTGATTATAGGCTTTCTAAAAATGTGATGAGTTGTTGTTGTTCAGTAGTGTTGAGGGCTTTGTACTTTTCACGACTTTTTTGGGCTTCACCCCCATGGTATGAAATAGCCTCTTCGATGCTTTTGGCTCGCCCGTCGTGGAGCAAAAATAGGTTGCCTCCTTGAGAGTTTTTGGCTAATCCCAAGCCCCAAAGTGGTGTAGTGCGCCATTCGGAAGTTTTGGCAGTTCCTTCTGTATAGTTATCATCGAGTTCTTTTCCCATGTCGTGCATCAAGAGGTCGGTATAAGGAAAAAACTCTTTGTAGGCAAGTGCCTTGATGTATGAATTACCCGTTTTTAAACTTGGACGATGGCAAGTTCCACATTGGATATTGACAAACAGTTGCTTACCTGCTTTTACATCAGCAGCATCAGTATTACGCTGAATGGGAGCTTTGAGTGTATGAAGGTAAAACACCAAATCTTCCACCTCTACGTTAGGCACTTCGGGGTCTAATTCCTTGCCAGTGTACGTGTCGTGGGGAGAATAGGTAGTCACCACACCCATGTCTTGGTTGTAGGCATTGACGGTCTGGTTGAGCAAGTTATGCGCTCCTGCTTTCCGCCCAAATCGCCCTATGTACCTACCCTCTTTGCTGATAGCATTGGTGGCAGGTTTAACAAAATCGGGTAGTTCAATCCAATTCGGAACACCCGAAATACCGTCACCGTCTTTGTCGTCAGGGTCTGCCATTTTCAGAATATCGGCATCGGGTACGGCTTCCAAAAAGCCCAAACCTGTGTTGGCAGGAGCCATAAAAGTAGCATGAGAAGCCCCTGACGGAATGTTTTCAGGCGAAAAGCCAGGAATAGCTTTGTTTTGGAGTTGAGGACCGCCGTGTGCTATGAATTTATTGCCTGTTTCATCGGTTTGCCCAAAACGTACCAAGTTGGTAAAAGGGTGGCCTTTGCCGTCACCAGCGTGGCAACTAATACAAGAATTTGAAACAAAGAGCGGTCCTAGCCCCGTAGCAGGCGTAAAATTTCGGGTAAAGGCAAGGTCTCCCCGTAAGAATTGGGCATTTTCGGTACCCGTCAGCCCTTCAATGGTTCCGTCCAGCACTTCATGTTCTTCGGGCGCAGCGGGCAATAATTTTTCGCAGGCGGTAATAGCAAAAGCGCCAAATGCCAGCAGGCATAAGTAATAAATTGGTTTCATCAGTTTGCGTATTTTTTGTTGAAAATAAAAAGGTATTCCAACCAGAACTGTACAGTACATATACTTGCTCTGGTTAGAGATAGATAGCATTTCAACAAAAAATGGGCGGGCCTCGTAGTGAGGGTGTAGCAAAAAAGGTAGTTACGAAGAGCGTTTGGTAGAAAAAAACTAAGTCGTTGATAAAACAAAATATCAACGACTTAAACGTAAAAGCTGTCAATCCTACAAAAATGGCGTTGCAAATCGTATCTAAAAGGTACAGCTCGTTAGTCGAGTGATTATTAGGCTGAAACGGGCTATTACCAACGGGCTTGTAAGGGTGAGCGTGCGAAATAATCTTCCCGTTTGCCAAGCGGTGGGCATGACGAAACAGCACATTGTTGAGTTGAATCAACAGCATAAAAACCACAAAAAAGGTGGCGATTCGTTGCCGTATGTGTACCGTGAAGAACAAGGTAGTCAGGCGATTAGAGATTTATATAAAATTGAGTATTCTTTTTAAGAAATCCAAGACTACTGTCATTAAGGTAATCATTTTAGATTGGATTCTAAAATTTGTTTCAAGTCTGGCGAAATGTCCATTGGGCGAAGGGAAGGAACATTGGCCCCACCCGTATTACCCACTGGAATCTTCCCTACAAAAGATTTAACTCCTCCTACCAATAACCTCGGAATTTGCCCCAATACTTCTTTGGTACTTTTGATATAAATACCAAATCTGAGCATCAACCAATGCACATAGGAATGTTCGAGTGGCCAAGCCTGTCCCAAAATGTGTGCTCTTTCGAGCCGATGCCATGCTTCTGATAAATTTCCTGTAGCAAAAGCGTTTTGGTAATGTTGTAATTCTTGCTGATAGTGCTGCCGCAACGATGGGGGCATACTCCAATAAAGTTTCATAGAAATGCGGCGATAAATGAGTGATAAAATATGTTGATTTTGGTATTCTATGGTGAGGTCAAACCTTTTTGCCTTGAATTCGATAAGCATTCAAAATAGCCAACAAAGCCACACCCACATCGGCAAAAACGGCTTCCCACAAAGTGGCGATACCTCCTGCCCCCAACAACATAACGGCCACTTTTACACCCATCGCCAGCAAAATATTTTGCCAAACAATTGATTTGGTGATTTTTCCGACTTTAATAGCTGAAACAATCTTGTGTGGCTGGTCATTCTGAATCACAATGTCGGCAGTTTCGATAGTGGCATCTGACCCCATACCCCCCATGGCAATGCCCGCATCGGCAAGGGCTACTACGGGAGCATCGTTCACACCATCGCCAACGAAAGCAAGTTTTTTACCCTGATTTTTAAGTTCTTGTACTTTTTCTACCTTACCCTCAGGTAGTAAATCACCGTAGGATTTCGAGATATCCAGTTTGTGGGCTACTTCTTGCACCACTGCCGACTTATCGCCCGATAGCATAACTGTTTCAATACCTAACGCTTTCAAATCAGCAACGGTTTGGGCGGCATCGTCTTTTACCTCGTCGGCAATGGTGATATAGCCAGCGTATTGATTATCAATGGCTATGACCACAACCGTTTCAACGATTTGCACCAATTCAGCGGGGTATGAAATAACGAACTTTTGCAATAGTTTCAAATTCCCCGCCAGTACTACGTTGCCATCTACCATTCCCTTCAAGCCATGACCCGATATTTCTTCTACGGCTTCGACTTTGCTATTTTGCCAATTTACCTTCTGTTCATTAGAATACTCCACCACCGCCTTCGCCACGGGGTGCGTAGAATTACTTTCAAGAGCGGCGGTTAGTTTGATAAATTCTCCTTCGGAAACTCCCCCATCGGGGGGTGGGGGGCTAACTGTTTGCACCTTAAAAACGCCCTTTGTCAGCGTTCCTGTTTTATCTGAAACGACTGTATTAATTTCGGTTAATACGTCCAAAAAATTAGAGCCTTTGACTAAAATGCCGTGGCGAGAAGCCAAGCCAATACCGCCAAAATAGCCCAAAGGAATTGAAACAGTAAGCGCACAAGGACAGGCAATGACCAAAAATACCATACCCCGATACAACCAGTCATTGAAAATATAAGGCGATACAAAAAGGAAAGGAATCAAGGTAATTGCCAATGCCAATCCAAATACAATGGGGGTATAAATTTTTGCCATACGGCTGATAAACAACTGGGTAGGAGCTTTGCGAGCGGTGGCCTCTTGTACCATTTCCAAGATACGAGAAAGTTTAGAGTCCTTGAAAGCCGTCGTTACTGTCAGTTCAATTACTTTATCTAAGTTAATCATCCCTGCCAACACTACCTCGCCAATGCGTTTGGTGTCGGGGCGAGATTCACCCGTGAGCGCTGCTGTATTGAAACTGGCGTTATCAGTCAATAAAGTACTGTCTAAGGCGACTTTTTCGCCAGGCTTCACCAAAATAGTTTCACCAATTTGCACCAATGATGGGTTAATGCTCTGCTGATTACCATTGCGTAATACTGTTACGGTTTCAGGGCGCACATCTAATAGGGATTTGATGGAACGCTTGGAGCGATTGACTGCCAAATCCTGAAACAATTCGCCAATTTCATAGAAAATCATCACGGCTACACCCTCGCTGTATTCGCCAATGTAAAATGCCCCCAACGTAGCAATGGACATGAGTGTAAACTCGTTGAAAAAATCGCCTCGGCGTAGCGAACGAAAAGCCCTTTCGAGGGTATTGTAACCAGCCAATAGGTAGGCAAGTGTCATTAAAGTAATTTCAACGGATTTGGCTACTTCTACTTTGAAAAACTGCGTGACGGCAATGAAACCCAGTAGGATTGTTAAACTCAACCACAACCGCCAGCGGCTTTGAAATAGGCTTGCTTCACCTGATTCTTCGTCGTGGTCGTGTCCGTCGTTATCGCTATGTATTGGCATTTTAACTTTTGGCGACGTGTCGCAGCAATTATCTGTTGTATGATTTTTATGACTTTGCATTTTCTTTTCCATGAAAAACGATCAGTTAGAATTCGATAAAGAAATTGAGGATGGCTAATCCAATGAGGGTTAGCCCCGTTATGAGATTTTCGTTATGTTCAAACCAGTGGGTATTGATGAGCCGAAGCCCACGCCCTGCTACCCAGACCATGATTAGCATTCCTCCGAGTGTGACCACATTATAGATAAATGCCACCAAACTCAATGCTTGCCAGCCCAATGCCCCTGCACTTAGAAAGTAAGCATTGATTTCCATACAAGGTGACAGAAACATGCCGATACAAAGCGAAAACAAAAGACCTTTGAATGATTTGCCTTTTTGTTTTTGGGTATCAATGTGTTCGTGGGCATGTTGATGTCGTAGGTGTTGCATTAGGTACCATAACCCCAACATCAGAAGCACAGCAGGAATCACGCTTTCAGCAAGTTCATGGTATTTTTCGGCTAATTCATAGCCAGCCAAACCCACAATAGTTCCTAAAATGGTAGTGCTTATGGTGTGGGCAAGACCTGACAATGCCGTTACGGTAAGGGTGCGACCTTCTGACCAGCGTTCAGTTTTGCCAATGGTAACAAAGGGTAGCCAATGGCTGGGAATCAGCGCATGTAAAATGCTCAATATCAGCGAGCCGAAAAGAATTTGGTTCATATTGTATATATTCTTAGCTTTTCAATATTTTAAAATTATGCCACCATCCCTACTAAAAGAAAGATAAGGAAACCTACAAAAAACATACTGGTTTGTAAAAGGGTTTCTTTTTCTTCGTGGGCTTCAATGAGTAGTTCTTCTGTTACTAAAAACAACAAGGCGGCTAATCCAAACGATAAAACCAATTCAAGCATTTCTTGTGATAAACGTGATAGTAGCGTAATTCCCAAAACGGCCCCCACGAAGAAAACTAAACCCAGAAGGAATAAGATAAGTAGGCTCTTTTGGTTGGAAATATTGCTTTTACTGCAAGCTAATACAACGGCCAATCCCAACGAAAAAACCTCCAATGCCAATGCCACTGATAGCAAAATACCTTCGGTATTACCTGCGGCAAAGCCTACCCCCAACAACAAACCGTCTATCACCATATCTATTCCCAATGCCACTAACAGCCCTATTGGTAAGTTATTTTTATTGCTGTTCTCTGCGCTGTTAGATTCAAGTTTTTCGGCAAAATATTTTATCAGAAGCATAGTAGCAATCCCCAATCCAAAGCCAATACCTACTTCTATGGGCTTATGTTCTTTAATAATATCAGGGAGCAACTCTACGGCAACCACCGAAAAAACTACGCCAGCAGCAAAATGCAACACCGAACTTCTAAACGCTCCACTGGGCGTTCGGAATAAGCCTGTCATTCCTCCTATTAGGATAGAAATGACAGGGATTAGGGCATACAGAAAAACTTCTGAAAACTGTGCCATCCTCTCGTTTGATATTTAAGCTACTCAATGTCCATGCTCATCTCCACCTTCGGCATTAGCAATGGACGATTGTAAATAATATGCTCCTTTTATGACGATTTTTGCACCTGTTGGAATCGTTTCCAAGGGGGTAACCTGTATATATCCTAATTGAGAGGTACCTGTTTTGACCTCTATTCGTTTGAAATGCACACCTGTATCTTCTTCATGGTTTTTCTCACTTGTACTATGTTCGTGTTTTTCTTCGGCCTCACGAATAAAAATAAACTCTTTGCCTTCGGCTTTTACAATGGCTTCGGCTGGCAGGGTATTCACATCACTATTGCCAATATCAACTAAGGCATTGACATACATTCCTGGTATTAAACCGATAGTCTTATTGTTGATGTTAGCACGAATGGCCACCGATTTGGTTTGTTTCTGAAAGGCTTTGCCAATGCTAAAAATATTGCCGATAATCTCCTTATTCCCCTGATTGGTAAGCACAAAGCGTAAATTTTGGCCAACTTGTATTTTATAAAGGTCTTTTTCGTAAACCAATAACTCAACGTACATTGCCGAATTATCTACAATCGAAAATAATGACGTATTAGCCGAAATGTTACTCCCGATTTTTACATTGATGGCGGTGATATAACCCGAAATTGGGGCGGTAATCAAAATCGTGGCAGCATTGCCATTACCATTAAGGAGTAAGTTTTGCTCTAAGATTTCAATTTGCTGTTGGGTTATTTTGATTTTGTTATTCACCAAATCAAGTTCTGAGCTGACTTTTTGAAACGTTTTTTTAGCCGTAACGTTTTCATCACTCAGTTCTTTTTGTCGGGCAAAATCTAAATCCAAAAACTCTTTGTTGACTTTGGCTTGTTGCAACTCCTCCATCAATTTTGCTTTTTCAAGGCGAAGGTTATTAAACTCCATACTCTGAAATGTGGCTATGGTTTGACCTTTCTTTACATACTGTCCTTCTATTACAGTAATGGTCTTGACTATTCCACTCATAAAAACCGACACATCTGCTTGGCTTTGGGGGGGCAGTTGAGTGTAGCCGTTAGTCGTAATGACTTCGCTGAGGTTTTTCTTCTCAAAATCCCCAAAGATAATTTGCGCTGCTTTTACTTGGGCTGGTGTAAGCTCTACCACTCCTTTTTCACCGTGGTGGTCTTCGGTTTCGGCAGTTTCCGCTTTTTTGTTGCAAGAGAAAATAATCAAAAAGGAAAGGGCAAAAGCCGTGCTTACTGAAAAAACATTTTTTATATGGAATTGCATGGTTTCAAAATTTAGTTGTTCAACAAATACTGAATATTGATGAGGTTCTGGTTCAGATTATGAATGGCTTGCAAGTAATTGCGTTGAATACTCAAAACCGTTTCTAAACCTTGTAGGTATTCCACATAACCCGCTTCGCCACTCTGGTAGGCTTTTGTAGCATTTTTGGTGATGATTTCAGCATTAGGCAAAGCCGTTTGGATATAATAATCAAGTAACGACTGATTAACTCTTTGCTCTTGAAGTTGCTGAAAAAGCTGACTACTGAGTTGATTTTTAAGGTATTCAGCATTTTTTTGTTGTAGCTGAATATCCGTTTCTGATGCTTTGATGCGTGCTTTGTAAGCCCCCCCGAAAATCGGGACACTTATACCCAATGTTAGACCGTGAAAACGGGGTACGCCATTATAATAAACCGTTTTGTCGTCAACTTGCTGACTCCCCGTGAGTGACTGTAAAAAATAGCCTGCCGAAAAATCAGGTTTTCGCAGGGCTTTCTCTACTTTATTGCTGGCCGATGCTATTTCAATTTGTTGCAATGCCATTTTTAGCATTGGATTTTGATTGATAAGCATCGAATCGCTACTGAGGAGTTTTGAGGGCAAAAACTCATTTTCGACAAGCGTAAAATCGGTATTCAGATTCAAAATGCTTTTCAATTTGATTTTTTCACCCGAAATCAAGCCTTCGTTTTGATTTTTAATTTGCACTAACTCTTGTTGCTTGGTTTCGGCAGTAGTTTTTTCCAATAAATTACTGTCGCCTGTTTTGAATTTAAGGTTTGCTGCTTTAACGAATGTTTGTAGGTAGTCGCCTTGTTTTTGGAGCAATTGATTCAAGGCAGTCAGATACAAAATGGTATTCCAAGATTGTCGAATCTGAAAAGCAATGTCATATTTGGTAGCAAACAATTTCAGTTCACTACCTTTAATATTCTCATTAATTAAGCCTCGTTTAGCTTGAAATAGAAATGGGCTAAATCCTTGTGAAATGCTAAAATTTTGGTCGAAACTGCGAGTATTATATTGCCCCAGCATGGCGTTAATGTTGGTTTTGGGCAATTCGATAGCCGTAGGTTTTAACTGATTTTGTAGTTTGATAGCTAACTCGCTGGCTTGTACAAGACCATTATTTTTAGTACCCAACTCAATGGCTTGTTGGAGATTGAGAGAAGTTTGAGCTTGCGCCTTGCCGCCCAGCAATAATCCAACTAAGACTATAAGAGGTGTGATATTTGATTTTTTAGGGACTTTTATCCCTTTTTCAAGTAGTAAGTACAAAATCGGTAAAACAATAAGGGTAAGTAAAGAGGCTGTTAATAAGCCTCCAATGACGACCGTTGCCAAAGGTTTTTGAACTTCTGCCCCTGAGCCGTTGCTTAAAGCCATAGGCAAAAAACCCATAGAGGCTACTGCCGCCGTCATCACCACAGGGCGTAGCCGCACTTTTGTGCCTTCTTTGATTCTTTCCAACACATTGTCCCAACCTTCGGCTTTGAGTTGGTTGAAATAACCAATGAGTACAATTCCGTTCAAAACAGCTACGCCAAACAAGGCAATGAAGCCAATCCCTGCCGAAATACTAAATGGCATTCCACGCAGCCAAAGCGCAAACACGCCACCAATTGCTGAAAGTGGAATAGCCGTAAAAATCAATAAGGATTGCTTGACTGAGTTGAATGTGAAGAAAAGTAATACAAAAATGAGGAGTAATGCCACTGGAACAGCCACAGAAAGGCGCTTGTTTGCTTCGACTAAATTCTCAAATTGTCCGCCATAAGTTACATAATAGCCTTCGGGTAGTTTGAGTTTAGCGTCTAATTTCGCCTGAATTTCGTTTACCACACTTTTTACATCACGACCACGAACATTCAGCCCAATTACGATTCTTCTTCTACCATTTTCTCGACTGATTTGGGCAGGACCTTGCTCAATACCTACCTCTGCTACCTGTTCCAGTGGAATTTGGTTGCCATTCGGTAGGCTCACAAAAATACTTTTTACGTTAGAAATATCTTGACGAAAATCTTTGTCTAATCGCACTACCAATTCATATCGCCTTTCGCCTTCATATACTTTGCCAGTGACTTCGCCAGCAAAACCTGTTCTAATAACTTTGTTTAAGTCGCCGACATTTAAGCCATATAAAGCCAATTTGTCAGGATTATACCGCACGGTGATTTGAGGCATCCCTGTTATCCGCTCGTCTTTTATATCCGCTACTCCTTCTATACTTCCAATTAAGCCAATGGCATTTGTAGATGTAGCAGCCAGTTTTTCTAAATCTTCTCCGAAAATCTTAATGGCAATATCGCTTCTAACACCCGTCATCAACTCATTAAAACGCATTTGTATGGGTTGTGACACTTCAAAACCTACGCCAGGAATTTGCTCCAATTCTTCTTTCATCAGATCGGCCAATTCGTAGAAATCTTTGGTAGTTGTCCATTCTTTTTTAGGTTTGAGAATGATAATCATATCCGCTGATTCGATGGGCATTGGGTCGGTGGGAATTTCGGCTGAACCAATTTTTGTAACAACTTCCACCACTTCGGGAAATTTTGTTTTCAGAATTTTCTCTAATTTGGTGGACGTTTCAATACTCATGCTCAACGAACTTCCGTTGGCGTTGCGAAAATTGATAGCAAAATCGCCTTCTTCTAAGGTTGGAATAAATTCGCCACCCATGTTACTAAAAACCAACAAAGCAATCAAAAACATCGTGACCGATACACCCAAAATTAAAGCCTTCATTTGTAGAGCTTTGTCCAGAACGGGTTTGTAGAAACGGTAAATGGTGTCAATGATTTTGTCGGAAATGTTCTTTTTATGGCTAATTGTTTTGCTCAAAAACAAAGCCGAAGCCATTGGAACGTAGGTAAGAGACAAGATAAAAGCTCCCAAAATAGCAAATGAGACCGTTTGAGCCATAGGTTTAAACATCTTTCCCTCGGTGCCAACCAATGCCAAAATGGGTAAATAAACGATGAGGATGATGATTTCGCCAAAAGCTGCACTACTCCTAATTTTGCTTGATGCGCCCAAAACTTCTTCATCCATCTGTTGGGCAGTTAATCGCCCTTCTTTATTGAGATGTAGCCGATGAATAACCGCCTCAACAATAATGACAGCACCATCTACAATCAACCCAAAATCTATTGCTCCCAAACTCATCAGGTTGCCACTTACGCCAAATAGATTCATCATAATGACGGCAAAAAGCAGTGCCAAAGGTATCACAGAGGCTACTACCAAACCTGCACGCCAGTTGCCAAGTAACAAAACCAAGACAAAAATGACAATCAAAGCTCCTTCGAGTAGGTTTGTCTGGACTGTTCCGATGGCATTATTTACTAATTTGGTACGGTCTATAAATGGTTCTAAGGCAATGCCTTCGGGCAATGATTTTCGAATTTGCTCAACTTTCTCTTTGGTACGATTTACAATAGCGGAAGAATTTTCGCCTTTGAGCATCAATACCATTCCGCCTACTACCTCTCCTTTGCCATCTTTGGTAACTGCGCCATATCGCAAAGCCGAACCTTCCTGCACTTTTGCCACATCTCGAATCAAAATAGGAATACCATCGTTGTTTTTTACTACTATTTTTTCAATATCAGGGATAGATTTCACCATTCCCAAAGCCCGGATAAAATAGACGTATGGTTGTTTATCTATATAAGCACCACCAGTATTTTCGTTGTTTTTTTCAAGGGCATCAAAAACATCAGTAATGGTAATGTTCATGCTTTTTAGGCGGTCAGGATCAACTGCAATTTCGTATTGTTTGAGGCTACCGCCCAAGGTGGTAACTTCGGCAATGCCTGACGTACCCAACAATTGAGGTTTTACAATCCAGTCTTGAATACTTCGTAGTTTGGACGCACTATACTGCTTTTCAAAGCCTTTTTTTGCGTAAATCACATATTGGTAAATCTCACCTAAACCGGTACTGATAGGTGCTAATTCTGGTGTGCCTATACCTTTCGGAATTTGCCTTTCGGCCTCTTTTAGTCTTTCACTTATTTGAGTTCTTGCCCAATAAATGTCCACACTTTCCTCAAAAACTAAGGTAATCACACTTAGTCCAAAACGACTAAGTGAACGCATTTCTACAATGCGTGGGACGGTTTTCATGGTTTGCTCAATGGGATAGGTAATAAACTGTTCTACCTCTTGCGTAGCTAAGGTAGGGGCATTAGTAATGACCTGAACTTGATTATTGGTAATATCAGGCAGGGCATCAATTGGTAGTCGGCTGAGGTTGTAAATACCTACTAAGACCAGTGCCATCGTAAATAAGCCTATGATAAACTTATTTTTGATTGAGAATTGAATGATTTTATCTAACATTTCTAATGAATCTAATTTTGAAAAATTCATACAGGCGGTGTTCCGCAAGTGCCATAAACAAATACCCCTATTGATAGGTAGCTATCAACAGGAAGAAATGGCCATAAGACTTTCAAAATTAGATTTTGGGCGGTTGCCAGATATTTCCGTAGAAATTAGAAAAGAAAGAATCGTTGTGGAAGGCGATTTTTACTTTTTGGGTAAAAAAGGAGGTTCGATTTTCAGGAACTAATACAGGAAAGTGAAAGCTAAATGCAATGTTTGAGCCACAACAAGTACAGAAAGGAGAACAACATTTTGTGTCTCCCTGATGGTCAGCGTGGTTGCTTTGTGAAGATGATGCTTTTCCATTATTCATTCCATGGCAGGCATCATCTTCACAAGGGAGACCTGACAGCACCAATACATAAATGGATAATATGACAGCTAAAATTTTCACATGACAAATGTACGTTAAAATATTGTGCAACAAGGTTTCATATATAATTCATATTCTAAAAAAGTATTAGAGTTGTGTTAAATTGATAATCAGGGTTTTAGGTTATAGTAAAATTCCAAAGAGCGGCACAAACACCAACAATTACGTTTCGAGTGTTTTCGGATTTTAAAGTACAGCGGTAAACGAGAATTTTATATCTTTTCATACCTCCAATGCTATGTTCTATGTAAATTCTCTCTTTACCCACTTGTTTATTATATCGAATTTGTTCCTGCGAGAGTTGATTGGATTCCCCTTTTTTTACTCGTTTCTTTTTGTGAGGGATAACCAACTCTGAAAATGTATATAAATCAGCTATTGCTTGGAAACCTAAATCCAAACGAGTACGAAATTTGGCAAACCATTTTTGTTGATAAGGAAACTCTTGTTTCAAAATTGTAAAATCATGTACTTTTCCTTTATATGTTTTACTAACATAATGAATTATTTTGTTTTTACCGCTGATTATCAATTCTTTATAGGGGTGTTTCTTTTTTTTGCACTGTACGACTCTTTTTGATTCTCGTTGCCTTGTGGGCGATTAATAGCTTGCTCAGAAGCATCAATCAAAAGACTTTCGATACCTAAAAAGTAAGATTCAAACTCTTCAACACTGGAAAAAGAATGTTTGGGCATAGCACCTAAATCGGTGAGAATGTCGCTCAAATAAGAAAGATATTTCTCAAAATTTAACCTCGCATTGCTGGCATCAGTGTGAATCAATAACCCTAAACTATCATAATTGAGGCTATTTTTGAGTTGAAAAAGTACATAAAAAACACAATCTTCATAGGTTGGAAGCAGCAAAGTTGTTGCTAAGTTTGAGGCATTTTCCCGTAGGCTTATGCCGTTTTTTTTTTGATAGGCTTGTGAAAACTTGCTTACCAAAATATGAAATTTGGCTTCTGTTAAGCCAATTGTGCCTCGCCATTGGCGGTCACTGCGGATATGTTTGTAGCTAATCATGGCTCAAATATAACTCTATTCATCTAAAATATTGATAATCAATTGACTACAACTCTATTATACATAGACTTTTTTCTGGTGTAAAATTACTTATCCAGAATTTCTACAAATTTCAATCGCATTATTGCAGTTCTTACCCAACCTTTCCTTGCTCAAATGCAACTAACATAATAGAACTACCTCAAATGCTATTGACCGAAGAACAGCAACTTATTCGTGCCTGTTTAAATGGCAACGGGTCTGCTTTTGAAGCCTTGTATCGCCGTTTTGCTGCCAAAATGTTGGCGGTTTGCCAGCGCTATGCCCACGACAAAGACGAAGCTAAGGATTTGTTGCAGGAAGGCTTTATCCAAGTTTTTGAATCATTGCATAAATTTAGAAACGAAGGGTCGTTTGAAGGATGGATTAGACGAATTATGGTTCTAACAGCCCTTGAACAGTACCGAAAAGATACTAGACAGCGAGAAAGTTATGGGGGTAGTATTGAAAATATTCATGAAGAATATCATCCTATTTCTGCGGATGATATTTATTCTCAAATGAGTTTTGATGAATTGATCGCCATGATACAGGAATTGCCCCCTGCATATAAAATAGTATTTAATCTGTACGTTTTTGAAGGAATGAAGCATGAAGAAATTGCGCAAAAACTGAATATTTCGGTTGGAACGTCCAAATCGAATCTATCAGATGCGCGACGAATTTTGCAGAAAAAGATAGAAAGAGTAATGCTTAATCTAAATTAGCGAACATTTGTTGAATTTTTTATTGGACTTTTAATTATTGATTAGCTATGGCTGATTTCAATGAAGACGAAATAGACAAGGGTTTCCGCCGAGTAATTGAAGGTAAAAATGTGGAACCTCCTGGGTCGCTGTGGGCGAATATCCGAATTTCGGTACTCGAACGTCAACTGATTCGCTATCAGTGTGTAAATCTATGGCTTAAAGGTACTGTAGGTGTGTTAGCGACTCTTTTAAGTGGAACGGCCTTTTTGTACTTGACTCAAAACGACTCTCCTTTGGCGCAGAAAGAGGTGGTGACTACCAGAAAGACAGATACAGTTTATTTGACGAGAACTGAAAGGGTTTTCGTGAATCGCCCCGTAGTTGTATATGCTGAAAATTTGCATGCTAAAACAAACGAAATCAATCCTAATTTTAATAAAAAGGAACAGAATTACGAAATCATTACACCTGACAATAACCCAGCCGAAGACGACAAACACGGCTTAGATAAAGAACAAATTACTCAAAATGACTTGATAATAAGTACAAAGCAGAATAACCAAGGAAGAATCAAAAATAAATTAGGCATTACGCATAGTAAAAAGTCAAATCATTTTGAACAAGATAATCAAACCAAAAACCAAGTTGGCAATGAGCAAAACAATACGTCATTACTCCAGGAGAGTTCGCTCAGTAGTCGTGAAAATGAAGAAAAGGCTGCTCTTGATTTTAAGACTTTTACAGTAAACTATTTAGAACCACTACCCATAACTCCAAACGCCCCATTAGGCATACCTTCAATAAAATATCACCCAAACATTAAAACTGCACTAAAACTACCCAAAGTCAGAACGCCATTATTAGATAGGCTTTCGTTATCAAGTTATGTGTCGCCGGAATGGAATGGAATTGATGTGCGGCGAAATGAGCCAAAGGCATTTAATTATGGTGACGAAGAGTTACAGGCAGGCATAACGGCTGGATTACGAGCTGGAATACGGCTTTCTGAAAAATGGCAGTTGCTGGCGGGAGTAGAATTTAGCGGGGCAAGTTTTGATGACCGAAATCTTCGACAAATATTGACTGCCGAAGCTATCAATGACAGATTTGGCTATATATATCGAACGGCCTTGGGTAAGGTGGAAATTCCAGCAGAAAAACTTTCTGTCCTTGCCCAATCGGGCAGTGTAGTTGGGATAGAGATACATGAGCCAATTCAAAGATACGTGATTAACGTGCCGTTATTGGTTCGCTACAATGTATGGGATAAACAGTTTAGATTCTTGAATCAAGTGCCTATTAAACTCCAATTTTATGGGCTATTGGGAGGATACTCGCAACTACCTATTCTGCAAGAAGGTAAAATAGAGGTTTTTGAAAATTCGGGACGGGAGTTTACAGCCGAGCTGACGAATTTTCAAAATTTACGTAATTCTTATGGCGTAAATTTAGGGGCTGGGGTTGAATTGGGAATAGGGAAACATTTTAATCTATTTGCTGAACCCAACTACTCACAAGGTATATCGAGCTTGGTGAGAGAGATGCCCATACGCTCAGTCGTGAGTAGTTTTGGCGTAAAAATGGGAGCTAAGTGGAATTTTGGGAAATGACAAAAAAAATGTTTTTTTGACCACTTACCCAACCTTTCTTTTACAGTTTACAACTTACTAATAGAAGGCATTTAAAACACAGCTACTTTTTCAATTTAAGACAAATAAGTAAAATGGAAATCAATAAAAAATTAAACTGTAACAAGTTTTTAAAAAGTATTGGTCTGAAAGGGACGTTACTGTTAGCGGTGTATTGTGCCGGTGAAACGTTAACTTCATGCAGCAGTGGAGGCGTTACCCCAAGCAAGTAGCCCAGTTGATTTTATCATTGACTTAAGTAGCTTTAATAATGCTGCTTTGTCTAAAGTGGGCGGTTATCTCATTCAAAACACGACGGTAGTTGCGCAGGTGAGTCAGGGGGGATATACGTAGCAGTTACGCAGATTTGCAGTCATGAAGGACAGCGACAGGTTATTTACCGAAACGGAGAACTTTACTGCACAGCTCATGGTGCCAGATTTACGACCACAGGTAAGGGCTTAAACAGTGAAGGTGAAATCAATTGAATAATACTTCATTACGTATCTTTTCTTAATTTTTATTTTTAAAACAAACATCATGAAAACAAACAATTTGCTTGTGGCTACTGTCGTAGGGTTGCTTTTTACGTCCTTTTCGTTTGGACAGACCACCCCACAAATACTGCCCGAAAATCCAACCCCAAAGGTAGAAGCCAAACAATCAGAAAAAATGAGTACGCTTTTTTCGGGGGTAAAAAATCCGCTTAAAAAACTCCATCATTTAGGATTGTCGGTGGGTTCAGAAATTATCTATGGTGGTTTGGCGGGTCAATTTACGCCCATGGCGGGAGTATTGGGAATGTTGCACCTCAACAAAAAATGGGGTATTGGTTTGGCAGGGTACAGCACCATTGACGACGGTTTTGCTCCTACTAAATTGAACAGTACCAAAGCCCTCAGCCTGAGTAATATGTATGGCGGCCTCAAACTCGAATATACCCCCAAACCCGATGGCGTTGTTCATGTTTCGTTTCCTTTGTTGATAGGGGGCGGCATGGCCAAAATAGATTCCATTGGCAACGAAAAAGGTCAAGATATCGACAACAATAGTGGAAGGCACAACGAAAATGAAGCCAACCGGAGAGATAAAAACTACGGTGGCGATGTGTCTTATTTCGTTATTCAACCAGGTATTAATGTAGAGGCTAATATGTTCAGATATGCCAAAGTATTCTTAGGATTGAGTTATCGTATAGTACCTACCGTCATGGCAAAAACGATGACCATGACCATGACAACTTCCATGACTATGTTGCCTACCCCTACTGCAGCGCAGTTGAGTGGCCTTAATGTTACGGCTGGGGTTCGAATAGGTTTGTTTGACTACGCCCTGCACCAGCCACGGAAATCAAAAATTAAAAAATACAGACAATCTAAAAATTAATTCATATTTAAACCCGCTATTAAAACAATGAAATATGCAATTTTGGCAACCTTTAGCGGGTTGCTCATGCTATCATCATGCTCAAAAAATGATGCACTGACCCCACAGGTGGCTAATACTGTGAGTGTAGCTAACGTTCCGCAAATAGTGCTTTCGTCTATGTCTAAAAATTTCCCATCGGCCACCCAAACCACTTGGACACAGACAGCACCAACGGCCTATATGGCTTCATTTAGTCAGGGTAATGCACGAAAAACGGCTACCTTTCAAAACAACGGTGTTTTCTTGAAAACGGGCGATGTCATAGACCCTGCTATCCTGCCAACAGCTATTACCGACTACCTCAAAGCCAATTATGCAGGTTATGCCATTGTGCAAGCCGATGTCAAAAAAGATGCTTCTGGTTTGGTAAAAGGCTACGAAGCACTCATTACCGTTGGCACAGCCCAGTACGAATTAGAATTTGATGCGGCTGGTAAATTTACCAAACTCGAAACCCCTAATGGCCACGATCAAGGAACGGGTATTGCCGAATCAACATTGTTAGCAGCAATAACATCCTACCTCAAAGCCAATTATGTAAGTTATACTTTCAAAGAGGCTGAAAGCAGAATGGCTAACGGGGTATTGTCGGGCTACAAAGTTGAGATTGTGCAGAACAATACTCAATATCACCTTAATTTCGATGTCGCTGGTGCATTTGTTAGTGTAAATACAGGTGGCAAAGGTGATAGTGAAGGAAAAGGGTCAGCCGACTCTGACAATAACCATAACGACACGGTCATTGCCCAAAAAGACCTGCCAGCCTCAGTTACTGCCTATTTAGATGCCACTTATAAAGGCTACGCTTTTGTGAGTGCTGTTGTAGAGAAAGACAAAGTAGGGGTTATCACGGGCTATGAAGTGAAATTCACACTTATAGCCAAAAATTACGAAGCTGAGTTTGATGCCTCAGGTAAGTTATTAAAATTAGACTAAGATGGTTTTCGACCTCGTGGCCTTGCGACAGTTCATGCACCGTAGATTCAGAATTGCCCCCGCTAAGATAAATCTTGGCGCTGGATTAGTGGATGACCTTGGTTTAGATGAATTAGACCGTATGGAGCTTTTGATGTATTTGGAACAACGCTACGAGGTCGAATTTCCAGAAGAGTCATTGAACCGTTACGAAAGTATTATCGAATTGATAATTTATGTGGTATTGAAGAAAATGGAGCAAGCAATACCCCAATAAATCCCCCTTTTTATGGCTGTTTAATTAAGTCAGAAAGATAGCGGGCAAAGTCTGCTATCTTTTTAAATCGTTCAAATCAATTAAATATGACGCAAATTGTGTAATTGATTCTCTTTTTTTAAATATTGATAATCAGTGAAACTTGTTGTTAGTTAGACTTAGCTCTGAGATTTTTAGGGGTATGTAAAAATAAATCGACTATTCTCTTTTCTTACTACAGTAGTGACCACTGATATTCAAATTTCGTTGTATATCCGGTGTTTTCGCCAAAAATTTTTGGATAAAAGGGAGAGATATCCCGTTCTTACTTTATCGAAAATAACCAAAGAACTATGATAAAGACTTATCTACAACTTCTGGGTTTTGTATGCTTTTATTTAAGCGTACAGTCTGTGCTTATGGCTCAAAGTATTACGCTTAGCGGCTATGTGAGAGATACTCGAACGGGTGAGTCGCTTATTGGGGCTACCATTTTTAATACCAACCAAAAAATAGGCACAACCACCAATACTTACGGTTTTTATTCGCTCACTATGCAGAAGGCCGACACGCTTGGGTTTGTTTTTTCGATGGTGGGCTATGAGCCTCAACTCAAAAAAATAACAGGCCAAAACAGCCTTTCGCTGACTATTGCCTTAGCGGAATCGGCACGGCAGCTTGATGAGGTACGGATAAGTGCCACTCGAAACTACCAAAACGTATCGGCCCCACAAATGGGTGTGATAGACGTGCCAATGAAGCAAATCAAAACCTTGCCTGCTGTTTTGGGCGAAAGAGACGTACTCAAAATTATTCAACTTTTGCCCGGTGTACAGGCTGGTCAAGAGGGTACAACAGGGTTCTTTGTGAGAGGGGGCAATACCGACCAAAATTTGGTTCAGTTAGACGAGGCCACGGTCTATAATCCCAATCACTTGTTTGGTTTGTTTAGTACGTTCAATACCAATGCCCTCAAAAACGTGTCGCTTATCAAAGGGGGCTTTCCGGCTCAGTATGGTGGGCGTTTGAGTTCAATTTTAGATATTTCAATGAAAGATGGAAACAACCAAAAATCGGCTGTTTCGGGCGGCATTGGGCTGCTAACCTCGAATCTGACCATTGAAGGGCCGCTAAAAAAAGACAAGTCTTCGTACATTGTATCGGCTCGCCGTACTTATGTGGACTTGCTCGCAAAGCCTTTTTTGGGGGGCACAAACTATTATTTTTATGACCTCAATGCCAAATTCAATTTTTGGTTGAGCAAAAAAGATCGCCTTTTTATTAGCGGCTTCACAGGCTTAGACAATGCCGCCTACACAGGGGCCAATAGCCTTAATTATGGTATCAATTTTGGGAATAATACCGCTACGATTCGTTGGAATCGGCAATTTTCGAGTAAGTTGTTTACCAATACATCGGTCATTCTGAATGACTACCACCTCAACCTTTCAACGATTCAGAACAACTACTACGCTCAGGTCTATTCGGGAATACGAGACCTCAATGCCAAATTTGACCTTGAATATTACCCAAACCATCGGCACAAAATCAATGCAGGGGTCAATTATTCTGACAATACCTTTTTTCCTTCTTCTACTTCTACCAAAATTCCTAAGTCGGGTATATTCAAAGTCGTAAAATCAGACAGTATTCCCCGACAATATTCAACGGTTTGGGCTTTTTATGCTAACGATGAAATAAAAGCCAGCGACAACCTAAGCCTCAATATCGGTTTGCGACTGCCTACTTTTACTCGTAGTGGTACTTCTTATTCGTTTATTGAACCACGGCTTAATATTAAATACAGCCTAAATCCTACTACATCGATTAAGGCGGCTTATACCGAAATGAACCAATTTGTGCATTTAGTACCGAGCAGTACGGCATCGTTGCCAACCGACATTTGGATAAGTAGTGGCCCTACTGTGAAGCCCCAAAACAGCCGACAGATAGCATTGGGACTTTTCAAAAATTTTGAGAATAATGCCTACGAAACCAGTGTAGAAGCCTATTACAAAACGATGCAAAACCAAGTGCTTTTTCGAGAAGGCACACAGCCATTATTGTCCAACCAATTAGAAAAACTATTGGTATTTGGCAATGGCAATAGTTATGGCATTGAGTTTTTTGTGAAGAAAAATGTAGGAAAACTCACAGGGTGGGTGTCTTATACGCTTTCTAAAACCACCCAACAGTTCGACTCACTCAATTTCAGCAATCCGTTTCCGTTTACTTATGACAAACGCCATAACCTTAGCGTTGCGGCTACTTATGAGTTTAATAAAAAATGGACTTTTGCGGCTAATTTTGTGTTTACAAGCGGTGGGGCTTTTACGATGCCGACAGGCCGTATTCCAGTCTTTCAAGATGGCTCGCTCTACGATGGCACTTACTCAGACTATACCACTCGCAACAATTACCGTTTTAGGCCTTATCATCGCCTCGATGTAAGTGCTATTTTGCATAAGCCCAATCGTAAATTTTTCAAGAAAAATTATGACGGAGAATGGGTATTTGGTATTTATAACTTATACAGCCGCCGAAATCCCTATTTTGTTTACTTAGCCACCGACCCTATCACCAAAGTCCCACAGGCCAAAGAGGTTTCGCTGTTGCCCATTATTCCGAGTGTGAGCTACAATTTTAAATTTTAATCGAAATGAACAAATTATCAACTACATATATTCGTTTTAAGGTTTTGTTTTTTGCGTCCATTGTGGCTGTCATCGCATTGAGTTTGGCCTCGTGCGAAAAAAATCTGGGCGTTACGCCCTTGCCCTATACAGGTACTGTTTCGATACAATGCCTACTCAGCCCAAACGAAGTGCCGCAGCTCTATCTGGACCGAACCGTACCTTATTTTGACCCAAAACAAACCAATGCCCAGCTTTTTATTAGAGATGCCGTAGTAAAAATAACGAGCGGTGGCCAAACCGATGTACTTCGCCCTGATTCAACCTACAACGGTTTTAGGTGTGGATTTGAATATTTTTATAGAGGCAAAATCGCTATTAAAACCAACAGCATATACCAACTGGATATTCAATGGCAATGGCAAAACTATACGGCTACGGCTACTACCGACTTGCCCGTTACGCCTGTCGAAAATTCAAGCTATATTCAAGCGTTCAACGACTTGTATGGCGAACACGAGGGCGTAGTTATAAATTTCAAAGATCAGAACAAACCCAATCTGTATTATCGCTATACGATGGCCCGAATGATAGACAGCACCGCCCGTGATGCAGGCGGAACAAAAAGCCCTTGCCTTACTGACAAAAAAGTGAGAATCTTGGAAATAGGCCGCACGACTTATGCCAGCAAAGGCAGTAGCGGGCTGACGATTGTAGCCGAACCGACATTTAAACATAAAAACGGGGACGTAGGCTATATTCGTTTGCAGACAATGGACAAAAACGCCTATGATTTTTATGACCAGTTAGACCGCCAGAAACTCTCACAGTTCAACCCTTTTGTAGAGCCGGTTTTTCTCAAACCTACCCAATTCAAAAATGCTTTTGGGGTTTTTGGGGCCATTGCCGTGTCTGATTCAGTCAAATTTGTATATCCAGAATGATAAAGATAAAACTTTAACTCTTACAAAATAAATCAAGACATTTCTCTTCTGAGAATAAAAGCCATAAATAATATAACCAATGCAGAGTTTACAAGCCTATTTCGAGTATCAACCTGATTCACACCGCATTGCGGTTCTGACGCTATCAATTATTATTTTCTGGAATGTTGAAAACATTGCTTCGCTTAATTTTAACTACAAAAAATGGAATCATGCCATTACAAATAGTCTTTTTTCCTTGACCGATGCCCCTATACAGTTTATTTTGGGAATTGCACTTACCTACACTTCTACTTGGGTGACGAGTCATGAGTGGGGTCTGATTCATGAATTGCCATTAAGGTCTTCTATGTCTCAATTTGTGGTGGTTTTTATTTTGTTGGATTTGCTGGAATATATCTATCATATCTTGATGCACAAGGTAAAAATTTTATGGATGTTTCATCTTGTGCATCATAGCGACAGGGTCGTTGATACTTCAACTGTACTAAGGGAACATCCTTTTGAGACGGCGATTAGACTGTCTTTTTTAATATTTTGGGTATTGATAACAGGGGCAGGGTTTTGGATGATTCTGGCAAGACAATTTATTCAGGTTATTTCAAATGTATTTGCTCATGCTAATTTTCGGCTACCTGAAAGAGTTGATAAAATAGTAAGTTGGGTGTTTATCACGCCCAACGCCCACCACGTTCATCACCATTTTCAATTGCCCTATACAGACAGTAACTATGGCGATGTATTAAGCGTTTGGGATAGGCTTTTTGGCACTTTCCGTAGAATGGATGCTGCAAAAGTAGTGTTTGGGGTTGATACGCACCTGGAAAGCAAAGAAAATGCTGTTTTTCAGAAATTGCTTACTATGCCCTTCTCAGCTCATAGTTCCTCCCACACCATACCTGAACAGTCTATCGTTCGTAATGACGATGAGTTATTGGTCATTTAAACATATCATCACGATGAAAAAAATATTGCTCCAATTGAAGTGGAGTATGCTCTTGGTAGCTACAAGTTTGTGGGGACAAAAGCCAACAAATACGTCTATCATACTAAAAGGTAAGGTAGTTGAACAAGCCACGGGAAATGCCATAGCTTTTGCAAGTGTATATCTCAAAGTCGGCAAAAATGGAATGACCACCGATGAAAATGGTTTTTTTGCACTTACGGTCAAATCATTACCCGATACTATGCTGGTGTCGGAGGTGGGCTACGAGTCTCAGCATCATGTCATTTCGCAGGCTCCCGTGGGTGAGCTAAAAATCGAACTACTCACTACTCCCAACCAGTTGCAAGAGGTGGTCGTAACGGCATACAAAGATCCAGGCAAAGCGTTGATGAAAATGGTGATTGCCCACAAAAAATCCAATGACCCCGCCCGACTAAAAAACTATATTCGTAATAATTATCTTAAAACGGAAATTGATATAGAAAATCTAACGGCCAATCAGAAACGCTCTCTACTGGCCAATATCATGTCGGTTTACCAAAAATATAACCAAGACAGTATAAATGCCCATTCTCTACCTATTTTCTTTCAAGAACGATACTATAAGGAATTTCACGCCAAAGCTGCCCAAACCGATGCTCAATATCTCATAGCCGAAAAAAACTTAGGTTTAAAAACAGACGAATTGGGGGCTAAGTTTGACAAATTTAGCATTCGACCTAATGCGTATGATGGCGTGATTCCGATTCTGAAAACATCGTTTCTCGGGCCAATTTCTGACCTTGGGCTTTCATTTTACGACTACGACAAACCCGACACCTTGGTAGAAGGCAATGTTTACACCTATTCGCTTCATTTTAAGCCCAAATACAAAAATGAAAACACGTTTGAGGGTACATTATGGATAGATTCGGATACCTATGCTGTGGCAAAAATAGAAATGAAGACCAGTCCGACAGTTAACCTCAATTTTGTGCAGCAATTATCTATCGGCCAAAATTTTGTTCCAATTTATGACGCTGACAAAGGCAAGGTCTGGGTACCTTCCGAGAGTCGAATTGTATATGTTTTTGAAAACGGGTTGGGACTGTTAGGACTTCCCAGCCGAATTGATTCCACGGGTCGCGCCGTGAAGCTAAAATCCAATAGTATTTACAGTAATTATCAGAGTAATGTCAAGGGAGTCAATGCCGATAATTTTATGAGCAGTGAAAAAAACGGTAATAACAACGCACAATTCAAAGATTCATATAGATTAACCGCACTAACGTCTCGTGAACAAGCTATTTATCAAACCGCAGACTCGCTCAAACATAATTCACGATTTATCAACACGACTCATTTTTCTTCGTTTGTCTTTAGTGGTTATTGGGACATTGGAAACCGCTGGCGACTGGGTCCGTACAGTTCATTGGTAAGTGCCAATCCTACTGAAGGAGTCCGAATTCGAACGGGGGTTTGGTCAATGGAAGATATTAGTAAAAATTGGTGTTTTTGGGGGTATGCCGCCTACGGGACTAAAGAGGGCCGGTTTAAAGAAGCATTGGGCGTGAAGTATGTACCCAACCGAGCAAATTACCGAAAGTACGAGGTCTTGTTCAAGAATGATTACGACGCACTCACCGAATTTGATGACCAGTTAGACCACGACAATTTATTTACGCTTGCCTTGCGAAAGCCGATTCCTGTATATCAAAATTTCCTGCGCCAAGTGAAGTTTTCTCACGAACGAGACCTTAATCACAACTGGTCAGCAAAGGCATATTATTCGTATGGCTCAATTACACCTACTTTTCAATTTAGCTATTTACCTTCCGACGACATCATTGACTTAACAGATACAACTTTACGTCGGCTCAATGCTTTGTACAATTCAGAACTTGGATTGACGCTTCGGTATGCTCACAATGAACGGACAACCATTTTTAACTACGATAAAATACGCATATTTACCCGGCATCCTGTCTTACAGTTACATATCAGCACGGGCATACCCATTTTTAACAACACCTATTTTGAATACCTGAAAACCAACATAAGTCTTTCACAAGACCTGCCTATGCCACTCAAAGGTAATTTTTACTACAATATCGGCGTAGGCAAGATATTTGGGACACTACCACTTTTGCTATTGCACATTCCGAGGGGAAATCCATTTTACATCGCTGACCGCTACGCTTTTTATGGCATGAGCCCTTACGAATTTGCGGCTGATGGATATGTCAGTTTGCTGACCCGTTATTCTTTAGGAGGGCTGATTTTGGACAAAATTCCTCTACTAAATAAACTTAATCTTCGAGAGAGAATAACCGCCAATTTTTTCTGGGGAGACCTCACGACCAACAATATTGCCTTTAATAAACTTAACACATTCCGCATTACCGGAAACATTCCCTATGCCGAAGTAGGCATAGGAGTGGAAAATATTTTCAACTTTTTTTCGATTGATTGTGTGTGGCGACTCAATCACCTTGATGGCGTTGATGTAGCTCGTATTACCCGCTTCGGCATATATACTGGTGTAAAAATTCAGTTCTAACTCCTAAATTTCCTCATGAAAACACTATTCATACTTGCAACTTTGCTTTTACTGCATTCTGAAAAAAGTATAACCGCTGAACAGATTATAGGTAAATGGATGTCGGAAGATAAAGACATAGCCGTTGAAATATTTAAAAAAAATAATAGTTATTCGGCACAGGTAATATGGTTTTTATGCGACCCTAAAACTCCGGAAATGCGCTCTTTCAAAGATATCGAAAACCCAGACCCCAAATTGAGAAATCGCCCTTGGCTGGGCATGTTAGTAGTAAACGACTTGAAGTTTGACGGTAAAAGTGAGTGGAAGGACGGTAATATCTACGACCCCAATTCGGGTAGAACATATAAATCAGTGGTTAGGCTACAATCACCTGATAGGCTCATTGTCAGGGGATATTGGGGAATTGAATTATTTGGTAAAAGTCTCACATTCAACAAAATACAATAATGAATCCAAATCCGTTCTCACAAATTCAAACGTACCTGACGAAATCATTTTTTGTACCGAAAAAAGCGATTGTCTCTGATTTACTTTTTAGGAGGTTAGCCTTCAGCAGCGCTGAGTTTATGGAAATTGTCTTTTTGTTGGAAACTCAAAACCAAATCACGCTGCCTGATGCTGATTTGCAGCAAGTTAAAACAGTAGGTGATTTGGTTTTGCTGACTGAACAATGGCTCAAAAATGCCACCGTCACTAATTACTAAAATCTACATCAGGTTTTGCCAGTTTGCTTTCTTTTTTGCGGAAAGTTGCGTCGGGTTTGCCGAGGGGTAATTGTAAGGTGAGTTTGTAAAAACGTACCTCACGACGGTTCATACTTGATTGATAAATAGCAGGTTGTTCAAAAGTGGTAACAAATTTTCGTGAATTGAAAATGTCATTGATACTAAACGACACGCTCGCACGGTTTTTCATAAATGACTTACGTAGCGCAAAGTCGGCGGCTTGAACAGGTAGTCTGTCGCCCTGTAAAGCTGGCGAACGGCCATCCCGATTGAGGTTTAGTTGGGCGGAATAATTGGCAGGAAAACGGTATGATGCACTCAGTTTGGCCCGAACAGTAACGAGTTCTTTGTGTAACGTAGTCGTCTGCAAAATAAAGTTGAACACATTGGCATTGGCCATAATCGTAAGCGGCCCAGATGCATATTTCAACGTATTTTCCATGCCGTATTGAATGTCCGCTTTGACATTGATGAAGGTCGTTACCAATATCGTGGGTTCAGTGGCCGAAGGCTGCACAAAAGGCTTGATGGTGTGGTCTTCGTAAATGTAATAGGCCGAAGCAAACCAACTCAGGTTTCTGATATTTCGATTGTAGCTCAGTTCGGCGGTATTTACAAATTCGGGTTGCACATTTGGATTGCCAATGGTGATATTTTGGCGGTCATTGGCCTGAATCCCGACAAATAAATGTCGAAAATTAGGCCGTCCTACTTTGCGACTCAAACTCAATCCAATTTCTGAATCTTCGCTGAATTTTTTGGACAAAGCAAACGACGGAAAAAACGCCTGAAACCAATGGCCACCCTTTGCCGATGGATAGGTATAGCCAAAAGTCGAATTGTCGAACTTGGAAAGCCCGTGCAGAAACGATTGTTCCATGCGTAGCCCCGCTTCCATCTGCACGTGGTTGCGTAGTCGGCGACTGTACAGCAAATAAGCGGCGTTGATGGTTTCTAACACATTGGCGTTCTGTGAATAATTGACCAACAGGTGATAGGCTTGCGTTTCGTTGTTGAGTTGGTTGAACAAATACTGCTGGTCACGGTCAAAGGTGTAGCTACGCAAGCCCATTTCGAGTCGGGTGGAGTCGTTGATTGGATGAACATAATCTAACTGCGCCAAATACTGACTACCAATCTGCCAACCCGTAATTTTGTCAGTTTCTGGGTAATATTTTTGGTTGCTTCCATCGGCATTTTGGGCCGTAGTGAGCCAATCAGCGGCGTTAGATACGTTGTTGCGGGTGTAAGAGGTAATCAAACTCAATTCTCGCCCTTTTCGGGCAAAAGTGCGTTTCCAGTCAAACTCCACCCCTACGTTGGTATAGGCGTTTTCGGGTAGTGTAGTACGACCGCCGTAGCTCGTAATCATTTTTTCAGCGTTACGGTAGTCGTATTGTTGATTGGTAACGGTATTGAAAGCCCCGCCCACGATATTGCCTGCTACTGAGAAAGTGTTGTATTTGTTGGGGGCATAATCAACCGCCAAACGACCGTTGTGGAAAATGTTATCAAGGCTAATATCGGTATTTTGGTTGAAGTAACTAACGGGCGAACCATTGGCAAAATTGGTGCGATGCACGTAGCCCGTAAGCGGGTTTTTGGTTGAATTCATATTGTAGAGAGCCGTTACATTCCACTTTCCTTCGTGGTAATCCAAGTTCAGCGAGCCATCGTACCGTCCGTTGTTGCCCACGCCTACGCTGACCGTACCGTTGTAGCCCGTTTTACGGTTTTTCTTCAAAACAAGGTTCACAATCCCGCCCGAAGTGGAGGCATCGTAACGTGCCGATGGATTTGAGATGACTTCCACCGATTCAATCTGATTGGCAGGAATCTGCGCCAACGTAAGTTGGGTGGGTTTGCCGTTGATGTAAATGGTCGTGGCCATGTTCCGCAAAGTTGCATTGCCGCTTTCGTCCAAGCTAATGGAGGGTACATTTCTCAACACCGATTCAGCCGTACCACCTATGGTTGTCAGGTTCTTACCCACATTAAAAACCCGTTTATCCATGCCCATCGAGAGCGGGTCTTTCTCACCCTTTACTTCCACTTCTTTGAGCATACTGGCATCGGGCAGTAGTTTTAGACTGCCCAAATCAAGCGGATTTTCGGTCAATTGGACGAGCTGGCTCAGGGTTTGATAGCCAATAAATGAAACTTTGACCGTCAGTTTGCCCGTTGGAAGATTGTTGATGATAAATTCACCCGTTTCGGAGACTATCACGCCACCCACGAGCGAATCTTTGGTATTTTGGGGTTTAAAAACACTTACCGACGCAAAGGCTAAGGCTTGGTTGGTGGAGGCATCGAAGGTTTTACCCAAGATTTTTCCAATTTTTGTAGAAGTAGGTTGCTGGGCTACGGCCACATTAGCCAATAGAAAAGCGATAAAGAACAAATTTTTGAACATAAAAATAATGGTTTTCATGGCACTTGATTCACACCTTTTCTGAGGTGACACCACAAACCTACGGCACGATTTAGAAGAAATTTTGAATTTTAAAATGCCACGAAAAAACAATGTAGTTGCTGGTCAAAACTGTAATGAATTTGCCAATGATAACGATTACAAATCTGTTTCACGATGGCCAGACCCAAGCCACTGCTGGGCGTTTCGGCAGAAGAAGTGCTAAACCGTTTGAACAGATTGGCGGTATTTAACGAGTGATTATGACCAGTGTTGGACACAATGAAGCGGTGTTTAGAAAACTCAACCCCTATTTTTCCATTTTCTACATTGTGCCTAATGGCGTTCAGTAACAGGTTGTTAATCAAGATTTCGAGTAATATTCGGTTGCCTTCTATAAAAACACCTTGCTCTATTTGTTTGTCGATGGTGATGTTTTTAGCTTCGATATGTTCGGATAGAAAGTCGAGGCTATCATTCATCAACTGGCTCAAATTGATGGGCTCCGTATCAACAAATTGCTGATTTTCAATTTTGGCAAGTAGCAACAGATTTTTGTTGATTCTCGAAGTTCTTGCCAATGCTTTATGCGCAGCTTCAATAATTTCAGATTCTTTGCCAGTCAATGCTTCATTTTGAAGTAACAAATCCAATTTCGACTGGATAATAGCCAAGGGCGTTTGCAATTCGTGCGAAGCGTTTTCGGTAAATTCCTTTTGTTCTTGGTAAGACGATATATTTTTCTCAATGAGCCTTTGCAAGCTGCCGTTTAGTTCTTCAAATTCGAGAATAGTTGTTTTTTCAAACGCAATACTTCGCTGGCTACTCAGGTCAAAAGCCTTGATTTGGTGTAATGTTTTATAGAATGGTTTCCACAGTTTGGCCGATATTCGTTGGTTGAGTACGATAAAACCGATGACCAACAGGATGAAAAATCCGAAGGTAACAAAAGCAATGTCGCTGATGATTTCATCGGCTTCTTCTACATTGGTTTCGACCGTAAGATGGTACGGTTTCCCGTTGATAATCAGATAAGAAGACAGCCCACGAAAGCGGTTACTGTGCCTTGAATGTAGGTTGTTGGCTCGCATAACCGTATAAAGACTATCTGATTTCTGAACAGGTTTGGCTAAGGGCCGTAGGTCAATGCCAGGTTCAATGCGATTCCAAAGGCTGAGACTTTGGATCAGAATGGTGTCGTTGATAACGATTTTACTGAATTCTGTCTCAATTTTTCTTTTTACAAATTTATTATGCAGGTCTATTTCGCTCAACCAAATGCGATTTACGATGTAATAATAAGCTGGGATACTACCTGCCAACACCAACAAGGCATAGAGCGTAAATGCTTTGAGTGGCGTATTCAGCAATTTATTCATTTTCCCATTTATAACCTGTGCCATAGACGGTCTTTAAGTAATTGTCGCAACCTGCTTCGGTCAATTTCTTTTTTAGGTTTTTGATATGGGCATACACAAAATCGTGGTTGTCGAGCATATCGGCCAAATCGCCCGAAAGATGCTCGGCAAGGGCATTTTTGGAAATCACCCGATTCCTGTTGCCCATAAAAAACAGCAACAAGTCAAACTCCTTTTTGGTAAGCAAAACGGGCGTGTTGTGTATCAAGAGGGTTTTTGCCAATAAGTCAATTTTTAGCTCATTTTGTTGAATGATGTTGGCATTGGCAAATTGACGGCGACGAATGACCGAGTAAATTCGAGCGGCTAATTCTGACAAATGGAAGGGTTTTGCCAAATAATCATCTGCCCCAAGGTGCAAGCCCTTTATTTTATCGTCGAGGGCATTTTTGGCAGAAATAATAATGACACCGTCTTGCTTGTTTTGTTTTTTGAGTTCTTCCAAAATCTTCATCCCATCGCCCCCAGGTAGCATCAAGTCGAGCAAAATACAGTTGTATTCGTAGGTCGTAACTTTCTCGAATGCTTCCTCAAACGAAGCCGCAAACTCACACAAATAGTTTTCGCCCAATAAATAATCGGCGATGCTCTTAGCCAATTCGGGTTCGTCTTCAATGATTAAGATTCTCATTGGGCTAAGGTAAGTGAATGATTTAGAAGAAATTTTGAATACTATTTCCAAATCAACACAATCATTCCAAAAAAAATCAGTCCTGCACCGATTAAAACTTTGGGAGTCATTGGCTCTTTCAACAAAAAGAAGGAGAGCAAAAGGGTAATGATAATGCTGGCTTTGTCAATAGCCGTCACATACGACACCAACCCATCTTTCATGGCTCGGTAGTAAAACACCCAACTAACGGTGGTGGTAATACCCGATGCAACAAGTAGAAGCCATTGCTTTTGGGTAAGCAACCCAAAATCTTTGTACTTGCTGCCTACTACATTGATGAGGGTAATCAGAAAAAAGATAACGGCGGTTCGGATGCCTAAACCCAAATCAGGGTGAATGTTTTTCAAGCCATACTTGGCAAGCACTGAAGTAATACCGGCAAATGCCATAGAAGCAAGAGCGTATAGTGTCCATTTTTCCATTCATACTATTTTTTACACAGTGAGCCACCTTGCTAATAGTAGCAGGACGGCTCACTATAAATTCAAATCAAATCTTTGCTACTGCTTTGCCGCCAGCATCAAAAAACAAATCTTTGCCCTTTACTTCGGCTTCGTAGTAGGTTTTACCACCTTTTTTTATTTCGGCGGCTTCTTTTATTTTTTTGCCTTTGAGGGCTTCTTGCACCGAAGCAGGCAATGCCGATACTTTGATTTCAGTTTCTACTTCCTGCACTTCCCCTTTGGCATTTAAGACTACTGATAGTTCTTTGCCTTCGTGCTTAAAAGAAGCCTCGTAATCGGCATTTTCTTTGTCCCATTTGACAGGCTTAGTATGAGGATACTGCTTGGCAAAGCCTTCTTTTACTGCCTTTGGCAATTTGTCGGCATTGACTTTTTGGGCGTTTGCCCCTGTGAGCGTAGCAGCTACGAAAGCCGCCATCAATAAGGTACGTTTCATGATTATAGTTGTTTAAAAATTAAATTTACAATACAATTTTACACCCTGATTTTGTAGAGATTCTGTAAATGAAGCAATTGGTTTGTTAAGATTTGTTAAATCTATTTCCATGCTATTTTGACAGTATGCAATAAGGCACTGTATTGGTATTGAGCCTCAAAACCATAAAACTCGCAAATTTGCTGAATGAGTGCCATACCCAATCCGTGAGAGTCTGAAGAATGATTACCTTTCTGAAAACGTTGCCATAGTTTTTCGGTATCTTGTAAAGGCTCGTTGCCAGTATTGCTGATAATCAACGAGTTGTCAGTTAATTTTATCGTAATGATTCCTCGTGGTATGTTGTGTTTGATGGCATTTCCCAACAGATTGTTGAGTAGCACTTCTGCCAAATAAGGATTGATATTCAATAGAATTTCTTTGTCAACTAAAATGCTGATTTCTAAGGCTTTGTGAGTAATCCAAACTTCCCAAAATTGTAGCTTTTGCCTAAAAAAGTCCCCTAAATTGAGTGCAACCATTTCTGTAAATTGCTGATTTTCTATTTTCACTAATAGCAGCAAGGTTTGATTGAGTTTTGAAAGATGCCGCACACTTTCTATCAACTCGCTGATTTTGGTAAGTTGTTTTTCGTGTAAGTTGTCGGACTGTATCAGTTGTTCTAAATTAGATTGAATAACCGCCAATGGTGTTTGAAACTCGTGCGAAGCGTTTTCAGTAAACTGCTTTAAGCTATTGTAATCGTGCCATATTCGGTGGGTGAGGTGGTTAATGTTTTGTTGTAAAACGCCGAATTCTTTGGTAGTGGTAGCCATGAAAGAAAGTGGCTTCTGTTCTTGAATTTTGAATGATTGTAGTTGTTGCAGGGCCTGATAGAACGGTCGCCAAAGACGATTTGATATGATGTAATTGATTATTAATAAGCCAATTATCAAGCCTAACAATACCACGCCGAAAATTAAGAGAATTACCCCTACTAAGTCTTCGGTTTCGTAAAGAGCCTTCGAGATAGTTACTTTTACAAAACCTGTATGAGTTTTAACACCAAAAATCAGTATTCGATAATCAAGCATTTCTCCTGTTTCGAGCGGATTGGGTAGCAGGGTATCAGACAAAGATTCTTTGACCAAAAAATTAGTATTTTCAATGCTAATACTGTCTGCCAGCGCAAACCACTTTTGCTCACTGTCCTCAATCTTGTCAATTTCTCGAAGTATCTTAGCTTGTTGTGCCTTTAATTGCTCAGTTGCTTCTCTGTCGAATACGTACATGAGTAAATAGTGACTAAATACGCCACCAAGTGCCGCTACGACAAAGGCAGAAGCTAAAAAAGAAAGAGCTGTTTTGTTACTGAGGGTCATTCATTTGACGAATTTATAACCAATGCCGTAGATTGTTTGAATGTAATCAAGGCAACCTTGTTCGGTAAGTTTTTTGCGTAGATTTTTTATTTGCGAATACAAAAAATCGAAGCTGTCAGCTTGGTCTATGTCATCGCCGTAGAGATGTTCCGAAATAGCCGATTTGGTCAGTATTCGGTTGGGGTTTGCTAGCAGATACATCAGTAAATCGTATTCTTTTCGGGTAAGTGAAACACCATTATTATTGACCCAAACCTCAAAAGAATCAGGATAGACCCGAATTTGGCCGTGCTGAATTTCGGTATTACCATTAAACTGTCTTCTGCGACCAACCGATTTCAAACGAGCATTGAGTTCGGAAAGATGAAAAGGCTTGGTAAGGTAATCGTCAGCACCTAAGTCAAGTCCTATTATTTTATCGTCTAAGGCATTTTTTGCCGAAATAATAATGATACCCGCCTCTGGCTGTTGTTTTTTGAGCAACTTTATCGCCGTAAGCCCCGACCCACTCGGCAGCATGAGGTCCACCAATACGCAGTCGTAGGCGTAAACTCCAATTTTTTCTTCAGCATCAGGCAAATCTACCACCCATTCTACCACGTGCTGTTGCGATTTTAAGAAATCCATCATCACCTCAGCCAATGGTTTTTCATCTTCAATCAAAAGTATTTTCATCGTTGTCAAAATTTTCGACTATACCCCGCCCGCACCACTTGCGTTTCGTAGTAGTCGGTGCTATTTAAGGTAAAACCCGTGCCATTGATCGTTTTGTGAATGTTCATGGTATTGAGTAAATCAGTGGCGTTTAAAAATAACTCACCTTTTTTCAAGGTTTTTTTCAAACCCATATCCAGCGAATACCGCTGCCCGATGCGTCCCTGTGGAATCAAGTCAGGGGCAAGATAGATGCTCGTTACTTGCCAATCGAAGCTCTGTGGTAGGTGCAGCAAGGCATTTACTTTAAAATTCCCCGAAGTGAGTTGTTGCTTTTGCCCCGTGTAGGTGGTCGGAATGGGGTATTTGTTGGTAATGCTGAACGCCTCAATGGTGTTTTGATAGATATTTACGCTGGCGTTGAGGTTTACAAATTTAGAAAAATCTTGTTGCCAAACCAACTCTACGCCTGTGTTATAGCTGCGGCCAATGTTCTGAAAAATATTGAACAACACTACGTTATTGGGGGCTTGCGTGGCTATGCGGCTAATCGTACCGTCAGTGAGGCGATGATAAACCGTCCCGTACAAACTGCCGCTATTCCACAAATGCCTATAGCCCAATTCTACCGAAGTTGTGAATTGCGGTTTGAGGGTAGGATTGCCCACTTTTATCAATTCGGGTTCGTCATATTTCGGAAAAATACGAATATCCACCTCGTTGGGTCTGTCCACCCGCCGATTGAAAAACACCGACAGCTTGTTATTTTCGTTGATTTTATAAGCCAATCGCACATTCGGAAAGGGCTGCGTGTAGTTGTATCCGTCGCTTTTGTAGGTGTTATGGTTGGGATTGATTTCATAGTTTACCCGCACGTATTCGAGGCGAAGTCCTGCTTCTACTTCTAATTTGGGGTTTTCGTAAATGTAATTTCCGTAGAGGGCAGGAATGGTTTCATAATAATTTGCCCAGCCGCCCGCATTGACATCAATGACCGAATTAGCCCCCGGGAAAAACTGCATATTCACAGGGATTGTCCGCCTCCGCAGTTTGATGCCCGTTTCCAATTTGCCATGTGCCAGCGGCTTCACGTAGTCAAGATTGAGGTCTGATACCTGTTCGTCGGAGAGCAATTTAAACGAATCGGTTCCTTTTGAAGTGGGCAATGTATTCGTAAAAAAATATTTTTCGTCTTCTCTATGGAAGGTATAATTGTAATTCAAGTTGAGTAAATGCCCCGCTTGCTTGAATTTATGCACCAAAACCGCCGTGGCTATCGCCGTATATTTTACCTCGTCTTCCAGAAATTGCCACAAACGATAACGATTTGCATAGTCGTTACCCAAAAAATACGGATTATCGCCATTGTCCAAAATCTTTTCACGATTGAACAAACCCGAAACCGTAAGTGTATTGTTTTTGTCGAAAGTATAATCTAAACCTGCTTTTACGGTGGCGTAAGTAGTGGTACGATTGCGTACAAGTTGCTGCACTATCCGCTCGCCTGTGGTATAGGTACGGGTCGAGAACTCGTTTTTGTTCAGTGTTTGGGTATAAAGCCAGTCGCCCTGCAAGAAAACATTGGCCTTTTGGCTACGATGATTCACCGAAAACGAAGGGTTATATTTAGGCGTAGCCTGAAACTGCGGTTGTACATTGGGCAAGTTTGTTTGTTTTTGCCACAACGCCCCCAGCCCAGCCGTAAGCCCTACCTTGCCATTCCAGCCAAATTGTTCGTTTTTCTTGAAAATCAGGTTGATAATGCCCGCATTACCATTGGCATCGTACTTGGCTGAAGGATTGTTGATGATTTCAATTTTTTCAATAGCTGATGCAGGAATATTTTCTAAACCTTTCTGGCTACCAAATCCCGTCAAGGCGGTTTGTTTGCTGTCAATCAACACTACTACTTTATCGCTGCCTCTGATTTGAAGCGTACCCTCTTGCGTGGTAGTTACGCCGGGCAGGTTGTTCATCATCTGTAACACTGACCCGCCGCTTTGTGCCAAGTTGTCGCTTGTGAGGTAGGTTTGTTTGTCCATTTTACTTGATACACCCACTTGTTGCCCTATCACTTTTACCTCTTCGAGCAGTTGTTTGTTTTCGGTCAATTCAATTTTGCCGAGGTCTAAAAACTCACTCAGTTGCCCCACCGAAACTTTCTTACTAACAGGCAAATAGCCTACTAATGAAGTGCTAAGTAAGTAGTTGCCTTTGACGATGTTGTTCAACACAAAAATGCCTTCTTCGTTGCTCACCGCCCCAGTCACAAACGAGCTGTCAGCTTCTTTTTTGAGAATAACGTTGACATAGGGTAAGGGGTTTTTGTTGCTTACATCCAGCACTTTGCCCGAAACAGCCACCTTTTGTGCGAAGGTCGAGACCGTTGAAATGAGGGGAATAAACCCTATGAGTAAATATTTTCTTACAGATTTCATGGTGAAAAAATTAGAATTTGCCTGCAAAATGTACTTGAAATCTGTAAGAAGTTTGTAGAAATGAAGCAAAATCTCAAAAGGCTACATGTTGAAGAAGTAATATACCTTTTCGGTTAGTCAAAATCTGAAAGTAAAATAATTCATCTGAATTATTTTACTTTCAACGTCTGAGCATTAATGGCCACAATAATCGTGCTCAGGCTCATGAACACAGCCCCAATGGCAGGCGAGATAACAATGCCGGGTATGAACCCTGTGGCTAATGGTAAAGTAATGGCATTATAAGCCGTAGCCCACACTAAGTTTTGAATCATTTTTCGATAGGTAATCCTACCAAATTGGATTAAGGTGGCAACATCTTTTGGGTTACTGTTTACCAAAACAATGTCGGCGGTTTCGGCGGCTACATCAGTGCCTGACCCTACGGCAATGCCCACGTCGGCTTGGGCAAGGGCGGGAGCATCGTTAACACCGTCGCCGGTCATGGCCACAAACTCTCCGTTGGCTTGTTGTTCCTTTATCTTTTCTAACTTTTGATGAGGTAATATTTCGGCCATATAGCCCGTCATACCCAATTTTTTGCTGACGGTTTCGGCTACTTTTTGATTGTCGCCTGTCAGCATGAACGTTTTTATACCTTGCTTTTTTAAGATTTGTACAGCCTCGGCGGATGATTCCCTGATTTGGTCAGCAAGGGAAATAAAGCCAGCTAATTGGTTATCAATCAACACAAAAACGACCGTTTCGGAGGCGTCAGCGACTGCCCCTTCTGGAATATTAAAGTTGTTTTCTCTCAAATAACCTGGGCTTACAACCCATACATTTTTTTGATTCACTTTTCCCGAAACACCTTTTCCTGTAATTGCCTGAAAATCCTCTACATTTGGGATGGATACTTTTTGGGCTTTTGCTTCGGCAATGATACCCGTAGCAATGGGATGCTCCGAGTTTTGTTCCAACGCTGCTGCCAACGCCAAAACGTCGTTTTTGGTAAGATTAGACAGAAAACTACTTATACGAGTGACTCCAAAAATACCCGTGGTGAGCGTTCCTGTTTTATCGAAAATGAGGGTAGAAATCTTACGAGCATTTTCAAAAGCAGTACGATTGCGAATCAGTAATCCATTTTTGGCCGCAAGGGAAGTAGAAATAGCTACTACCAGTGGAATAGCTAAACCCAGTGCGTGAGGACACGAAATCACCATGACTGTTACCATCCGTTCGATAGCATACGCCCACGATTGACCCACCATGAGCCATACTATCAACGTACCAAAACCCATTACTAAGGCAACTATGGTGAGCCAAAAGGCCGCACGGTCAGCCAGCCGTTGGGTATTTGACTTGGTGTTTTGAGCGTCTTGTACCATTTGAATCACTTTTGCCAAATAGGTACTTTCGCCCGTTTGTTCTACCTTTATTTCAAGCGAACCATTTCCGTTTAATGCTCCTGCAATCACCTTTGCGCCGATTTGTTTGAGGACAGGGGCGGATTCTCCCGTAAGCATAGACTCATTGAGATAACTTTCTCCTTTCAAAACAATCCCATCCACAGGAATCTTTTCGCCAGGGCGTACCAAAATATGAAACCCAGGTGTCACTTCTTTCAACGGCATATCGTGCAACATTTCTCCGTGCATTACGTGAGCTTCCGCAGGAATCATCTGAATGAGAAGTTCGAGTGCTTTGGAAGCATTGGCCACTGAACGCATTTCGAGCCAATGTCCCAATAGCATAATTACAATCAACGTAGCCAGCTCCCAGAAAAAGTCCATACCTTGAAAACCAAAAACAGTGGCAACGCTGTACACAAAAGCCACAGTGATAGCCATGGCAATGAGGGTCATCATGCCTGGGTGACGACTTTTGAGTTCATCCAAACACCCCTCTAAAAATGGTTTGCCACCATACCAAAACAATACCGACGAGAGTGCCAAAAGCAGGTATTTTCTTCCTACGAATTCCAATTGAAAGCCCAACCAATGTTGAATCATGTCAGACAGCACCAAAATCGGAACCGTCAATCCTAAACTTACATAGAAACGTCGTTTAAAGTCTTCAATCATAGCCGAATGGTCATGACCTGCTTCTCCATGCTTGGGATGATGTCCTGTGTGGTTAGTTTGTTGGTGGTGGCCAACAGGATTGTCATGCTTATCGTGGGTCGAGTGCTGGTGTTCCATAATTGTTAGTGTTTTGACACAGGAGAAGGTTTTATGATTTTCTTTTTACGACTCAACCAAAACAACCAAAATCCCGAGAAGACAGTTATAAGCCCTAAAACAGAAAATGCTCTTAACACCCAATTGCCAAAATGGTCACGGGTTTGGTAATCCATGGTGTGGAGCATCCACAAAACATCGAAAACTCGCCATTTGTTGTTTCTGAACTTCTGAACAGTGCCTAATTGGGTGCTTACATAAACCGTTGTGTTAGAGGGGTGGTCAAAAGTAATGGCGTAAGCGGGTAAGGGTTCTTTTCGGTATTCGTGATGTCCATTGGTAGTAGTCAGATACTCCACAGATTTTACTTTTGCCTCATCAGTAAAACTGCTTTGAGCCACTTGGGTGGCTTCGGTTCGGCTCAATGCAGGTCTTAGTTCGCCTGAAACTGCATTGGCTAATTGTATTTTTTTGCCTCGGTCATGTTCTTTGGAGTAGATGATTTGATAGATGGGTTCGCTCAAAATCTGAACCAAGTGGGTATCGAAAATAAAATTAACACTATCCTTCGCTTTGAGCTTTTGTAAAACATCAGAGAGCGGAGCTAATTGAATATTGCCTCTTATGGGATGGATGTGGGCTTTTTGGTGGTCACCATGGACATCGTCTAAATCTGACCAACTAAAATACAACCCGCCCAACGTCCAAAACAAGAATTGAACACCAAGAGTCACCCCCAGATAGCGGTGACTCTTGCGAATTGTACGGTGTAGTTCCGCTCGTTTCATTAAAGCGTTTCTTTGACTTTACCACATTTGAGCATCATATCACCAAAATAAGGATTGGCAATTTCCTTTTTTTCGCTTAACCAATAGCCACCTTTGTTGTCATTGGCCATCGGACAAAAATCATAGTAAACGGGGCTGCTTGGTTTCATGGTTTTGGCTGCGGCATAAACAGCATTAGTTAATGAGCCAAGCTGTGCTCGCTGGGTATCAATACTTGATGCTTTGGTAATGGCATCTGCGGCTTTGAGCGCATCAGCTCCTACCATTTTACCTGCCTTTTTTAGAGCAACCGATAATGTTTTGGCTTCGGAAGCAGCAGCTTTGGCATCAGAAGCTACCAAAGCATTCTTGACTTTAAAATAAGCTGTCAGTACGGGAGTAACACCCATTGCTGCCATATTGTGTCCTTCGTGTTGGGCAAATGTTACACTCGAAATCAAAAGAGCAAATGCGAAAACGATTGTTTTTTTCATTGTGTTTGAATTGTTTGATGGTAAAAAATAATAGATTGAAAGTGAAAGAGTTAACATACAGTTTTTGCAATTTTGTCCATGATACGGTGGCTGTCACCAAACCGACAAAGCGCATCGCAGTTTTTTCTAAGTTCAGAGAACAAAATGTATTTGATAGGAACGTTGTTGCTTTTGACGGATGGGCGGGCCAATTGCAGACATACATCTTTCTCTCGATGGTCTGGTACGACTAAATAAAACGTTTCGTCACCGTCGGCTATGCTATACGACAAATCGCTCAGACGTAGAATGCCAGAATAGATAGAGGTACTTTTTTCTACCTCGAACGCTGCCAGTACATTGTCGGTGTCTTTCTCAAACCAAAGCACATCAATCAATCGAATGGTGTTGCGGGTTTCGATATCACACTTAATGGATGGGAAAACGGCTTGGCATAAGAATGAAAACTTGTGTCCATCGTAACTTCTTGATTGGTCGTTTGTGGCAGGAAAAGCATCATAACCCAATGCTTGACCGATTTTAAGCAAATGGTACTGCATTTCGGTGTGCAGGTTATCGTCCTGACGCTCGGTTTGGACTTCACGATGGCGTTTTTCAATGAGTTTTTCCAACTTCTGTCGTTCTTCGGCAGAAAGGTATTCGTCGTTGCCCAGTATCATTTTTTGTGTACCAATTTCAAAAAGCAATCCAGCCAAAGCTCCCAAGTCAGACGAAAGTTCATTTCGGTATTCTTGGTTGGTTTTGAGCATCACCTCTCGCATTTTCAGAAACTCGGACCACGAACCCAATTTTTTCTTGTCTTTAAACAAGTAATTAAAGCCGTTTAGAATAGCCGTATTGAACGGCGGAATAAACGTGGGATGAAGGAAATACAGAATATTAGCCACAGAAGGCCCCAAACCTTTGATTTTGAGTTCATCTAAGCGAATGATTTCTCGAAGCAGCTGTTCTTCTTTGGTGGCATTGAGGCAGTTTTCCAGAAATTGCCCAAAGGCTTTTTTGTGGTCTTGATTTTCGTAAATGTCTGGTATTCTGAGCTTGGGTTTCCAATAAAATGGGTGTGAAGCCCCCTCAAAAACCTGTTTTTGTTCAGTAATGCAGTTCAATACAAATTCGAGCGAAGACCCTCTGAAATCATTAGGAAACTTGCCTTGCTTGATGTCGGCCACGATTTGCTGTACACCTCGCCGAATAGAACGAAAGGCTTTCAGACGTTCTTCGTTGTTGATGAACCATGTGTTATACACCGATTCTTGATCGGACTTGTATTGGTTGATGATATGGCTCAGGTTGGTGTTCATCAGCAACAAGTTTGGTTTTGTTGAATAGGTGGACAAGGTGTATCGCCATAACTGCAATAAACACAACAATCGCCATTTTTGGGCTTCAAAATAGTTTTACACTTCTCACATTCATAAAAGAATTGACAAGCATCTGTGGGCATAGTTTCTGTTTTTTGATGACCACAGTTTGGGCAAGTTACTTCGGATTGTAAAATGATAGCTGCCATCATAGGTTCATTTCTTAGCTCTAAATAGTTCTAATGTTCCAAATGCAGTGCGGTATTTTTTCAACACTTTGGCACTTAAAAAACCAGCTTCGAGTAGGTAAGAAGGCATCAAACCTGCTACATTGTCACGGGTGGTTTTGAAACCGTCTAACAATTGCACACCATAAAATAACCCTCTCATTAGGCTGTTTTCGGCTTTTCCCCAATCTGCTATAAATAGCTCACCATCGAATTTCAATACTCGTTTGATGTCTTGTAAGGCTTTTGCTTTCTGAATGGGGGTGAGGTGATGAAATACTAAGCTCGAAATCACTCGGTCAAATGTTTCATCGGGATAAGGTAGTTTCATGCCGTCATATTGATCAAGGCGAATAGGATATGGGAAATTTCGTAATTTATGCTGGGCAATTGCCAGTACTTCTGCATCTACATCCACACCTGTGACAAATGCCGAAGGGTGTTTTGATTTAGTCATCATCGAAAGCGTAGCTGTTCCACAGCCAAAGTCAAGGACATGGAATTCTGTTTCGATACCTGCTTCTCGGATTAGGTCATTTTTAAACTGCTTTTCGGGCATTGTCCATTGAATCAACGGGTCATATACTTTCGTCAACCAGTTGAATCGTAGGGCAGGGATGTAGGTGGTGTCGCTCATAGAAACAATCGGTTTTAGTGTTTATGCTCCATTGGCTCCACCGTGCATTTTATTCATATCGGCAATAAACGCCTCAGCGATTTTGGCAGCAGCTTCGTTTTTATCAGCCCGAGCTACTTCTGCCGATTTTTTTGCGGATTCTATGGCCTCGCTGTGTTTGCCAGCTTTCATCTGGATTCGGGCTTGGGTCAATAAAAAATTAGCTTTGGCTTCTTGCGCCGTGGTTTGCTGAATCCATGTCAATGCCTGATTTATGTCCTTATCATTTTCATAGTAATAGTTAGCCGCTTGAAATAAGAGCATAGGGCGAGTGCCTTTTTCATCTACAATTTTCTTCTTGATGTCGGCCATGATTTTCTCATCGGCAGTCGTCTGAATCGGAATTTTCACCGAAGTATTTTCCCAAGTCAAATACAGGTTGGCGTTGTTTTTAACAATATCCTGTATTTCAATTGTAAAGGCTTCATAAAAACGATTCGTTGTTTCAGGTTTTGCTTTGAATCGTACCAAATCTTTTGCTTGGTCGTACCCACCTGTACCGTGCATGGTCGTATCACGATTCAGTACAATTGTCCATTCATCCGCAGCGGGGATTGAGAAAAGCGAGTAGTTTCCTGCGGGTACTTTTTGGCCACCCATAGTAAGGTCTTCACTAAATTTAATGGTTGAACAATCGCCTGCACCTGTTCGCCAGAGTTCGCCGTTATAGGGGACTAAACCGCCCATGATTTTGCGCCCACGAGCCAAAGGACGTTCGTATTTGACTGTAATTCGAGAAAACCCCACCTGTTGAGTAAAATGTGCTTCGGGGCTGGCTGGGGGAAAGTTTAATTGGGCATTCGCCGAAAGGCTTGCTGCTAAAAGTGCGAGAATAAGTGGTTTTTTCATTGGGTCAAGTTGTTTACAAAAGTTACTATTAGACTTTTTTCGTTTGAGGTAAGTATGGCATTCTGGTGAATCATGGTATAAGATGGCAGAGGCATTTTGTTTTGCTCTATTTGTTTTGCGATAGATTTCAACTTACTGACTTGTTTTCTTTGAGAGTAAGTCCCAAACTCACTGAAATTCAAATTCTTTTTGCCCTCGCTGATGTGCTTGTTTATTAGCCAACCCATCGGTTGTATGGATGAATACCACGGATATTCGGTGTTGTTGCTATGGCAATCATAGCAAGATCTTCTAAGAACACTACCTATTTGAGTTGGTACTTCATAGGTTTTAATAAAATCGGTAGCCATGACACGATTATCATTATTGGAGTCAGGTCGTATGAACTGTATGCCTACCAAAATGATAAATAGCCCTACTACTATTTTCTTAGAAGTCTTCACGTGTGTGGCTACTTTATTTCTTCTTGCACCTTTCCACAAGACGACATCAATTTACCCATGTAAGGATTTTTGATTTCTTTGGTTTCGCTTAACCAAAACGCCCCGTTTTTGTTATTGTACATGGGGCAATAGTCCTTATAGAGTGGCTTTTCGCTTCCGAAGGCCTTTACCAAATCGTATATATCCCCACTCAGCATCTCAAAATGTTCTCGTTGGTGGTCTATATCTTTGGCATTTTCGGCAATGTGTTCGACGTTCTCTCTGGCATCTTCTTTTACGGCATCATATACTTTCTTTTGATTAGCCGTAAAACCCGATTCATCTAAACCGCTCATCGTGGCCATCATTGCATTTGCCGCTGATTCTGCATCAATGGCATTGTCGTTTGCCAGTGCATTTTTTAAATCCAAATAGCCAGCAACGAATTTTTGTACAGATGCTTTTTCGTCTGTTGTGGTTTCGGGTGTGGTCGCTGCAATAGTTTCATTAGCAACTTCTTTTTGTTCTTTCGTTTGGTTGTTGCAAGATGATAATAAAGCCACACTGATTAAGGAGAGTGCGATTAGGGTTTCCATTTTTGTAGGTTTTGTGCCATCCTAAAATACAAGCGTATTTTAGGATGGCGGGTTGGAGTCAATTGAATACAAAAAATTAGTGTTTCATGTGGCTGCCATCGGCTTTCTTACCCATACCGTTTTGGAAGCAGTGGATAGCGCAGGCAACACCTTTTAAGCTATCATGGACGTTTCCAATTACTTTTCCCTTGGCATCTATAATGTCACAAGTTTCGTCGGGATTATCCTTGATGGTAAATTCTAACTCTCCCTTGGCATTGTAATAGCTTTTTCCATCTTTTCCCATACTACCCATTTTTTTGTTGGTCTTGGCATCTATCAAGTTACCCTCTCCATCCACAAAGGCAATTTTATGTCCCTCATGGTCTTTGATGATTTGGTCCTTGGTTACCAGCCCCACACTTGTGCCTTTGCTGTCCGTAACCTTACCATCTTTACCAATACTAAAAGGATGTTTGTAATTGGATTGGGCAAAGGCAAATGTTGATACAATAGACAATAGGGCGATAAAAGCCCCGATTCGGAATAATTGGTTTGTTTTCATTTTGATTGAAATTGATTGTTAATTAAAATTTTAAAAATTGGTTCACTTCTGGAAAGTTACAAATAGAACCAGCCCTCCTATAAATGATAATAATCATCCATTTGAGATACTTTTTCCACTTTTGAGGGGGCTCATTTCCTGTTTGACAACATGCTTTCATCTATCTTACATTACGTGCCCTTCCATTGGGTTGCTGCCTTTTTTGAAAATGTATTCGCTGTTGAGCAAATACGCTCCCGACACCACAACCTTTTCACCTGCTCGCAAGCCTTCGGTGATTTCGGTATAGTCTTTGTTGGTCGTGCCGACGCTCACCATGCGGCTTTCAAAAGCACCGTCAGCGTTTTCTAACCAGACCGTAACGCCGTTGGTGTCCTGAATAAGAGCGTTAGTGGGTACAGCTATGGTATTTTTTACCTTGCCTTTCAGGGTGATGTAGGCTTGCATACCTGTCTGGTACTCTCGTTTTCCATTTGGAATGTCCACCCGAATTGTGACGATTTTACTCGAAGGCATCAACTCAGGATTGACAAAATTAACCCGCCCCTTAATGATGCGGTCAGCATAGTACGGAATCTCCACAAGGGCTTCCTTTGTTTGATTGAGAAATGGCAATTCGGTGACGTACAATTGTGCCTCTGCCCATAGCATACTCAGGTCGGAGAGCTTCAAGACGGTGCTGCCTTCGCTGAGGTATGAACCCTCTTCGGCAAGAACTTCACTCACTACACCTGCATATTTGCTGTTCACGGTTAGCTTGTTGTTGGGTTGTTCTGACTTCTCCAATTCAGCAATTTGGGCATCGGTCATTCCCCAGAGTACCAATTTATTCTTGGCAGCTTCAACTAATTGTTTAAAGTTGATGTCTGTGTCTTTCAGCACTTTCTGTTTTTGCGAAGCAATCAAGAAATCCCTTTGCGAAGCCGAGAGTTCTTCGCTGTATATATCGTAAATGGGTTGTCCGACTCGTACAAATTCGCCTACGTTGCGTATCAACAGCCTTTCAATACGCCCAGGTATCCGAGCCGTGACGGTTGAGAGTTTGTCTTTGTTTTCGGTGAGCATGGCCGCCAGCGTAATTTCTTCACCGAGTGGCCGCAGGGCTACCGTTTCTACCTGTACGTTTGCCAGTTGTTTTTGTTGGTCACTTAGTTTTAAGCCCTGATTTTTCATGTTGGGGTCAATGACAATTTTGGTCAAAGCCATCTTGCAAATCGGGCAGGTACCAGGCTTCTTTTCCATCACCTGTGGGTCCATTGAGCAGGTATAAAATACATTGTCAGGTACTTTTTCGGCACTTTTAGGTTTGCACGATTCCCAAAGCACCGTTAGCCCCATTAAACCTGCGGTATTGATAAATGCTCGTCTTTTCATTGCATTGAGAGTTCGTTAGATTTTACAAAGCTTTCGCTGTCCATAAGGAATTGGGCGTTTTCAGCAATCGTTTCTTGGCCCGAAAGTCCAGATAGTATCTGAATCCAGTTCCCTTGTTGTAAGCCTGTTTTGACCGTACGGGAGCGGAACGCTCCCTTTTCCTGCACAAATGCGGTTTTGGTTCTGCCCATATCAAGTAAGGCAGTCGTCGGCACCCATAATGCAGCTTGACTGCCAGCATTGATAGAGGCATTGACCAATGAACCGATTTTCAATTTGCCATTTGGATTGCTCAGATATACCCTTGCCTGTGGATTGCGATTGGTGGCCGAAATCATGGGTTCGAGGTAGTTTACTTTACCGAAAAACTGGTTTTCTTCGTTGTTTTCCAACATAATCATCACCGACTGACCTACTTTGACTTTGGGTACATCAGTTGGGTAAAATTCAAGCATTGCCCAGACCGTACCGGTGCTTTGTACATCGAATAAACGTTGTCCTTTTTGCACGTACATACCTTCTTTGAGGGTCAATTCACCGTTTTGAGCGGCAGGTGGCGGCGCAATTGACGAACCAGTTTTTGAACTGCCCATCCCGCTGCTCATGCTGCCACTTCCACCCGAAGGTGAAGGCATTGGGGCCGCCCCCCCAACACCACGCTCGACAATCACACCATTATACGGGCTGTAAATGCTCAATTGCATCGTTGGTTTTTTGTTTTGTTCGACAGCCTTTATTTGCTCAGAAGTTAAGCCCAACAGCGATAGTCGTTGTCTGGCACTTTCTATTAAAACCTGATTATCAGCATCGTTTTGTAACAAAAAAATCAAGTTTTGTTGGGCTGTTACAATTTCTGGACTGTAAATGTCCATGATTTTCTGCCCCTTGTTCACCGCTTGGAACGGATACCGTACATACAGGCGCTCTATTCGACCACCAAAGCGGGTGGCAATACTGTTTAAGGCCCGTGCATCATAACTCAAAAAACCAAAGGCATTGACCACCATTTTTTGAGAGCGGTGCTCTGGCTGGGTAGTTTTTACGCCACTCAACACATATTCATAAGTAGGCTTCACCAGAATCGCTAAACTGTCATTGGACGAAAGTGCTTCGGTAGCACCTCCTTTTTTTACTAAGTCCATCCCACAAATCGGGCAAGAACCTGCTTTGTCTTTCTGAATTTGAGGGTGCATAGGGCAGGTATAAACAGCTTTTTCAGCCGAGACAGCTTCTTTTTTTTCGACTAAATCCATACCGCACACGGGACAGGAACCAGGTTTATCGTAGGTTTTCTCGCCCTCACATTTCATGGTACAGTAATATTGCTTGCCTGCTTTTTTCATTTGCCCCATCATAACCGTTGCTGTATCGCCGTGGGTTTGGTGGTTAGGCACTTTTACCAAATCCATACCGCAAACAGGACAGGGTCCAGGTTTGTCGTAGGTTTTGTTGCCTTCGCATTTCATGGGGCAGGCATACACATCTTTTGGTTTGTCTTCGCCTTTTTGGAAATATTGGTTGATATATTGACAACCCGATAAACCAACGAACAAGACAAAAACAAGCCAAACGAGGCAGTTATCTTTTTTCCAATTCTTTTTCATATTCTACCTGTGCTTGCAGTAGTTGTTGTAATAAATCTAACTGGTTCATACGAGCCATTTTGAGCTCCATCCACGCATCAAGTACCATGAACAATTCGTCGGTGTTCTGTTCGTAAGCCAATAAGGTACTTTGATAACGTCTGCGCAAAGCGGGAAACTGCTCGTTTTCGTATTGCTTAATTTGGGCTTGGTATGATTGCATCATTACCTGACGATCAGCCAAATTCCCCAAAATCTGATTAGTCAAACCTTCACGTTGTTTATTATAGGCCTGTCGTTGATAATCAAGCCCTTTAATATTGGCTTTAATTTGTCGGCTTGACCATTTGGCAAAAGGAATCGTGACCATACCCATAAGCGTAAACTGCCATTGGTTACCAAAAGCGAACATGTGGCCGTACTGTACACCGACCATGGGTTTGAGTTTCTGAAACTCCACCTCCTGTTTGTAGCGGGAAATGGTCAGGTTTTGGTCAATCACCCTCAAATCACTGCGGTTTATTACGGCATTGGTATCCAAATTTAACGGAGTATTTGGGTACAGATAGGTCAAAGAAAGCGTGTCAATCTGGAAATCAGTGGCTCGATCTTGCAGCATGAGCGTATTGAGCATTACTTTTTGCTGACGAATGTCGCCGTCAAACATCAGGTTCATGCGGTCTAAATCTAAGAGGGCAGCTTTGGCTTTGTAAATGCTGCTTAGTTTCTCCTGATTGTATTTGTACCGAACCTCTGCCGACTCAATCATATATTTGAGTAGGTTTTGACTTTCTTTCAACACATTTTTCTTTTTTTCCAATACCAGCCAACGGTAATATGCCATTTTAGCTTCCGAGAAAAGCATATTTCGCATTACACCTTTTTGAGCGACTTCCATACCCGACATAGATTTCATATAGCGTTCTTCGGCATCAAGCATTTTACGATTGGGTATCATCTGTTCGCCCTGAACCATAAATGATCCCATGCCCTGATTCATGCCTTCGTGGTATAATGCACCCGCCCGACTCCACATCATATAGTTGTACGGGGTCATAAAGAATCCCGCACCAAATTTGGGGGCTTCCCAGTTTCGAGCACCTTCGGCATACGCATCCAGTTCTTTGACTTTGGCGTCCATCATTTTCAAATCAGGGTGGGTTTCCTCAATTCGATGGAGTATCCCGCTCAAATTCAGTTTTTGTTGCGCTTCGCAAACAATAGCATAGAGCAATAGCCCTACTGCTAACCATGGCTTTTTACTCTTTAACATCATAAAGTTCAATTTTTCCGTAGCGTTTTAGCTCCCATTCTTTGGTCATCTCAAACACAACAGGTGTAACCAATAGCACATAAATTGTAGAAGTAATTGTACCGCCAATGAGCGGAATCGTAATAGGGAGCATCACATCTGAACCTACGCCCGTTGCCCACAGAATCGGAATTAGACCAAACAAAGAAACAGAAACGGTCATGAGTTTGGGGCGAAGTCGTTGGGCTGCTCCCCTAATCACATATTCTCGAATATCCGCATTAGTGATGGTGTCTTTTGAATTACCTTTGGCAAACACCAAATTTTGCATAGCTTCATTGAGGTAAATCGTCATAAGCATAGCGGTTTCGATAGCCATACCGAACAGAGCAATGAAACCCACTGCCACCGCTACCGAAAGATTGACCCCGTAGAAATACACCATATATACCCCGCCAATGAGGGCAAATGGTACGGTAATCATGGTAATTAGCGCCTCTTTCATGGAGTTGTAGGTGAAATACAACACAAAGAAGATAATGACCAGCACGATGGGCAGGATAATTTTGAGGGTACGATTGGCACGAATCTGGTTTTCCCATTGCCCACTCCATTCAATAAAATAACCTTTTGGCAGTTTTTTTACCGAAGATTCCAATTTCTTCATCGCTTCCTCCACGGTACTTCCTAAATCTCGGTCTCTGACATTGAAAAGTACAGTACCCCGAAGCATGGCATTTTCTGAGTTAATCATAGGTGGCCCTTCTGAAATTTTCACTTCGGCAACGGCATCCAAGGGAATTGGGCCGTAGCTTGCGGTTTGAACCTGCATTCGTTTTAGAGCCTGAATATTGTTTCGGAAGTCTTGGGCAAATCGAGCATTGACCGTAAAACGTTGACGACCTTCTACGGTAGTAGTTAGAATCATACCTCCCAAGGCACTTTCTACAATCATGTTTACGTCATCAACACTCAATCCATAACGCCCGATTTCCTCCTTTTTGACTATTATATCAATGTATTTACCACCTGTAATGGGTTCAACATATAAGTCTTTTATCCCGTCAATGCCATCCAATTGTTTTTTGAGCATCTGCGACACTCGATTGATTGAATCTAAACTTTGCCCGTACACCTTCAAACCCACATCGGTGCGAATTCCCGTCGAAAGCATATTGATACGGTTGATGATGGGCTGCGTCCAGCCATTGGTTACGCCAGGAATTTGCAGTTTGGCGTTTAGTTCGTTGATGATGTCATCTTTGGTTTTGCCTTCCCGCCATTCACTTTTGGGTTTGAGCAGTACTATCGTTTCCAGCATACTGATAGGTGAATTGTCGGTAGCGGTGTTGGCTCGACCTGCCTTTCCCATAACGTGGCTTACTTCGGGCACGGTTTTCATCAATTTATCTTGGACTTGCAGCAGGCGTTTTACTTCTGAATTTGATACGTCTGGGAGAGTGACAGGCATGAAGAGCAGCGAACCTTCGTCGAGTGGAGGCATAAATTCCGTTCCTAAATTTAGCATCATTGGAACACTAACGGCCAAGGCCAATATGTTAATACTAATGGTGGTTTTACGATACTTTAAGCACCATTTTAGAATAGGGGTATAGATTTTTTCGAGGAATCGGTTGATTGGATTGGCACTTTCGGGCTTCAATTTCCCCCGAAGTAGTAGAACAATTAGTATAGGCGTTAGGGTAATTGCCAAAAAAGCATCAACGAGAAGGATAAATGTCTTAGTCCAAGCCAAAGGAGAAAACAGCTTGCCTTCCATACCCGTCAGCAAAAAGACGGGCAAGAAAGAAGCAATCGTCACAATCGTCGAAAAAAATACCCCAGGGCCTACCTGTTTCGATGATTTTTCGATAATCTCCGAGTGTTCATCGGGAGTAAGTGGGTCTTTTGAGACTCGAAATTTAATTTTAAACCAACTCATATACTTTGATTTTTTTCTTTATCCAATTGGGCTTCTGAAAGATGCCTATACGCATTTTCAACCATCACGATGCCGTCATCTACTACCACGCCAATAGCCAAAGCAATACCCGTTAACGACATGATGTTTGAAGAAATACCAAAGGCATTGAGCAGAATAAAGCCAATAGCCACTGAAATCGGTAACTGTATCAGAATGATTAAGGCACTGCGCCAGTGCAGCAAAAAGATGAGAACTACAATCGAAACGGTTATCATTTCTTCAATCAAGGTTCCTTTTACTGACTCTACTGCCGCTTCAATCAGCTCGCTGCGGTCATAGGAAACCTTAAATTTGACGTTTGGCGGAAGCCCTTTTTCGACTTCCTTCATCTTGATTTTTACGTCCTTGATAACAGCATCAGCATTTTCACCGTAACGCATCACCACGATTCCACCCACTACTTCGCCTTCACCATTTACATCGAAAATGCCCAAACGGAGCTCTCCACCCATTTGAACGGTTGCTACATCTCTTACCCTCACAGGAATGGAGCCATAATTTCCTACGGGTATATCTTCAATGTCTTTGACATTTTTGATGTAACCCAATCCCCGCACGATGTAGGCCATGTCTGACATTTCAAATTTTCGACCGCCTACATCATTATTATTCTTACGAATAGAATTCAATACATCCATCAGCGGGACATTAAAGTAATTAAGCTTGTAGGGGTCAATGTTGATTTGATACTGTTTGCCAAAGCCGCCGAAAGAAGCCACTTCACTAACCCCTTTTACGGTTTGTAGGGCAAATTTGACATACCAATCCTGTAAGGCTCGTTGCTCCCCTAAGTCCATGCCCGGGGCTTCGAGGTGATACCAAAAAATGTGTCCTACACCTGTGCCATCGGGGCCTAATGAAGGCGTTACTCCCTGTGGAAGTAATCGTTGGGCATAATTGAGTCGTTCCATCACTCGTGTTCTTGCCCAATAGACATCTACATTGTCCTCAAAAATGACGTAAACAAAGCTCATCCCGAACATAGAAGTACCCCGTACATTTTTGATGCTGGGTATTCCTTGTAAGTTTGAAACCAATGGATAAGTGATTTGGTCTTCAATGAGTTGAGGACTACGACCCATCCATTCAGTGAAAACAATGACCTGATTTTCGGACAAATCCGGGATAGCATCAATGGGGTTTGTTCGGACAGAATACACGCCCCAACCGAACAAGCCCAACGCCAGTACCATCACAATCAATTTGTTGTGCAGGGCAAAATGAATGAGTTTTTCTACCATACTATTTCCAAATATTTACTTTATTGTCATGTCGTTATTTTACTTCGCATTGCTATTTAAAACCAGCCCTTTTATGATGCCATTATCCTCCCATGTACAGAAAGCCTGTTGCTCATTGAGTATAGCGACTCTCGGAAATCTACCAGTACCTAATGTCATCGGTTCTTTTTGCCCAGATTGGCTCAACCAAATTTGACCTTGATTTTGCCATGCGATAAACGTGTTTTGGTTACTGGCCGCAATGGAAGCATTTCGCCCTTGGGCGAGGAATTGTTCAGGTTCGCCCAACTTTGCAGTGAATAGTTGATTTTCTCGCCGCCATACCGTCGTTAATACGCCGTTTGTATTCAAGCTGATTCCTCCACCGTCCATTGGGCAGGCGTTGAGTTTCCATGTTCCATTTCCCATTTTTACGGCGGGTTGAAAAGTGTTTCCTTCATCTTTTGAAGTCGTTACATACATATCTCGTGAACCACTAATCCAGTTCCTGAACATTACAACTACCTGTTTGTCTTTCATAAGAATGGAGGGCTGACAACACTCACAGACTGTCGAATCAGGTGAACGATAGATAAGTTTATTCTTACTCCACGTTTGACCGCCATCCTTAGAAATTGCGCCAAAAATCTTGTTTTTCTTATCGTCTCTCAGGTCAAGCCAAACCACAAAAAAAGTACCCTTACCATCGCTCGCTAAGGCATTGAAACCTTCTTTGGCAATTTCTGGTATATCATTGATAATAAGGCGGTTTTGCCATTTGCCTGTTTTACGATTAAGTACGTAGGCATACAAATCACCCTTCTTATCTATGGCAGTAATCACCGTGGAAAGATGAGAAGATGCAATTTGTGGCCCTCTTGACACGCCTAAATGCAATCCCGGCAAGCTGTCAACCAAGCTTGGCATCGTAAAAGACTGACCTTTATTTTGGGAAGAAGCGTAATAAAACGCATTCCCCTTACCGAATACCATTTCTATGGATTCGTTTTCACCTACGTAAATGGCAGGTTGAATACCTTTGTTGGGGAATAGGGCTTGTTGCCCACGGGCGACCGTAGTGACAATGAAAAGTATTAAAATTATTCTACTAAGCATTGTATTGAAAGGTTAATGAAAATATTAGTCGAATGTGTATAAGGATACTATTTAACTTCAAAATTGAGCATCATCCCGTCATCTTCATGTTCGAGGTTATGGCAATGAAATACAAACTTCCCTGCCTTCTCAAACTTAGCGATAATCCATACTTTTTCGCCGGGCATGACCAAAACCGTGTCTTTCCATCCTTTTTCGTGGGGTTGGATATTTCCTCGTCCACCTGTTCGACTCGCAACTTGAAAAAACACACCATGTAAGTGCATGGGATGTGGTTCGTCACCCATTGTGTTGTCAAATTCCCAGATTTCGGTGCTGTTCAGGGCTACGCTTTCATCAATGCGATCCATATTGAAAATCTTCCCGTTAATCGTGTGCATCCCTTTCATAGCCATTGTTCCACCGTGGCTTCCAGAAGTCATGTCCATCATTACCCCAATATCGAAGGTGCGGGTCTTGGTAGCAGAAGCACTTGATAGAGACATTATAGAATTGAGCGAGGTTGGCATTTTGAATATATCCGTTTCAGTTTTGCTCACCATAAACTTCAAGATTTTGAAGGTTTGGCTTCCTTGTGAACTCACTCCCGAAAAAGAATTACTCTGCAAGTACACTTCGCTGTTGAGAGCTATTTTGCTAAAATCCACCAATAAATCAGCTCGTTCGCCTGGGGCAAGTAATAGACTTGTAACGGTCTCAGGAGCAGGAAGTAAGCCGCCGTCTGAACCAATAACCATGAAAGAATTGCCGTTGCTCAATGCTAAATTGTACATTCGTCCGTTTGAGCCATTCAAAACTCTAAGACGATACATTCGAGTTGTAACAGGCTGAAAAGGGGAGCTCACACCATTGACCGTAATGGTTTCCCCCATGTAACCAATCATTACCTCTTCTAAGGTTGGGCTATACATGATTGCCCCATTGGCATCCAATCGTTTATCCTGAATCACTAAGGGTAGTTCGTAGGCATCCGAAGGTAAATTCAACGCTTTTTCTTCGGGGCTTTCGACGATAAACATTCCTGCCAACCCTGTAAAAACTTGTTTACCCGTTTTTTCATGTGGGTGTGGGTGATACCAAGCCATGTTTGCCGCTTGGTCAATCTTAAAAGTATAATTGAAGGACTGCCCTGCCGTCACCATTTGGCTGGGGTGACCATCCATCGCAGCAGGTACAAGCAAACCATGCCAGTGAATATTAGTTTCTTCTGACAGGCCATTGGTAAAAGGAATCGTAACTGTACTGCCACGCTGTACCCGAAAAGTGGGTCCTAAAATGCCGTTTTTGTACCCCAATACTTGACTGGATTTTCCCGCCAAAATTGCGGCATTTTGACTGCGGGCATTCAGTGCTGTTCCCGAAGTAATAGTTTCGGGAATGGGTAAGCTCGTATTAAATGCACCCTCAACCACGGTAGGAGCCGTTGTCATATTCATTGTCGCCATGTCGTGATTCATACAACCAGACAACAAACTCTCGCCGACCAGCACTCCTGCCGTTCCAAATCCAAGTGTTTTTAAAAAATCGTTCCGTTTCATGTTTTTGTTTTTTGTTATACCTCGTCCAGTGGCTTCCTTTTCTTATCCCGAATTTTTCTAAACTGACTTGGGGTCATTCCCGTGATGGTCTTGAACTGTGCTGAGAGGTGAGCTACACTACTATAATTAAGTAAATCAGCGATTTGTGAAAGAGTCAATTCATCATAGACCAGTAGTTCTTTTACCCGTTCTAATTTCTGATTGATTAAATACTGCTCAATGGTAATACCTTCCACTTCTGAGAAAAGTGTACTGAGGTATCGGTAATCTCGACTTACTTTTTCCGTGATGTAATCCGAATGTTTCATCCGTCGAAGCCCGTCATTTTGGAGGTGAACCAATTCAACGATAACCGTTTTGACTCGCTCAATTAGCTGTTGTTTTTTGTCACTCAACAATTCAAAGTCATGCATTTGTAATCGTTCCGAAATTTGGCTGAGTTGCATTTCGGTTGCTGGCTTTTCGAGTACTACTTCGCCCAATTCGATTGCTAATACTTGGTGTCCAAGTGCTTCAAGTTCTTGACGAACCACAGTTTTGCAGCGACTGCACACCATATTTTTGATGTACAGTTTCATAATTTTTCTAAGAAACGTAGGTAGGAAGACATGATAAATTAGGTAATCATGGTGAAAAAGAAAACACCAAAAAGCAACCCGAAAGGTTGCCATCAGCCCACAGTGGGCATTTTACCTAATCAAATCAGGAAGGATTGTACAAAAATGAGCATACTACGCCCGTGAAGTGGTGGCGCAGGGCTGTAAAAATGCGGTAAACGGAACGAAACGGTTTGACTAAGCCAAGCCCTTGAAGAGAAATAAATAGGATTGAAAATAGATACTAAATCAATGTGCTGACTTATGAAATGTACCGAACTGCCGTCAGCCGAAGGGGTTTGAATTTTATAGTAAGACACTTTGTCCGAACAGCACTTGCTACGCTTAAAACTGTCTCCACACCCAGACCTTTTATGACTGGCTTTATGGCTTACTTTCTGACATTTTTCTTCATGAACAAAAGAAACTGTCTTTGTTCCCTTCATCAAACACCAATGCTCATACATAGCAAACCCTGTGCTGGCAAACAACACTTGGATGGCTAAGTAAAGGCAAAATGTGCGCTTGATGATTTGCTTCATTACACTATGCTTTGATAGCGACAAATGTACGAATATGCAAGGGAATAGAAGGTTACATTTTTTTCGATACTTTTTACATAATTTTCAGATTAAACGAAGGAAACGCTAATACCACCTTATAAGAAATGTAATCGTAATAATTTTTTATTACTTACGATAACCTTTACTTATCGTAAGTAATAATATCTTTGTGAAAAACTTAAAATTATGTCCCGAACAGAACTTGAAAAACTCATCTACGTCAAACACCCTCACAAGCAGACACAGCAAAATCAGATAGACGCCTTGGTGGAAAGCCCTTCCGACCGATTTGACTTCTTGGTCTTATTCTTCAATTTTGGAAATGCGTCGTATCGCTATATGAGCCTTGCCAGAGGTGAAGAGACGATTGAAGATTTTGAGGATTGGTTAGAAGGCTTGCCCGAAAGAGTAAGAAATACTTTTAGGAAGGAAGGTTTTGAAGCGGCGAAATCTACTTGGCCATTTCGGCGTCATGTGATGGAGCGTCGTGACCTTGGGATGGATGAATATATCAAAAGTTTGTTACGTCCAGCTGATTGGGAAAAGTGGAATGAATACAAAAAAAGCGATGGAGATGACCAATGAAATCACGGAAATTGAGATAGGTCGGTCTTTCCCTGTCAGTGAAGTGCTTTTTCAAAAAATGGCCGACTACGCCCGCAAGGGTTTAGAGGGGGCGGCCAACACCCAACGGGCCTACAAATCGGACATTAAGGATTTTAAAGGCTGGTGCGTTGAACATGGTCAAACTGACTTACCCGTTTCAGCTGTAACGCTGGCCGCTTACGTGTCGCATTTAGCTGATACCCACAAGTGGGCAAGCATCAATCGAAAATTGGCAGCAATTAGTAAACTACACGAACTAAGCAATTTGGACTTGCCTACCAAAGACAAAGCTTTTCGTGCAGTGATGGAAGGCATCAAGCGTACCAATGGCGTTCGACAAAAGCAAGCTCCTGCTTTTAAGATGAAGGACTTGAAAACTATTTTGCAAGGAATAGACACAAATACTAACGCAGGTTTGCGTGACAAATGTTTGTTGTTAATTGGATTTGCAGGAGCTTATCGCCGGTCGGAATTGGTGAGTTTGAATATCGAAGACGTACAATTCAATGAGGATGGAGTTATTATTTCCTTATCAAAGAGTAAGACTAACCCATACGGCGAATCGGAGGAGAAAGCTTTTTTTTATAGCCCAGAAGTCGATTTTTGCCCGATACGAAATCTAAAAAATTGGATTGGACGTTTGGAGAGACCAACAGGGCCACTGTTTGTTCGAGTGCGAAAAGGCGATAAAATCACGGAAGAACGACTTAATGACATGACTGTTTATGACACAGTCAAAAAGTATATAGGTGGCCGATATTCAGCCCACTCCCTTCGAGCATCGTTTATTACAATTGCCAAAATCAATGGAGCCGATGACTCAGAAATCATGCGCCAATCGAAGCATAAAACAAGTGCTATGATTCAGCGATACACCCGTATCGAAGACATCAAGCAACATAATGCCGCTACAAAGCTGGGGTTATAAGTTGAAAGAAATTTATGAATTAGGTAAAGCACTTTGATTATCCATTCTCAGTAAAATAATAGCCCCCGAAATAATGGTCAGTACACCAATAAACGTAATGGACATATTCACACCGAAGGCATCAGCGACTGTGCCTGTCAATAAAGCTCCGATGGCATACCCTAAATCTCGCCAGAAACGAAATGTTCCTAAACATTCGGCTCGTTGCGTTGGATTGGTGTAATCAGCAATAGCACTTAGGAATGTTGGATAAACCAGTGCAGTACCCAACCCCAAGGTGACTCCTATGAGTATAAAATGGGTAAATGTAGAAGCAAAAGCCAAAAACAGAATCGCTAAGCCTTGTATCAGCATCCCCCAGAATAGAAGTAGCTTTTTGGAATAAATATCAGATAATCTTCCCGTAAATAACTGACCGATTCCCCAAACCGAAGGATATACCGCTGCAATCGCCCCAATAGTGGTAGGTTCAAAGTGCTGATTGAGCAACAGTAAGGGGAGAAGCCCCCATATCATACCATCGTTAAGATTATTGGTCAAACCTGCTTGGGTAATGGCATTCAACGATTTATGCCGAAAGGAGGTATCTAAGAATGGATGAGGGAGAAGAGTTTTGTTATTTAATTGTGTTTCTTTTAATACGTGATGTCCCGTGTCTTGAACCTTAAAAATGCTTATTCCAAGCCCTAAAAACGAAAATAAAATACCGATATAAAAAGGGTAAGGTCTAACGCCATATTGTTCGGCCAGAAAGCCAGTCAGAAAAGCAACTACTCCAACAGATAGATACCCCGCAAACTCGTTGATGCCAACCGCCAAGCCACGGTTTTTGTCGCCTACAAGGTCTATTTTCATTACAACTGCCATGCTCCACGTCAATCCTTGGTTAATGCCGAGTAAAATATTGGTTAGCACAATCCATGTCCAACTTTCGGCATATATTAGCATAAAAGGAATAGGCAATGCAAAAACCCAGCCTAAGACAAGTAATTTCTTTCGACCGAAAACATTTGCCCATTTGCCCGTAAAATAATTACAAATCGCCTTTGTGATTCCAAAAGTAATGATGAATGAAAAAATGGCGGTCTTGGACCTAATGCCAAATTCTTGTTCAGCAAGTTGGGGTAAAACTGTACGTTCAAGACCAAGCATACCACCTACAAAAGCATTGACAATCACTAAGTACGAAAATTGTTGCCAGTTTTCCCGTAACCCCTGTTGTATATTTTTCATAGATTTATTGAACAGCACAGCGGTTTGCGCCTGCTTCTAAATCTGCTTGTAAATAATTAGCAGGAGTAGGCGGCAATTTTGACAAAATAGCTTCAATGAATTTCTCTTTTTCGAGCGATAGCAGCTTAATTGACTTTTTGATTTGGCCTAAGTTTGCTGAAACAATCTCTTGACCGATTTCAATTGACTTTGAGGTATGGGCAGGTAAAATCTTAATATCATCGTTTAAGATTGCAATCAAGTGGAGCGAGTCATAAAGCATCGCAGCTTTCAACCATGTTTCCTGTTCGTTGGCTTTCAAATCAGGTCGTCCAACGCTATCTGTAAATAAAGTATCTCCTGTCAGTAAAGCACTGTTTTCAATTAGAAACGAGGTACTTTCAAGAGTATGACCTGGGGTATGAATGACCTTTATGGTTGTTTTTCCTAAATCCAGTTCTACGCCATTTTTAATAGGTGTAAAGTTATAATTAACATTTGCCAAATCAATCATCAAATGTGCTGCTCCCGTGACTTCCGCTAATTCCTTGGTTCTCGAAACATAATCTGCGTGGATATGGGTATCGGCTACTTTTTCGATGACATACCCATGTTGAGCAGCAAGGTTCAAATAAATGGAAGGGGGAAGCGAGGCATCAATAACCATTGCTTTCTCTCCTGAACCTATTATATAGGATAAACACCCTTTTGCTAATCGCCTGACTTGGATGATTTTAACGTTGCCGAGTTCTATAATAGCTGTATCCCAAGCAAAATTCCATGCTTTCATGCCACCTTCAAGAGAATAAGCGTCATAGCCATTTTCGGATAGTAATTCAGCGGCAAAAAGGCTTAGGTTTCCACCGGCACATAAGGTAACAATGGGGAATAATTTATCCAAAAGCAAAAAGTCGAATGCGTCTCTGTTTCCTGCCTTTAAATTTTCGTAAACGTCTAAGTGAATACTTTGTGGAATGTGCCACTCGGTTCTTTCGGATAAAGGGCGAATATCTAAAATAGATACTTTTTTATCTGCTGTTAACCAATCACTCAGCGTCTGGGTATCAATTGTTTTGACTGTTGCCATTGTAAATGGGGTTTAATTCTTCACAAAGGTCAGGCAACCAAAAATACAATCCTTTTACATTTGTTAAATAATCATTTAATGTTAGCTCTAATCCGACTCAAACTTACCTGTGTTATACCCAAATAAGAAGCGATACATTTGAGGGGAACCCGTTGTATAATGTTGGGGGTGTCTTGCAGAAGAGCCAGATAACGCTCCTCTGCGGAGTGGAATTGGATACTTTCGATTCGGTTGACTGTTTCGACATAGGCGCTCTCAAAAATTTTCCTGAATAGTCGTTCAATTGCTGGGAAAGTATCATAAAGCTGGAACAACTTGGTAGCATTGATAGCGATAATTTCGGCATCTTCCACAATTTGAATGGCTTTTCGAGAGGGAGTACCCGTAAAAAGACTTTCGACTCGTGCAATTATGGTGTTCTCTGGCGAAAAAGATTCGGTTATGTCAATGCCGTCTTTATAATAATAAATTCGTGCGATGCCTTTTTTGACAAAATAAATGGTTAGGCAAGTGTGTCCGATAGATTGCAAATCTTCGTTTCTCTTGATAGTAATCATAGAACATATTTCAGTAATGGCTTTTTCAGCCTCTGGTGGCAATGCTTGAAATCGGTTAAAATACATCAAGAGTTCTTTCATGCTTTTTTTAATTGCCATTTGATTGAAAACGTTCCAATGCCTTTCTCAATTCCTCATTTTCAAGTACATACCGTTGCACTTGCCCTTTTAAATGGGCATTTTCAGAAAGTAGTGCCGAAATCATTTTCTCTGTTTCGTCATAAGGCATAGCTTCTTCGGCAGCTTTGGCTTGGTTAGCATAACCACGGCAAGTAGCTGAACAATACTTAGCCGTTGACCGACTGGCAAAGTAAATAATGCCACACCAAAGGCAGGTTTTTTCAAAGACTTTGGCGTTGTACTTGAAGTTGGAGCGATCTAATTGTGGCATAATAGTAAGCGGTTATCTTGTAGTAAAGATATAGGAAGGTTTTTATATATCAAAATTATATCGTGATAATTACGTTATAAAAACAAGTATTTACAATTATATATCTATATCGAAAAGTCCAATTTCTTCTTCAACTCTCGCCAATCAGGCATTAATATAGTTTGCAACTCGTAAAAAGCTGCGTTATGATATGGAATTACCAAATGACACAACTCATGCAAAATCACATATTCGATACAGGCTTTTGATGTTTTGACAAGATTAGGATTGAGCAATATATTTCCTACGTTGGTACAACTTCCCCAGCGTTTGGGCATTGATAGTAGTTTGAAATTAAGATTTGCTTTAAGCTCTTCTTCCAACGGTAATTTTTCAAGACACTTCTTAAAAACAGGTCCAAACTTTTCTTTCGCTTTTACTCGATACCATTCTTCTAAGGCTTTTTCAATTACTGGTTTGTTCGTTTTATCAAGAGTATAAATCTCAATATATCCCCCACGAAAAATCACTTCTCGTTTCTCGGATTCTATTACTTTTAGGCGATATTGACGACCTAAATAATAATGGGTTTCACCCGAAATGTACTTTCTTGGAGTTGTTTTTGGTTGAAACTGTTGGAAGGTATCCAGTTGTTTTATTATCCACGCTGCCTTGCGGTGTACCTTCGCCTTGATTTGCTCAATGGCAGTATCTGTTGGGGAAATAACGGTTATTAATCCGTCAGGAAAAACAGTAATTGATAAACTTTTACGCTTTCGATATTCAATCGAAAACACAATTTCTACTGAGCCAAATTTGATACTATGATTTTCCATTGAAACGAACTTTGGCAATGCTAATAAACTTTTCAATCAAATCGTCCAGCATACTCGTATTCCACTCTAAGCCATAATCGCTCTTAAAATCCCACAGTAAATCATCAAAAGCCGTTCTCATTTTCCCTACTACTTCGCTTTTATTCTGCCAATCAACAATAGCAACTCCACCAGAAAACACAGTTTTTTGAATAGCCTCATCAATATAAAGTGCCAACCATGTTGTTTGCTCTATTAAAGCGCCTGTACTTATTTTTTCTGCCAAAATTCTATAAATAGCCTGAGCTGTATCTCTGCCTTGGAGTAACTCGGGGATATCATCTGCCTTGCGATTTAAAACAGCCTCCTTGATGTCATTAACTTTATTCAAAAATTCAATTTCATTAATCCTCTGTTGCCGATAAGCTTCTAAGGTATCTTTTATCATTTCCGAAAATCGCTTGTAAAACGTAGGGTCTTCCTCCATTTTTTCTGTAATCGTCTTTTGTGTTCGGCTCGCAATAGCGTGTGCCTTCGATGCTGCACCCGTTATTTTTTGAACTTCTTCTTCAAATTTTTCTCTGTCAAAAATATTGACCTGTTCGGTAATACTGATGATTTCATCGGCGGACACATGGGTATCAATCAACTTCTGTATTTGCCCTTCAAACTGTTTGTAGTCAATCTCTAATGAATAAATTTGAATAACTGATTGCCTCAGGTTTTGAAAAAACAAAAGGTCGTGCTTATATCGTTCTTGATCGTATTCAGGGGTTTGGGTAACAAATTGATAAGCAGAAAGTGCCATTTTAAGTAACCGAGCAAAGCGAGATAGTCTTTCAAAAAACAAAGTTCGTAAAGCCTCATCGGAAAGAAAGTTTTCATAAGCTGCTGAATCTTTCTTGTTCGATATGGTTTTGAATATATCCCAAACCATAGAATGGGCCTGCGGTAATTGCTGAATCTCTTCTTGAATGTCTGTAATCGTATCTTCTAAATCTTGATTATCGTAATCCTCATAACTGGTATATAGTTGAAGGGTACGATTCAATTCTTCAATTACACCGTCATAATCAATAATGTAACCGAACTCTTTTCCCGCATACTTTCTATTTACACGGGTAATAGCCTGAAAAAGCGTATGTTCTCTCAATCTTCGACACAAATACAGCACTACATTTCGTGGGTTATCGAAGCCTGTCAATAATTTATCAACCACAATGATAATCTCGGGCGTATCATTTTTTTTGAAGGCTTGCCGTAGGGTTTCATCATACTTTTTGGCTGTACCGTATTTGTCCATCATCTTTTTCCAGTGAATCAACACCTCGTCGCTAATGTGTCCGTAGGCATCTTCTATTCCTTCTCGGTCGTCGGGTGGCGATACCAATACTTCACTGGATACCAGTCCAATTTCGTCTAAAAACCGCTTATACCTCACGGCAGCTTGCTTGTTGGGAGCTACTAATTGCCCTTTAAAACCAGTTCTCTGCCAGTTGTCTTTATAGTGTTGCGAAATATCCCAAGCTTTGGCATAAATAATCTGCTCCCCTGCGGTAAGCGCATCTTGACGACTAAATTTTCGCTTCAAATCGGCTCGCTGATAGTTATTCAACGGCTCCGAAATTTTATTGAAATAATTATCTAATGGCCTTTCGTTTACATTGAAAAGTGGCGACCGCCCCTCAAACAAAAGCGGCACTACTGCCCCATCGGCCACGGCATCAGATACGGTGTAGCTATCTATGATACCGCCAAACTTAGCAGCGGTATTCTTTTCTTTTTTCATTAAAGGCGTACCTGTAAATGCGATAAAACAAGCGGTTGGCAGTACCCGTTGCATTTTTACATTCAGCGTGCCGTATTGGGTACGGTGTCCTTCATCTACCAGTACAAAAACATTTGGAGTAGTAATGGCCTCCGACATTTTTTTAACGGCAGCCTCAAATTTGTTGATAATGGTTGTAACGATAGCATCCGAGCTTTGGCTTAAATAAGCTACTAAATCGTTGCCTGTTTTGGCTTGTACTACTTCTTTATCGCACTTGGCAAAGGTTTGGTAAATCTGGTCGTCTAATTCTACACGGTCAGTTACTAAAATAATTTTTGGATTCGGAATTGTTTTTTCCATGGCCAGCAACTGCGCAAGCATGACCATCGTGTAAGATTTACCACTCCCCTGCGTATGCCAGATTACTCCACCTGACCTTACCATAATTCCTTGTACAAAGGGCGATGGTCTTGAAATTTTCAATCGCTCTAAGGTCTTACGAACGCCAAAATATTGCTGGTATCGAGCTATGACTTTGGCTCCTGCATCATAGACTATAAAGTTGAAAATCAAATCAAAAAGCCTTTCGGGGCGGCAGGTATTATATAGTAATTCGTCTTGACTTGTAATACTCCACTGCGCTCCAATTGCTTCTCTATATGGGTTTTCTTGCCCTGCTCGTTCTTCATTACACAATAGGTTTTCCCAATAAATTGTATTGTTAATACTTTCGTTTTTTAGCGTCTGCAAGGTCGTTTTTTGATTTTCTTCGGCCTGTCTGTTAGTATATTGCTCTCGCCATGCCCCCCAAAACTCTTCTTCGGTGGCAGTGGTACCATATTGTGCAGTATTTTCGCATAACGCCATACAAAGCTGTGAAAACACGTATAATCCACGAATGCCGTCTTCGTTTTGATTGCGTAAATGTTGTGATATGGCCTGACTGAGCGGTTTATCAATCTTTGGGCTTTTGCACTCAATAACGACCAACGGAATTCCGTTGACATACAAAATAATATCAGGACGGTAGTGACTGGTGGCAGCCCCATCAGAACGATTGGAACGTTGAACACTGAGTTCTTCGGTTACATGAAAGACATTATTGGCAAGGTTTTTCCAGTCTATATAGTGGAGTGTGTAGCTTTTTCTATCTCCCAAAATAGTTTCCTCAAAACTCTTCCCCAGCGTCAGAAGGTCATAGATGTATTTGTTTGAGGCCATAAAGCCCTCTTGTAATGGGTAATCTTGTAAAGCATAGATAGCATTGCTTACGTTAGTTTCTGAAAACTGATGTTCTCGGTTTTTATAGCGAAAAGAATTGTTTTTGTGTATTTGTTCTCGCAAAACCCCCTCCAATAATATACCGCTGGTCTTCCCGCCCCGAAGTCGCAGTGCTTCGGATGGGGTAAGATACTTGTACCCTATGGCTTGTAAGGTAAATAGGGCAGGTATTTGGCTGATGTCGTCTTCTCGAAAGGAGGGATTCATAATTTTAGACGTTAAACAATGTACTTCTTCTATGATTTACGGCGGTTAAACAGGTACTATTTTTTTTAAAAAGGTTAATAGGTGGGAAAATGTTTACCTAAATGCTTATGCCAAAGCTGGATTGCTTTCTCTTTCTTTGTTGTTTTAACAGCGATTTCTCCATCTTCTATTAGGGCATCAAGATGGTGAAAAAATGCCTGTCGCTTTGACAATGTATTTATATTTCTCAACAAGTCGTCATGTGGTTTTACGGGCATATTACAACTAAAACCCCTTTGAAGAGTTTGTCTGATATTTATGATGGTTGCTAAAAATGCTATATCATCTCGGCTGTGCTTTTCGTGATGGGTAGCTGCCAAAACAGTCATCGCTACTCCTTTGGGCATTTCAAAATCCTGTCCATAATGGGTTGCCCAACCTTTTAGGTAGCGAATAATGTGCGTCAATTGCACATTTCTACTGCCCTTATTGTCTTTATACCATGCCTCAAATTCGGTTGCATCACTCGAAATCCAACCGTTTCGAGTAGCCAATTGTGGATTGCGCTCTCCCCTTAGCTGTTCTAAATAGAAAATAGGTACATCAATGTGGATTTTTGATTCTTCACGATAAATTACTCTTACGCATTTATTCTTACGAGTAGGGGCATAAGTAGTACGTAAATCATAAAGAGCATCATATACTCGCTCAATCAGTGTAGCGGGCTGTACATTGGGTTTGGGATAAAAATAAATCCCAAAATCTATATCTACTGTATCGCCTTGCTTTCGAATCATGGTGCTGATGCTTTTTGAACCTTGTACCTTGAAGCCCTTTACATTATACCCTTCCCTTTTATCGAAATACTTTCTCAGTTGTTTTTCTACCCCATATTGGGCAGTTTTCAAGCGATTAAAGGTAGTTGGCGGTATATCCAAGTTACTCCGATAAGTAATGAATTGTTGATGACAATTTGCCATGACGTTGTCATTTTATAATTACTAAGTGTACACTTCGTTTTGTGTTTTAGGGTGATTTAATTGATTTTTACTGTACATTATGCAAAAATCATTGTACTTTATTTAGAAATGTTTAAGTATTTAAACACTTTTGCACTAAGCTGACTCGGTCTGACCCTTGTCTGTATCGGTCGGACTGCCGAAGCAGCCGCAACAATCAAAAAAGCTTTTGAGCCTTGGTTCGTAACCAGGGCTTTTATCTTGTTGTTACCCGCACTTTCCCCGTCAATAGCTGCTGCATCAGGCCTCGTTTTTGCGTTTTGAGTTTTTCCAAATACACCTCCGTTTGCCGTAGCTCCGCATCGGCAGCGTTCAGAATGGCGGCAATGCGGGTTTGCTCGGTGAATGGAGGTAGGTGTATTTTTAGTTTTTCAATATCACGTGAATACAAATGAACAACACTTTGTCCTTGTCCAAAGGCTCGAATCTGCTTTCTTACAAAAGCACTATTTATGATGTAAGAAAGAAAAATGCTATCACCACCCTGAGGACTGAAAATAATTAAATCGCCACCAGCATAAACCTCGTCAGTTCCAATAAACGCAACTGCTTTACCAATATCTTCAAGCGTTTCACCAGAGCCAGCAAAGAGAATATCATTTTGTTTAATTTGTTTACTTGAAGAAGCCGTCTGCTCCGAAATGAATGAATGATATTTTCTTATGACAAAATGATGAACTGTATAAATTTCTCCATATCGAATACATGGAATTCCATTTTCAATCAGTTCTTCTTTTGTTATGCCTGAACCCTTAGAAAAACTCCCCACCTCCCCCAACCTCACCTCTTTCCAGTCGGGTTTGGGGCTGAGGAGTTGTTGCATCAGTCCTTTTTTACGTTTTTGGAGAGCGTTGAGCAGGGCGTTGGTGGTTTGGAGGGCGGCATCCCAAGTACCCAAGATAGTCGCTATTTTCTGCTGTTCAGCCAGGGGGGGGAGTTTTACGGGAAGTCCTTTGATAAGTTCTCCGTTTAGATTTTCTTGATTTCCCACGTTACTTAGCCCTCTAATTTCTTCATAACGACTGGCTAAATTTTGAAAAACAAAATCTGTAATAGTCTGTCCATTGTTTAAAATAATTGCTGCACACGCCTGATTAGTAGCAGCTTCCATACCCAATAGTGCTACTTTACCCCGTGTTTTCCCTTGCCCATACATAGCCATCAGTATAGTACCAATTGGGAATAATTTGGCCGATGAATTTGACAAACCTTCTTCCGTAATATACTCTTCTGACTTTTCAATTACGTTAAAATCAATCAATGAAGTTGAAATCCAAGGATATTCACCATTCCAATAGCTGGGTTTACTTCTATCTGGTGTTCCACCTGATGTAATCTTCGCAATTTCCCCCAATTTTTTAAGGGACCAGCCGTTGGGGAGGGAGTTTTTGGGGTTGTGCATGGGTGTAAAATAGGTAAAGAAATTGGTTTTTTTGTTTACTTGTTTTGAGAATAGGTAAAGAAAAACGGCGTTTTGGTTACAGTTTAAGAACATTCATGATTGTTTCAAAAAGCCGTTGATTGATATAAATTGATAATGATGGCATTATTAGGGTTGGTTTGGGCAATACCTTTCAGTTCAGCCAATCTCTGATGTGCCTTAGCCGTTTTTTTCAATACTACTCTTGTTTCGATGTCTTGGGGTAGTGGCAGTAGCGGTATGGTGTACTCCATGTTGGGCTTGATTAGCGTTTCAATAATTTGGGTAGTAATACACTAAATCTTTTCTTTGATTCTACCTCTACTTTGATGGGTTGTTCGTGCTCAATTCCACCACCCTTCCAATCGCCAGTAGCTACCCAGTTTTCGTAATGATATAGCCATTCTGATGCCCAAGGGACAATGGTTCTTACAATCCACAAACCGCTGTGCCATTCGTTATTTTTGGGATAATAGAGACAAAGCTCCTGTTTGGTCTGTGAATATACATGAGGGAGTTCTTTGCCATCGGGAATAATTAACGGTGTATGTACTTTGGTAATTGGCGGTTTACCTTGAAAATACGTGACGCTTATTTGATAAAGTTGGCTGATAGGATTGGGTTGTAGGTAGCCTTTCCACCTAATACCCAAACCGTGTGCCAGCACCGTAAAATCAGACAAGGGGAACAAGGCTTTTAACCTTGCTCCCTGCATTATAGGGGTCAGCTTTTTAACCTTTATCGCTCCCATACGGATTGTGTTGGGTTACAGGTACACTTTTGGGAGTCTGTTGTGAGCTCAAAATGCCCGTTCCTGCCGCCATAAAGAGACGATTGGCTTCTCGTTCTTTCAACGTTTGTTCAGCTACCTCATTAAGGGCTTTTTTCACTATGTTTTCACCAAAGTACTGTTGCAACGGTACTGCAAGTTCGGGTAGTCCACGTTTTTGAGCGAGCTGGTCAAAGTCTCGCTTAGCTCGGTTGAGCCATTCAAAAAACAATTCTTCCTTTTCGGGGTTTTCTGCCCATTTATCAGCAAAGTTTTCAAGTGGATTTACGGGATTTTTAACAACTTTATTACCTTGCTCATCCAGCTCGATAAAACTTGCCATTCGGCTCAATACATTGCGTAGGGCTACAAAAATATCGGTTTCATTTTGGTAGGCTTTGGCCGCAAGGGTGGTGATTATTATTGAAATGGGTGAATTGGGGTTATCTCCATAGCGCAAATCTCGGTGCCGCTTCAAAAGTTGCACTACCCGTTGTAGAGGGGTTTTTACTCGGTACTCAGGTACATCGTCCACACTCATTTTCATTTGTTCCGCCAAAAGCATACGTCGGCGATCAAACTCCACTTTCATAGTCTGTAAAAACCACAGTGCGTAACCTTCGGGATTACTTTTGGGAAAATCAATATCGGTATCCCACATTTCATTGTCAGTAATACAAAGGACATAAACGGCCAGCGAACGAGGTACGGCCAGTTGTGTAGTGAGTTGTTGAATATACTGAGCGCTGTCGGGAATAGACGGTACGATGTCTAAATGAAAACGAAATTGGTCATTGTATTGCAGTCGCCAACATCTCCGTTTTTCGGGCGCAAGCATACGCTTGTAGGTTTCATTTGCTTTCAGGCGGTCACCTACTACTTTTTTTAACCACTGTTGCGAAATTTGGCTTTCAGAAATATGTAGTTTACAGGTCAAATCAACGTCGTATTCTTCATCTTCCAAAAGCGGACGAATCACTGTGCCGTACCTAAATGACCCTTGTGGGCTAATATGTGGGCGGTAGGGTCTTAATGGAGAATCGGGGGCATCTAACCAACTTGCTACGGCTTGGTAACTGCGGGTAGCAATTTCATACTGGTTATCGGTAAGGTCTAATTTTTCGGCAATTTTATCAAGAATTTTGCTGTACTCTCTGTCTATTTCTGGGGTCATTTTTAATCAATTTTGATTGTTTGGTAAAACCCACCAGCTGGGTTTTGAAAATTTTGGTCGTAAACGAGCATCGGCAAGTCTGCCTTCGGCATTCTTACTCTTCCCAATTCAATTGCCATGGCACTGGGCATTGCAGGGAATACGTGAATGAGGTTATTTTGACCATGGCGGGCCTTTATTTCATTCAAGAGCAATCGCAATTCCGTTCTAAACCGTGCCAATTGCTCTCTGTTTCTCAGAAAGTCATTGTTGGGTTTGTTCACTGTAAATGTCCAAATTGAACATTCCTCACCTAATACGCTCACGATACGGTCTTCCGTAATCGTAGCGCTCAACGCAAATACCAAAGCAACGGTTGGGTAACTATTTTGAGGTTTAATTACCTCAAAAGTTACCTCGTCCATTTCATTCAACCACTTCCATGTTTTCGGCTCTCGATGAAGCTGATAAACCTCCGTTGGGTGTAATTCACCCAATAGGCTACCCAGAAGAATCAGTAAGGGCTGGGGAGCTAACCCAAAGACTGATAGGTGTTTAATTGTACCTGATTGCCTTTGGCGTTTTACGTAATTATCAAAATTTATCCGCAAGTTCTCCTCTTCACATTCCCAAAATCGTTGAGTATGATCAAGGATTCCACTATTTGTCAACCCAAGTTCTATTCCCTTTTGGCTTGATGGATAATGTGTGTCAATGATTGTTTGATGTGCCATTTTATAGCACAGCGGTGAATCATGCTTTCCTATGTTTGCTCCAAAAAGCAAGATTTCACTATGCTTATCTTGATCTATTCCTGTTTGTCTCTCAATCCGTTCTTCATGGATTTGTTTCATTTTGAGAAGTACATCTTCTGGATAATTTTTGCCTCCAATACCTTTTTCGTCAACTCTATTGTGACAATCAGCGCATAACAACATCAAATTGCTATATTCAGTACAAAGTAGCTTCGACTTTATCGGATCTCCACGTTCTCCACCTTCTTCTGCCGCAACAATGTGAGCTACGTATGCTTTATTACATTCTTTCATTGTTATATCATCCCTCCAAAGTTGCTTGTTACAACCTTCAAACTGACATCTTCCAGCTGCTTTAACCCAAAGCCTTAAAATTGTTTTAGGAGGTATGGGGGTTCTATTTTTTTCTTTTTTCGTAACTGTTTTCATGGCTATAATTATTTAAAATCCTAATTCCTGCAAATAGGCTTTCATTTGCTGCTTAATATCGGTCAATCGGTTTTCAAGATTATCAATCTCGTTTTGGGTGGCTTTCAGGTCTATTTCGGGTTCTTCCTCGAAGGTGTCCACGTAGCGGGGAATATTCAAGTTATAATCGTTTTGGCGTATTTCCTCAATATCAGCACGGTAGGCATACATAGTTTCAATAACTCCTACCTCTGATTTGGACGTTTGAAACGCTCTGTATGTTTCTGTAATATGATTGATATTTTCGAGGCTGAGTGAATTTTGGTTTTTGCCTTCTACATATTCTTTGGAGGCATCAATAAAGAGCACATCTGAGGTTTGTTTGCCTCTATTAAACACCATGATGGCAGTAGGGATACCTGTCCCGAAAAATAGATTGGCAGGCAAACCAATGACGGCTTCGAGCACGTTGTCTTCGATAAGTTGCTGGCGAATCTTGCCTTCGGCTGCACCTCTGAACAACACGCCATGAGGCACAACTACACCCACTTTACCTTTGCCTTCGTAGGCAGTTTCTATCATGTGGCTAATAAAGGCGAAATCACCTTTTGATTTTGGTGGAACTCCCCGCCAAAAACGATTATGGCGATCATGACCTGCATCTTCGGCTCCCCACTTATCGAGTGAAAATGGCGGATTGGCTACCACAATGTCATACTTCATCAGGTTGTCGCCTTCCAGCAATAGCGGGTTATTGATAGTGTCGCCCCAACGGATGGTAGCATCGTCCATACCGTGCAAAAACATGTTCATACGGGCAAGCGCATACGTTGAGCCGTTTACCTCTTGGCCGTAGATGGAGAAATTATTAGAGCCAATTTTTTGAGCGACTTTAATCAATAAAGAACCAGAACCGCAAGTAGGATCACAAATGCGATTACCAGGCTGGGGGTTCATTAAGGCTGCCAAAAGCGTAGCGATTGGTGAGGGGGTATAAAACTCCCCTGCCTTCTTACCTGCGTCAGAGGCAAAACGTTCAATCAAAAATTCATAAACATCGCCAATAACATCAGCCGACTCCAAATGAGATGGCGTGAGATCTACATTTTTAAAGTCTTCGATGAGGTTTTTCAGTCGTCTGTTACGGTCTTTGGTCTGCCCTAAATTGGCCTCTGAATTGAAATCAATATTCCGAAATACGCCTTCGAGCTTAGTGCGGTTCGAGTCTTGCAACTCTTCCAGTGCTTCGTTGATGAGTTCGCCAATGTTGGGTTCGCTGCGATTAGTATAGAGATAATCATATTGGCAATGTTTGGGCAATTGGAAACGCTCGTTTCGCATGGCTCTTTCGGTCCGTTCGATGTTGCCATCGTAGCGGTTCAGATGGTAGTTATAGCGGTCTTTCCATAAGTCGGACAGGTACTTCACAAACAGAAAAGTCAAGATATAATCTTTGTACTGACTGGGGTCTATTACACCCCTGAATGTATCACAGGCTTTCCAAACGGTATTGTTGATTTCGGCTTGGGTAATGATTTTAGACATGATCTTGGGTTATGATTTGAGTGAATATCCCGTGAAATAGTTGTTCTTTTTTTTCCAGTAATTGAATTGTAATTGCTCGTTCCTGTTGGTAAATGTGGTGCAATTGAATGATTTCTTTTTGCTCAGCCAACGAAATTGTAGGTACAGGCAGCTCTTGGAACTCTTTTTTGTTCAAAACAGGCACAGTCAAAGTAGAGCTAATCATGGCTTTTATTTTTGACTGAGTTGCTGGGTGATTCAGATAGATGGCAAGAAACTGAGGCAAGATGGTTGTATCTTGTAGTCGAATCACAAAAAACAGCGAAGAAGCCACGGCAGGCAAATGATGTTCATTGATATGAAAAGCAGCATTTTTTAGCCCTTTGGCTGGTAAAAGTATGTCGCCAGAAGTTAAGAATTGTCTTTCGTTATTAATTTCAGTTGGGTTTATATAAGTTTTATCTTTGCCTAAAACCAGATTTCCATTGGCATCAAAGTCACCAATTTGCAAGTACAACACCCCGCCGGTTGTGCTTCTTTCTTTGGCATACAGACCAAAAAGGATTTCCGCTATTTCTTTAATTGGTTTCATAGTTTCTTAACAATACAATGATAATTTTTAGTTCAAAAATTTTAAATATTTTTTATTTTATTTTTATGTAATGATTATTTTTGACACAATCATTAGACTGAAACCCTTCTGAGAGAGCTTGGCAGGCATATAATTTTCAAAAAAATGTGTACTTGTTGCTGACAGACGATAACCGACTCCGAAATTGTGCTTCATTGGATGGTATCGAAGCCTGTGGTATCCTTTGGATTTTGGATGAATTGTTATCGGCAAATAAGCGACTATCCAGAGATGAATGTTTAAAAAGATTGGAAAGGTGGGGCTAATTTCTACTTTGTCCGACTTATTAGTGATTTTTTCTTGCTACTTCTGCCACTTCGTGTTCACCAAATGGCTTAACACTTATCAAATCACCTTTTCCCAATATTTGATTAAAAAAACAATCAGGTTCGCATCCATTCATAGAAACATTTTCGGACGTTCCTGTCATAAAATGATAGATTTGCTGCCCTAATTTAATTCCAGAGGGTGCTATGACAAGACTCAACAACTGCATAACTTCCATAGAAGCCAAATGAGAACTAAATACGAAAACATTCTCGTGAGAATCAACAACTGATTTATCAAGTAATCCTTCTATATAATTAGAATCATCAAGCAATCCCTGTCTTTCCAAATTAGCCCAGTGGGTTTCATACTGACCTGAACATTCCAGACAAGTCCGACCAACGCCAACCGTTTGTGTTTTCCAATCAGCACCCTTGATAACAGTATTCTTGGTATTTGTTCTCACCTTAATACCTCCATCTATAACTGGTATCAAATGGGCATAAGCAATAAAATTCAATACCTGTCTCGGCCAAGGTCGATCCACGCAACTAAACAATACATCGCAATCAAGTGATGCTCGAAAACCCATTTCCTCACAAATACTGAACTGATATTTATCAATGTGTATCTTTTCGGAACTGGCACTTCGTTTGAGAGATTTGGCAATCACATCAACTTTGGGTTTACCGATATCCTTGGGATAAACACCTACCAAGCGATCAAGGTTTTTTTCTTCCACTCTATCAAAGTCAATAAGCACAAATTTAGTAAGCCCCATTCGGCTAAGTACTTCTGCTACCATACTGCCAACACTACCCAAACCAACAATACCTATTTTTAATTGTGATAGCTCTTTTTGAGTCTGTTCTCCCCATGCAGAAATTGTTCTTATTTGTCGCTTAGGATTTATATGACTTTTCTGTTGTGGCAAGAAAGAAACTGATAGTTTTTTTCCTACAACTTTCACATTCTCACACCAAAGTCGATAATAAAATCGTCGTTTTATGGGATGCTTTCTCCAAAAACGAGCACTCCAAACCTCATCAATACCCAATGTCATTCCAAGTAATGGTAATTGTGTAGCCCCATATACCGTAGGACTGAGGCATTTTTCTGCGATTATATCATCTCTACTCATTCCTTGCCAGCCCTTAGCAGGATGGGAATGCAAAAATGCCAGCCCTTCACCCCTAATTTTAGCAATTTTCAAGGCTCTCTCAACATATTTGGAGAAAAAGGTTACATTACCATGCACTTCTCTATCCCCAGCTTCTGGTACTATGATAGAGGTTATAATTGCAGTAAAACGATTTATTCCACTGCTTGGTGCGTAAGTAACAAAACATAAATCTTCTTGGCCGTCCAGACGAATCAAGTGCTGCACTAATCCTTGATGCAATTCTTCCGTCAAAACTACGCTTCCTTCTTTCATAAATGGAACAAAAGATTTCGCAAATGCCCAAAGTAAGCCTTGACACTATGATTGGTTCTGTTCCAATCCGCAAATGGTCGACTCCAATAATGCCATTCGGTACCAAAATTATTATGGTTGATAATTTGATTATCTGGATTTATCCAACCAGCAGATATTGACTTAAAGTGTGGACCAGTCGGGCAATTCATTGGAAAGCTATCATCCACTTCCAGGCCAAGCCATACTTTCTTGCCAATATTCTTGCCTACTGATGCTTGATACTCAATAGTCAACTTATTACCCCCAAGCTCGACAGGCGTGTACCCAAGCTCTTTCAGTTCGTTGATAAAATCTATCCTTGCCATAGTTGCTTTCTGGGGTTAAGAAACTGGCATTGGCCCACTAAAAACACTAACAAATTGCATCCCAGCACAAATCATCTCAATTGGTTCCTCAGGAATAGATTGATACGACTTCTGTGTACCATCATCTAAAACTTGTACCAGAAAATAATCGCTGGGATTCAATCCCGCTGCCTTCAAAATTTCATTTGGAGTCATTTGGGATTTATCAGTCATTTCTGGTTCGGCATCAAGGGTGTAATTAAAAACCTCAGGCCCTTTGGTAACAAATCGCTCAATCCCAATTTTGGTCAAATCTACAACTTCATCCAAACTGATTTTTTCAAAATCACACCCTTTAAATTTCTGGTAAAGAGAAAAACATTTAACAGGCACATGCCCTGTTTCTTTCAAAATCTCAAAACCTATTACCCTCTCTTTTGTGAAAATATGGGGGTGTTGATCAACTAAAATACGGTACTTTTTTTCTTTGGGAGGCATAATACCTTTCTCCGCAAAAAGTGCTACATCTACAATGTCCTCTTGTTCTTGCAAGTCGGATGTAATCAAAGTTTCTTGTCTCATTTTATTTTATCGTTTATTTATAAAAGAAAAAACCGTGACAAATCAGATTGTCACGGTTAATACTTATATTTATGTGTGATAACACCGATACGAACTTAATATGTCGCAGATAATCGAAGATTTAAAAAAGGAATCGGATGAAGATTTGCTGGTCTATATATCTATGGTTGATGAGCCAGAAGTTAGAAACGTAGCTTTCACTGAGTTTCATCGCCGCTTCAAGGATTTTCTTTGGAATTTAATCACACAAATCTGTTCCTCTCATTACGATTCGGACGATTTGGCAAAAGCTGTTTTTCAAAATACATTGATTGCTGTTTATCAATACAGCCATACTTTCGATACAAATGGCGAAACTAACAGAGAACAAATAGCTAAAAAGCTATACGGTTGGTTGGCAACAATTGCCAAAAATGAAACAAAAAGACTTTTGTTAGAAAGTACAAATACCATCAACCGACAGGAAGATGATAGTATAGCATATCAAAACATGATTGCCAATGCGAAACAATCAGTTAAGAATACTTCTAAATATTTAGCTGCTGTTGAATCTGCTGTAAAACGACTTAGTGAGCGAGACCAACACATTGTTTTGACTTATTGGCAGTATTATGAACACGGAAATGGCTCACAAGCCAAAAATATGCCAGTAAGGGTTTTAGACGAACTGGCATCCAAGTATAGTACCACGAAGGCTAACATTCGTAAAATTATTGAGCGTGGAAATAAAGCCATTAAAGAAGACTTGGCTTCTTCTATTCCCAACCTCCAAACAACTCTGTAACCATGATACTTGATGACAACGAGACCCTATCTGGTGGTTTAGGGCCAGAATTTCAATCGGCATTAAGGAGTTTAGGCTATCTCTTTCCCGAAAATCCCGAAGAGCTTGACGATTTGATGACAAAGATAACTCAATTGCCTAAAAAGCCATTACCCCCAGAGCTACAAGATCCTATGCAACTACTTGCACAAGGACGGGTTAAACTCACAAAAATTTATAATTTAGGTGCTGATAGAACTATCCAAGAAAACTTGGCACAAGCTGCACGTGACGGGAAAGAAATTCCTGACGAAATATTAAAGTTGATGGAAGACGACAGAAAGAAAGCAGAAGACATTAAGAGAAACGATTAGATTTATGCTCACTTTTATGCGAAAGCGTCAAATTGCCCAATATGCAGATGCTGCAACATCGTATTATTTCAATCGTTACCCCGTTGATTCAGAAGTTATTGCCCAAGAGGAATCCATTACATTTTCTTACGGTGACTATGGTGATTATTTTGACGGGTTACTGCAACACAAATGTGGTAGTTTTCACATTTTTATTAACCTCAACCGATTAGAGTTACCTTACAAACCAAGAACTCGTTATACATTCGCTCATGAGTTAGGTCATTACTTTATTGATGAACACCGTATCGCCTTGCAAAATGGGTTGGTTCCATCACATCCTTCATTTAATCAACTAATTAGTTCTAAAAACCCTGTTGAAAAAGAAGCTGATTTCTTTGCATCTTGTTTGCTTATGCCTGAAAGATTTATGAGGCAAGAATGCCAAAGGAGACCATTAAGTTCAACCCTTATACAGCATATACAAGACACTTTTAACGTGAGTACAACTGCGGCAATTTTTCGATATTTCGAATTAAGTATGTTTCCCATGTCAATAATTTGTTGCAAAGAGGGGAAAATACTTTGGAGCATGCGAACGGATGATTTTACCTTTAAATGGCTACCCCAAAAAGGGGATTCTGTACCTATAAATACTATTGCAGGGGATTTTTTTAATGGTAGGAGCAAAAGTGAAAATGAGGAAATTGTTTATTCTGACGATTGGTTTCCTAATAATACCAGAGATAACGATACAGAGCTTTATGAAAAGTGCTATTACCTTAATGCAAATACAATCATAAGTCTAATCTGGGTCAGAGAACGTAGAATTTCATATTAACTTACCCCACCTTCACCCCCATCCTTTTCTCTTCTTTCTTCTCCGAAACCTTCTCCGTCAAAGACTCCTGAATCTTCCTTTCGATTTGTTGCAAGTCTTGGCGAAGCTGTGAGAGTTCCTGCTTATGCGGCCACAGCTTAGATACAAATTCTTTCAGTTGGTCAATGTCTTTTTTGAAATCTACTAACCGCTTTTTCTGGTCTTCGGCAATTTTAGGAATTTTTTCGAGGGCATTATGAACAAACTGAGCCGCAATTTCGGGCGTTCGGGGCATTTGTCCGCTGTTGTGCTGGTACTTAATGCCATTGGGAGAAACGACTGAAAAATGGTTTTCTCGCTGAGGATATCCCTCCACAAAATTGGTAATCGTCGTTACTTCTAACTTAAAGCCGTGCAACTCTCCTACCACTTTGGGTTCGGCGTTGCGGTTATTTTTGTCAATAATGATGAGTTTTTTACCGATTTCTTTGGGGTCTTTACTGTCCAAATCGGGGATAACGAGCTGTCCTTTTAGCTTCCCATTTTCGACATAAGCGTTTATTTTTTTGAGATGAATTTGGTCGGCCTCCACTTTTTTCAATTGCGTTTCTCCTTTGCCTGCTTGCCGTTCCTTTCCTTCTAAACGCTGTTTTGCCTGTACCACATCTTTGTTGTAAATCAACAAATCTGATTCTAATCTACCCAATCGCTTCTCAATCTTGGCTTTTTCCAATAAATCGGTATTGCCCGACAAAATGGCGATGTACTCGCTAAAATTCATGCCGTTTTTCTCGTCCAAACTTCCTTCGTCAATCCGTCGGGTGGCCAGATTGGAGTTTTTGATTTGGCTTATAAACAACGATTTGTTCTGCAACAGGTTGAACTTGTAGTTATCCAACGTCTTTTCGACGGCATACACATAATTATAAACTTCGTTGCCATACACTTTGGCAATCTCGTTTCCTTTCCTAACTCCTCTTCCTATACGTTGGTCGAGTTCTGAGGGTTTCCAAGGAATGTCTAAGTGGTGCATGGCCACGATGCGCTGCTGCACGTTCACGCCAGTTCCCAACATTTCAGTCGAACCTAACAGGATTCTTACTTTGCCTGCATTAGTATCAGCAAACAATTTGGTACGCTGGGCTTCATTTTTGCACTCTTGAATAAATTTAATTTCGTTGGGCGGAATGTGGTAATCTTCTACCAGCTTTCGTTTCAATTCGCTATATACGTTCCATTGATGAGGTTTATAGGTTCCCAAATCCGAGAAAACCAACTGTGTTCCTTTGTGCTGTTTGGTTTGCTGGTAGTGTTCGGCCATTTTCTTAGCGCATTGGCTTACTTTATTATTGGGGTGGTCATCGTAATTGGGGTTAAGCAGTCGCATATCCAACGCCATTTTCTTGGCATAATTGGTCGCAATCAGCATCTTCGCTGCTTCTTCGCCTTCGCTTAGTTTAGGCCTGCCGAGCAAAGTCGCATCACCCGTTTCGGCAAACTTCATCAGCTTATGAATAAAATCTTCCTGCTGCGGGGTGGGCGGCACATGAACAAGCTTTTGGTTCAATTTTGGACGTTCAATTCCAATCATATCCGCCGTTCTAAAATCGGTAATTTGATTGTAGAACATGGCCAGTTCAGGAACTTTGATGAAATAACGAAAGCGTTCTTTCTGAATCAAATTGTTGGTCACCGAAAATTCAAAATCGGTGGTTTTCTTCGCATATACCGCTGCCCAAGCGTCAAAATTGACGATATTCTGCTTTTGTAGCTCTTTGGGACGCAGGTACTTGAATATCAAATACAGCTCAGTCAATGAGTTGCTGATGGTTGTCCCCGATAAAAAAGTGGCGCATAAGTCTTTGTCTTTTCGTTGCTGCATGGTTCGGATGGCGTACAGTAAGTTGATAGCCTTCTGGCTTCCTTCTTGATTACCTAAGCCCGCAACTCGGTTGTGACGGGTCGTAAACATCAGGTTTTTGAAACGGTGGCTTTCGTCAATAAACAAATGGTCTATACCCATCTGCTGAAAGTCGGGAACGTCGTCTTTTTTTTCTTTGAGTTGGTGATTGATACGGGACATTTCTACCGTCAGATTGGCTTTGCGTTTTTCCAAACCTTTCAGGGCTGCTTTGGATACTTCGTTGTTTTGTTGACGCATTACTTCCAAATCCAACTCGACGTTCGTTAATTCGGCTTGGACGGTTTTTTGCTGGATTCTGGGCGATTGGGGGATTTTACCAAACTGGTCGTGGGTCAAAATAATGCAATCCCAATTATTATTTTTGATGTCGTTGAATAGCTTGACTCGGTTTTCAGGACTAAAATCACCAGCCTGTGGATACAATAATTTGGCTTCGGGATAAGCAGATTGGAAAGTTTCGGCTATCTGATGCACATTGGCTTTGAGACCGATAATCATGGGTTTATTAACGACTCCTAATCGCTTCATTTCGTAAGCCGCTACGCACATAATCAGGGTTTTTCCCGAACCTACTTCGTGGTCGGCTACGCCCCCTTCGTTTTGCAACAACATCCACACGGCATCTTTTTGACTTTGATATAAACTCGGGATACCCAAGTTTTTATAATTGAGGTGCGGAAATTGTTGATGCTGACCGTCGTATTGGGGTTTCACATAGCAGTTAAACAGTTGGTTATAACACTGTTCTATGTCGGTTTTGAGCTCTTTTGGTTGCTCACTTAACCAGTTGGGAAACTGATTACGAATCTGCTCAATCTTACTCGCCGCCAGTTGGGTTTTCTCCTGGTCTTTAACCGTCACTTCTTGTCCTCCATCGTACAACTTTTTAGTAATATGTGGATTGGTGTTCAGTAAGGCATATTCAGCTAAATCAAGACCGTCGTAGGTGCGGGTTTGGGCATTAACGGCAAATTCTGTGGTAATTTTGGCATTGCTTTGGGTACTTCGGGAGGTGCGTACCGTAAATGTGTCAGTGGATGGGGCATATTGAATCCGAATAGGAATGTCGAACAAATGACTTAAATAATCCTGATATACCTGTGTCGGAATCCAACGTTCACCAAAGTTGAATTCCAACAATTCAAAAGGGACTTTTTCGGGTTGATTTTCCTGTAATGCCGCTTGGGTTCTGAGAGCTTCGGTGTGGTGAGGATTCGTTTCGCAGTAGTCTTCAACGGCTTGTAGTTTTTCAAAAACGTTGCCCGATAAAAGCATTTCACGGGTTTGGTATTCTTCCCGGATCGGGTTATACAGCAAACGGTCTTGCAATTGGTTCAGCAGCTTTTCTTGGCTTTGGCCACTGATTTCCTGCATGTATTCTACATTCACTTTCCCAAACCAATTCAACGAGGCAAGCAAGGCATCCTCGGCGGTTTCGATGCGTTGTTTTTTGGAGAAGGCAACAGGTTGCTCGAAAATATCGGCTTTGATAAATTGTCCGTCTTTGACTCGTTCCAAGGCCAACAGTTCTTTGCCTTGCGAGTCCAGTAGGACTACCCCTACGTTTTCTTTACGATTTAATTCGCCATATTGGGCAGTGAATTGGTCATACGATTCATTGAGTAATTGTCGTAAACCTGCATTTTCGGCTTGAAATTCCTGCTCAAAGTTATACAGTAGGTAGTAGTTATCTCGAAGCTGAATCAGGCTCTTAACTTTTCCCTGTTGGGTTTTTGAGAATTCAAGAGGGCGAAAAAGGGGATTTTTCTCCGCCAATTCATAGACCTTGCCTACTTCCCCATTTTGTTCCACCAATGAGCCTTCTTTCAGGTGAGGATATTTTATACCCTCAAAGGGTTGAGGTTCAATGACTGGCGTTGGTTGAATCGTGGCAAAAAGGTCTAATTGCGGCGTAAGCGGTGCTTTACTAATTGAAACACTAGCTTTTGCTGTTGGTACAACGATTTTGAGGTGCTGATCAAAATCCTCGTCCAGCATTTTTTTCAATGCTTGCCCTATGGCTTCGGTGCCACCTTGATGGGTAAAAATTTGGGCGGGTTTTCCGTACTGGTCAGTATCAAATTGCAATTGGGTATGAACAATGCGGCTGAGGTCTTCATAATATTGGTTACCGGGATATTCTCGGCGAGTGCTTTGGATAAAAAGTCGCTCCCGCTGGCTCAGGCTCGTTTTTTGCGTGTCTTTTTGCAGGATAATTAAATCGCTGCCAACGCTTGTACCTGCAAAGTCAGTGAACAAATTGTGGGGCAAACGAACCGAACTTACCAGATGGGTATTCCGCATCAAATACTGCCTAATTGGCTCATTACTTGGGCTATTCATCAAAGCATCGGTCGTCAAAAAGGCCACTACCCCACCCTCTTTGACCACATCCACGGCTTTGACAAAAAAATAGCCGTGCAGACTGCGGCAGGCTTGTCGTTTGGTTTTGTCTTTGCTATTGGCAAAGGCAGCATCCCACACAGCCACATCTCCAAAGGGAATGTTAGAGGCAACTAAATCAAATGTATTCAGGTAGCGACTGTTGATGTCTTCAAACCCTTGTTGTTTAACTTGTTTTTTACCGTGTAGGGTTTCTAACAGTGTCGCTGTCAGCAGGTCTTTTTCAATCAAAAGGGGATTAGAAAGCGGCAAACCGACTCGCTGAAAACCATCCGAGAACTGCCCCAATCCTGCCGAAGGGTCTAAAAAACCATTTACCTCGAATCCCGTATTTCGTATAGCTTCGCCCAGAGCTTCAATTACCGCAGGTGGTGTGTAAAAACTTGTCAATACGCTGTTTTTGAGGCTTTGCCAGTATTCCTCAACCCGTTGTTCTCCTACTTCATTTTCTATTGTTTCCCACAGGGTTTGTACGTAAGGTCGTAGTTCTGTATCTGCTTTGGTTTGCCAAGTGCTGTCGTCTTCTAATGGCAAAAGAATAGCTTTTATTCCTCCAAATCCTGCATATTGCCGAATGAGTTCCGATTGTTCCTGCGTTGGGGCTTTACCCATTTTTTGTAATTGCAACGCAAGGCGAATTGCCTCGGTATTTTGTAAAAGGTGGTGTTTGGGATTAAACGCCATGCGTCTGAATCAATGTTTCAAGTTGGCCGATAATTAAATGGTAGCAGAGTCGCTGATTCTCGCCTGTGTCTGATTCTTCGTAATTTTTCACCAACTTTTCAAGCAAGGGGCAAATGGTGATGAGAAAGCTTTGCCGTTTCTCTGATGCGATTAGTCTTTGATAGTCAGGCAGAAACTCGGTTTCGAGCAAGTTATTCAAAAATGTATATATCGAGAAAGACAGCCCATTGGTGAGGTCAGCAATGGCTACCTCTTGGGCTTGTAAAACATCCTTACCTGATAATCGTTCCTGCTCAAAAATAGAAGCAGCTTGATTTACCCGCTCTGAAACAAGATTTTCTATTTCTTCCGTGGTGAGTTTAGCCAGCACATCGGGAAACTCGCTTTGCAGATAGCTTTGTAAGTATAGGGTAAAGTAATCCTGTTCCATTTTTTTATCAAAAACCAATTTTGTTCTTTCCCTGTCCAAACCCTTGTGATTCAGCATTTTTTATTTCCTCCTGTTTTGATTTTTGAATCTCTTCGTAAGGTTTAATTGTGGGCGGTGCGGGCAATTTAAGGTTATGAGAAGGAGGTAAGGCTTGACCGTTACGTTCTCTCAACACATCGTTCAAATCTTTTTGCTGACGAGTTGGACGCACGATTTGAAACAGTTTTTGTTCTTGCCGTTTTTCTATTTCATCGCTTATCCTATTCAGTGCTTTGGTCAATAATTTAGTGTCATTCGGAAAGTGAATAATCGTACGGGTAATCATGTATTTCATGTTTTCATCCAACATCGTTTCCCGCTGAAACTCATTGATTTTCTTTTCTTTATCGTTCAAATCCGTGCTGTATCTTTTCACGAACAAGTTCATGTCTTCGACCAAATCTTTTATGAAACCTTCGTTTAGTTCCTGCGCTTTTCTTGCTCCCAACGCTAAGGGGTAGCGAAGCTCTAAATTCAACCGATTTGTTCCGACGGATTCTTGGTTTTCAGTATTCTCTTCCGTTTTTTTTGTTTGCTGATTGGTAGGCGATGAATACGTCAGGTAGGGCTTAATCTTCATCTCGGGGTTTTCGGACGGGTGGTCTAAGGCCAAGTAATTCACCGCAAATCGTAGCCCCGCATTATCGCCATCCTGTGCAATCACTAATTGAGCTTGTGGATTTCGATTGAGGATTTCTTGCAAAAAAGCCACTTGTTTCCCGCCAGGCTGCCCACCTGTTGCTACGTAAAAACGTCGTTCATCGGCTTGTTCAGGGTTCAATTGTTTTAACGAAATCGCATCAATGGCTGATTCTGAAATGACAATTCGTTGAACAGGAACTTCATAAAACCCTGTTTTTGCTTGCTCAATGGGTAGAATAACATGCTTCTCTTCGCCTAATTCTCCATATAAGAACACTACATTTTTAGTATCTTGGCGATAAATTGTACCAATAGTACCTTGTGGAATTTCTTGCCCTTTGTCAAATTTCAGTAATTCTTTTGCCTCAAAAAAACGATTTGAATGCCATAATGCCTCTCCTCGCTCCCCTTCGGGAAATGCTTTGTAAGCCAAATTTCGAATGTCCATTGACGCAATGTTTCCGTCACGGACATACATAGGAAAGGCCGTATTCACATGCCGAATCACACCTGTATCAAACGCCACATTTTTGATTCGCCCCTCAAATTCTTTGGAAAAAAGCACCTCTTTTGTAATAGTCCGACCTTCCAAGTATTCAGTATCAGTTAGCGGGGCAATCTGATATTTGCTATACAAATCCTGCTCACGGAGCAGCGTATCTTTCAAGAAATAATTGGCAGGGACTTCAATCATTGGCTCAACCATACGCTTCTTTTCAGCGAATCCGTCTTGCATCATGATTGAGTCAATGGTCTGAAAAATATGGCGATAGTTCCCGTGTTCCATCCGCTCCATAAACTTAAAAATATCCCCTTTAAATTGCGGATCGTTTAAGTCTACAAAAAACTTTGTTCCGTAATCCTTTACGGCTGCTACTGCCAAGCGTTGCTTATCGCCTTTGATTCCAGTTTCGTAAAGCCGCCAAGCATCGTTGGGGCGAGACTTCTTTTTGTCTAACTGATAACCATAGTGTTGCAATACAATTTCTAAATCTAAATCCTGCTTTATTTGGCTCAAATCTCGGGTCATACGTCCGCCTTTTCGTTGAGTTTGGGATGATATAGCTACCTTATCTTGCGCCGTAATTTCGCTACCATCAAGCTTTTTTAAGGTCAAATCATTTTTAACAGCAAATCGCTCAATAGTTTCCAGATTCCAAGCCTTATGAACCGACTTTGACTCTCTGACATTGTGATACAAGTCGTTCAGATTTAACTGCTTGTACCCAACAGAGCCATCTAATTTACCCGTTTGACTTGGCAAATACGCTCTACCTTTCTCGCTTCGTTGATAGACTTCTTTAAACTCGGCAGGATGAAAACCACTGATTGCAGGGTAAACAGCAACTCGAACTTCACCACTGCCCAGCGTTAAAATACGTTTGGCTTCTGGATTGGTAACGACGCTTGGGGGCAATTGGGTGATACTCCTGGCCCCGTACATATTTTTGATGGCCTTATTGCATCTTTCAACATTATCGGGTGTAGGTTCAATCCAGAGTTGAACATTTCCAATGGTGCGGCTATTATCAATGCCATTTAAAGCAAAATCACCGAATGCGATGTAGCGCACTGCTTCTTTGTTTAAATGTCGAAGGATGGCTAATTGCTCTCTCGAAGCTCGGTTTTTGACATCTTGCATGGTCTTTTCGGACTTAGAGGTTAGTCAGGAATTTCAAAACCACCGTCGGGTTCATTGACATCGAACAGTGAGTTTAACAAGTCTTTGGTATCGAAAAGGGTATCCAAATGAGCTGTATAGAGTAGATTTTGCTCGTCATTAGACAGTGATTCCCATAGTTCAGGGTCATTGATAGAAGCATTTATCACATATTTACTTGGGTCGAGCGGTTCTTCACCGTCAGCAATGTAAAGCGGCTGAATAGCTACGTTGATTCGTTCGGCCCCGTACCTTTTTGTTAGGTCATTAAGAGATAACATCATCAATTGTTATGGATTAGCAGTTGAAAAATGGCTCAACTTATTTTTCAATCACAAAGTAAGTTAAGTCATTTTAATAAAACAAATTATTTATTTTTACCTTTATGATTAAATATATATTGAAAATAATCTTATTTTTATTTCCAATAATAACCAACGCCCAAGCAGTGTTAGATAGTATTCTGCACTCAGAAAGGTCATTAATAATCAAATTACAGCAATTATCTCATGCCGAGATTATTCGTCAATTTCCTTATTTTTTTGAATCAAATCCAGTTGTGGCTTTTACCATTCCTTGCCTACCACCTGTTGGTTTTTGGGAGGGAAACCGAATTTCTTCGGGATTCGGCTGGCGTAAACACCCATTGAAGGGCAAGTTTCAGCACCATAGCGGAATTGACATTGCAGGAAACTATCAATATGTCCGAACGACAGCAACAGGTTTAGTAGAGCAAGTGGGCTATGATAACGCCCTCGGTTTATTCGTTATTGTTAATCATGGTAACTCATATCAGACCATTTACGGCCATCTGGCTGATATTCAGGTGAAAAAAAATCAATTTTTAAACGTTGGCGAAAAGATTGGAATATTAGGGAATACAGGTCATTCCACGGGGAAACACTTACATTATGCCATCAAGAAAAACAGTATTTATGTAAATCCCGCTGAATACTTGACACTCGGGATTCGATTTTTGGAAGGTTATTTTCGAAAACAATAATCTATCTCTCTTTTAGGTTATCACAAATCTCGGTAAAGCAATTTTGATTTGCTTACACCGAGATTTGTAAGCAAATCAGAAAAACAAATCCTTCAATTCTTCGCTCGTATATTTATCACTTTGCAGCAATTGATAATAAGAATACGCCTTATTGATGAGCGTATCGGTATATTGTAGCGAAATAAAATTGACTCCATTTTCGTACAAAAATGACTGATATTGCAACAAATTCTTGGCATTCCCCCGACCTGAGTACATGTTTTTAAAATTATGATACTCAATTCCCACAGTCTCCGCTAACTGCTTTAGGTTCATTTTTTTGATTGACTCAAGGGTAGTAGTATCAGCTCTGTCAAAAATAGCATCTGTCATTTTACGATTTTTATACACAAAAAAAGAATACGTAAAAACCAGCTTCCAATAATACTCACTTGCTTCCGTATTTTCCTTGATAGTTGCTAATTTGGCTTGTAACTCGGCCTGTTCTTCAGGCTGTTCTGAAGAAATCTGTAACGTTTTTAGCACATCTTCGCCAACCAAAATCGGATTGTAGTTTCCTTTTTCGTCGGCAGCTAACTTAGGTCTTCCTCTTGGATTCATTGTATTTTACTTTTTCAAGGTAAACCGCTTGAGCGGTGGTTAGATTAGTTACTTTTTAGTGGGTATGGTTATTTGGTATTCCGCCATTTCGTACTCTATGAGTAGCGAAATATCTTGTTTCACTCGATGATAATGTTCTTGTAGGAGTTTATTCTTATAAGAAACCTTTTCAGGCTCGGTAAGGGCATAGTAATCTATCTCGTACTTCTTCTCTACCAACCTCCCTAAATCGTTGATTTTAGGTAACTTCTCCGATTTTTGAAGTTGGTCTTTTTCTACGCTCACAAATGCTTTGAACGTCTTCAAATCAAACTCTTCGCCAAAATTATCCACAAACTGCCCCACAAACTCTCCTTGTTTTAAGGTAGAAATTTTTGAGGCAGGTATTACATCCGCTTGCTGTGTCGATACATTGATGGTAGTATCATTTTTAGAGTACGTTATCGACTCTTTCTCTTGGTTTGTTTTACCAAATCGACGAGCCAACTTTTCGGCAGTTTCAAAAACTACCGTCCCTGAGAAAATATTACCTACAATATTGATAATTACTTTAGCCTCCCTTTCGCCATAGTCGCGAACTAGCTGTTCAAAATCTTGCAATCCTAACCATGTCGCTACTTTATTACTCCGTGCAGTAGCAATGAGCATGTCTATTCCTTTGATAAACATCGTCGGCAACTCATCCCAAAAAAGTGCTGATTTTAGTTTACCCTTCTTGTTCACCAATTTCATCATGCGAGACGTGTAAAGCGAAAAGGCGGTTCCATACACGCTGACACGCTCAGGATTATTTCCCGTACATAGTATTTTAGGTTCGTCGGGGTTATTAATATCTAAGCTAAAATCATTGCCTGTCATCACCCAGTACAACGTTGGCGACGAAAGCCGCGCCATCGGAATACGAACTGATGAAATCTGTCCTTCCAACTGTTCCATTGCCCCTCCTGCTTTAGCATCAATAAAAGGACGTACATAAATCTCGACTTCGGGGTACTGTTCCATTACTTGGAATGTTTCATCATAACGTCGATTTGTAAATTCCAGCGTATGGGGGAACGTACAAATTTGTCCCAGTCGCTTAAAGTCTTGTAACAATTTGGGACTTTGTTCACCTTCCCCCTTCTGCTTCTCTTGTTCGTACAATTCCTGATATTTCATACTTACAGTGCGTAGATACCAGATAACAGAGGTCAAAAAATTAATCGCTGACTCGGGAAAAAACTCACCTTGTTTCTGCGCCCAAGTACGGTTCAAGTTCAACATGATTGTTTGAGCAGACTCATAGGCGTCCATAACATCGGTCATCAACTCGGGTAAAAGCGGATTGCAACGATGTGAGTACTCTATATCATCAAAATTAATGACATAGAATTGGGGAATGAGCGGATCGCCATTGGCTTTCTTTCCCCATGCAAAGCTGTTTTCCCTTAGTGTTTTTAGGTAGGCATTGTAGGCTTCTTCGGTTAAGTCAGGAAACTTAAAGTCATAAATGTAAGCAGTATATCCTTTATATATAGACTGCCAAAGCGCAGGTATCAAAATTGCATACGATTTACCCGACCCAGGTACTCCCAATACCATTGTGGAACGGAACGGGTTAACAATATTTATCAGCCCTTCTCTCCATTTACCTCGAAAATGGTACGTTGTTTTAAAATGGACAGAAAACTCATTTGTTACCAGTGCTTCGTTTTGGGGAAACTCTTCATTCGTTTCATTAAAGATGTCATTTTCAGGCTGAACAAAAAGCAAACGAGAAAGATATTGGCCTGATTTGACCAAAAACAACGTACCTACCAATGTTACGATAATATAAAGCGTATCAATCAAGATAGGAGAAAAGGCTGTTTTGAGGTAGAGCAAAAAAATTGAACCCATGAATAAAGTAGTCCCCATTGCAGCATCAATCATTATTTTCTGCCTTTTCACGTTGGGGTCAATCTTTCCTTTTGAGCCAAGTGAATATAAAAAAATCAAAAAGTAAGTCAGAATTTTGGACAGAATAGGTGTGTCAAACAATCCAAATTGTCGATGAAACTTAGTCAAAAACGTATAAATAAAGCCTCGAATAGGCAGACTTTCAGCTAAAATTTCATGGCAAAACCACAAAAAATGAAATACTAACAACAGTATGGCAATAATCAATAGTAGCTCAACCCCCTGAGCATATCCCTCTTTTTCCTTGCTCGAAAGCCCCGACATTGAACAATCAATTTAATTTGGGGCTTAAAATAATAAAAATATTTAATTTAATACACTAATCGGTATTTTAGTGTATTAAATTGACAAAGGTATAGGTATACTAATTATGCTACTTTTCAAATTTTCGCCGAAGCTCGGCTGCTTTAAAACTCTTTTCTTCGTCTTCAATCATTCGTTCTTTCAACTGTTGATAATAGAGATACACTTTGTAGTCGTTGGTGTGTTTGTAGTAAATCAACGATCCGACCAATGAGCCAGCCACAATTCCCATGAAATTATCCACTGAGTCTTGTACCATGTAGTAGGTCAAAAACCCAATGATGAGCGTCAAGCTCCAAATTAAGATTAGACGAACAAACCTCACCTGAATCAATGCCCAAAAGGTCACCGCAGCAACGAAGAATGTCAGTAAACCGTACGACCAATGCAAATCATATACCTTACAGACTTTGTACCCTGCATAAATACCAATAGCCAGTGCTTCATAATCTAAAATACCAATCGGGTACTCAATTTCTGAGTGATGTTTTTCGTATTCCCACCTCATCCTCTACATGTTCTTAAAATGCTCAATTAAGATTTGAGCTACCATATCTTTAATATTAATATCTTGCTCAACCGCTTTAAGTTTAATTTTCTTCATCAAGGAAGAAGGTATCTTGACATTAAATTGGGTAATTTCATCCTCTGGCTCTTTTACCGTTTTAGGAGTTACAGCCTGAACAGGCTCCACTTTTTGCATCGGCAACTCAGCTGGCTCTTTTTTGAGTTTTGTCTCCAATTTACCAAGCCGCTCTTTAAATTTGTCATCTACTGCCATTTTGTATTACTCTTTTAAAGTTGTTCAACTATCTCCTCCGCTAACGCCATCATTTCTTCACGGGCTTTTTCATCCTCAATGTTCCCTACCCCATTTGCTACAACTGAACGTATGTAACTCACTCGTTCCATTACCTTTGTTTTTAGGGTTGGAATAGAATAGCTATCCAAAATTCCCTTTATATCAGCATTCACACTTGTTCGATATTTAACCATATTTAAGACAATACCTGCTTTCATATCGGGGTTTTTCTTTTGCGCTTCTGCAATCAAGGCAATGGTTGCTTTAATTGCCATCACGTCTAAGTAACTCACTTTCGTTGGTACCAAAACAAAGTCTGAAACTTCAAACAAAGTGGAAAGTTGATCAGTCAAATAAGGTGGCGTATCAATTATCAGAATATCTAATTCGGGTACTTCTCCCGTTTCCAAAGCTTCCCTCGGTACAAGTGTTACTCCCTCCAGTAACTCACCCAAGCCAACGACACTCCCTTGTAAATCGGTATCAAGAATACCTACCTTGAGTGTATCCTTAAACAAAAAAGAAAGATTGAGTGCCAATGTCGTCTTGCCAACTCCTCCTTTTTGATGCGCTACGGTGATTACTTTCATTGCGATTATGTGCTTTTTTCTGCCACAAATGAATCAATAAATAGGAAAATATCAAAATAAAGATATACTAGAATATAAAAATATTAAAATATCTTTATATAAACTACGCACTTGTATTTGTACATTTCTACCCTAAATCAACACATGAATAATGATACATTTTGAGTTTTAAATAAATAATATTTTTTATTTTAATTGACATTATAATTATTTTGTCATTTACTTTGCACATCAAATTAGTAACAAGCCCAAATAATTCATGTATTTATGAAAAGGAAAAATTGCTACTTGTACACGCTTCTGTTATCGACAGTAGTCCTAAAACAAGTCAATGCACAAAACGCAGGTGTTCAAAGAGGAGCCCAAGTGATAGAGCAACAAGCAGCTGCTTTACAAGCTTATTTTACACCAGTAACTACCATTATTTACGTCATTGCAGCTATTGTTGGCTTAGTCGGAGGGTTCAGGATATACAGCAAATGGCAAAACGGAGACCAAGATACCCAAAAAGCCGCAGTTGGTTGGATGGGTGCCATTTTGTTCATTTTGGCCATTGCAGCTACGCTACAAGCTGTGTTCTTTTAAGCCAATGAAACGACTTCAATATATCGTTTCTTCATTTTTGCTGGCTACACTAATGAATGAATATACATTTGCTCAATCAGTAGATTTGACTAAAAAAGGTGGATTTTCGAGGGTGGGAATTGGTGAACAGTTTACCGAACCACTACACAATAATCTTTCTATGTTCATCACTTTTACGTATTTGGTTTGTGGATTCATGGGTTTGATTGGAGGGCTTCGGATTTATACCCGCTGGCAATTAGGTGAAAGCGACCGCATTACCACTGAAATTTGGCGGTGGGCAGCCGCAATACTTGCTGTGATTGCTATCACTACGGGTCTGAGTGCTTATGTTTCAGAAATGGAAGTTGGTTCTCCGCGGGTTACTCAACAAGATTTTGGCATTAACCCTTAATTATGGATTCATTCTACGCCATAGCCCGAAATACCTGCCTATCACTGGCGGCAGCCGCTGCGGTCATTGCAGGATTACGGCTCTTTCAAAAATGGAACCGAGGTGAAGAAGTAGAAGGTATGATTTTTATTTGGCTAATCGGAATCTTATTTGCTGGTGGCATCGTAGTCATGGTGGATAATTTCATAGTAGGTGGCGCTTATGTCTTTTTTACGGGAATTTCAGGAACGGCAGAAGGTCTTTCCATTGAAATCTACCAAGCTTCATTGCTACTCGGTATCGTCATTACAATTGTAGGAGTCATCAAAATCTACCGAAAATTTCAAAATGGAGAAGAGGACATTTACGAGTATATGCTCAAATGGTTCGGCTCATTGTTGTTTTTATTCAGTATGGGTTATTTAATCAGTGCAATTCTATGAAGTCTTTTCCTGTATTTAGGGGCGTTGACAATGAAATTGAGTTTCGAGGACTACGAGGCAAACATTTCTACTACGCTGCCGTCGGCATCATTGCGAGTATTTTCCTAACGCTGTTTTTGTATATCATCGGTTTGAACACCCTGATTGCTATTTCGGTATTGCTGATTAGCGCAGGAAGTACGCTTTTTTATACTTATGATGCCAATAAACGGCACGGACGCTGGGGCGAAATCAAATTGGCTGTCAAAAATCATAAGCCTTTTTTTGTTTACCAAAACCGTTCTTTTGCCCGATTGATTGAAATACGAACTTTATCCAAACGCAAGTGAAAAATATCAACCAAAATAAGGCAAAAAACCTTGAAACGATATTCCCTATTTTGGCAGTGGATGCTGAAACGGACATTATCGTTTCCAAAAATGCTGATTTGACGGTAGCTTTTGAAATGAAAGTCCCCGAAATATTCGCCATCTCAGATAGCGAATACGATACGCTACACGACGTGTTGGTTCGAGCAATCAAGATTCTGCCCATTGGCTACATGATTCACAAGCAGGACATGTTTATTGAGGACGAATACAACCCAAATTTTGAGAGTGTCTATCTACAATCCAACAATTATGTGGCTTGGGAAAATGAACGACACTTTGCAGAACGTCCCTATCTACGGCATCGTTGCTATTTGTACATTACTCGGCCTGCTTCTTCGCCTTTGAAACGAACGAGTCAACAATCCTCGCTACTCAAACGTCATTTGGTACCAAAGGAAATCCAAGATCCGAAAACATGGATTGAGTTTACGGACATTGTGAATCAATTCGAGGCAACTTTCAACGATTCCGGAAAGGTAAAGCTGAATAGGTTAAACAAAGATGAAATTCTCGGTACAAAAACTGAAACGGGGCTTTTTCAAAAATACTTTTCGCTTTCATTTGATGACGAAGCGTTGTATGATCTCGAAACAAAAGACGGTTTGAAAGTGGCAGGTAATACTACTTATACCTACGCTATTACCGAACTCAACGATTTTCCGAACGATTTACAAAATTCCGCTCGGCTCGAACAGTTTTCCACCGACAGCAGCCACTTCCCCATTTCAACGGGTTCGACACTGGGAATGATGCTCTCCTGCAATCACGTATATAATCAAGCGTTAGTGGTTTGCGACGGTGATGCCATGGTAAACGACATGGTCGGAGAAGTTCGCCGACATTATTCTTTTTCGGCATGGTCGAAGGAAAACGAAGTAAGTATTTCAGCCAAAGATGCCTTTATGGCAGAAGTGAAAGCCAACAATAGAAAGGTCGTAAAAGCACACTTCAATGTAATGGTTTTTCACCGAGATTCTGAAATTGCTGATAACTACCGTTCATTGGCTGCGGCGGCAATTTCTAAGTTAGGCTTCAAACCAAAGTTAGCCACTTGGGATGCTGAAACGTTGTTCTGGGCTTGTATCCCTGGAAATATTTCTGAAATCGGAACGGATAACTTGGCTACCTGTTTTTTGGAAGAAGCTACGAGCATTTGGAACTTAGAAACCAACTACCAAGACGGTTTTTTCAACAAAAATGGAATTCTACTGACCGATCGCTTTGGGCGTCCATGTATGGTTGACCCATTCTTTGCCCCGTTGGAAAAAGGGTTGATTTCCAACCGAAATTTTATGGTCATTGGCCCATCAGGGTCGGGTAAGTCGTTTACAATGAACAACATCATTTACTACTTACTTTCCCATGGCGTACACATCAGCATGGTGGACGTCGGACACTCGTACAAACGACTGTGCAAACTCATGGGAGGAAGGTACATTACCTACGAAACAGATAACCCCATTAATTTCAATCCCTTCTACATGAAGGACTTGAACCCTGATGAAGAGACCAAAGATGCTTTGGCGAATCTGTTGATGGCTCTTTGGAAAAAAGACGGGGAACGCTCATCCAAATCCGAAGAAGTAACAATTTCGAGTATTGTTCACGAATACTACGTGGCTCTGCGTCGCAATCGAAATGACGGGAATGATATTTTTCCATGTTTCGATAGCTTTTATGAGTTCACTCAAAATGACTATCCTGACATCTTTAAGCAAAACCAGGGGCGTTCAGAAAAGGAATTTGACTTACAAAACTTTCTATACGTTTTACGTCCCTACTACAAAGGAGGGCAATATGACTACTTGCTCAATTCTCGGCAAAACATTGACCTCATGGATTTACCTTTCGTAATCTATGAGTTAGATAATATCAAAGACCACCCAGTACTTTTTCCCGTGACAACCATTATGATTATGAACACCTACGTTCGTAAACTATTCAGTGTCAAAGGGGTGTTGAAAATGTTGGTCATCGAAGAAGCGTGGAAAGCTTTGGCAAAAGACAGTTTTTCTGACTTCTTACGCTGGTGTTCAAAGACCGTTAGGAAGCATTACGGCTCATTGGGGGTTGTTACACAGGAAGTAGATGATTTGGTTGGAAATGCCATCGTCAAAGATGCTATTATCAACAATTCGCCGATTAAGTTTCTGCTTGACCAAAGCAATTATGAGAAACGTTTTGGCGAAATCATGCAGACACTGGCACTCTCCGAAAAGCAAGCGAACATCATTTTAAGTATCAATAAAGGCAAAGACCCAAATCGCCCACCGTACAAAGAATTGGCGTTGTTACTGGGGGACTATTGCAAAGTTTATGGGGTTGAAGTTTCCAAAACGGCCTATGGAACTTTTACCACTGAACGACGAGAGGTGGAGGAAATTCAAGATTTAGCCCAAAACAACTACAACGGCAACCTTGAAAGTGCCGTAAAAGCGTGGGCAAACGGTGAACGCACAACTGTTTTTCAACCTTAATACTTACTCCCATGTTACGTTTAAAACCCTTAAAATTACTCACTCTGATAGGTTTCTTGACCTTTTTTCAATTGAAAGCCAATGCACAGTTTGTGGTATCTGACCCTCTGCATACGGCAGTTACACAGCTCATCAAACTGCTGCAAGACCCTTCATTTAAAACCTTGGTCAAAAATGTCGAAAAGTTGAAAAAAGTAGCCAGTGGAGTACAACAATTTCACAGGGGAACCCAGTTGGTTTCAACCATTACCCAAACGACTTCGATGCTCAATCAAATGGCTAATTCAATTGGAAAGGATGGGCATATTTATCCTGCCGAGTACCAGCTAATTATTCAGGATTTTCAAGGTTTAACCAAAGCAGGAACAGATATTTTGAAAGATATGAGGCAATCTACCTCACAAAATATCCTTGAAATGAATGATTCCGAACGAATGAACTGGCTCAACATGGCGCACGAACGAGCGGGAAAATTTCAAAATCTGGTACAAGCATACTACAATCGAATCCGAGCTATGTCCATGAGGAGAGCTGGAAATTTACGAGATCGACAGGCTACGGCCAAGCTCTATGACATTGCCTTAGCAAACGTTACAAGCAACCCATTAGGGGGGAATTTTAACTTTAACAATGGCAACGAACAAGCTTATGATGCTTTTTACCCAGAAGGAACTTCTGTTTTGGACAACTACACCGAAACCGAGGATGCTGTCAAAATGCGTCAGGCACAAGAGGATTTTAACAAACGTCTTTTAAATTATCAAGATGAATTACAAATCGCCGAAATGAAGGCACAGCGCATAGCTTTATCCATGAAAATTGCAGAAGGATACCGACCGATTGAAAACTGGGCTGGGACAAAAACGGTAGGTTGGGCAACCCCTGACGGTAAAGAGATTTCTAAAGAAGAATTTGAGGTGATTGTCAAGATACTCGGACGGGAATTACTGGTTCCGATGCGAGAAGAACTGACCAAAAAATACCGAATTGACGAAGGTATCAAACTGAAATAGCATGAATTTCGATATTCTAAAAACGCTCGAATACGTCTATCAAAGTACCCTCACCAGTTCTAATGGTGCAGCGGAAAAAATAGAGGTCAGCATACGGGCAGTGGCGGGGATTGGTGCGTTGGTCTATATATTTTCGAGATTGATTGGGCAAATTTCCCGTAACGAACCGATTGACTTTTTCCCGTATCTACGTCCGTTTCTCATGGTGTTACTTATTGCTTCCGCTCCCAAAATGTGTGACGTGATGGACGCTTTTGGCAAGAAAACAGTAAGTTTGGTCAACGCATCAAACGGAGATTTGTACGAAAAGGTCAAGAAGAACACCGAAATGGTACAAAAGAAAATTCGGGAGAAGTGGGACGAAATTGGTACCAATCCTCAACGATACAAAGAAATTTTTGGTGGTGACTTAAACGAAGACCGTGAAGCATTCATGGGTTTGGGTAGTGTAGGCGTTGATTTCAAAATTGGATTCCAACGTTTTTCAGAGGAATTTAAGTTTCAGATTTTGTCTGCCCTTCAAGATATTTTAATGGCAATCATGCACTTGGCCGAAGCCATTTTATTCTTGATTTCCATCTGTTACCGCCTCGTACTAAGAATGGGCGCCCCCATTGCGTTTGTATTAGCGATATTTCCTGGCTTTACTCAAAATATAGCCAGTTGGTTTGGTAGTTACATCAACTACACACTTATGCCCACCGTTGCGGCTTTGTACAGCAGCATTGCCTTTGCCGCTTCTGATGCCTACCTGAATGCCTATGACCCTGCGGTTGCCGTACAGTCGGGAGGAGCTGAAGCTCAGCAACCTGAGTATTTAGGATTAGCCTACATCGCCTTACTCGTCATGTTTCTGATTGGCTATTTTCAAGTTCCTTCTATGACCAATATGCTCGTAACCGTAGGCGGGGTCGGGGCAATGGTACAAGGAGCTACTCGCATGGTTAATCAAACGCTTGGTAGTGCAGCCTCATCAGTGGCCAAAGGAACGGCTGGTGCTGGTACTCGAATATTGAGAGATACGAGCAAAGCTTCACTTGATGGTTTAGTAAACATTCCCAAGAACGTTTCAACAGGTGTCCAACAAGGTTCTAACAAAGGTGCAAGCTATGGTTCACAAGGGAAAGTAGTTGGTGGGGTAATTGGCGGAGTGGGTGGCTTGGCAAAATCTACGGTTGGAGCAACAGCCCTCGGAGCCTTAAATGCGACAAAACAGGAAGGTAAACGCCAAAAGAATCGCTTGAATCGTAAAATTAACCGTCTGTAAACACATGCTTTTAAAATCATTTCAATACCGAAATAACCTACTGTACCGCCACCGAAAAACTCTCAATTTCAATCTTGGAGCGTTGGGACTATTGGCCTTCATGACGATTGCAATAGTAATTTGGTCATTCAAAAAATACCAACGCAACACAGCTAAAACCTATGTTTTTCATCAAAAAGGGGCATCCATTGAAATTTACGACGACAAAAAATGAAAGAATTATTGCAATTAGAAAAGGACTTCCAGCGAGGTAGGCTGCTGGTCATCGTGGCATTTGCCTGTTCATTTCTCATCTCTATTACGGCAGTGGTACTGGCGTTCAAATACAGTAATGATTTCTCAAAACGCATCTATCTGGTCAATCGAGGTGAAGCCATCGAAGTAACCTGCGGAGACGTAACCGACAATCGCCCAGCCGAAGCCCGTCACCATGTAAGTCGTTTTCACGAACTATTCTTCAATGTTTCGCCTGACCCGAAATCCATTGACGACAACATGAAAAAAGCGTTATTTCTCTGTGATGAGTCTGCAAAGAAGCTACATGATAACCTCAGCGAGCAGAATTTTTATCGTGAAATGATTCAAGGGAACGTAACCCAACGAGTTAAAGTAGATTCTGTTTTAACGGATTTACGAATGTATCCTTACCGAACCATCACGTACGCAACACTTATTCAAGAACGAGCTACTGCTATTTCAGAAAGGCAACTTATTACGCAAACGTATTTGGTGGACATCAATCGTTCTGATAATTCACCCAACGGTTTTTTGATGCGTGATTTCCAAATTCTTACTTCCAAAATCGTGCGGGAACGTTCAAAATAACCATGCGCTCATTATTCAGAAAAACCCAAAAAGAGGAAGAACATCCTGCCTTTCAGGTGGGCGAACAAGTAGGAAAATGGTTTTCGGAACTGACTATTAAAATAGCAAACTACCTAAATAGCTGGCAACACCGAGTAGGCTTTCGGCTAAGAAACGTACTGATTTTAAGCGTTTTGCTTTTACTTTTCGCATGGTTCATTTGGCAAATAAGGAATGTTTTTAATTAAATTTTTCACTACCAATGCACATGAATAACAACTCAAATCCGCACCATGTGCCCATGACGGCAGGGGCTGAAACGGCTAAAAAATTGAGTTTTAATAAAAAACAGTTAGCCATGTTTCTAATCCCAATTGCTTGTTTAATCGGAATAGGAATTTTTGGAGTGATGGGTGGATTTATCTCAACTGGTCAAAGTAATTCTGCTGATAGTACTCACCTCGACTTAGCCCCACCCGAAGCAAAACTAAAAAATGTGAAGGATGACGACAAGTATGACAAAGACTTTACCCCTTCCGACCTTAGCCCTAATCGTTCAGGTACAAATGCCCTCGATCAACACGCTGCTCAAAATACCGAAATGCTCACGGGGCAGAACCCGACGCAACGCCTGGGCACGAATGAATACTTGACTGAAAATGATTTGCAAGCAATTGAACGGAGGAATAATCAACTACAATACGCTTCACCTACTGAGCAAAAAGCATTTCAAAAGCGTCAGTTTACCCAGCAAAACCAACGACAACTAAGGGAGCAGCAACGGGTGTTGAAGACGATGTACCGCAGCCCAAAAAGTAAGGAGCAATTAAGCGAGGAAAGTCAAGACCGAGCCGACCGTGATTTTAATCGTCGTGCGACCGAAACTGTTTTACGGCAAATAGAAATGGCGAATCAAAGGAATATGGGTGGCCAAACCGAAGGTGGAACCTCCCCTACCCTATCTGCCGATCCATTAATGACCAAAGAATACTTGACCCTCAAAAAAGCCTACGGTGGCCAATTACCCGCTGAGTACCGCACATTGTTCAAAAAGGAAATAGAAGCGGAGAACAAGGGGCTACTCAAAAATGAAGCCGAAGAGCCTAATACTATGATTTTGACGGAAACTGAAAAGAGAACGACTAACGGTTTCTACGGCGCTAACAGTGCAAAAACCAACTCCAAATCAACCCGCACTAACAACACCGCCATCGAAGCAGTAATACACGGCGACGGTGACAAAGTGGTAGTAGAAAATGGAAGTACCCTAAAAATTCGATTGACTGAAACCGTACAATTGCTGTTAAATAGTGAACGAGTAACTTTACCTGTTCACACACTTCTGGCAGGAACTTGTCAGATTAACGGAGAAAGGATTAGTGTTACAATCATTAGCATTAGACTCGGCGTCACCCTCTATCAAACCAATCTCACGGTATATGACTTGGATGGCCGTGCAGGGCTTTATGTTCCTAAAATTCGAGAGAAAAACATCATCGCCAATAGTTTGGGGCAATCAGCACAAACAGCAGTAGCTTCACCTTCTTTCTTTATTCAGCAAGGCAGTTTAGGACAACAGGTAGGTACACAAATGGCCTTACAAGCTGGGAATTCGATTTTTTCGGGCGTGAGAGCATACGCCCAAGCGAAAATTGCGAATGTGAAAGTAACCGTAAAACCCAATTACAAAATCTTACTCAAACCCACCGAACGGGGTAGTTCGTTCGGAACAATCAACGAATAACAAACTATCTTGATATGAAAATATTTTTCTATCCGACAGTATTTGTCGGTCTCAGCTTGTCACTTTCAAGTTATGCCCAGAAAGAAGGTGTTTCAATCGCCAATCCAATACTGACGCAATCAGTGAATAGCACGCCTTATATTTTACCAATTGATAAAGGCTCAGTAAAAGGAAGTTACCCAATTGGAGTTTCCAATCGAAAAACAATACACATCATTTTCCCTGCCAAAATCAGAGAATTTGACGCTGGTACAGGCGATGTAATTGCCCAAATTCCCGAAACAGTACCGAATATACTGCGTGTAAAAGCCAAAGAAAAAGCCGATTTCTGCGAAACTAATATGACGGTTATTACGGAAGAAGGCGGTTTTTACAGTTTCTTGGTTCGTTTTCAAGAAGACCCCGAAATCTTAAACATCAACATAGCCAATAATTTGTTAGCCGACAATTTTACGTCTGACCAAAAAGGAATGAACCACAGTCCTATTATTTCATTCGTGGATAAACCCAATGAGAAAAACGAAAACGAGATACTAACCGAATGTCAGAAGGTTCAGAAGCTGACTTCGTACATTAGAAACATCGGTGCTTCTAAGATGAAACTGACCTGCTTGCTCACGAGCCTGTACGTGAAAAATAAAACGATTTACTTTCAATTGAACGTTAGAAACGATTCTGAGATTGATTACGAAATTGATTTTTTTAAGTTTTATCTGAGAGACAAAGACGTACTCAAACGCATGGCAGCCCAAGAAGTAGAAATAAAACCTTTCGCCAATTATCCTAAAACTTTGACTACCATCCGCAGTAATACCGAGTACACCACAGTGTATGCCCTCCCCTTGCGAACTTTCCCAGAAGATAAAGTAATTGAAGTAGAGCTGTACGAAAAAGACGGCGGTCGCCACTTGCGTTTCCAAGTAGAAAGCGACATCATGCTACAAGCTAAGAATCTATAATCCTTTGATTTTGAGTTAAAAATGAAGAATACTAAACTATCAAAATATCTTTCTATTCAAATAGTTGCTGTTTGGCTCGTCTTTGGGCTTGCAGCAAATGCTCAAAACCACTTAAAAGGGCAACGGTTTTTTGAAGGTTATTTGGGAACAGTGGACGGTTTTCGCCCCCTTAGTGGTGCCCAAATACTGCTTTCAACTGGAAAATACAACCGCCATTACAACGCCTGGAAATCCACTGCAAGTTACCAACGTAAAACCTCCGCATTAGTTGATTCAACCAATATCCCACAAGAACAATTTATCTTGGGATATGGCTACGAATTCATCTTACACCGCAATGCCACCCGTACCTTTTTTGTGCGGGGATTGGCTCAACCCTTTGCAGGTTATGAGTCCATCAACCATGACCAAGTTATTTCTGAAACCGCAATGCAGCGTTCCACGTTTCTGGTAGGCTTGGACGCTGGCCTCGAAGTGGAAATAAATCCCGTTGTTTTCGGTTTCCGCCAACGATGGAACCCTACATCATCAGTACAAGCGTTTCACTCAACGGTGTTTGTGGGAGTGAGGTGGCATGGGAGGTGAGCAACTTCACCCTGTTCTATGGGTAGTGTTTTGTGAAATTTAATTGTGCCGAATTCCTATTTAAACAACTAAATATTAAAATATCTTTCTATCTAAATACTTAACTATTATATCCTTTCAATCCTCCCCATCAACACCTTAGCATATTCCGCCTTCATCTCATCCGGCAAAAAACTCTGCCCAATCAGCTCTAACATGGCAGTTTGTTTCTTTACAAACTTAGCATAAACCCGTTCGGAAGATTTGGCAGGAATACCCAACTTTGCAGCTAATTCATCAAAATCGGCTCGTTTGAGTCGGTTTTTCTTGCCGTTTATGGTTAAAGCTGATTCTTCCAGGTCTTCGGGCATAGCCAATTTAGTAGAAACCAAATCGTAGGCGGGAGATAGAGCCACCTCTCCATCGTCAAACCGAATCAGCGAGAAGTTTTTCAGGTGCATATCAGCATTACCCGTGAGAAAACAAAAAACGACCAACTCAAATAGAGCCAACGCATCCAAACCTTTATTGGTAGCATAGGTACGAATCGTCTTACCCACTTTTTCAATGGAGCCTCGGTATTTATGTTCGGTGAGGGTTTCGGTCAGTTGGCATAAATCCTCTATGTGGATTTTTTTGTCCTTTTGTCGGTCAAAGCGTTTGGTCAAATATGCCAATTTACCCGATTGCAATCGAATTAGTGTATGTTCTGCTGTTTTGATGCCGCATAGAGCTGCCAATTTCATGGTCAAATCTTCGTTTTCGGGTAGAGCTTCAAAGTGGTCAGTTGGTGGTTTGAGGATATAATTTCCCCACAACCCCACCACCGTCAGGCGACTTGTTTGGGCATCTACTCTTTCTAAATCTAACGAGAGTTTGGGCTGCACACCAGTTACAGCTACGCTACGAATGATGAGTCGTCGGGCCATTTCTCGCAAATCATCAGGAGTCAAATGGAGAATCGGCGGCATAGGTGTCCCAAAGAATTTCTTGCAGCATTTGACGTGGAAGTCTTGCTCAGGCTCACTCAAAGGCTGATAACAATAAAGGCAGCATTGGTTCATGGCTCACTATTTTCTATTTTCTTCACACTTACTGCCCCAAGGCAATCTTGACAAACTGTCAGTAATAGTCCCATTCGGTCTCGTGGGTTGAGCTTCCAATTTTGAATGGCAATCTCCAACAACCAACCCTCGGGAATCAATCCGTCAAAAAATGGAAATAGCATCTTGCTTTTATAGGGTGCTTCCCTCAGCGGTAAAGTTAAGCTCACAGGCAGGTAATTATTTTTCAAATAGGCTGCTTCATACGTGAATACATACCCATCTTCTTCTTCGCTAATGATTCCTGCCAATTGGTCTTGGTAATAAACCGCTCCACTCCTATTCATGACTTACCTCCTTTCTGACGGGTCCTACTTCACACCCAAACAAATCCAAAACTTGATTTATTTTGTCAAGCCGTAAGGTTTGTTTTCCTTGTTCGAGTTCTCGTACAAAGCGAAGCCCTACGCCTGATTTTTCAGCTAAATCCACTTGGGTCAGTTTTAAAGACTTGCGTTTGTCCTTTACAAATTGGGCAATAAGACTTTTCATTTATACCTGTTCGGGGTTATTTCATTAGTATTCAATTGTTTTATACCTGTTCGGGTACGAATATAGGAAATAATACTTGATTTATACCCGAATGGGTGCAAAATATTTTTAATCCTATTCTACACAAGGCATAATTCCCAAGCCCCCGCCCTCTTCCCAACAAGGTGAGCCGTAGTATTCATCCATCGCCAAGGTGAACAAGGCATCTTTTTCGGCCTCGCTCCTAAGCTGCCAACTTGGTAGTTCGTCCCATTCATCACAAAGTCTTATTTGCCACAAATACCCTGTTGTATCAAAAATCTGATACACATCTGCCGATTGCTGTTGTACTCTAACCAATCGAAACCCCAATGCTTCGGCTCGTCTTTTGGGGGATTGTTCAATGGGTAAAGTTGTTGTTTCCATTAGAAATAGTTAGCTATTTTAATATCTAAATATACAGATAGTAAGCTATTTTGTCAAAAATAGAGGATTTAATAGGTGATTTTTTTATCCAATGGATTAGCATTTTTGATTTGAAAATGACTGAGTTACGACAATAATGTTTATTTTTGTTCGCATATCGCAATTTGCGAACAACGAACATGAAAAAGCACAATGGGATGCGACCGCTTGATATAGTGGTTCTATCAAAAATTATTGCTTACGGGCATCACGAGTGGAAAATTCGTAATTTGTCAAATGATTTAGGGA